>JABXNS010000048.1_pt1 | contig 58590 bp, 50 predicted proteins | sample 7301101 | NCBI WGS metagenome assembly JABXNS01 (sample SAMN14449646, study PRJNA615230) | soil metagenome | isolation source: soil from bare, unvegetated metal-rich iron-sulfur acidic spring small-cell... | place: Canada: Paint Pots Mound, Kootenay National Park, BC | collected 2017-05-25 | reverse complement strand
GACGATAGCACGCGTCGCGATTCGCCGACGGGCCACGAAGGTCATGCAGAGAGAATATGTCACTGATCAAGTACATCGCAATCGCCGCGCTCATCCTGTTCGGAGTGGTTCTAGCTCTCATCGGCATCCTGTCGGTCACACACGACACCCCGGTGACGAGCGTAATTGCGGAAGGCGACAAGGACGGGCCACCAAGCGTCGAAGATCCTTTGTTCGCACGGAGTATAGAGCTTTACACCGGAACGCACATCGATCCCGGCAACAACGTTCAGATCCTGCTCAATGGCAACGGTACCTACCCTCAGCTTTGGAAGGATATCGCCTCAGCCCAACGCACGATAACGGTGCAGATGTACTACTCACAGCCGGGCGGGGTCGCCGATACGATGGCAAAGTATCTGATCGACCGCGTGCAGCACAAAGTGCGCGTGCTGTTGCTGCTGGATGCGTTCGGGTCTCAGCCGCTCAAACCGGGCTGGCTCAAGAACTTGAAGCATGCAGGCGTTGAGGTCGTGTGGCTAAGGCCTCTCCGCTGGTACACGCTGCAGAAGGCGGCTCAAAGGTCGCATGTACGCGTCGTAGTAATCGATGGAAAGATCGGCTACACCGGCGGCTTCGGACTGGCCGACTACTGGCTCGGGGACGGCCACCACCCAGACCAGTGGCGCGAGACGAACGTCCGATTCGAAGGGCCGACGGTTGGGGCGCTGCAGGCGGCGTTTGCTTCGGGATGGGCCGAATCCACAGGCGAACTCCTAACCGGCGACATGTTCTTCCCAAAGACTTCGTTCGCCGACGTTGGGGATGTGCAGGCCGGCCTGATGCACAGCATACCAAGCACGGGAAGCACACCGGCGGAAAGATTTCTTGCCCTGTCGATCGCGGGTGCGAGAAAAACACTCTACATCAGCAATTCGTACTTCGTTCCGGGCGAGAATTTCATGCAACTGCTTCTCGCGGCGGCAAAACGCGGTGTAGACGTCCGGGTTCTTACTGTGAGCGACAAGACCGACGTGAAGACGACGTGGTACGCAGGGCGGACCTATTACGAGAAGCTTCTCGAAGGCGGCGTGAAGATCTACGAGTACCAGCCAACCATGATGCACGCCAAGAGCATGGTGGCGGACGGCATGTGGTCATACATCGGCTCCATGAACTTCGACAACCGCTCGCTATCCTTCAATAACGAGTCGCTGCTCGTAACGCTCGACCGCCGCGTCGGAGCGCAGATGGATTCGATCTTCATGGATGACATAAAATGGTCCAAGGAGATAAAGCTCGACGAGTTCAGGAAGCGGCCGCTTTCAGGGAAAATTCTTGAATGGGGAGCGCAGAAACTGAGGCGAGTGCTGTAGCATCGGGTCACGAAACACCCACTGGCCCGTGATGTGACGAGTAGCCCCTCCGTGCTCGCTCGATTTCATCCCCTCCTACGGCGCTGGTTCAAGGAGACCTACGGCAGCCCGAGCGATCCGCAGCGCGAGGGCTGGCCCGCGATCGCCAGCGGAGCGCACACGCTCATCCTCGCTCCGACGGGAACCGGAAAGACTCTCGCAGCATTTCTGTGGGAGCTCAACGAGCTGATCGTTCGCGGACTGAAGGAGCCGCTGCCCAATGCGGTTCAGCTTCTCTACATCTCGCCGCTCAAGGCTCTCAACAACGACATTCAGAGAAATCTCGACCGACCCCTTGCCGAGCTTCGAGAACGGTTCGCGGCAGCGGGAGCGGAGCTGCCCGAGATTCGGGTCGCTGTCCGCACGGGAGACACGCCGGCGTCGGCGCGCGCGCGAATGCTACGAAAGTCGCCGCACATTCTGATCACCACACCGGAATCGCTCAACATCATGCTGACGACTCTTAAGGGAAGAGGGATGTTCAGCGGAGTTCGCTCGGTGATCGTAGACGAGATTCATGCGATAGCTGGCACCAAGCGCGGGTCTCACTTGGCGCTGACGCTGGAGCGCCTCGAGGCGGTCGTCGAACAATCGCCGCAGCGGATAGGGTTGTCCGCAACACAACGGCCACTGGAAGAGGTCGCTCGTTTCCTCGGCGGCTCGGAAGACTCCGGCACGGGGGCACCAGCGTTCCGGCCCGTGACGATCGTCGATTGCGGCATGACCAAAGAGATGCAGATTGCAGTAGAGTCACCGGTCGCTGACCTTGGAAACGTCGGGGGAAGCATCTGGCCCGCCGTCGCCCCGCTCGTTCTGCGCCACATCCGGGCATCCAACACCACGCTCGTGTTCGTCAACAACCGCGCGCAAGCCGAGAAAATCGCGGCGCGTGTGAATGCACTCGCCGAGGAGGAGATCGCTCTCCCGTACCATGGATCGCTAGCGAGAGAGCGCAGGTTCGCGCTCGAAGAGCGACTGAAGGCAGGATCGCTCCGGGCGCTCATCACGACGAGCTCTCTCGAGCTGGGCATCGACATCGGCTCGGTCGATCTCGTGATACAGCTTCAATCCCCCAAGCGTGTCGCGGCGGCCCTGCAGAGAATCGGACGCGCCGGGCATACGCTGGGCATACCGAGTCGTGGAATACTGGTACCGACGTTTCGGGACGATGCGGTGGAGATTGCGGCCATAGTTGCGGCGATGCGCGACGGTGACGTCGAGCCGACTCACGTTGTTCAGAACGCGCTGGACGTACTCGCCCAGGTGATCGTGGCTGCCGTCTCGGTCGACGACTGGCGAAGCGAAGATCTGTTCCGTCTTGTACGTCGAGCATTTCCCTATCATCAGCTGACGCGCTCGGCGTTCGACGAAGTGCTGGCGATGTTGTCGGGGAAGTATCCGTCCGATATCGCCGCGGAGCTGGAGCCGCGTATCACCTGGGATCGCGTCAATGACAGGTTGATCGGAACCCGGGCGGCGCGCATGACGGCTGTTATCTCGGGTGGCACTATCCCGGATCGTGGACTCTATACGGTGAATCTTCCCGATCGCACGCGGCTTGGAGAGCTGGATGAAGAGTTCGTCCACGAATCAAGGATGGGTGATGTCTTCCAGTTAGGCTCCTCAACCTGGAGAATCACCGCGATCGAGCACGACCGGGTGGTCGTAACTCCCGCGCCGGGCACACCAGCGCGGATGCCGTTCTGGCACGGAGAGTACATGGCGCGGTCGCTGATGCTGAGTCATCGCGTCGGAGCGCTTCGCCGGGAGCTGGCTGAGGCGCCAAACGAAGAGCGGCTAGCCGCTGAATACGGTTGCGATGCCGCAACCGCCAACTCGCTCGTCAAATACATCGCCTCTCAGAGAGCCGCCACCGGAATCGTCCCCGACGACCGAAACATCGTGATTGAACAATTTAGAGACGAAACCGGCGCCGTACGCGTCGTAATCCACGCCGCTTTTGGAGGCAGAATCAACGCACCTTGGGGAATGGCGCTCGCCCAGCGGGTGCGCGAGGCGATCAACGACACCGATTTACAGGTGCAGACGACTGATGACGGCATCATGCTTCGTCTGCCGGACCTCGGGATGAATGCACCACTGCAATCACTGCTCGGGCTGTCCGGCGCAGAAGCCGAGCAATTAGTGATGGAAGAAGTCGGGTCGACCTCTTTGTTCGGCGCCCGCTTCAGGATGAACGCCGCGCGAGCACTCCTGTTGCCACGCGGGAATCCGCGCCGTCGGATGCCTCTCTGGCTTCAACGGCTAAAGTCGCTCGATCTGCTACAGGTTGTGCGCCAGTTTCCAAGCTTTCCGATCCTGGTCGAGACGTATCGAGAAGTCCTGCAGGATGCGTTCGACATGCAGGGGCTCAAAGAAATCCTGGCTGAGATTGCGACTGGCAACATCAGCATTCATAGCGTGCAAACGGATGCGCCGTCTCCGTTCGCCGCGAGCCTGCAGTTTGGTTTCGTGATGGACTGGCTTTACGGTGACGATACTCCGCGCGCAGAACAGAGAGCAGCGCTGCTATCGATCGACAGGTCGCTTCTCGATGAAGTCATGGGCCGAGAGGGCAGTGACGACATCACCCGTGAGGCGATCGAGCAGACACTGGCTGAAAGGCGGGGCACAGCGCCAGGCCGACGCGCACGTACGGAGGACGAGCTCGCGCACTTTCTCGACCGGGCGGGCGACCTAACGCATGAGGAGGTGCGCTCTCGTGTCGCGATCGAAGAGGAAGGCGTTCGCGGAGACCCTCTCGCCACCCTGCTGGACACGAACCGTGTCATCGCGGTCAGGCTCGGATCCGAAGCAGCAAAGGAATGGCGATTCATTCTGACGGAGACCTATCCACGCTACATCTCGGCGTTCGGTTCCGAGCAGATGATGCGTGTGCGCGGGACCAGTGAGCTGATCGGGCAGGACGCATCGGTCTTTATTCCGGAGGTGCTCCGCCACGCCGCCATTAATACGTCAGTCGCACGGCGGGAGATTCTGGCGCGATTTCTGACACAATCCGGGCCGGTGACCGTTCAGGAGATCCATGACCGCTACGGGTGGCCGTCCGAGTGGATCGAATCGCGACTGGCTGAGTGGGAGAGAACCGGCAAGCTGATTCGCGGAAAATACCGACGTGAAGTCCAGGATCTCGAATGGTGCTCGAGGCGCGTAGTCGAGATTGGGCGCAGGCGCGCGCTAGCCGCGTTGCGCAAGCAGATCGAAGCCGTTGAGCTCCCCCATTTTGCGGCCTTCATGCAACGGTGGCAGCATCTCGACGAGCGCGACCGCCTCGACGGCGTTGCTGGAGTGACGGCAGCTGTGCGGCAACTATATGGTATGGCGCGGCCGCCAGGTGCGTGGGATCGTGACTATCTGCGCGCGCGAGTCAGAGGCTACGATCCGACGACGCTATCGCAGTTCACGGAAACAGGCGAGCCGGTGTGGGCTGGCGAAGGTACCTACGATCCAGAGTCGGGGGCGATGCCACTCGCACGGGTGCGCTTCTTCGAGCGGGGAACGGGAGCGATCTGGCTCCCTCGTCAAGATGAACCCGTGCTGAGCGAGAACGCCCAAGCGGTGAGAGCGACGATCGCGGAGGAGGGCGCATCATTTATCGGCGACATTCAGGCAATCACAGGATTAACGATGCTCGCCGTTCGTGAGTCCATTCGTGAGCTGGTGGCATGGGGTGTCGTGACAAATGACACTGTCGAAGCCTTGCGCGAGATCTCCCGTTGGAAACCGCTATTGCCGCGAACCGGCGCTGACCCGACCAGCTGGTTGCCGCCTGATTACAAGCCGTCTCCAAATCGGCGATTCACACGGACTCGTCCAAACGTGAGAAGGCTCCCCAAGTGGAGGCGACCGGACCGACCAGGAGCGGCGCCGAGCGGTGGGACCGGTCGCTGGTCACTCATACGGCGGCGAGGAACGATGGGACCTGATCTTCCCGAAGAAGAGCGAGCGGAGCGCATCGCACGTCAGTGGCTGACGCGCTATGGGATTGTGTCGCGCGATTGGTGGCGGCGCGAGCGCCCACCCGTATCGTGGCGGTCGATCTACCGCGAGCTCAAACGTCTCGAGTTTCGAGGAGAGGTGCGGCGCGGGTACTTCGTGAAAGGTCTCGGCGGTGCGCAGTTCGCGCTCCCCGACGCCGTCGAATGGCTCCGGGCAGTGGCGGGCGAAGATCAATCATCCGCTAGCTTCGTCGTGATGGCGGCTAGCGACCCGGCAAATGTGTATAACCTGCCTCTGGAACTGGTCGAGAGAGATCCGCTGTCCAAGCCGCGTGGATCCGGCGCCCTTCTGGTGACGCGTGGAGGCCGCGTTGCAATCGCGGTGGAAGCGCGGGGCCGACGCTATTCCGTTGCCGAGGGGCTATTGCCCGAAGAGATTGCCGAGGCCAAGAAGGCTCTGATCGAGCATCTGCGCGGCGAAAAGTCCGCGCGGTATCTGATGTAGAAGCTCACCTGATGTCGCCGCGACCCAGTGCTGCGCGCACCGCTTCACGCATTGCGATCACTGCTTCCTCACGCGCGGCCGGCGAATCCTCGCGCACGTGAAGCTCGATTCCATCAGCCACTGGGACACGGTGCCATCGAAGCGCGATGTCGTCATCGTGAGCCACGGCTTCATGAGCGCCAGAGTCGAGCGCCGGCGCGAGGGAGAGGGCGATCTTTCGCTCGAGCGCATCGCCGGTGATGTCGCGCATCTCACCGCGGATGGTGTCAAGGCTCTGCCCCTCACGCTGGCGGATCTTGATGGACAGGAGCTGCAGAAGATGCCGGTATCCATAGGTCGCGCCAGTGCCCGTTCCCTCGGGGCGGTCGAGCAATCCACTGGCCACGTAAAACCGTACTGCGCGCGCACTCGGCGCCGCTCGTGCTGAAGCGTTGGTTGGTCGAACCCCGGCTGCGTCTACAAGAGCTGTTGCGTGCGCTGCAAGTCCGCGGGCGTTCCAGGGAGCGTGTCGAGCGTGGACGCGGAGGAGAGCGACAGGCGATTCAGCCATGCGGATAGGATAACATTAAAGTCTTCCGCTCGCTCGTCGTGCGGGAGGTCGCCTGCGGGAGACAAAACGGAGATTTCGAAATCGCGTTTGATCTCGCGGAAGCCGCGAAATTCCTCGACGGGCGCGATCGATCCCTGCTCACCCCAAATGAGCATTGCCGGTTGGCTGAGACGACGCAAGGCGTGTCGCACGTCGATGTTAAGATGGCCGGACAAAAATGCAGCCGGCGCGTGACGGGCGCCGCGCTGGTGGGAGGTCCGGTAGTAGATCTCGACCAGCTCGCGCGTGACGAGTGAATCGTTCGAATACGCGTTCCTCAGATAACGGCGGAGCTGAGGCCGCGACACGAGCGCGTTGAACATAGCAGTGCCGGCAATCGGTGTATCGACCGCCAGGCGCCCCGCTTCCCCACCGATTCCAACAGGCTCGTTGAGACGAACCAGTCCCGACGGAGCAATGAGAGCGACGGCCGGGAAGCGATGCGGATCCCGCGCCGCGAGGACGATCGCATATGCGCCAGAAAGGGAAGATGCGACCAAAACTGTCGGCTCATCGATCACCCTGCTGACGAAATCGGAAATGAGCGATATGTAGAGGCGTGCCGAATAACGAATGGCAGGACGATCCGACAGCCCGAAACCGAGCAGGTCGAGGGTGTAGACGGTATTCGTCCGGGCGAGTGTGTCGACGTTGTTTTTCCACTCGTACGACGATGCGGCCGCATGAAAGCCGTGGATCAGAAGAATTGGCGGACCTTTGCCGCGTTTTGTGAACGCCACCCTTCTATCACGCCAGTCGAAGCCACCCTCTTCGCCCCCGATCAAGTTGGTGAGCCTGTCGACACCCTTCCGCGCAAAAGCGTTGTAGGCGGCCGCTGCGCCAAGGATCGCGCCGCCGGACAGAAGAATTTTTCGCCACGGTCCTTCTTGCTCGTCGTTCTCCTGCATCGCTCCTCACTTCGGTCTGTCAAGGAACAAAGCGCGGTTACTTGAGAGTAACCGCGCCTCGGGCACTGCGCACGGGGGTACGAAAATCTACCGCCGCGATCGCTTCCTCGAACTGGAATGTTTGGCGCTGGCGCGGCGTTTGGACCCGCCCCCGGACTTGCCTCCGCTCTTCCGGCCGCCCGGTTTCTGAGCCCCGGCTTTACGGGCGCTAGCTTTCCGCGCGGTCTTCCGAGCTCCGGAAGACTTCTTTTTGGCCGATTTTCGACCCTCCGAAGCCTTTGCGGAGCTTTTTGCGGGCTTCCTTTTCGCACCGCCGGCGGCTTTTTGGGAACCTCCGGTTAAGCCGGAAGTAGAGGTCGAACCTGCTCGGCTCGCTGGCACGGCTGTCCCCGCACCGAATGAGCCGGAGCGCGATGCTCCTGCGGACGTAGTTCCCGCCCCAAACCCGGCACTGGCTCCCGTCGGCGAGACACCGCCAAAGCCCGAGCCGCCGCTTACCCCTCCACCAGCGGCGCCCGTTCCGCCGCCCGCGCTTCCGAGACCGCCACCACCAAGAGTAGAGTCCTGCTTCTTTCCCGATCCTTTTGGCCGCCCCCTTCTTCCCCTCGGCGCGCCTCCCCCGAAGAGGTCTTCCTCTTCGTCCTCTTCCTCTTCTTCGCCTTCGCTTACGACCGTAGCGTCGGAATCGGCCTCTTCATCATCATCCGCGTCTTCAGCGCTGTCCCAGAGGCGATCGCTGTGATCTTCATTGATCGCCCAGCCACCATCCTCGTCGTCATCGTCATCGTAGGAACGCTTGCCGCGACTGAAGCCACCGAGATCGTCCGGGTCGTCGTCGTCCGCAAAACGCAATGGCTCCATTGATTCACCGCTCGGCATTAGTCCTCCCATAGAATGTCAGCACTCGCACGGAGTAGCGCGGAATTTTCTGACTTCGCCCGCTGCACGTCGCGTGCCTTGTGCACCCGCGCCGAAAGCTACCTCATACTCGGACACCGAATACAACTGCGGCAAGGCGTCGTCAAGGACAAACCCTGGTGCTAACGGGACGCCGTGGGCTTGGTGCGTAGTCGCTTTGTGATCACGCGAACCAGTGCATCGTAAACACACGGGTCAAACTGCTTTCCTGCGTCGACGCGCAGATGTTCCAGGGCTGCGAGCGGCTCGAGCGGGTCGCGGTAGGCACGCTTGGAGGTGAGAGCGTCGAAAGTGTCAGCTGCGCAAAGGATTCGAGCGCCGAGAGGGATCGTTTCGCCCGCCAGGCCGAATGGATAGCCGGCACCGTCCCACCGCTCGTGATGGTGCTCGACGTACCTGAGGGGCTCCTTGATGTGAGAGAGGGGCGCGAGAATGTCGAGCCCGATCCGGACGTGCTGCTGGACGTGCTCGAACTCCTCGGCAGTCAGCCCGCTAGGCTTGTTCAGGACCGCCTCGCGTATCCCAATCTTGCCGACGTCGTGAAGGCGGCCGGCAACTCTTAGATCCTCACACACATTCTCCTCAAGACCGAGCTCCTTCGCGAGCTCTCCGGCTAGCTCGGCGACACGCTGAGAGTGACCTCGGAGGTACAAATCCTTGGCTTCCATGGCGTTGATGAGCGTCTCGGCGATACTGATGGACATGAGCCGCAGCGATTCCTTCTCCCGCTCGAGTTCCGCGGTTCGGAGCGTGACCTCTTCGCGAATGAGCTTGTCCAGACGGCGCTGCTCCATCAGCTGTGAGCGTTTGCGAAGAGCACGCTCGACGGCCTGCTGCAAGTCCGCAAGCTCGACGGGCTTCATCAGATAATCCGTAGCGCCAGACGACAAAACCTCCGTCGCCGTGGCCGCGTCGTTGACAGCAGTCAGCATTATGATCGCCAGATCCTGATCCCGCTCTCTCGCCTTCGGAACCATCTGGACACCACTCATTCCAGGCATCCGCACATCGCAAAGCATAAGAGAGTAGGACTCTTTGGCCAGAAGCTGGAGCGCCTGATCACCGGAGCCGGCGATCTCCACCTCGTATCCGCGGGATCGAAGGAACTTCCGCAGTGCGAGGCGGATAGTCTCTTCGTCGTCGACGATCAGAATCCGAGTCACTTCTCTCCCTCGGTGTAAAGCGGGAGAAGGATCGTGAAAGTCGTCCCGACCTCGGGGGTGCTTTCCACCGAGATGGTCCCTTCATGTGCCTGAATGATGCCGTAGCTGACGCTGAGCCCCAGTCCGGTGCCCGCGCCCGGCGGCTTGGTCGTAAAGAAGGGCTCGAACACGCGCTGGCTCACGGACGGAGCCATTCCGTGCCCGGTGTCGGAAACGACGATCTGCACCATCGCTTGCTTGCGCTGCGTGATCAGCGACAGGTGACGGACCTCGACTCCTTCCATGGCCGACTCGGCGTTCACGAGCAGGTTAAGTAGAACCTGCTGCAGCTTTTGCTCGTCGCCACGAACCCGCGGATTCGATTCATCGAGCCGCATGTGCACCTCGATGCCGTTCGATCGCGATGCGAGGGCGCGAAGACGCACGGTGTGCTTGACGATCGTGTTGACGTCGACCTGAACGTCGCGCGCGTCGGTCTTGCGCGCGAACAGGAGCAGATCGCGGATGACGCCGATCGCCCGATCGGCTTCGCGCTTGATCAGGCTCACTGATTCGAACTGCTCTTCCTGCAGTTCGTCCTCGAGGAGAAGCTGGGCGAAGGTCGAAATGCCGGTGAGGGGATTGTTCAGCTCGTGCGCAACACCAGCGACGAGCTCCCCGATGGCCGCGAGCTTCTCGGTCCGGCCGAGGTGGTCGGCGACCTTTCGCTCCTCAGTGAGATTTCTGATTCCGATCACAAGTCCTACGATGTTATCGGTTCCATCGCGGATGTGGCTGAGCGTCACGGCCGCCGGGAACTCGGTCCCGTCCTTCCTCCGATGGACGTGCTCGCCGGTCCAGAGTGGCATGTCGGGGGGGATGGCGGGAATGGTCTGGCGGGGAGAAAGCTGCGCTGAGGCAACGACGAAATCGTCAACGGAGAGACCGGCGATCTCATTCGCCTCGTAACCATATTCCCTGGTCGCTGCGCTGTTGGCGTACTGGACCTTAGCGTCGACGCCGAGTATGAGCACTGGCTGGTCCATCGTGGCGAGGGCTGCGGCGAGCGTCCGCTCCCGTGCGTGCGTTCGTTGCTCGTCTTCGCTGAGGAGCAGTACATCGATGGCCAAGGCAATGGCGGGCGCCAGACGCAACAGTGCGTCGACATGGGGGCCAGTTCGCAATTGCGGAGTCTCGGATGTCACGATGAGAACCCCAAGTCGACGATTGCTCGCGATGAGGGGAATGGTGATGGCGGCCTCTTCCGGCGTTCGCTCCCGGTTGTGAGCATTCTCGCGAAGATTCTCGACGAAGGCTGGCTCCTCGCTGGCCAGGGCGGCCCGGACCGAGCTCTGCTCTACCGGAGCCGCGAGGCCCTCCATTTGAGCGCAGGTGCCGCAGGCGGCGACACAAACCACGGTGTCTCGGTCGGGCGAGATGACGGCGATAGCCTTTCCACTGGACGGCACGACGTCGGCGAGAATCTCGAGGATGTGGTGACTCGCCTCTGCCACGGTCACCTTGCGAAGTGCGACGCGGGCGATCTCGGCCGCAGCTTCCGTTTGCCTCTGCTCGCTGCGCTGCGAATCGAAGAGTCGCGCGTTCTCGATGGCGACCGCAGCCTGACGAGCGATCAGCATGATGAGATCCAGATCGTGCGCGTCGTAAGCATTGGTCTTGTATGAGAGCACCTGCATCACTCCCACCGTTCGATCGTGGTAGGTGAGGGGTGCCGTAATCTCGCTCTGCACTTCTCGCTTCGACGCGACCTGGAAGATCGTTCCCTTCCACCAACGCTCCGGCTTGGAGGAAATGACCGGCACCCCCGTCTGGAAGACCTTGGCGATCGTCTCGGTTCCGTTTGGGAAGTCAAGGACGCTCTCGGCCTCGCGCTCCTTGGAATCGACGACGATGCAGTGGGCGTTGAATTTCTCGCAAACCGGGTCGGCGATCATAAGCGCAAAACAAGGAGCGTCCACCACCGAAGCCACCGCCTTGTAGATCTCGCGATAAGCCTCGTTCAGCGAGATCGTAGCCGAGATGGCCTGCTGCACAGTCGCGACCGCCGCGAACCGCGCGGCGCGACGCTCGAGCTCGGCAACAAGCTCAGTCGTCAACGAACTCCACCGTTACCGGACGCGTGATCACGCCAGACCTGACGCCTTCTTCGAGAAAGAGCCGGATCGCCGCCCGCCCGCGCTCGCCGTAATCGAGCGTCCAGTCATTCACGTACATGCCGACGAACGTATCGGCCTTGCTGCGATCGAGCCCGCGCGCAAAGCGCATCGCGTGATCGAGAGCGTTCTTACGGTGATCGAGACCGTAGGCAATGCTCGCTCGAAGGTGCCGCGAGACCTTCTTCTGAACATCGCGCGGCATGTCCTTCCGTATGACGTTACCGCCGAGCGGAAGTGGCAGACCCGTTCTCTCGAGCCACCATGTTCCCATGTCGGCCACGAGATGCAAGCCCTCGTCCTTATACGTAAGCTGGCCTTCGTGTATCAGCAGTCCGGCGTCGACGTCGCCGCGAGTCACGGCCAATTCGATCTGATCGAAGGGCACGACGACAGGCAGGAAATCCGGCTGAAAGAGCTTGAGCGCCAGATAGGCGCTCGTCATCATGCCGGGCACGGCGATTCGCTTACCAGCGATCTCTTCCGGTGTCGTGGGCTCTCTCGCCACCAACATGGGCCCGTAGCCATCGCCCATCGATGCGCCGTGTGGGAGTAACGCATAGCGCTCGGAGAGATATGCGTAGGCGTGGATAGAGACCGCCGTTACGTCGAGCTCTCCGCGTAACGCTCTGCGGTTCAGCGTCTCGATGTCCTGGAGCTCGTGGACGTAACTGAGTCCTTGGGTATCGATCTGCCCGTCGGCGAGCGCGTAGAACATGAAAGCGTCGTCCGAATCGGGACTGTGGGCCAGATGAATAGTGCTCGGTAAGGTCATGACTTTATTCCAAGGCTTTTCCGTGCCTGCAATAGAGCGTTCGTGATGTCGTCCTCGTGGCGCACGTATTCGTCGCGCTGCTTTGCCAACTCTGCTGTCCGAGCGGCGATGAGTCTTCGCTCGTACAAATGGAGCCGTGTAGTGTCTCCAGAGAGCGTAGCCAGGCGGGCCTCGAGAATAAGCCCGAGAAGGTGATTCGGATTCTCGCGCAAGATGCTGTCGGCCTGCGCCTTCGCCAGTGGAAGTGCTCCCGTCACCTCGCCGATCCGTCCCATGTCATAACGCTGGTCGGCGTTGAGTGGCGAGAGCATCTGATACGCGGTGAGCGCCATCGGCGCAAAGAACTGTACGCTGTCGATCTTTCCCTGGCTCGCGAGGAGCATCACTCGGTTGTAAAGGCGGTCCGCACGTTCCTCGGGCGACAGACTCGAGATGTCGGGGGCGCGCACCCCGGCTGATTGATCGTCTAACGCAACCCCGCGATCATCGAGCCCAACCTGTGGCAACGCATTTTGTGAACCGTCAATGGTGCTTCCCCGATGCGTGTTGAACCCGCGGCCGGCCGCCATCGCAAACAAAGCGAGAAAGGCGAGCGCAGCGACGATCCAGGGTAGCGCGTTCGTTCTCGACTCACTCTTGGCCGAAGCGCCTCCAGCCACGGCGCCGCACCGGTGGCAGAACTTTGCCCCCGGAGTGAGAATGGCGGAGCAGGATTCGCAAGTGGCTCCTGCCAGCGGGGCGCCACAGTTCGCGCAGTAGCGGCCCGTAGCCACAGCGCCACAGGATGGACAAGTTGCGGCGGGATCCGATGCATGCGGCGAGGACATGGGCTGAAATTAGCCCATGCGCCGGGATAGAGTCAGTGATTAAGCTGCGACCCGAAGCCTGTCGCGTCCGGCCGATAGTCTTCGAGCGCAGTTCCTTCGCTCGCTTGCCGACAGATCAGACCGGAAAAAGCATCTCCCGATATTTGGGGAGCGGCCAGTAGTCGTCTCCGACCGACAACTCCAGCGCGTCGGAGACTCTTCGCACTTCCGCCATGGTGTCGGCTCCCTCCGATGTGAGCATCTCCGCCTGTCCGGGCGGGTCATCGTGCTTCGCCTCGACGCGCGCGATGACGTCGCTCAGATCCTCGCGATATTCCTGGAGCTCCTGCACCAGTTCGCCGATCTGATTGGCGGTCGCTGTCTGGGGAATCACCACGATACCTGCGGCTTTCGCTTGCGATGCCGCACCGGAAAGCTGGCTGAGGTAGCTATACGCGGCCGGAATCACCATCGTGTCCACGATCTCGCGCATGGTATGGAGCTCGATCAACATGTCCTTCACGTAGCGCTCGACGCGAACATGATAGCGGGACTCGAGCTCCTCTTTGGTGAGAACGCCGAGCTTCGTGAGGAGCGCCCGCGATTGCTTGGATACGAGCTCCTTCAGCGCCTCCGGAGTTCGACGCAGGTTCGGAAGGCCACGCTTCTTCGCCTCCTTCACCCATTCCTCCGAATAGTTGTTGCCCTCGAAACGAATTGCCGCGCTTTCCTTGAACACCTCTCGGACCACCTTGAGGACGGCGTCATCCACCGACTTCGTTTTCTTGAGAGTCTCGCGCAGCGAGTCGGTGATCTCGCCGATCGCGTCCGCAACGGCCGTGTTGAGCAGGGCAACCGGGAACGCGATTGATGCCGATGATCCGACGGCGCGGAACTCGAACTTCTGTCCGGTGAACGCGAATGGGGATGTGCGGTTGCGATCGGTGTTGTCGCGCTGAACCTCGGGCAGCTTAGCGACTCCCAGCTTGATCATCTGCTCGTCAGCCGGCTCGGTGCTCTTCCCAGCGGCGATCTCCTCAATGACACGGGTGAGCATGTCGCCCATAAAAACCGAGATGATCGCGGGCGGCGCCTCATTGGCGCCAAGTCGGTGCTCGTTGCCCGAGGTCGCGATACCGGCGCGAAGGAGGCCCGAGTGCTTGTGCACTCCCTTCAATACGGCGGCGAGGAAGGCGAGAAAGCGGATGTTCTGGTGCGGCGTCTTTCCGGGCTTGAGCAGGTTGAGACCATCCAGGTCCGGCGCGTCCGCGATCACCGACATGGACCAGTTGCAATGCTTTCCCGATCCGTTGATTCCGGCAAACGGCTTCTCGTGCAGCAGTGCCTGCAGACCATGTCTGAGCGCCACTCGGCGAAGAGTCGCCATCACGAGCATGTTGTGATCGACGGCGAGATCGGTCTCCTCGAAGTACGGCGCCATCTCGAACTGGCAGGGCGCGACCTCGTTGTGACGAGTGGTGATCGGCACTCCGAGCTTGTACAACTCGAACTCCGCTTCGGAAATACACCCTTGAATACGCTCGGGGATGCCGCCGAAGTAGTGATCCTCGAGCTGCTGTCCGCGCGGCGGCGGAGCGCCAATGAGAGTGCGGCCGCCCATTACCAGATCCGGCCGCATTCCGAAGTGCGCGCGATCGATGAGGAAGTATTCCTGCTCGGGTCCCAAGGTGGTAAAGACGCGCTGTACGCCCTTGTCCCCGAGCAACTGGAGCAGCTCGATGGACTTTTGCGAAAGCACATCCGAGCTCCTAAGCAACGGAGTCATTTCGTCCAGCGCTTCGCCGTTGTAGCCGATGAAGACCGAGGGGATGCAGAGCGTACGTGCGCCAGTCGACTCCACGATGAAAACGGGGCTGGCAGGGTTCCAGGCAGTGTAGCCGCGCGCCTCCCAAGTGGCGCGCAACCCGCCGGACGGGAAGCTAGATGCGTCGGGCTCGCTCTGAATTAGCTGGTCCCCGGTAAAGGATTCCATCGGCTGCCGGTCATCATCGAACGCGAAGAAGGCGTCGTGCTTCTCCGCCGTGAGCCCGGTCTGGGGCTGGAACCAGTGCGTGAAGTGGGTCACACCGCGTGAGATCGCCCACTCCTTGATGACTTGGGCGACGACTGGGGCGATCGCACGATCGAGCTTCTTGCCATGGCGGATGGACGCAGCGAGGCTGCCGAAGACTTCTCTCGGAAGTTTGTCGCGCAGCTGCCTCACGCCGAGGATGTTGACGCCGAAGTACTGGGACGTTGGCCCCGGGATCCCGTCCTCGCTAAAGCCATGGGCGATTCGGGGCTCGCGGCTGGAGATCTCGTTCAAAAGAGCTTTACGCGGAGTTATGGCGGCGGGTGTCATGGGAGTTTGCGCTGATGAGAATGTAAGTCAAAAAGTGCACCGGCTGCACATTTGATTGGTCAAATTCGCTAGTTGGGTCACAACATGCAAGGAATGCGCGCATTTTCTTGCAACATTTGCAAAAAATTGGCAACAAGCGTAGGTTGAGCGCAATGCCCCGACATCCCGCCCCGATTCCCGATACTGCAGGTGCTTCAGCTCAGGATATCCTGGAACTTGCTGCCGCCAACAACGTCCGCTTCCTCAGACTGCAATTCACGGACATCCTCGGCATCAACAAGAACGTCGAGATTCCCGCATCGCAATTCAAGAAGGCGCTGGCCGGGGACATCATGTTCGATGGCTCTTCAATCGAAGGATTCGTCCGCATCGAGGAATCGGACATGCTGCTGGTTCCGGACCTCAGCACGTTTCGGATCTTCCCGTGGGGGGACGAGAAGAGCCGTGTCGCCAGGCTAATCTGCGACATCAACACTCCGGACGGAAACCCCTTCGCTGGCGATCCGCGCGCGGTGCTCAAGAGAATGATCGCGCGGGCTGCCAAGCTGGGCTACACGATGAACGCGGGAATGGAAGCCGAGTTCTTCATGTTCAAGCCAAGGCCGGATGAGGCGCCTTCGACTATCACACACGACGTGGGATCGTATTTCGATCTCGCGCCGGCAGATCTCGGCGAAGATGCACGGCGCGCGATCGTCGATGTCCTCGAGCGAATGGAGTTCGAGGTCGAGGCCGCGCACCACGAGGTCGCGCATGGTCAGCACGAGATCGATTTTAGATACGCCGAAGCGCTGAAGACGGCGGACAACATCGCGACCTTCCGGTTCGTGGTGAAATACGTAGCCCGGACTTTCGGTTTCGCCGCCTCGTTCATGCCAAAGCCGATTTTCGGTCAGAATGGAAGCGGAATGCACACGCATCAATCCCTCTTCCGCGGTACGAAGAACGCCTTCTGGGACGAGGGCTCGGAATGGGAGCTCTCGAGCACCGCGCTCCAGTACATCGAGGGACTACTTCGACATGCGCGCGGCTTTACCGCGATAACAAACCCTCTCGTGAACTCGTACAAGAGGCTGGTGCCTGGTTTTGAGGCGCCGGTCAACGTTGCCTGGTCTATGCGCAACCGGTCACCGATGATTCGGATTCCCGATCGCCGGGGATCAGGCACCAGAGTCGAGCTGCGAATTCCAGACCCGGCCGCGAATCCCTATCTCGCGCTGGCCGTACAGCTGGCCGCTGGGCTGGACGGCATCATGACCAAGGCCGATCCGCGGGAGCCGGTGAATTCCAATATCTGGGAGATGTCGCACCGGGAAAAGCGTCGCCTGAGGATTGACGACCTGCCGAATAACCTTGGCGAAGCGTGCAACGAGCTCGAAAAGGATGAGCTGATCACCGAGGCCTTGGGCGAGCACGTCACGACACAGTTTCTCGCCGCCAAGCGCCAGGAGTGGCAGGAGTACATCACTCAGGTGTCTGCCTGGGAGCTTAATAACTACCTGGCGAAATACTGAGCCACCCACTCATTCGCAAAAGACGTGAGGCCCCCCCCCCCGATCCGCTTGCCTTTGGGATTAGAAGACCTCCGATTGTGCAAAACGTGAACTCATCGGTTGCGACATGCGTGTCCGAGAGCTCACAGCCGTTAATCCCCGGCAAAATCCAATGTGGATAACTCGACCAGACATCCATTCCGAGGTACAATCTAGAAGTGTAAGCCTTTTGAATCTGCGGACTTGTGAGACCGGATGGGATACCAGGAAATGGACGGAGTAAGGGGTTTGGAGATGACCACGCGGCGTTGACTCGAGCACAGTCTCGCCCTTAAGCGGACCCGTGTAGGAGGGACAATACCATTTCACCGGCGGGGCCTTAGGAACACCTGGTGACGTCTACACTACGGCTCTTGCTCTGATTGTGGCGACCATCTCAGGCGCGAGCTCAAAACACATCTCCTCGCCGCGTTGCCCCGGGAGAGGGCATCCCGAGCGCGTGGTGCGAGCGCTCGGCGAGGTCGTCGAGCGCTTGCGCACCAACGCAGGAAGTGGCCTAGTTAGCTACTTATCTAACATCTCGCCATGGCGGTCTGAGCCCTTAGCGTTTTCTTCCGGCCGAGCTCTTTCCTCCGACACGCTTGCGCGGGACCTTCGCGCCCTTCTTTCGTGCTTCGGACAGGCCGATCGCAATCGCCTGCTTCCGGCTTTTAACTGTTTTTCCGCTTCTGCCGGATTTGAGCGTTCCCTTTTTTCGCCTACGCATTGCGCTCTCGACGCGCTTAGACGCCGCCTTGCCGTATTTCCGGCGTCCCGAAGATTTTCGTGCAGCCATTCTCGTCCTCCGCTGGAAGTTGTGGTGTTCGAGTCCAGGTCCGCCTGGCGCGTGTTGTGCCAGAGAATCAAGGCGTCGATGGAGTTGCTTCGTTCATCTCAATTCGCGCTGATATGAGCAGTCGGACCGGCTTGGAGGCCGAGGCCATCACTCGTCTCACCGATGGTCTCGAGCCACCGGCGATTCGGGCAATTCTTGTGCAATGTCTCGCCGGAGAGCTCGCCCCATCGACTGCGATTTCCAAGATGCTCACGGCGGAGGGTGCACTGACCGTGCGCGCGGCGATCGACGATGTCACGCGTCGCGCGGCCACTATCTCGCGGGCCAGCGACATGCTTGTTCACGACAGGGTCGATGAGTTGACGCAGATATTTGTTGAGAAAGTGGCCGAGCTCGCCGACGTCGGCGATGCTACAGCGAGCCGGTCTGGACCTCGGTCAGGCCGGTTGTCTCGACCCTCAGGATCCGCCGGGGGCATCGGGACAAGTCCCGACCCCCCGAATAACCGCCCGCGTCGCCCATAGAGGGGATCGAAGCTTGGGGTGAGTCGTCCTCAGCACTTCTCTACCCGCTCTCTCATCACTGCTGCGTGCCGTGTTCTCGAAAGGTGCGCGCGGAGAGCGCGGGCAGGTGCTCGAGACCACCAGTATCACATCGGTTGGCATCGGGACGGCTCGGCCACCTATCTGCGCTTTGGCGTGACGGCGAACAGGATCGGGACGGCCGCATTACCGCGCGTGGCGCACCGGTACCCACGGGGCTTGCGCTATCGATACTCAGGGCGAAGTAGTGTCGTCGTTGCGATCGCGGCGGTCCGAGCGCCTGCGATCCTGCCCCCTTCGATCCTTGCGCGACCGCGCGCGAAGCCATCTCCACGTAAGATAGACCGCGACGGCAAGCACGATCCAGTAAAACGGCAGCAGCAGATCGTGCAGCGCGGGGGCGCTCGTCTCGAGCCAGTATATCAGTACAATCGACAGCACCGACACGCCCCAGACGACGAGCAGTTGCCGCGGTCTACGACCGTAGATCATGGAACCTCGCCCCAGGGCTGAGAAGTGTCAGACTGCATGCATCTTCTGGACGATTCCTTGCACCGATTGGTCGCAAATGCGTGTGAATCTGCGCACCGCAACGCGCCCGTTCAACATCCATGCAGTGTTGCGGCGCATTCGGCAGGAAGTTAAGCAGTTCGCCGATGCGGCGATGTTCGACCTCGCCGGTAAGGGATATGCGACTCCCTTCCATCAGCTCGTTGCCTGCATCATATCAGTGCGCACGAGGGACGAGGTTTCACTGCCGGCGGCGCTTCGACTCTTCAAGACGGCGCCCACTGCCGAAAAGGTAAACCGGCTAAGCGTGAAGAGAATCGCCGACCTTATCCGGCCAGCGAGCTTCTATAGGACGAAGGCCTACAACATCAATGAGCTCGCACGGCGCGTCGTCGAAGAGCATGGGGGAAAGCTGCCGTGTGACTTCGGCGTCATGACAGCCTTCCGCGGCGTCGGTCCGAAGTGCGCAAACCTGACGCTCGGAATCGCGTGCGGCGCCACGGAGATCAGTGTCGATGTCCACGTCCACCGTGTCACCAACAGGTGGGGATTCATTGAGACGGACTCGCCAGAAGCGACGCGGCGAGCTCTGGAGGGACGACTGCCACGCAAGTATTGGGTCGAGATAAACCGCCTGCTGGTCCCATTCGGCAAGCACATTTGCACTGGGCGACTCCCTAAATGCTCACTGTGTCCGGTGTTGGAGTACTGTAGTCAGGCAGGAGTCACGGATCACCGCTAGGTTCGCTCCCGCTCGTACCCCAAGACCATTCGCTATTTCTCGGTGCCAGCTACGTGGGCGAGCGCGTCAGCCGTGAGCCGGAACGACGTCCAATCGTCCATGGGTTTCGCGCCGATCTGTTTGTAAAAGGAAATTGCCAGCTCGTTCCAGTTGAGCACCGACCACTCCACACGGCCGCAGTCGCGTTCGAGCGCGATACGTGCGAGCTCCTGAAACAGTGCGAAGCCGACGCCGCGCTTCCTAGCGGGAGGCCTGACGAACAGATCTTCCAGAAAAATTCCCCGCTTGCCGAGCCAAGTCGAATAATTGTGGAAGAAAAGAGCGAAGCCGGCCGGCTCGCCTCCCAAGTAGGCGATCAGGACCTCAGCGGCTGGCTGCTTGCCGAACAGGGTCTTCGCCAGATCGCTTTCCGAAACGGGCGCCTCCCCGGGAAGTGCCCGCTCGTATTCGGCGAGTTCGAGGATCAGCTCACGAATGAGGGGGATGTCCTTTTCCTTCGCGGGAACGATCCGAGTCTTGACCAAACTGCTACGCATTCACGGATTATCAGACTGGCAGAATCGGGTGTCAATGCCATCTTTCGCCGGATGAGACCAACACTTGTACCCCTATTTGCGCTGGTGCTCGCCACGAGCGCATGCAGCTCACCTTCCCCACAATTTGGCTCTGCCGTTGCGGCGCAGGATCCGTCGGGACAGCGGCGTCTTCCAACTGGAGCACGCCTCGACCCTGCCGGCGTGACGTACGATCTGGGCTCCATGCCGCTCTCGATGACGCTCTCGCCAGAAAGAGATCGGGTAATCGTCGTGCTCAATGGCTGGCGAGAGCAAGGCATACAAGTCGTCGACCGACGATCCGGACGAGTGCTGCAAACGATTCCGCGTTCCGCGGCCTTTCTCGGCGTCGCGTTTGGCCCGGATGGAAGATCGTTGTATGTGTCCGGTGGAAACCAGGATCTGATCTATCGGTTCGACTGGCGCGACGGGCAGGCGACACTTGCGGATTCCATCGCCCTGGCGGTTAAGCAGAAGGGGAAGAGTGGCACCCGGTATCCAGCCGGACTCGCGGTCTCGCGCGATGGGCGAACGCTTTACGCTGCGGAGAATCTGGGCGACTCCCTGGCGGCAGTAGATCTTGTCACGCGGCGCGTCGTCCAGAGGCTCGCGACAGAGCGATACCCGTACGGAGTCGTCGTCGGGCCCGACGGAACTGTGTATGTATCCGCGTGGGGTGGCTCTACGGTGTCGGTTTTTCCGGCGCAGCCGAGTGGATCTCTGGCGGAGGGAACTCGAATCCGGGTGGCGAGGCATCCTTCGGCGCTCCTGCTCAGTCCCGACGGCTCGCGCCTCTATGCCGCGTCGGGAAGCACCGACAGGGTTAGCGTGATTGACACTCGCCTGCGGCGAGTCGTCGCCACGCTAAATGACGGCTCGCCCGCGGGGACGGGCGAGGGCAGCACGCCGAATTCGCTTGCGATTTCCCCCGACGGCACGCGGCTCTTCGTGGCTGAGGCAGACAACAATGCCGTTGCAGTATTTGATTTATCGGCATCGAGCTCTGGAATTTCGGGGGCCATCGGCAACGACCTGCTGACCGGCAGAATTCCGGCGGGTTGGTATCCATCAGCGGTGGGAGTGGACGGCAGCGATCTCTTCATCGTAAGCGGTAAAGGGCGCGGAACCGCGTCCAACGTCGGCCACTGGCAACCAGGCCGACCGATGCCGCCGCGCTCTCCCGACTATACTCTGGGGCAGATCAACGGCACGTTGACCGTCGTCCCTGCGGTCAGGGCAAATGTTGCGGAGCTCGACGCGTGGTCCGCGCGCGTTGCCGCCGCGAACGGATGGAATTCCGCACAGCCGAGGAAGGAGTATCCACCATTTCAGCACGTGATCTACATCATCAAGGAGAACCGCACATACGATCAGGTCCTCGGCGATCTCAAACAGGCTGACGGAGATTCGTCGCTCGTCTTCTTTCCGCGCGGGGGATCTCCCAACCATCACGCGCTGGCGGAGCGGTTTGGAATATTCGACCGGTTTTTCGTGAATGCCGAGGTCAGTCCCGACGGCCACAACTGGTCGATGGCGGCCTATGTGAGCGACTACGCCGAGAAGACGATCCCCAGCAACTACTCATCGCGCGGTCGGACTTACGATTACGAGGGATACAATCGCAGCGTCCTGCCCGATGATGACGTGTCCGAGCCATCTAGTGGATACGTGTGGAATCTCGCGGACCGCGCAGGGATCAGCTACAGAAATTACGGCGAGTTCGTCGATGAGCCGGACGACCCATCGGGAATGAAGCCACCGGCGTACGTCGCGACGAAGCCGAGCTTGGCCGCCCACACCAACAGCGCTTATCCGGGATTCAGCATGCAGATCTCCGATCAGGTGCGCGCCGACATCTGGCTGAAGGAGTTTCAGGATTTCGTGCGATCGGGTAGCCTGCCCGCGCTCGAGATAGTCCGGCTGCCGAACGATCACACTTCAGGTGCGCGTGCGGGCAGCCTGACGCCGCGGGCGTACATGGCTGACAACGATCTCGCGCTGGGGCGCATCATTGAGGCGTTGACGAGAAGTCCGTTCTGGAAGAACACGGTAGTGTTCGTGCTGGAGGACGACGCTCAGGATGGACCCGATCATGTCGACTCGCATCGCTCGCCGCTCTTGGTGATCTCCGCCTACAACAGGGGAAGGGTACTGCATCGATTCGCCAATACGACCGACGTTCTCGCCACGATTGAGGACATCCTGGGACTTGGCAGGATGTCGCCATTCGATCATTACGGCCGACCGCTGCGCGAGATCTGGGAAACGACGCCGGACCTTACTCCTTACACTGCGCTGACGCCAAACGTGCCGCTGGACGAGAGAAACCCACCGCGTGGCGCGCTGGCGGAAGCGTCGAAGAGACTCACGCTGGATAAGGAAGACCGGTCGGACGCCGATCTCTTCAACCGCATCCTGTGGGGTGCCATCAAGGGCGAGAAGCCCTATCCCGGGCCGACACGGATGTCGGCGCTCGAGGCAAAAGCATCAAGGTGAGCAAAACAAACCCGAGGATTGTGGCGCCGCCACGGCTGGGCATTCTCGGGGAAGACATCGCGAGCCGGACGAGGCGTGTGCGCCTATTGGCAAAGCTGCTTGACGAGTCCATCGGAATTCCAGGCACCCGCTGGAGGATCGGCTTTGACCCGATCGTCGGATTGATTCCTGGAATTGGTGACGCGATTGGCGCGGTACTTTCGAGCTACATCATACTCGAAGCCGCCCGCTTGGAAGTGCCCGCGTTCACATTGGCCCGGATGCTCCTCAACGTCGGTATCGACACGGTGCTGGGAGCAGTTCCAGGTGTCGGGGATGTGTTCGACGCGGCGTGGAAGTCGAACATGATGAACGTCGCGCTGCTCGATCGTCACCTGGATGCGACCGGAAATGCCCCGCCGAAGCGGCACAACGTGATCGGGCTAATAGTGATCGCGGCGGTCGTGCTGCTGCTGATTTTGGCTGCTGGACTGGCGATCGGCATCTTCGCGGTTCGATTGCTCTGGGGCCTCAGGACCCGATAACTTTATATCACGGCGCCGTGGCCAAGTGGTAAGGCGGCAGACTGCAAATCTGCTATTCGTCAGTTCGATTCTGACCGGCGCCTCTCGATGAATCATCCCTGGTCGTATGCCTGCTTCAGCTTTTTTATGTCGATCTTGTCCATCTGAAGCATTGCCTGCATGACGCTGTTGGCTTTTTTCGGGTTCTTGTCTCCCAGCATCTTGCCCAAAGCCAAAGGAATGATTTGCCAGGACAGTCCGTATTTGTCCTGCAGCCAGCCGCATCGGTCTTTTCTCCCGCCCGCAGACAGCTTCTCCCAGAGCTCATCGACCTCTTTTTGCGTGTCGCAGTTTACGAAGAACGATATAGCCGGCGTGAATGAATACTGCGGCCCACCGTTTAGTGCGAAGAACTCTTGCCCATCGATCTGGAATGTGCCCGTCATGACCGTCCCCTTGGGTCCTGGCCCTGCTTCCCCATACCGACGGACGTTCACGATCTTTGAATTCTTGAAGACCGAGACGTAGAAATTCATCGCCTCTTCGGCGTTGCCGTTGAACCACAGGAACGGCGTGATGTACTGCACGTGGTACTCTCCGTTGTTGTTGGGTTGCCGGTCATCGCGCTAGTGTGGAACCCAGCACTTGAGCCAGCTTATCGTAGCTCTGGGCGACACCGCCTTCCATGGGAGACTCGAGGACACCGTCGCGCACTTCCTTCGAGGCATAGCGCACGGTGGTAATGACCGTGGTCTTGCCTCGCTCTTCCACGAAAACAGTGGTGTCCACCGCATCGCCCTCGTACCAGGATTGCTCGAACTTCTCAGTGCAGACAATCCGCTCGGGCCGCACGATTTCGCGGTAGACGCCGCCCATTCCCAGCTCGGCCCCGTCCGGTCCACGCCACAAGTAGCGATACTTGCCTCCCACCCTGAGATCGATCTCGCAGACCGTAAACGACCAGCCTCCGAATATTCCCAGCCACTGCTTGACCAGTTCGGGCTTGGTCCAGGCGTCAAATACGAGGTTGCGTGTCGCATCAAAGGTGCGGACGAGCGCAATCTCGCGCTCCGAAGGCGTGGTTACCTTCAGCTTTCCAGCGTGCTTCATTCCCGGCTTCTTGACAGTGTTCGTCATCGCAATGTCCTCTATCGAGCAGTAGACTTTCGTTTTTGCTGCTTCGGCTTCATCTCCTCGAGCAGGGCGTCGAGGCGCTGGTAATTACCTTCCCAATACCGGCGGTAGCGCTCCAGCCACGCGGTCGCTTCCGAGAGTGGCTTGGCTTCCAGCCGTCGCGGTCGCCGCTGTGCGTCGCGGCGGCGGGAAATGAGACCGGCGCGTTCCAGCACCTTGAGATGCTTGGAGATCGCGGGCTGACTCATCCTGAACGGCCGGGCCAACTCATTTACCGAGGCTTGCCCCGATGCGAGCCGGGCTAGGATGGCGCGCCGAGTCGGGTCCGCGAGGGCCGCAAAGGTAGCGTTAAGGGTCCTGTTCGCACCGGTCGTGGTCATTTTATTTATAACCTCCATGTTGTATAACCGATAGGTAATATATACAGGCGCACGCGTCAAGCCCGGCATTCCTTGCTACTACTCGGCCGGCTTCAAGACGCTGGCGAAAACTTTCGAGTCGACGTTGCCACCGGAGAGTACCACCGCCACGCTGCGACCGCGCATCTCTCTCTTTTCCTGAAGCAGAGCCGCGAGGCCGGCTCCGCCGCCGCCCTCCGCAGTGTTGTGGGTGTCCGCGAACAAGGCGCGCATCGCAGATTCCACTTGGTCGTCCGTTACCCTGACCACCCGCTCCGCTCCGCGCCGCGCGATGGCAAGTGCAGCTTCAACCGGAGTGCGGCACGCCATGCCATCGGTGATACGGGTGGTTACTTCGTGGGAAATAACGCGACCCTGCTCAAGAGAGAGGGCGAAAGCTGGGGCTCGCTCGGACACTACGGCGACGACACGAGTGCTGAGCCCAAGAGCATCCCGTGCGGCGATCACTCCGCACAGGCCGCTCCCCATCCCCACTGGGACGTAGACCGTATCGAGGTCTGGAACAGCGCGGAACAGCTCGAGTGCATAAGTGCCCACACCGCGCACCAAGAGCGGGTGGAAGGATGGGAATCGGTGCCACCCGCGCGTCGTCGCCATCTCGTCAGCGATCTCGGCCGCCGCCTGAAAGTCGTGCCCCTGCTCGATGACTTCGACGCCAAGGGCTCGCATCGCCGCATTCTTCTCGACACTGTTCCCGACTGGTACGACGACCGCGGCCGGGATACCGTAGCTACGAGCGGCGAATCCTACGGACTGACCATGATTCCCTCTAGTCGCGGAAATCACTCCTTCCGGTTTCCCGCCGCTTCGGCACAAGGCTTCGAGATAGACTAGGCCGCCGCGCACCTTGAACGCACCAGTAGGTGTGTGATTCTCGTGCTTCACCCAGACAGTCGTTCCAGCCCGCGCATCGAGTAGTGGCCATCGGTACTGGGGGGTCGGCGGCATCGATTGGTAGATGAGAGCGGCAGCCGCCTCGAGAGCGTCCAGTGACGGTTGATCGTTGGCTACGGTTTTTTCCATTGTGACGCTAGTTGCCATTCGCGATGACGGTGGTGACTGAGAGCGAACGGGGATCTAACCGCTCGCGCGCTCGCGAACGCCACCCGCCGACACGAAACAGAATCCAAACTCTATCCGTAGTTGGATTGTCCAAGTGTGATGCATACCCTAGCTGCCGTTTGATGCTTATTTCTCCGTTCGATTGGCCCGCCCTGAATCGCCGCACCTTCCGAGCTCCCGTTCAGCGCTTGAGCGTTTGCTGCATGATCGGTACGGCCTCCTTCGTTCTTTGTACAAACACTATCGGGCTTGGCGCGCAAACCGCGCAGGGTGGCTCTCTCTCGCTACCAGTCGCGACCGCGACGCCAGTGGCAGGATCCATCAAGATCGACGGGAAGCTCAATGAGACTGCCTGGGCGAAGGCTACTCCAATTACCGACTTCCGCCAACAGCAACCGCACGAAGGAGAGCCCGCAAGCCAGCGCACCGAAGTGCGAATCCTCTACGATGAGCGCGCGCTGTACATCGGAGCGCGCATGTACGATTCGCTCGGACGTCGTGGAATCCGTGCTCCCGTGGCGAGACGAGATCAGCTCCTCGACTCCAATGGCAACAATGGCGCGTTCAATTCGCTGACGACTGACAAGCTGATCATAATACTCGACCCTTACCACAACCAAATCGATCAGGCGCTGTTCGAGGTGAATCCTACGGGCGTCAAGGGCGACCAGTTCAATGGCGATCAATCGTGGGATCCCGTCTGGGAGGCAGCGACACAGATCGACTCGCTTGGCTGGACCGCAGAGATACGGATTCCGTATTCACAGCTCCGCTTCTCACGCGACAGCGCGCAGACGTGGGGGATGCAGATCTGGCGGTACACCGACCGGCTGCGCGAGCAGGATATGTGGTCCTTCAGGCGGTTGAGCGAAGCAGGTGGCCCCGCATACTTCGGCTCGCTCACGGGTCTCACCATCGGGGCGCAGCCACGACAGTTCGAGCTTTTGCCCTACGTCGAATCGCGCGAGCAATACAAGTATGCTGCACCCGGCGATCCATATCATAGCAACAGCTATGGACGCATGAGTGCCGGCGCCGACATGAAGTACCTACTTACGTCCAACCTTGCGCTCGACGCCACGATCAACCCTGATTTCGGCCAGGTCGAGGTCGATCCCGCGACGATCAATTTGTCGGCGTACGAGACCTACTATCAGGAGAAACGTCCATTCTTCGTGGCCGGGAGCAGTGCGTTCGACTTCGGTAACTTTAGCTGCTTCTTTTGCAGCAACACCTCGAGCCTCGACGCCTTCTACTCTCGTCGCATCGGCCGCCCGCCCCAGCTGAATGGTTACGTCAGAGATCTTGCGGACTTCGCCGATACTCCCGATAACACGACAATCCTCGGCGCCGGCAAGATCACTGGCCGGACAAAGGCCGGATACACAGTTGGGCTCCTCGATGCCGTGACGAACCGGGAGACGGCCCGGTATCTTACAGGTCCGACCCCCACCGAGCGGACCCAGCAGGTAGAGCCTCTCACCAACTACTTCGTTGGGCGGATAAAAAAGGATCTCAATGAAGGCGCGACGACGATTGGCACCGTGTTCACCTCGACCTTCCGTCGGCTCAGTGACAGCGTAGTGAGCGACCGGCTGCGCAGCCACGCCGAGGCGGGCGGTATTGATTGGAATCACCGATGGGGTCAGCGCAGCTACTCCTGGATCGGATCCGCAATCGTATCCAACGTTGGCGGATCAGCGTCGGCGGTAGATCTGACGGAGCAATCGAGCGCGCATTACTTCCAGCGTCCCGACCGGCGCGTCACAAGCGACGAGCTTTTCCGCGCCTCGTACAATCCCAACGCGACGTCACTCGAGGGATACGGCTTCTACACGCGTGTTGCGAAAGAAAACGGAAACTGGTTGTGGGAGGCCTCGCAGAATTGGCGGAGCCCCGGCTTCGAGGTCAATGATCTCTCATTCCTCAATCGCGCCGACTACAAGTGGATGAACGCCAACATCGGTCGACAGTGGGTTACACCCGGCTCTTGGTATCGTGAGACCATGTGGCTTGCCGGCGGCCAGCAGCAGTTCAACTTCGATGGGGATCGGACGGATTCTCAAGCGCAGGCGTACTACCAGGTGACGTTTCCCAACTATTGGAGGATGCGCAGTTTCGCCATCTACCATCCTACTGTGTTCGACGACCGGCTTACGCGCGGCGGACCTGTAGTGATGCGGACGGGCTACAAATTCGGCTGGCTCGGCGTATCGACAGACGCGCGGCAGAGCGTAGTGTTCGATTTTAGCGTTCAGGGCGGGCGCGGAGTCGACGCGGACACGCACACCCTCATACTCCAGCCTGGGATCGCACTCAAGCCGGCCGCCAACCTTTACATCAGCCTCTCACCGAGCTTCGGCGCGGATGAGAGTCCTGCCCAGTACGTGACCACCGTCTCCGATCCAACGGCGACCTCGTTTTATGGAAAGCGGTACGTCTTCGCCTGGATCAAGACACGGACACTCTCACTCGACACGAGGGTGAACTGGACGTTCAATCCGAACCTAACGTTGCAGCTTTACGCGCAGCCCTTCATCTCGAGCGGAAGCTATTCATCATTCCGCGAGTTCGCGGCGCCACGCACGGTCCACATGCGTGTTTACGGACAGGACATGGGTACAATCACCCGCACGCCGGCGACTGCGTCAACTAGCGCCACGTACACAGTGGACCCCGACGGCGCAGGACCCGCGGCTCCGTTTTCGTTCAGCGATCCTGATTTCACCTTCCGCTCGTTGATCGGTAACGCCGTAGTGCGCTGGGAATACAGGCCCGGGTCGACGGTGTTCTTCGTGTGGACGCAAAACCGGACCGGTAATGATTCCAACGGCAATTTCGACTTCGTTGCCCAGCGGAGCGCGATCTTCCGCGACCGACCCACGAACGTGTTTCAGGTCAAGGTGAATTACTGGATCGGGCGCTGATCCCGGAAACCATTATGCTGATTTCCAAGCGCGGCCCCTTGTAGTCTCCACATCCGATTTCGAAGTTTGGGCACGGCGATCGGCTGCGGCCGCCGATCCTGAAGATCATTCCTTCCAATCGCCCATGCTTACACTCATCGGCATCGTCATCGTCGTCATTGGATTTGTCCTGCGGATAAATCCGCTGCTGGTCGTAACCATCGCTGGTCTAGCAACCGGAATCGCCAGCGGTCTCGGTCCGCTCGAAGTCGTGGCGGCGTTTGGAAAGGCTTTCATCACCAGCCGCTACGTCGCGGTAGTGTGGCTAGTGCTTCCTGTAATTGGTCTGCTTGAGCATGCCGGACTCAAGGAGCGGGCGCGCGCTTTGGTCGCCGGACTTCACGCCGCCACTACCTCACGCGTGCTGCTGGCTTATTTCGCCATCCGTCAAACTACTGCCGCGCTTGGCCTGACCTCGCTCGGCGGGCACGCCCAAATGGTGCGGCCGCTCATTGCGCCGATGGCCGAGGGAGCGGCGGAGAATCGGTACGGAGAGCTCGAGCCCTCGACCCGCTACAAGATCAGGGCGCACGCAGCCGCCGTCGACAACATCGCTCTGTTCTTCGGTGAAGACATCTTCATCGCAATCGGATCGATTCTGCTGATCAGAGGCTTTCTCGATCAGAACGGAATCCACGTCGAGGCAACGCAACTGGCAATCTGGGCGATTCCAAGCGCTCTCTGTGCATTCGTGATCCACTGCACGCGGCTCTTGCTGCTGGAGAGGCGGCTGCGGGCGGAGCTCGTCGCAAAGCCCGAGAAAGCGTGATCACACTCGAGCACATCTACTGGCTGAGCGGGCTCACCATGGCGGGCGTGGCCCTCGTCAATTGGAGGGACCCGAGCAATCCGCGGCGTTTCAATAATACGACGTTTTGGGGCGTCTACGCGCTCACCTTCCTGGCGGGATCGTATCTATCCGATCTCGTGAATGGAATGCTCGTGATCGTGATGGTACTCGTCGCGAGCATTCGCGGCCTAGGGCAGGGCGAGCAAGCGCTCTCTACGCGCGAGGAGCGCGAAGCACGTGCGAAGCATTGGGGCAACAAGCTCTTCATTCCAGCCCTTGCCATTCCGGTCGTCACGATGCTCGGAACCGTGACCTTGAAGAAGGTCGCGTTTCATGGCTCACCCCTAGTTGACCTCAAGCAGGTGACCGTGATTTCGCTGGCGATCGCAATTCTCGTCGCACTCGTCATGGGGATGATCATGCTCCGGCCACCGCTGCTGGCGCCAATCAGGGAAGCGCGACGCTTGCTCGATGCGGTCGGGTGGGCCGCTGTCCTCCCTCAAATGCTCGCTGCACTAGGAGCGCTGTTCGCGATTGCGGGCGTCGGTGACGTCGTGTCGGGGCTGCTCCAGCGCTGGATACCGCTCGACCACCCTTTCGCGGTTGTAACGACATACGCCATTGGCATGGCGGCGTTCACGATGATCATGGGTAACGCGTTCGCCGCCTTCCCCGTGATGACTACAGGAATCGGCCTTCCGCTCATCGTTCAGAAGTTCGGTGGTGATCCAGCGGTCATGGCCGCCTTGGGAATGCTGTCGGGATTCTGCGGTACGTTGATGACTCCGATGGCGGCGAACTTCAACATTGTTCCAACCGCTCTGCTCGAGTTGCCGGACGAGAATGCTGTGATCAAAGTCCAGATTCCGACGGCGGTCATGCTGCTTGGCGCGAATATCCTGCTGCTGAACTTTCTGGTGTTCCGTCGCTGATGCCTAGGTCAACATCTCTCACACCTGACCTCGGCCGAAAGTTCGCGCGAGTCGCTCTGTCACATGTGACGCGGGAATACCCCAACAAGCCCGATCACGTGCTCAACAAGAGCGCCGATCTAAAATCGCCGCGCGAGCTGCACCCCGTTTTCTTTGGCAGCTTCGATTGGCACTCCTGCGTGCACGGATACTGGCTTCTCGCCACGTTGCTGCGATTGTTTCCCGAGATGCGCGAGGCCAGAGACATCGAGGCGCTATTCGACACCCAGCTCACTTACACCAAAGTAAAAGCCGAAGTCAGATATCTCCGGCAACCGTCACGGACGACATTCGAGCGCCCATACGGATGGGCGTGGCTGCTGATGTTGTCCGCCGAGCTGAGTCGGCATGATAGCGCGGACGCCAGGGGCTGGGCCGACTCGATCGCACCACTTGCTGAGGCGTTCACCCAGCGCTTCCTCGATTTCCTGCCCAAGGCGACATATCCGACGCGCGTGGGTACGCACTTCAACAGCGCTTTTGCCATTACCCTGGCACTGGAATACGCGGAGGTCACGAGCAACGACCCTCTTCGAAAAGCGTTGCTCAAGAAGGCACGCGCGTGGTACTCGAAGGATGCGGACTGCCAGGCGTGGGAGCCGAGCGGGGACGATTTTCTGTCCCCTGCTCTCGTCGAAGCTGAATGCATGCGCCAAGTATTGAATACGGGCAATTTCTCCACTTGGGTTGATCGCTTTCTTCCCAGACTCGCGGTACGTGAGCCGGCGACGCTGTTCACGCCCGCACTGGTGAGCGACCGCAGCGATGGAAAAATTGCCCACCTCGACGGGCTGAATCTGAGCCGGGCCTGGTGTTGGCGCTCAATTGCCTCGACTTGGCCGGCGAGCGATGCCCGCCGAGGAATAGCGCTCGAGGCGGCGGAGGTTCATTTCGCCGCGAGCCTGCCCCACCTTGCTGGCCATTACATGGGACAGCATTGGCTGGCCACGTTTGCGTTGCTCGCTCTGCTCTGAGTGAGACTCGGATGAGCGAGCAGGCCGAACCACAGCCGGCAGCCGGGGAGGGCGCCACTAGGCGCGCGGCCCTCATTGCGCTTTTTATCGCGATCACAGCGATCGCGGTTGGATACGCGGCGGCGTTCGTACCGGGAGCAACGCCACCTTGGGCAGCCTGGCTCCTCGCTGTAGGAATTCCGGTCGCGCTTGGCGCCATTATGATCGTGGGCGCCGCGCGCGGGCGAGGTGGGATTGGGCCGCTCACGATTCCCTTCGCCTTCGTCGTTGCCGTCCTGGTAGTCGGTTTCGGCGCGACGCTAGCGCTGCCATCCGCCGAGGGCCCGCTCAGCAAGCTCTGGCTGGGGTTGCCGGCGCGAGCGGCGATCGTGATCTACGGAGTGGGACTGCTCCCCATCCTCGTTCTTCCGATCGCGTATGCGCTGACGTTCGAGACGCAGACGCTGAGTGCCGAAGATGTCGAGCGGGTGCGCGAGATCGCTCGCGAGAATCGCGCGACCGATCGAAACAGAGCGCCAGACGGACGAGACAGCCAGCGACGCGAATGATTGAAACCGAGAGCATGATCGCGCTCCTTCAGGTGGCTTTGCCTAATGCTGCTCGACCCGCAGTGGTCGTCGTCGGCGTTCTCTACTTTGCGGTGATTGTCGCGATTAGCGCGTGGGCGGCACGGCGAACACGTACCGCGAGTGATTTCTTCGTGGCTGGAAAGGGAATCGGACTCGTCGCGCTCACGGTGGCTTCGGTGTCGGTGTCCGTTTCCGGTTTCGCATTCATCGGTGGTCCAGGATTCATCTATGCGGTTGGCTTGGGCGCGATGTACATCGTGCTTCCCGCCGCCGTAACCAACGTCATGGGGGCGTGGGTGTTGGCGAAGCGAATGCGCCTTCTCGGTGAAGCGCGCGCCCTGATCACGATTCCAGACGCGATCGGCGCCCGGTATCGCTCGCGCGCCGCGCAGGGACTTTCGGCGGTCGCCATTCTAGTCGGGATAGTGGGATACATGGCGACCAACGCTCTGGCGATGGGAGTGGTGATCAATTCAATCTTCGGAGTCGGCCTCGGATGGGGAATCTGGATCGGAATGGGCGTAACACTCGCCTATTCCGCGTCCGGAGGGATCCTCGCCGGCATTTATAACGATGTCTTTCAGGGGAGCCTGATGGCCGTGGCGTCCGTCCTCGTTTTCCTCTTTGTTCTGGATTTCGGTGGCGGGCTCGGCGAAATCTCACGCACGATACTCACACGCGACCCGTCGTTTCTGGGGCCATGGGGAAGGCTCACTCCGCTCGCCGCGCTCTCCTTCTTTTTCGTTTTTTCCATAGGATCCCTTGGGCAGCCGCAGGCGGTGCACAAGTACTATATGCTGCGTGATCCGCTGCAGCTAAAATGGTACCCTTTGCTCAAGACCCTTGGCCTCGTACTCGTTCTGCTTCTTTACTTCAGCGTCGGCGTGGGAGTGAAAGCTCTGGTGGTAAGTGGCCGGCTCCCTCCCCTTGTAAGCCCTGATCAGGCGACACCGGCTCTCCTCCTCAACTTCACGCCAATAATTCTGGCGGCGTTAGTCTTCTCAGGAATCGCAGCGGCGACCATGAGCGCGGCAAACTCGTTCATCAACATTGGCGCCGCCGTCGTGACTCACGATTTGCCGGTTGCTTTCGGCCGCCCTGTAAAGAACGAGCTGCGATGGGGAAGAGCGATGACGGCTGTGATCGCGGCCGCGGCCGCAGTCACAGCTCAGCGATCCGGAACGATGGTGGCATTCCTCGGAATTTTCGGATGGGGGCTCTTCGCGTCGACGCTGGTTCCCGCCTTGGCGGTGGGACTCAACTGGCAGGGCGCGACACGCGCGGGAGCAATGGCATCTATCTCGACCGGCCTGGTCGTCACGCTGGCGCTCGAGACCGCTGCCTACTGGAAAGTTTTCGCGTTTCCTGCTGGCGTAACTGCATCAGCGGTCGCAATGGTGTCTTCATTCCTCGTGTTCTTCGTCGTGTCGTGGATCACTCGGCGTAGCGCGCCAGCAGCACTAGATCCCGATGTAAAACTGGTGATGGAGCTTTGACTACTCCGTGGCCGAATTCTCTCTCGTTTGGTTGTCAATAATCCGGACGCTCTTGATGTTCACGAACTCGCAGATGCCGAAGTCGCCGAGCTCCCGGCCGAATCCCGAGTTCTTGACGCCGCCAAACGGCAGGCGCGGATCGGACACGACCATGCCGTTGATGAAGAGAAGTCCCGACTCGATCTCGGCCACCAACTGACTCCATTCGGCTTGGTCGCGGGTCCAAGCCGATGCGCCGAGCCCGAAGCTAGTGCCATTGGCAATGCGGATTGCGTCGGCGAGATCTCGCACTTTGAAGACCGATGCAACGGGACCGAATAGCTCCTCGTGGGCGGCGGGCGCATCGGCGGGGACGTCTGTGAGAACCGTCGGCGCGTAAAAAAATCCTTCGCGGTCGAGCTTTTCACCACCCGTAACCAGTTTTGATCCGGCGGCGACGGATCCTTTCACCTGGTGGTCGAGCTGGTCACGGATCGCGGCAGTTGCCAGTGGACCGAGCTCCGTCTTTTCGTCCATCGGATCTCCGACCCGTAAGGCCCGAACGCGAGCGACGAAGCGCCTGAGGAACTCATCGTAGATCTTTTCGTGGACTATGAATCGTTTGGCGGCAATGCAGGACTGGCCGTTGTTGATCATCCGGGCCGTTACTGCCGTCGAGACCGCGCTCCTGAGATCAGCGCTCGGCATCACGACGAAGGGATCGCTGCCTCCGAGCTCCATCACTGATTTCTTGAGATTTCTTCCGGCGGCGCCCGCGACCGATCGCCCAGCGCCTTCGCTGCCGGTGAGCGTGATGGCAGCGATACGCCGGTCAGCAATGATTCCGTCTACCATGTCGGAACCAATGAGCAGAGTCTGAAACGCACCCCGGGCAAAGCCGGCACGGCGAAAGATGTTCTCGATGGCCAGAGCACACTGGGGGACATTGGACGCGTGCTTCAGAAGTCCGACGTTGCCAGCCATGAGTGCTGGTGCCGCGAAACGGAAAACCTGCCAAAACGGAAAATTCCACGGCATGATGGCGAGCACGACTCCGATGGGCTGGAAAGCGACCCAGCTCTGCCCACCTTCCATCTCGACGGGCTGATCGGCAAGAAAAACCGCCGCGTTGTCGGCATAATAACGACACGCGCCGGCACACTTCTCAGCTTCGGCGACCGCCGCCGTGATGGGCTTTCCCATCTCGAGTGTCATCAGGCGGCCCAGCTCTTGACATTCCGCATCGAGAATTTCTGCGGCCTTACGCATGCGGCTCGCGCGATCGGCGAACGATGTACGCCGGTGCTGCTGATAATCCGCGACACCTCGATCCAGCGCTTCGCCCACCCGCCCTGCCGAGAATGGTTCGAAAGTGCGAATGGTCTTCCCGGTCGCGGGGTTTATAGTCGCAATGCTCATGTCGGGTTGTGCTTCACGTAGCATGCCTAACGTCATCCATCTGCTCGGCCAGGCTGAGCGCGCCTGCACGCCATCGAAAACTGAATCGGAACGATAAGGAGCCCTTTCAGGCGCACCTGATTTACATTGTTGTCCTATGCCCAAGAATCAAGTGTGTGTGCTGGGCCTCTCACTTTTCATGCTGACCTGCTTCGAAACCGCTTGCGGACAATCGCAGGTAAGTTCCGTACAAGACCTTACCACGCCTCCGCCGATTCGTCGCGAATTCAGAGGCGTGTGGGTGGCGTCCGTGGAGAACATCGACTGGCCTTCACAGCCAGGGCTTTCCACGCAGGAGCAGAAGGACGAGCTCCTCGGAATTCTCGATCGGGCGGTGGCCCTCCGGCTGAACGCTGTGATCCTGCAGGTACGTCCGGCTGCGGATGCGATGTACGCGTCACCGTATGAGCCGTGGTCGGAGTATCTCACCGGGCGCATGGGCAGAGCCCCCAATCCCTGGTACGATCCGCTCGATTTCGCCGTGACCGAAGCGCACAGGCGCGGACTCGAACTCCATGCGTGGTTCAACCCGTATCGCGCCCATCATCCATCCGGGAAATCACCACCATCGCCAAACCACATCAGCGTCACGAACCCGGAGCTGGTGAAGCGCTACGGCAGCATGCTGTGGATGGATCCGGGAGAGCCGGCCGTCCGCGAGCGCACGATCCGGGTCGTGCTCGACGTCGTCGAGCGGTACGACATCGATGGCGTTCACATCGACGATTACTTCTACCCGTACAAGGAGAAGGACCGGCGCGGCAGAGCCATCCCTTTTCCGGACGAGGGCAGTTGGCGGAAGTATCTCAGATCAGGCGGAAGACTATCGAGGGATGATTGGCGGCGAGCCAATGTCGACAGCTTGATCTACCAGGTCTACACTCGGATCAAGGCTTCCAAGCCATGGGTAAAGTTCGGAATAAGCCCGTTCGGAACATGGCGCCCGGGGAATCCGCCTGAGGTTGGAGGCTTTGACTCATACGCGGAGCTTTACGGCGACTCGAGAAAGTGGCTTCTAAACGGATGGGCGGACTACTTCACGCCGCAGCTCTATTGGCCCATCACCCGCCCCGATCTGAGCTATCCCGTTTTGCTCCAGTGGTGGGTCGAGCAAAATGTGAAGGCCAGACACATTTGGCCGGGCAACTACCTCGACAAGGTGACCGGAACCCCGACCGGATGGCCGGCGCAGGAGTTACTCGACCAAATCGCCGTGACACGGTCGCAGCACGGAGCAACGGGGAACGTCTTCTTCAGCATGCGCTCGCTCATGTTCGGACGGGACAGCTTGCCCGAGAAACTCGTCGCCGGTCCCTACGCGACACGGACGCTCGTGCCGGCCTCCACGTGGCTCGACAGCGTTCCACCGGTTGCGCCGATGGTGCGCGTCGGGCGTGATGCGGCTACTGGCGCCAACACGGTGTCGCTCCAACCACAGGGAGCGGAAGCCACCTGGCTCTGGCTGATCAGGACCCGAGTTGGAACTGATTGGACGACTGAAGTGCTTCCGGGTCTGCGGCGGTTCTACATGATTCCGAAACCTGCCGGCGGCGCTTCGGCAGACGAGGTGGCGGTGTCGGCCGTCGATCGAAGCGGGAACGCGAGCACGCCGGTCTTATTGAGCCTATCTTCTCTGCCCTGACGAAACCCCTAGGGGTCGCGACCTATTTGTCTGCGCGCTTGAGTGATGCGGAGTTGATACAGTAGCGCTGGTGCGTGGGCCCGGGGCCATCGTCGAAAACGTGCCCAAGATGGGCGTCACACCTGGCGCAAAGGACTTCGGTGCGGCGCATGAACAAGCTGTGGTCTGACTCGGTCCGGACATTCCCGCCGTCGACTGGCTCGGTGAAGCTGGGCCAGCCGGTGCCGGAATCAAACTTGGCGTCGGAATCGAATAGAGGCGTGCCACAGCAGACGCAAGTGTAAGTGCCGGGTTCCTTGCTGTCATAGTAGTCGCCAGAGAACGCGCGCTCGGTGCCTTTCTGGCGAGCAATACGGAACTGCTCGGGTGTGAGCTCCTTGCGCCACTCCTCGTCGCTCTTCTTGATCTTGTCGCTCATCGTGTCACTCTCGGCCTGCCCAACAGGTGTGATTTTACCGTCAACGCATCGGCAGTTGCGGCGCCGAGCGCGGTATTGTCAAAAATACACCAGGTCACTATTCCCTGGGCCGACTTTTCCTCGAGGAATCGTGCGATGTGGTCGAGCGCCTGGAAGGAGTATGCCGAGTAGTAAACGCGCGGCGAGCCGTGAAGCCTCAAGTACACTAACCGGTCGTAGCCGCTCGGCCCAGCCGCCGCTGGGACACGCGGCGGATCGGCGCCGACTCGTGCGACCCGAAGCTCGGACAACATAGAATCCACTTCATTCGTGAACCACGTTTCGTGTCTTGGCTCAAACACCACCTCGCCCTCGAAGCAGTCGCGGAGCAGTGTGAAAAAAGTGGCCGCGACGCGCGGATGGAACACAAAGCGGGGCGGTAGCTGGACGAGTACCGGGCCGCGTTTCACGCCTAGTCCCGAGGTCTCCCTCAGAAAGCGCTCAAGCTCGGGTGCTACGCCGACTAAGCGGGCCTCGTGGGTAATGAGCTTCGGCAACTTAACTGAGAACCGGAAGCTCTCTGGCACCGACGCGGCCCATCGCTCGTAGGTGGCGAAGCGATGCGGCCGATAAAAGCAGGAGTTGATCTCGACGGAGTTTAAGAGCGTGGCGTATCGCTCCAGGTGGGTGCCGACGCGAGGAAACCGTTCCGTGTGCTCGCGCCTGATGCTCCAGCCAGCGCAGCCTAAATGGACGTCCAGGGGTGGAATGTGTGGAATATCGGTGGACAGCATCCTAGCTTGGGGTCAAGCTTGTGCTCGATAGTTTGGGTCGCCGATCAGAGCTACGCACCGGACGCGCCAGCGCGCAGTCATCGGCCAAGATCGCCCCTTAGCGATGCCTCCGACGCAACAATCTCAAACGGCGCGGCGCTTCTTTAGGAAAGGGAGTCGTACAGCCGTGCTGACGATCGGTGTGACCGCATGCGTCCACAGCTCACGCGCGCTGCGGCAGGAGCGCCGCGTGAGCTACTGGGAAGCGCTGGCCGAGCTTCATCCCGTAGAGGCAGTTGCAACTGCTCGCACCGTCTCGGAAAGGGAGTTTGCGGAAGCCTTGGGGAATCTCATGTCCGGCGACCTGGAGAGGGCGGAACAGCGTTTCGGGAAGCTCCGTACCACGGCAACGGATTCCATCATTCGGGCGGGGTCGAGGGTGATTTACACCGCAACGCTCCAATATCAGGAGAAATGGGGCCCTTTGGCCGCCCTCAAGAACGAGCCGTCGGAACCGAAAGCGGATCGCAGCGACAAGGCGAGCATTGAGCTGTGGGCGGACGCGTTCAAGAACATTCCGCCAAAGACATTCACCTTTCGCTCGGCAGCTGTGCGCCTGCCGATGTTGGTGTCGGCGGTAGGAACTCCCCTCGTCCCAGTCAGAATTGGCGGGAAAGAATACAACTTCTGGCTGGACACCGGCTCGAGCCTCACGATGCTCGCCTCGGATGTCGCGCGGGATCTGAACATCATGCCACTCGTGCCCGACACGCTCGAGATCGTCACCAGCACTGGCCGAGTGAAGGCGAATCCGTCGCTTATTGCCGAGCTTCAGGTCGGTCAGCTGGTGGTCCGGAACGCACCGGCGATGATCGTCCAGGAAGCACTGATGGAGATGCGCGAGGCGAGGTCAATCGAGGGGAGTCTGCACGTGAAGATCGACGGCATCATCGGCTTCGACATAATCCGGCAGCTGGATCTAGAGGTTAATTATGGCGAGAGCAGCCTCCGCATCCGCGATCCGGCGACTTTGAGACCGGATGCTGACCGCAATATGTTCTGGGTCGGTCTTCCCATCATTCGACTCATGAGCGAGGACGGTATCGCGCTTCATTTCGCGCTGGACACTGGGGCACAACTGACGTTCGTGACTGAGACTCTGCTCGACAGGCTCCAGCTCGAGGCGGCCCGAATAGAGAGCCGTCGCGTAGGCGGACTCGGGGGCGAGATATCTCTTCGCGCTCCAGTGTTACCGGATTTGAAGGTGCTGGTGCGTGGGTTCCCAATTCTCTTCAAAGGCGCGGTCGTTAGGGCCCCCGTCTATCAGGTTCTGGCGTCACTCGACGGAGTTCTGGGCGGGGATGTCTGGAGTAGCGGGATCGTCCGGATCGACATGACAAACGGCGTATTCGAGATCAGGAGGCCACGCTCATTTTAGAAACATGGTAGCTTGTTAACTAACATGTCTCGGACCGTACCCTTCCCGATCGAGCTCGCGGTGACGCCGCGGTTCGATGTCTTCTACGCGCTGTACGCGCTCACGAGCAGCGCTCCCACCGCACTGGCGCCGTGGAAGAAAAGAGCTCTCGGGCGCCTGCCGCGTGATTTCGAGCGCGTGGCGAAACGCGTCGCGCCGCTGCCGATATTCTGGCCGTTGTTGGCCGATGCCACTCAGAGCCTGCCAGGCGAGGCGAGCTTCGAAGAAATTCTCACCACGATTCGCGACATGCCGCTCCCGGATCTCCAGAAGAACATCGTTTCGGGAATCTTCCACGACCGAGATGCCGTGGATGCGCTGATCACGCGCAAGCAGAGCCTGTGGCAGGTGCTGTCAAACGACAAGCTGCCGGGTGGCGAGCTGCTTGGGCATTTCGGGCTCAGGCCTCAGAGCGAAACTTCATCGGCTGCGGGCGCGATTGTCATGCTGCTCTCAAAGCCACAATCGTTCCGGGACGAGCTTGCATTGCTGCTTCAGATATTCTGGCAAACTGGATTCCGGAGTGACTGGGCCGCTCTTGCGCCGCGTTTGCGCGCCGAGTCGTCTCGTTTGAGGGACCTTGAGGAGAAGCGCTCGCCCGGGGATTTCGGACGGGGGCTGAACCTTCCGGTCGTCTTCGATGACAGCGCGCGGGAAATACGTCCAAAGGTCGGGCCGCCCATCGCTTACAACCGCGTCGACCGATGCTACGTGATACCGTCCGCTTTCAATGCGCGGCGATGGTGGGCAAAGTACGAGACGGGCGCGGAGCGGGTTACCCTCTACCTTCCCATCACTAGCGAGCCCGCAGCTCCCAACAGGATAGTGGAGGCAGGCCAAGCAGTCAGTGGACCTGAAAAGCGCCATCAGCTAATGAACGCCGAGGTCATTTTTCGCGCGCTTGGTGACACGACACGGTACGCGATCGCGTCTATACTGGCGCGAACGCCCACGACTGCGGCTGATCTTGCCCGGAGCCTCAAGGTTTCCAGGCCTACAATATCCCATCACGTGCAGGTGCTCCGACAAGCCGGGCTCATTGCCGAAACACCGCGTGGCGGAGCGACTAAGCTCTCCCTGAGCAGGGATACCATCGCCGCAGTTTCCGGGGCGGCGGTTGAGCAGCTGTTCTCGTCCACCAGCGATTTGACACTGGTTACGACTCGGAAGCGGCGCCGCGACTAGCCGATCCTTAGGCTCCAAACCATCCGGAGACCCCCGTCGAACATGGGGTGTCAGCCCAAAAAAGAATCTTTAAACAATTTCGGCGTAAGCTGCGTATAAGAAGCTAAAGGCTGGTTCTGTCTCCGGCCGCAGAAGAGCTACTGGTCGAGCTTGTAGGACGGGTGGGCCATCAGTAGCCAGCCCCCGTACCCGGAAGGGTACGGGGTTTTTTGCAGTCCGGACCCACCACTTTCACCTGCTGGGGCCAGAGATAGGTTTGCGGGTTCGCGGCGCGTCAGTCGGGTGCCTCATTCTGCTGGAGAGCAAATGGCGGAAGTGTTCGGGCCGGAGCTGCTTGCTGGGAAGAACGCGATTGTCACCGGTGGCGGAAGTGGCATCAACCTCGAGATCGCTCGCCGGTTCGCGACCCACGGCGCCAGCGTCGGTCTGATAGGGCGAACGAAAGAGAAGCTTGATTCGGCGGCGGAAGAGATACGGAAAGGAGGAGGAACGGCTTCGGGTCATCCCGCCGATGTGCGCGACTATGACGCTCTTGCTGCCGCCATCGCGTCCGCGCGCGAGGCTCACGGCGAAATCGATCTCGTCGTCTGTGGTGCGGCCGGGAATTTCCCCGCACCGGCGCTTGAGATGTCGGCGAACGGATTCAAGGCCGTAGTCGATATCGACTTGTTGGGGACCTTCAACACCTGCCGCGCGGTATTCGAGCATCTGCGCCGGCCGGGAGCGTCGATCATCAACATCTCTGCAATGCAGGCGTTTACTCCCATGCCAATGCAGGCACATGTATGCGCCGCAAAGGCCGGAGTGGACATGCTCACCAAATGCCTCGCCATCGAATGGGGTCCGGACGGCGTCCGCGTCAATTCGATCGCGCCGGGCGCGGTCGACGATACCGAAGGAATGCGCCGCTTGGCACCGACGCCGGAAATAAAGAAGCAGTTCGCGCGCAGCATTCCACTGCGGCGTTTCGCAACGAAGGAGGAGATCGCGGATCTCGCGCTCTTCCTTTCCACGGACGCGGCAAAGTTTATTACCGGGGCTGTAGTCGTGTGCGACGGAGGCCAATCGCTGGCGGGGCTCGGCGTCAATATGATGGCCGCAGTCCATCCGCGCGCGTGAGCGAGATACGCCGTCTCGCGATCTTCTGCGGATCGAATCTGGGCGCACGCCCTCACTATGTCGAGGCCACGAGGGCGCTCGGCAGGCTGCTCTGTGCGCGGGGAATAGGAATCGTTTACGGGGGATCGAACGTTGGACTCATGGCGGCACTCGCCGACGCCATGCTCGATGATCTAGGCGACGTCATCGGCATAATTCCCCGGATGCTCGTCGAGAGAGAAGTGGCGAACACGGCCCTCGCCGACCTCCGCATTGTCGATTCGATGCATGAGCGGAAGGCGATGATGGCGGGGCTCGCTGATGGGTTCATCGCATTGCCCGGTGGAATTGGAACTCTGGAAGAATTCTTCGAAATCTGGACGTGGGGCCAGCTCGGCATGCACAACAAGCCTTGCGGGCTGCTGAATGTCGCCGACTATTTCGATTCGCTCCTCGAATTTCTCGATCGTGCGGTTGCCGAGAGATTCATACGCGATGTGCACCGGCAAATGGTGATCGTGGAGCGTGACCCCGCCGTACTGCTGTCGCGGTTCGAGGACTACGAGCCGCCGCAGGTTGTAAAGTGGATCAACGCGGGGACGATCTAAGTGTTCCCATCGCGCTTCGCTTTGCAGCTGTCCAGACAAGCCGGCCCGATGGAACAATCGCCAGAGGCCAATGTCCGAGTGCCCCGGTGAGGGAAAGGATCAACTCCAGGTCATCTCGTCGATCGAGCGCGGCCAATCCTTTTTGAGCAGGCGGGACAGAGCGCGATCCGCGAGCAGTTTTCCATCCGTCTGACACCGGGGACAATAGTTTGTCTCGTTGTCGGCGTAACGGATGCGCTGAACGGGCGTGCCACATACGGGGCACGGCTCGCGGAATTTTCCATGAACCGCCATCTCGTCGCGGAAGGCGGTCACCTTTGCGGGAAAATCCCCTGCTGATTCGCTGCGCAGCCGATCCGTCCACTCGAGGATGGTCGAGCGCGTCGCATCGAACAACCGCGCGATCTCTTCTTCGCTGAGACGCCTGGTGTGTTTGACGGGCGACAGCCTCGCACGATGGAGTATCTCGTCCGAATAGGCGTTGCCAATTCCGCTGAAGAGCCTGGGATCCGTGAGAGATCTCTTGAGGGTGTGATTCTCCCGAATCAGTCGCTCGGCGAACTGAGTGAGGTCGGCTTCCAGCACCTCGAGTCCGCCTCTTTCGAATTGCTCGAGCGACTGTTCACCTCGCACCAACCAAAGCGAAGCACGCCGCTTGGACCCAGCCTCCGTGAGAATCAGAGTCCCGTCGGGGAAGTCGAACGCTGCGAGGCCGATCTTGCCTGTCACCTTCGCCCCGGTCGGCAGCCAGCGGAGGCGGCCCGCAATCATCAAATGAATGACGAGGAAGAGACCGTCTTGGATCTCCAAGACAATGCGCTTTCCCATTCTCCTCACACCCATGACCCGTTTCCCGGTTACTGCGCTGATTGGCGGGTCGACTGAGCGCAGGAGAAATGGCTTGGGGATGCGTATGCGCTGGACGGGCTGTCCCACAATCCGCGACGCAAGCGCTTCGATGTAGACCGTTATGTCCGGGAGTTCGGGCATCTGTCGTAGCGAGGGATCAGCGAGACCGACAACGGCGCAGCAACAGACTACCGCCTCGGACAGTCGTCGACTCAACGGTTGATGTGCGAGAGCGAGCGCGCAAAGTAATGATATGCCGCCTCCAGATGCTGTCGCCGGAGATAGTCACTACCCAATCGCCTGGCACCATCGAGCGCCAGCACCACCAAACGGGAAGCGATTCGACGTATCTCGGGATCGCCCAAGGCGAGTTGCCCTGCTCGCTCAAGCAACACCTCACTCGGCGTGCCAACCAACTCTGCCGCACGGTGCGCGCTCTCCTCGTCGTAGACTAGGCCGGTGAGAAACACCACCGGCGCGGCCAGCGCGCCGGGGTCGATCGTATCGGCCGATCTCAGTTCAAAAAAATCTTTGGGACGGACTTCGGGGAAGAGGGTGGAAAGATGAAAGAGCCAGTCCTCCTTGTTTGTCGAGGCCTCACCGCTCCACTTGCGGAATGAGCGGTATGTCGACCCGTCGTCGGCTCCACGCATGGCGATTGCGTCGAGCGCGAAGCTCAGGTATCGCTCGGCGTCCCCAGCTTCGTCGTAGATAATTCCGGTTCGCGATGGATCGAGAGTCCGCCAGATGTGAGCGCGGTAACTTGCCCATTTGGTGGATTTACCGGCGTACACCCGCGAATTCGCGAACAGTGCTACGACAATTGGAGCTAGGCTGTTGAGGAGCCTCCATCTGGATTTGGGATCATCTCCGCGCTCGAGATTTATCTGTAGCGCGGCAGTCTGGCGCATCATCCTCACTCCCGACGGTCCGATCGAATCGAAGTAGCGCGTCATGCTGGTGTAGCGATCGCGGCGGAGCTGGAGCGGCACCGCATCGACGTCATTGTACGGATCCACTCCGCGCGCGAGCAGCTCGATTCCCGCATTCGACATCGCAGCGCGCAGCATCACCACGAGACGCTGCGTCGAATCGATCACCCTTGAGGCAGTCGGCTGAGGAGCGGTGCTAATCTCCAGCTGCCCACCGGGCTCAAATGAGATGTGCGCTCCGTCCTCCAGTCTCCAGGATGGGGGATCTCCGCCGTTGGACTGCTCACGCCAACCTTCGCGTTGTCCCAGTCGTGACAGGACTGCGGCGGTCGATATCCGTTCGTCGTTTATCGCAAGGGCGCGCGCCCGGGTCGACTCGTGAACTGGAATGAGCTCCAGCTCAAGTCCGATCGCACACGGATTCGGTGATCGCGTTGGAGCGAACAATCGCTGTCTGACGTCGTCCAACAACTCCGCCTCCGAGAGGCTCACGAGGCTGGTTCAGCGCTCCACGCGGGCGAGCGCCAGAACGAACGCGCCATCGTCGGCCGGCATCCACTTCTCGATCGAGAGTCCCGACGCCGAGAGGATGTCCTCGAGCGTGGGCCGGTCGTACTTGTAGCTCAACTCTGTCCGAATACTTTCACCCTTCTCGAACGAGATCTCCCCGATCTCCGGGATCATGACCTTGTGTGCTCTGCGGGCGGTAAGGTGCATCTCCACTCGGTGATGCTCGATACTATAGAATGCATGATGCTCGAAGTCCCTTGCCGGGAAATCCGCGTTGAGCTCACGATTCAGCCGTTCCAGGATGTTCAGGTTGAAAGCGGCGGTGACACCCCTGGAATCGTTGTACGCCCGGTCGATGATCGCGGCATCCTTGATCAGGTCCGCGCCCAACAGAAAACGGTCCGCTTGGCCCATCTCGCCCGCAATGTGAGAGAGCAGGCGGATCGCCTGCTCGCGCGGAAAATTGCCGATCGTGCTGCCAAGGAACGCAACCAGTGTCGGGCTGGCGACCGGCGGAAGAGCGAATGGCTCGGTGATGTCGGAGACCACCGGTATGATCTGAACGTCCGAGTAGTCCGATTGAAGCTGGACTGCGGTGGCCTCCAGGAAGTCCTTGCTGACATCGACCGGCACATAGCACTCCGCGCATCCACGGGCGCGCATCTCGTCCAGAATGATACGCGTCTTCGTCGCGCTTCCCGCGCCAAGCTCGACGAGCGAGCACGGGCGAACCGCTGCGATAATCTCCACGATGCGGCGCTCCAACAGCATCCGCTCAGCGCGCGTCAGATAATACTCGGGAAGCTGAGTGATCTCTTCGAACAGCTCCGAGCCGCGCTCGTCGTAGAAGTACTTAGGCGACAGCTGCTTGGGCGATCTCGTCAGACCTTGGCGTACGTCGCGCACCATTTGCTGCCGCGAGCGGCGCACCGTGTAAGGTGGCGTGCCGCCTACGACATCGGAGGAACGATTGTCGTTTTTCATGCGTCCTTCGCGCAGCGAAAGCCGCTGAAGATCTGCCGTCTGATCGGGTAGTCCCAGTTCCTGAAAGTGTTGCGGATGGCGCCGGGACGAGTGGCCCACGAGCCACCTCGCAACACCTTGTAACCGGGCCCGAAGAACTCCTCAGAGTATTCCTTGTACGGGAAGCTCTTAAATCCGGGATAGCCTTCGAAGTTGCTCGATGTCCATTCCCATCCGTCTCCGATCATTCCGTAGGCGCCGATCGGCGACACGTTGCGTTCGTAGGTGCCAATTGGGGCGGTGTCGAAGGATAGCTGATCGATGTTCGCAGATTGGGCATCGGCGGGAGAGTCACCCCAGGGAAACTTCTGAGCCCGCCCAGTCGATGGATTCCAGGATGCCGCGGCTTCCCATTCGAATTCGGTCGGGAGCCGCTTACCAGCCCAGGCCGCGAAAGCTTCAGCCTCATAGTAGCAGACATGGCGGACAGGGCGCGCAGGGTCGACCGGTCGAGTCAGGTCCATGGTGCGAGAGATCCAACGATCGCCGTCCCGAGTCCAGTACTTCGGCGCGGTGACTCCGGATTCGGAGAGCCAGCACCGTCCAGCTTCGGACCATAGCTCCTTGCGCGCGTAACCAGCATCTGCCATGAACTCGAGGTAGCGTCCGTTGCTCACTGGATCGCGATCGATAAGAAACGGCTGGATGTTGACCGGATGCCGTGGGCGCTCGTTATCGTAGGCTGCGCTACGGTCGCTGGTTCCGATCGTCACCTGTCCGCCTTCGAATGCAACCATTCCACCTTCACGCTGGGCGCGTTTGCCAAAGGACACCTTTCGCGGAGCGCGGTATGGCTCTCCCTTCTTCAGCTGCAGCGTCTGAAGGATTGTTTCGTTGTGCTGATACTCGTGCTGAAGAACCATGTTGTAGACGTAGCCGTCCCGTAGCAGCGGATTCTCCTGGTCGAACTCCACCGATTCGAGCCGATCGAGTACGCGGCGGCGAATTGCCCGTAGGCGCGCGGTCATCTCCGCGAGAGTCGGAAGCGCCAGCGCGGCACGAGTCGCACGGGGATGCTCGAAGGGGTTGTAGAGACCGGGCATCTCGGAGAACTCAATCGGACCGTTGAGATTCTCCGTGAGCCACAGCTCCTCGAAGTGCGCGATGTGCCCGACGTCCCAGATGATGGGACTCATGAGCGGATCGTGCTGACGATGCAGATCCTCGTCCGAGAGCCCGCTTACGAGCAGAAACGTCCTGTCGCGCGCCTCTGTAAGGAGGTCCGCGATCTCCTCCTTCGAAGGAGGGGCAGTCGAAGGTGCAGGTGTTGTGAGACGGGATGCAGTCATGGAAGGAGAAGCACAGGCTGCCAACAAATGCAATGTTACTGCCGCCGCCGAAACTTGCCACCCGAACTGGCAATGCTCGGCAAAGCCCGCAGTGTTGCCGATGGCCGATCTTCAATCCCAACAGGTAGTTACGGAGCTCCTCGATGAAGCGGTAACGAAATGGCTCGGGGCTGAACTTGCCGGATTGGTTGGACTCGTCGTTATCGCGATGGCGATCGTTTACGGGATCACTTCGCGCTGAATGTCCAAGGCTTACAGCGTGGCCGACCCCGTGCTGGCAATTCCGCGCGACTCCGCATCGATCGCGAAGGGGTACCACTTCGTGCGGGCGATCGGAAAGTGTGCAGCCTGTCACGGGGACGACCTTGCAGGTAAGGTCGTCTTCAACAACGCGGTCATGGGCCGGCTCTATTCGGCGAACCTCACCCGGGGCAGAGGGGGGATCGGCGGCTCGTACAAGGACGCTGATTACGTGCGCACTTTGAGGCACGGCGTGGCAAAAAATGGACGGCTGCTTTCGTTCATGCCGACCGACGCCTACTACTACATTAACGACGCGGATCTCGCCAATACGATTGCGTATCTCAAAACGATACCTCCGGTCGATGCGATGGTACCTACAAAGAGAATCGGACCACTAGCACGCGCACTCTATCTCACCACGGATTTTCCGCTCATTCCCGCGGAGACCATCCCCTTGAATGGGCCGCGGCCACTGGCTGTCGCTCAAGGACCGACGCGCGAGTATGGTTTCTATCTGGCGACGGTCGGCGGCTGCAGGAGCTGCCACCTAAAAGATCTATCCGGTGGCGTCCCAATCGAGGGTAAGGTGTTGAGCGCCAATCTAACTCCAAAGGGCATCGGGAACTGGACCGAACTGGACTTCAGGAAAGCGCTGAGGAATGGCATTCGTCCGGACGGCACGGTGTTGAGCGCGGTCATGCCTTGGGCGTACACCCGTCTCATGACGGACGACGAAATACACGCTCTCTGGCTATATGTCCACTCGATGCCGCCAAGAAATGGAAAGAGGAAATAGCAGTACAAATCTCCGCAACGCTGCCTACAATCATTGTGTAATGCCTTCATCCGGAACACACGAATGGCAGTAGCGAGAATCGCACTCGTTACGGGCGGCAATCGCGGAATCGGCCTCGAGGTGTGCCGCCAACTGGCTCGGCTCGGCATCAGGGTGATCCTGGGAGCACGTGATGCCAGGAAAGGAGTCGCAGCTGCGACACGACTGATTGCCGCGGGCCTATCAGTTGAATCGAGACAGCTCGACGGCGTGGCGAGCGCGGATAGCATTAGCGAATGCGTGGACTGGTTGCGTAATGACGTAGGTCGGCTCGACATCCTGGTGAACAACGCCGGGATCATGATCGAGGAGGGCGATGCCAAGCCGCTGGAAGAACTCGAGATCGTTCGCGATACGATGCAGACCAACGTCTATGGCCCGTTGCTTCTTTCGCGCCTCACGGTGCCAGTCATGAAGAGCCATCGTTACGGGCGAATCGTCAATGTCTCGAGCGGCATGGGCTCCCTCGCCCAAATGGGCGCCGGATATCTCGCCTACAGATTGTCGAAGGCCGGCATCAATGTTGTGACTCGCGTAATCGCGGCTGAAGCCGAAGGCATGGGAGTCCTGGTGAACTCCGTCGACCCCGGGTGGGTACAAACAGCAATGGGTGGACGTGGTGCCACTCGTACCGTTCAAAAGGGAGCTGAGACTGTCTTATGGCTCGCGACGCTTCCTGACAACGGTCCGACGGGCGCGTTCTTCCGGGATCGCAAAGCGGTATCCTGGTAGAATTGCACTCGCCAGCCTTGGCGAATAGGTTTTCGGTCGACGCGTAACATGTCCAATCCCAGCGCAGTTGCACTCAGCCCATCGGGCCGCCACAGCCCGACGATTGGCTTCTTCGAGCGAGTGCCCGTTATAGCAGGCAGCGCCGTAGCCATCCTCGGCGCCGTGGCGCTCGCGGGCTGGGCTCTCAGCCTTCCGTTCGTCACGACAGTCACGACCGGCGGATATCCCATACTCCCGCTGACGGCGCTCTGCTTCGTTTTTGCGGGTGGCTCGCTGACGCTGGCGACGCGTCCACATCGCGGCGCCACCACGGAAGCAATTCAACAGACCCTCGCTGCGCTCGTCGCCACGATTGCCGGGCTTACTCTCTACGAATATCTGCGCGGCAGCGAATCAGGGTTTGACTTGCTGGTGTTCGGAGACCGGCTCAAGCGAATTTCGATTTATCCTCCAGGGCGAATCGCCCTAAACAGTGCCGGCAGTCTGCTGCTCTTCGCACTCGCGCTTCTCTCGATCCCCCACGATCAGCGAAAGGAGGACCTTCGCGCGCAGATGTTCGCCACTCCGGGTCTCCTCATCCCGCTACTGGCTGTTCTGGGCTACCTCTTCGGCGTCAAGGGCATGTACAGCCTGTCGCAGTCATCGGGCATGGCCCTCTGGACAGCAGTTGGAGAGCTCGTACTCGGCGTCGGAATTCTGGTTGCGGTGAGAGGGCGGGGCGTCGCGGTGCTCCTTCTGGACGAAGGGCCGGCTGGTGTGCTCACGCGCCGGCTTCTGCCCGCCGCGCTGCTCGCGCCAATTGTGCTCGGCGTCGTCCGGATACTGGGTGAATCCGCCGGATTCTACGAGTCCGAATTCGGCGCATCGCTGTTCGCGGTCGCCAGCATCCTGACGTTCGTGGGGCTCGTCCTGTGGTCGGCTCGGGTGCTTCGCACCACCGACAAGGAACGCGTAGACCTGCTCGCGCTCGAGCAGCAGGCCCGTGCCCACGCAGAGAAGGCGCGCATCGAGGCTGAAGCAGCGCGCGCGGAGGCTGAGCGCGCCAACAACAGCAAGACGGATTTTCTCGCCGTGATGTCGCACGAGCTACGCACTCCGCTCACCGCGATCATGGGATACGAGGAACTCCTCTCAGACGGCATTACAGGACCGGTCACTGAGCTTCAGCGGCAGCAACTCGGAAGAATCAACGCCAGCGCGCGCCATCTGCTCGGTCTAATCGACGAGATTCTCACCTTCGCCCGAGTGGACATCGGACGGGAGCGCGTAAGGTGGGAATCGATATCCGTCAATCACACGCTCGCTGATTCGGCCGCGCTGGTCGAGCCAATGGCTGCGGCGAGAGACATCAGCTTCATCGTCGAGCTGCTGGACGAGGATCAGTCGATCCAGACGGACAGCACTAAGCTGCGCCAGATGCTGGTAAATCTTCTCTCCAATGGGATCAAGTTCACCGAGAAAGGGGAAGTCCGACTCGCCTGCTCGGTGAGGAACGCCGTTCTTGAGGTGAGCATCGAAGATACCGGTGTCGGAATTCCGGCCGAGAACATCGAGGAAGTGTTCGAGCCATTCTGGCAAGCCGAGCAGACCGCCACGAGAAAAACGGGGGGCACCGGATTGGGACTGAGCGTCACCCGAAAGCTGGCGCGACTGCTCGGCGGTGACGTCACCGTGGCGAGCAGGATGGGAATGGGTACGACGTTTCTGTTGACCCTACCGATGAAGGCACCTGCCGGCGAAACGATTCGCCGTCGCGATACCCCGACGACACCCACTGGCCCCGTTCACGCGCTTCGCGTTTAGCTCGACCGCCTTCCTCCGAGCGAGTTCATCAACGGAGTAATTTCGTCGGATAGCTCTCTCGCCAGAAATCCCAGCGGTCCGATCCGACGTTTGAGTCGATTTCCAGCGGCACCATGCAGGTACACCGCCCAGACCGCCGCCTGATCTAGTGTCGCACCGCGCGCGAGCAACCCAACGATTACTCCCGCGAGAACGTCGCCCGAACCGGAGGTCGCGAGCCCGACGCCACCCTCGGCGTATCGAAAGACTTCACCAGACGGCGTGGCGATGAACGTCTCGGAACCTTTGAGAGCGACGACCGCATTGAGATCTCTGGCGACGGTTAGAGCCACACCGTGCGGATCGGCTTCAATGGTGGCCTTGGTGTCACCTGTAATCTTTGCCATCTCCCCCATATTGGGCGTGATCACGACTCGGGCTCCTTCGGTGAATTGGTAACGCCCACCTTTAAGCGCACACAAAGCAAGCGCGTCGATGACGAGCGGCTTCTCGGCGACTTTCCGAATCAGCTCGTCCATGAAGCCTCGGATCGCATCTTCGTTCACCATACCGGGACCGATGAGAATCGCGTCGGCGCCGTGAGAGCTCTCGGCTGCGCGGCCTGCGGACTTCCGGTCTAGAAAGCCGTCGTCCGATTCCGGAAGCGGGAAAACGCGCGCTTCCGGGAGCGCGACGCCGAGCGAGGGAGCAATGCTTCGAGGTCCCGCGAGCTGGAGCTTGCCGGCACCGACCCGGAGGGCCGCTACTCCGGCGAGAAGCGGCGCACCCGGAACTTCCGACGCGCCGCCGATCACCATTGCTACGCCACGATCTGCCTTGTCCGCTGCATCACCCGGATCCCGCAACTTCCACCGACGGAGAAGCGGCAACGTGACCGCGACCGGCCGTTTGCTAGCGCGCGCCAATATTCGCGTCCGGCTCCGAGGTTACGGGAGCGCCGGCTGCCTCGAGAGGGGCCACAAAGTTAAAGAGCTTGAGACGCAGGTTGCCGCGAGGGCCGAGTGTATGATCGTGCACGTAAAGAGTCACGGAACAGTTCGCGATCTCGGTCTCCTTGTCAATTGCGAGCAACTCCAGCTCGGTGAGGTGCTCGAGCACGTAACGCATGCAGAGAACGACCACCGCGTGGCAAACGATGAGAACGCGCTGGGCACGGTATTCACGCGAGATCATCTCGGTCGCGCTGCGAAGGCGGAGAATGACGTCGCACCAGCTTTCCCCGCCTGGCGGGCGATGATAGAACTTGCCGAGCAGACGGCGGAACTCGGCCTGATCGGGGAACTGTTCCCTGACTCCGAGGGCGGTGAGCCCGTCCAGGATTCCAAACTCCTTCTCGCGGAATCGCTCATCGACAAGAATCGAATAGGAGTCTTCGTGAAGGCCCGCGGTCTTGACGATGAGACCGGCGGTGTGGCGTGCGCGCAGGTAAGGGGAGGTGAGAATCACGGTGGGTCGATCCTCGGGCGGTAGTGCGCCGAACCAGTTTCCAAGCGCGATTGCCTGGCGCTCCCCCAGCTCCGAGAGCGGGACGTCGACGTCGCGGATGCTCAAGTCTATGGTCGGCTCTCCGGCCTCCAACGCCGCATCGCGCGCGACATTTCCCGCGGACTCGCCATGGCGAACGATGTAGAGACGGTCGGGCCAGATTTGGTTTTCTTTCACACGCCGAAACAAGTCAAGGAGCGTACCAATTCCGGTCTCTAAAATCACGAACTACGGTGGTGCGAACCTTGTAGCTCGCTAGAGCATGAAATCAACACCCGATCAGCACGATCCAGATTGGCCGCGGTACCCGGAAACGATCCTCAGTTTCTCCACCCGACCGGCGGTGGAGATTGACCTGCGTCGAGTCCCAACCCAGCGCGTGCTCGCCGACCTCGACGCCAGTGGATTTGGGGAGCCTTTCGCGATACTGACCGCGTTCGATCCCGGTGGACGAGATATCTCACCCGCGGAGAACGAGAAACGGAAGCGTGAGCTTGATGACCGGTTGACGGCGGCAGGTTACAAGTTCGCACACGTGGACGCGTGCTCTCCCGATCGCGTCCATTGCGAATGCAGCGTCGCCGTCGTGATGCCGCAGGAGCGGGCGATCGATCTTGCCCGCGAGCTGGAGCAGGTGGCGATCTTCTGGTTCGACGGGAAGCGGTTCTGGATCCTCGGAGTGATCGTGAAGTCGGACCCGCTCATGTTGCCGCGCAGTTCTTAAGCAAAACAAACCTGCCCAGGCTGTCTAGCCGAAAGCCCTGGGCAGGTACTTCAGTAGGTAGAAGTGACTGAGCTGGTTTCAGGTCAGCGGCTTGTATCTGTATCCGTAAACCCCACCCTTAGGCGACGTGATCCTGAACTTTCCCGTCGACTTCGGCGCCACAGGTCCGACCGTCGCTGTTTCAGTCGAGGTTACCGCGCCGCTCTTGTCGAGGAAGTCCACGCTCAGGTTGTAGGTCTTGGCCGTCTTGTCCCGATTCTCGATCGTTCCGGCCAGCGTCGTCTGGTCAGCTCGGCGTGTGAACTCGTTCACTGTCAACTTGACCGGGGCATTCTCGGCCTTGTTGTTGAAGTACACGAGCGAGTCGGTGTAGATCTTCTGCAGCTTCTTGTCCTTCGTTCCCTTGTACATCCCTTGGTACGCAAAGGCGTAGAGCAGCGCGTTGTCGGGGTTGCTAGGATCGATCGCGACCAGGCGATCGATCAGCGGAAAAGCCTTCGGGTATTCGTTGCTCTGGATATAGGTCGCAGCCAGATTGTTGATCGCGTCGCGTGAGTAGGGGTTCTGCGCATAGGCGGCATCGAAAAGCTTGACCGCCTCGGCGTGCCGTCCATTGCGGGTGGCCACCACGCCGGCGTGAACGAGAGAAAGCTCACCGTACTTGGACGGGTTGGCGATCATCGGCGCGTAAACCGTGGGGATGGACGCGCTGTCGCCAGCCTCCACGTACATTCGTGACACATTGTCGATCGCGTCGGCAAGTAGAAGGTCGTTGTTCGCCACGGCGATGTAGCTCTGCCACGGCTTGATCGCCTCCCTTGCGGCAGCGCGCTTGGCGGCGCCGGTTGTCGACTCTGCCTTGTCGGACGCGGCTGCTGCGATCTCGTACAGAGTCTTCGTCCGAACATCCGCGTAAATCGAGTCAGTACCAGCCGCGGTGAGGGCCTGCTTCCAGTAATCGTTGGCGACTGACCAGTTCTTCCTGTTCTGCGCGACCGACCCAAGGACCGAATAGGCGTACGGCGCGTGACGGTCTAGTACGAGAGACCTCTTGGCCAATACTTCGGCCGAGTCGAGCTGACCCGCGTTGAGCGCGGTGATGGCGCCGTTAAGGGCGTTCAGCCATGGCTTCTGCTGACGCCACTGCGTTATGACCGGAGCGCATTCTGGCGAGGCTTTCTCGACGATCGAGAACGCCGAGTCCGCCGCTGCATACAAATCGATAGTCCCCGTAGGGTTCGTCGTCAGTCCAAGCGTGCTGCGCGGCACAACTGCGGAAGCGTTAGGCTGCATCAGGTAAATGATGTATGCCTCGCCACGTAGATAATTTCGCGCAGTCGGGTTGTCGTTACCGTTGTCCACGAGCCTGAGCACTTCCTGCAGATCTCGCGTCGGATTTCCTTTGTCCGCCGCGGCGACGGCGCGTGTCATCGAGAACTGGGCCTTTGCGATGTCACCCTTGGTATTGGCGGTGGGATCGCAGCTGGCTGCATTCTGCGCCGCAAGTGGCGTTGCAGCGGCGACACCGATCGAGAATACGGTCGCAATTCGATTTACAAAAGCTTTCACGAGGATCTCCCGGACTTGTAATGAAAAAGGGGTGGGCTGGAATTCCGCCGGATAATATACCGCCCAGCATTCTTCGTTCCCGCTAGAATGCGACAAACATCGTTAGGAGTGCGTGCTAGCAGCTTCCCTGACCAAATCAAACGCGCGCCGGACGTGGCCTTCAGTGGTATGAATGTTCCCGATCGCGATGCGAAGGGCATAGTTGCCGCGGACGCGGGTGTGGGAGAGATAGACCTCGCGACCGGCGTTCACCTTCTTAAGCACCCGGGCATTGTGCGCGTCGAGCCTTTTCCCAGCTATCCCAGGCGGACGGTGCCGAAAAACGACCGTTGAAAATGTGACATCGGCCAGCCGTTCCATCTCCGGATCCTCATCGATCCACTCCGCCAGCCGGCGGGAGATCCGGATATGCTCCCTCACCAATGACTTCAGACCCTCGACTCCGAACTGTCTGATAACGAACCATAGCTTGAGTGCGCGAAAGCGGCGGCCTAGAGCGATGCCATAGTCCATGAGGTTCACCACTCCTTCGCCGTCGCTCACGGCCAGATATTCGGGGACGTGTTGGAAGGCGCGCCTCAGAAGATCGGGTCGTCGCGTGTACAGTGCCGAGCAATCCATGGGCGTGAACAACCATTTGTGCGGATTCACTACCAAGGAATCGGCGAGCTCGCATCCGTCCAGAGTATGTCGCAGCTCAGGGAGGATGGCTGCGACTCCGCCGTACGATGCGTCGACGTGCAGCCAGATCTTGTGCCGGGCGCAAATCTGAGCGATGGAACGCACGGGATCGACGGCCGTAGTGGAAGTAGTGCCCACCGTCGCCACGACCGCCAGTGGTAACGCTCCGGCCCTTCGGTCTCGCTCGACGACCGCCGCCAGCTCCCCTGCATCAATCCGGAATTGGTCATCTGTCGAAATCTTTTTGAGCGCATTCAAGCCAAATCCCAGCGTCATTACCGCCTTATCAACGCTCGAGTGTGCTTCCTCGGAACAATAGATGTAAATCGGCGGTAGGTCTGTCCGGGCCGCCATACCCTGTTCACGGATGCGAAGCTTTGGGTGCATCTCCCTCGCGGCGGCGAGCGCGTAGAGCGTGTTGGAGGATGCGGTATCCGCAATGACTCCGAAAAAAGCGGCGGGCAGACCCAGCATCTGACGTAACCAGTCGAGCGTCAACAGCTCGAGTTCGGTCGCCGCAGGGCCCGTTCTCCACAACATCGCGTTGACGTTGAGCGCCGCCGTCAGCGCTTCGCCGAGGACCCCGGCACCGGTGGCGGAGTTGGCGAAATACGCCATGAACGCCGGATGATTCCAGTGCGTCGTTGCGGGGACAATCAATCTTTTGAAATCCTCGAGGATTGCCTCCATGCGCTCGCCCTTTGCCGGCGGGGACTGAGGCAGTGACCGGCGCAAGTCACCCGGACGCACCTCGGGCAACACTGGCCACCGGTCAGGCTTCTCCAGATAATCCGCGATCCAGTCGATTACCGCATGACCGTGCTTCCGAAATTCTGCGGGCGGCATGTCGGAAAGCAGCGGAAGACGTTTGTCCACGCCACAAATATAGAGTTTCGAGCTGCGGGAGACGCCGTCGCAGGGCGCTCGTATATTTGCCGGATGCCGCCCGCCCACTACATCCGGTCCGGCTCTCGCTCACAAGCGTCCGAGTCGGCTCGGTGCTCTTCCGAGAGGATCGGTTCTTTGGCCATCGGGGATCTGGGGCGACAAACAGACGGCTTCGTAAAATTCTTCTATCCATTCATCCCGCTTATCACGACCTTGATCGAGTCGGGGCTCGATCGCGAACCTCCACCACTCACGTAAAAACAATGAAGTCGGCTGGTTCCAGCTCGCTCGGCCGCAAAGCCGTCGGGCATCTCCGAAAGGTCGATCCCCTGCTGGCGAAGGTGATCGACCGAGTCGGCAGTTACAAAGGCTGGCCCGCGAGCAACGGCACTCACTTCGATGCTGTTGCCCGCTCGATCGTCTTCCAGCAGCTGTCGGGTAAGGCCGCCGGAACGATTCACGGACGCTTTCAGGGACTCTACGGCGGAAGAACGCCGCTGCCAGCGGAACTCGCGTCCACACCCGACGAGCACCTGCGTTCGATAGGATTGTCGCGACAGAAATCTGCGTACTTGAAGGATCTCGGCGCCCGGGCTGCATCTGGAGAGCTTCCAATCGAGACACTTCACGAGCTGAGCGATGAGGAGATCATCTCTGCGCTCACCCAGGTCAAGGGCATTGGCCGATGGACTGCACAAATGTTCATGATGTTTCGGTTGGGACGCCCTGACGTTCTGCCCGACGGGGATCTCGGTGTGCAGAAGGGAATTCAAAGGGCGTACCGTTTGCGTAAGCTTCCCTCACCGGAGAGGGTAAAAAAGATCGGCGCCAAGTGGGCACCGTATCGCACCATTGCGTCGTGGTACCTGTGGCGGTCCCTTGACCCGCCGACACCTGGACCTCGCTCGGGAGGTTGATTGACGGCACCCGCCGAGCTGGATACTGCGGAATCGCGCGCTTACGACAGCGCGCTATCTCGCTGCCGAGACGTGCTAAGGGCACTGCTCGGTGAGCCGAGCGAGCGAGCTTTCGATGTGAGGTTCTGGGACGGTTCAATCGATCGCGGAAATAATTCCCGCGCGCCGTTCACGTTGGTGCTGAATCGGCCGGCAGCTCTTCGCCGGATGCTCCTTCCTCCGAACGAGCTCTCGCTCGTCGAGTCCTACATCAGCGGAGACGTGGACATCGAGGGCAGCATGGAAGCCGCATCGAAGCTGGCCGAGGCGATCGGCGGCCGCATCCGCTCGCCAATCGCGGTTGCGCGGCTGGTGCGTATGTTGCTGGCCCTCCCCGGCAAAGCCGACGACGATCTTGCCGATGCGCGCTTTCCGGAGCGAGCGAGAAAGCTCGGCCCACGGCACACGCCCGTGCGGGATGCGGCGGCGATTCACTTCCACTACGATGTCGGAAACAGCTTCTACAAGCTCTGGCTCGACAAGCGAATGGTGTATTCCTGCGCGTACTTCCGTTCGCCGGACGACTCACTCGACGTGGCGCAGGAGGCAAAGCTCGATCTGATTTGCCGGAAGCTTCGCCTCAAGGCTGGTGAGCGACTGCTGGACATTGGCTGTGGCTGGGGCGGGCTCGTCATGTACGCCGCCGAGCACTATGGTGCGGATGCGACGGGGATCACGCTTAGCCAGAATCAGGCGGCTTTCGCAAACGACCGCATCGCGGAGGCGGGACTCGGCGATCGATGCCGAGTTGCAATCCGCGACTATCGAACGCTCACGGACCGAGATGGTTATGACAAAATCGCGAGCGTCGGAATGGTCGAGCACGTTGGAGCTACGCATCTCCCCGTGTATTTCTCTTCGGTGTTCCGGGCGCTCAAGCCCGGAGGACTGTTCTTGAACCATGGCATCGTGAGTCTCGGAGAAGCACGCGCGAAACCGCTGAGTGAGAGCATCTTCCGGAAGTTCTGGAGGGCGGATGCATTCATTGACACATACGTGTTTCCCGACGGCAAACTCACTGCGGCCGACGACGTCATAGCGGCCGCCGAAGGCGAAGGATTCGAACTCCGGGATGTCGAGAGTCTGCGCGAGCACTACGCGATGACACTGCGCCACTGGGTGCGATCGCTGGAGGAGAATAGTCGCGACGCGACGGCGCTCGTCGGGAATCACACCTTCCGCGTCTGGAGGCTCTACATGGCTGCCTCGGCAAACGCGTTCGCCACAGCGGCGATCAACATCATTCAGACGCTCCTGGCGAAGCCCGATGCGCGCGGGTACTCGAACATTCCGCTCACGCGTGACGACCTCTACGCTTACGACTGACTCACGCGAAGCGCTCCGAGTGTAGATTATGAGATAATCGCGCCGGAGAGCAGTATGGCAGTCAAGGTAGTGATCAAGCCCGACAGTAGATATTTGCAGGAGCGAAGCGGTTCATTCCGTCCGATTGAGAATCTGAGCATTACTGCGAGCACGCCCGCGTACCCTGCCGTGCTTCACAAAACGCGACGCACGATGATCCTAGCCGACGACCATACGCACGCCGTGATCGCACTTGACAAGGAGATGCTGGTCAGCCGAAACGCCGACCTTTCCGCCGTGCTGATCGCGTACGCCGAGCCCACCGAGGCCACCTGGAAGGCGCTCGAGGAGCACATGGCAAGCGAACGCTCGACGGCCGAGGCCGCGAGGGAAGCGAAGGGAAAGGCGCTGCTGGAACGAAAAAGAAAGGCCGCCGAAAACCTGTAAGTAATGCGGGCCGGGCGTCACATTCTGGTTGTTCTGGCTTCCGCGATCGCACCCAGTGGCGCAGTGTCATCGCGTAGTGCTCGCGCAGACTCTCGACATCCCGGAGTTCGAATC
>JABXNS010000047.1_pt1 | contig 61072 bp, 54 predicted proteins | sample 7301101 | NCBI WGS metagenome assembly JABXNS01 (sample SAMN14449646, study PRJNA615230) | soil metagenome | isolation source: soil from bare, unvegetated metal-rich iron-sulfur acidic spring small-cell... | place: Canada: Paint Pots Mound, Kootenay National Park, BC | collected 2017-05-25 | reverse complement strand
TCTTTCACGTCCGAACCCGTCAACTAACCCCGCAAGTGTTTTGAAAGAGGAGCAGTTTTGCGTTATCTTTTAGCACCCGCGGCATTGGCGTTTTTACTCGCCGGCAGCAGTGCATTTGCCCAGGCCAATCCGACCGCCCCGGCGACCCGCGCCGCGGTGACCTCGTCGGAACTTGCCGAAAGCCCGGATGTCGCCCAATGGACCGGCATCACCCCTCAATCAGCGCACGTCGCGAAACATCACGACATGGCGAGGTTCGCCAGCCGTCTGTTTACGCGTACCGCGCGAATCGCCAACACGCTGACGCGGAGCGCCCTGCGCTTCCTCGGCACGCCGTACGTTTTCGGTGGAACCAGCACCTACGGATTCGACTGTTCGGGCTACGTGCAGCACGTCTACGCGATGCTCGGGGTGCACCTCCCGCGCACCGCTGACGCGCAGTATTATGCCGGCAGCCGTACCGTCGGCGGCATGAAAACCGGCGACCTCGTATTCTTTCAGACCTACGAGCCGGGGCCGTCCCACGTCGGCATCTACCTGGGCCACGGCCACTTTGCACACGCCAGTTCTAGTCACGGCGTCATGGTCAGCAGCCTCTCCGACTCCTATTGGTCGGCGCACTACCTCGGCGCGAAACGGGTGATGGCGCTGCACTAGTCGGCCAAGCGGGGTATAAGAGTAGAAAAGGCGCCTGCGGGCGCCTTTTCGTATGTTCCATGTCGCGCCGCTGGGGCGTCGCCAAGTGGTAAGGCAGCGGGCTTTGAATCCGCCATTCGTTGGTTCGAATCCAGCCGCCCCAGTAATGCATTGTCATCCTGCGTAGCGTCCGCCGCCGGCGGATGGGGGTCGAAGGGCGAAGCGCGCTTGTGAGTACTACTAGCCTCCACATTACGAACGGAGACTCCGTCCTTTACAGCTGGAAGAAGGCGGGGCTGCTCGGCACGCACGTCGCGTGGCGCGATGTGCTGCACGAAGGTCCGGTTCCGGCAGGCTTGCCGTTGGAAGAACTCAGCCGCGTGCGGGCGCAATTTCTCTGCGATCGCGGTTTCGGAAATCCTATAAAGATCCACCACGATTTCGAAAAGCGTGATGCCACGCTGAGGCGCGCGGGAGAATTCGACGAAGTCGTCTTGTGGTTCGAGCACGACCTCTACGACCAGTTGCACTTGCTGCAGATCCTGACCACGCTGCGCGATATGGGTATGGGCTCCGGGAGCGTGCAGCTGGTGCAGTCCGAACAATACCTGGGCACGATGATCCCCGACGAACTGATGTCGCTTCTCGGGAAGCGTCGCTTCGTAACGTCCGCTACGTCGGACGCGGCCGCGCGTGCGTGGAGCGCATTTACCAGCGCCGATCCCGCTGCGTTGCAGTCAGCGGCCGCCGATCGCTTTGCAGGCCTCCCGTTTCTGCACGATGCCCTCATGCGCTTGTGCGAAGAGTATCCGGCTGTTTCAAACGGCCTCTCACGATCGCAAAAACACGTGCTGGAAGCGGCAGCGCAAGGAGCGGCTCCCGCCGAAGAGATATTCCGGCGCTCGCAAGCACGCGAAGAGGCCGCGTTCATGGGCGACACGTCGTGCTTCCGCGTCATCTCCGACTTGAGCGCGCAGCCGGCTCCGCTATTAGCGCAACTGGAGAACGGCTACGATGTCACGGTGCTTGGAAGACGCGTTCTCGGCGGCGAAGCGGATTGGCTTGACCAGCAGCCGATGGATCGATGGATTGGCGGCGTCCGGCTGACATCGGGGCATCATTGGCGCTGGAATGAGACGTCCAGCGCCTTCGAGAAAGCGCAATCCCATGGCGCATGAAGCATTGACGGTAGATATCAAGCCGGAACACGACGGCGATGCGATCGTCTACACGCTCAAGGGGAGTTTGGATTTCGAGACCGCGCCTTCGCTGCGTGCCGCGCTGATGGAAGCTGCCGACGAAGGCAAGCACGACATCGTCGTCGATCTCATGCATCTCGAGTTTCTCGATTCCAGTGGGCTCGGGGCGTTGATCGGCGCGCACAAGCGCGCGCTCGAAAACGACGGACGCGTCCGGCTGATCATATCGCCCGGCCCGATCGAGCGGTTGTTCACGATTACGGGCCTGATGGATGTGTTGGCGGTTTATCCTTCAACCGAAGCTGCGCTGGAGGATCGCGACCGGCTCGTTCCGTCGCTGTAGTTCCGATAAGCTTCGTCCAGAATCTCTACGACGTGCAGTATGCGCGCAGGGTAGCCGGCGTTTCTTAGGCCCGCTGTGACTTGCATGTCGCACCCCGGATTTGCGGTAGCGACAACGTGCGCGCCCGTTTCCACGATGTTGGCGATTTTACGGTCGCGCAGACGTTTGGACATCGCGGGCTCGGTCAGATTGTAGATACCCGCGCTGCCGCAACAGACTGAACTTTCGTTCATTTCGCGCAGCTGCAGGCCGGGAATCTGCGCGAGCAGGCGCCGCGGCGCTTCCGAAATGCGTTGTGCATGCACCAAATGGCAAGGCTCTTGATAGGTCAACGTCTCGTCCAGCCTGCCGATGCGTGGATTGAGATCCAGTTGGTCCAGAAACTCCAGCACGTCCCGGACTCGCGCCGAGAACGCTTCGGCGCGCTCCGACCAGCGCGGATCGCCCGAGAGCAGCTCGCCGTACTCTTTGAGAGCCGAACCGCAGCCCGCGGCGTTGACGATATAGAAATCAGCTCCGGAAGTTTCGAATGCCTCGATATTTCGCTTGGCCAAAATTTCTGAAAATTCGGGTTCGGCGGCGTGCACGGCGATCGCGCCGCAGCAACCCTGGTCGGCCGGAACGACGACCGTGCAGCGGTTGCGCGTCAAGACACGCACGGTCGCTTCGTGGACTCGAGTGAATGCAACCTGCATAACGCACCCGGCATGCAACATAACTCTGAGCCGCGCACCCGCCGCCTCGAAGATTTGATTCTTCGGAACGAAATAGTGATCGGAGATAGGCGGCGCAAACGCTTCAAATTCGCTTAGACGAACGAGCCGCAGAAGTCCGGTCGCCCGAACGAGGCTCTGCATTCCCGAACGCTGATAGAATCGCAGCAACGTTGCGCCAAAGCGCATGAGCCCGAGATTCCCGAAGAGCGCCTTGAGCGCGAACCAGCGTCCAAAGTGGGAGAAGAAGCCGCGTTTAGGCGCCTTCGCTCGTTCGATCCGCGCGCGCGCCGATTCGACCAGCGTGCCGTACTGCACTCCGCTCGGGCAGACCGCGGAGCAGGCGCGGCAGTCCAAACATTCAGACATTTGATGGACGAAGCCGGGTGACAGCACGTCGAGTCGTCCCTCGGCAACGTCTTTGATGAGGCTGATCCGGCCGCGCGGCCCCGACGTTTCCGTCAGCGTTTCGATGTACGTCGGGCATGTCGGTAAGCAAAGGCCGCACCGAACACACTGATTGTAAAGCGCGGCCTCGATCATTCGCCGCCTTTCGGCGGCTAGACGGTGATGTCTTGGCTGCGCTCGGCGATCGGCACGTATGCGACTCCGCGTCCGCCGACGTAATTCGCGCGCGGACGGATCAGCTTGTTGTCCGCATACTGCTCCATGCAGTGTGCCGTCCAGCCCGAGACGCGGCTAATCGCAAAGACCGGCGTGAAATACGGCGTCGGAATGCCGAGCGTGTAATAGACTGAAGCGGAGTAAAGATCGACGTTGGGGTAGAGTTGCTTGATCTTCCAGACCGCTTGCTCCATGCGCTCGGTCATCTCGACCCATTTCGTGCTGCCGGCCTTCGAACCGAGCTCGAGCGCGATCTTTTTGAGCTCGGTGGCGCGCGGGTCGTATGCCTTGTAGACGGCATGTCCGAATCCCATGATCTTTTCGTGCGCGGCGATTTTCTTCTCAACCCATTGATCAACCGCGCCGATGTTGCCGATCTCCAGCAGATTGTGGATCACGCCTTCGTTAGCGCCGCCGTGCAGCGGCCCTTTGAGCGTACCGATGGCCGACGTGATCGCGGCGTACATGTCGGAGAGTGTCGCGGCCGTGACGATCGCTGAAAACGTAGAAGCGTTCATGCCGTGGTCGGCGTGCAAGATGAGCGATACATCGAGAACGCGCGCCGCCTGCGCATCCGGCTGCTTTCCGTTGAACATGTAAAGAAAATTCGCCGCCGTGTCGAGATGTGGATCCGGATCGATCGGATCCATGTTTTCGGAGATTCGGTGGTACGCGGCTAAAATCGTTGGAAAGATTGCGGTCAGCCGAACCGCTTTTTCGATCTGTGATTCGTGGGACGTTGCGTTCACGTCGGGATCGAAGAGGCCGAGCGCGGAGACCGCCGTGCGCAGCGCGTCCATCGGGCTGCCATTCTTCGGCAGGTCGCGCAGCAGCGCGATCAGCTGCGGCGGGAGCGCGCGATGGCTGCTCAGGCGCCCGCGAAATTCGTCCAAGTGCGCTTGTGTCGGTAAGGAACCGAACCAGAGCAGGTACGTGATCTCTTCGAAGGTCGAGTAGCGGGCGAGATCGTGGATGTCGATGCCACGGTAGATGAGCTTGCCTTCCTCACCATTGATGGAAGAAAGGCGGGTGTCGCCCACGACGGCGCCCCGCAGACCCGACTGTGCGGCCACGGGCGGCGTTATGGTTGTGTTCATAGCCATGCTAGCTTTCCCCAGTTGCGGCATTCCCGCGATGACTTTTAGCAGATTTTACGGAAATGACCGTTCCGTGCGAAATAAAGTAACAATCGTCGGCGCCGGCAACGTAGGCGCCACCGCGGCCCATTGGCTTGCGGCCGAGGAATTGGCCGACATTGTCCTGGTCGACATTGTCGAGGGAATCCCCCAGGGCAAGGCGCTCGACTTGCTCCAATCCATGCCCGTCGAGAAGAGCGACGTGAGCATCACCGGCAGCAACGGCTACGAGCCGACCGCCGGCTCGGATATCGTCGTCATTACTGCAGGGTTCCCCCGGAAACCCGGCATGAGCCGCGACGACCTCGTCCGCGCCAATGCCGAAATCGTTGGGAAAGCTACCGAAGAAGTCGTCAAATACTCCCCGGACTGCATCCTGATTATCGTTACCAATCCCCTCGATGCGATGTGCGAAGTCGCTCGCCGTGTGAGCGGCTTTCCGCGCGAACGGATCCTCGGAATGGCAGGCGTCCTGGATTCGGCGCGGTTTTCGACGTTCGTGGCGATGGAGCTGGGCGTCAGCGTCGAAAACGTCCATACGTTTGTTTTGGGCGGACACGGCGACCAAATGGTTCCGCTGCCGCGTTATAGCACTGTGGCCGGAATTCCGATCCCCGAGCTGCTTGATAAAGCCGTCATCGATCGGCTCGTGGAACGCACCGCCAAGGGCGGCGGAGAGATCGTGAGTTTACTCAAGGCAGGCAGCGCGTACTATGCCCCGGGCCGATCGATTATGGAGATGGCCGAAGCGATCCTCAAAGACAAACACAAGATTTTGCCATGTGCGGCGTACTTGCAAGGGGAATACGACCTCAAGGATCTTTTCATCGGTGTACCTTGCCGGCTCGGCGCGAAAGGCTTGGAGAAAATCTACGAGATCAATTTGACGGCCGAAGAGAAAGCCGCCTTGCACAAGAGTGCTGAAGCAGTCGAGTCGCTCGTGAAAGCGCTGCCGTAGCGCTTTGGATTACACCGGCGGAGAGCTCGAAAGCGTCCATATCAGCGTCACATCGCCGGCTGGTGCGTTCACCGTCGGCAACGCGTCGTTTTTCCGTTACATCGTGAAGCTTACGGGATCCGGAGTGCGGCTGCAACTGCACGAACGCGAAGCGCTCGAGATGCTGGCAGCAATTCCGCATGCCTTTTACGACGAAGAGGACGATGCTCAATCGGGTCTGGGCTGGCGCGTGGTTCCACCCGCTTCGCTCGACGACTGGCCCGTGTTGGAATCGACGCCCCAGCGTTTTCGCGCCGCGCTGCAAACCGCGCGCCGGCTGCTGTGGGAGCAGGCCGAACCCGTCGGAGTGAGCGCGAGCGAGATCGTGGCCATTGAAGACGAGCTTGACGAACTTTTCTCGGTTCTGCGCGGTGCAGAAGAAGCGGGCTTTCCGGTAAACGTCAGCTACGTCACCTAGCCCGGTTCTGCGCCTGCCGCTGCGCGGCGCGGGCGGCGAGCCGATCGATTTCGAACGCACGCTGCGGTCGCACGGCTGTGCCGCACTTCCGCCGGCATCCATTCCCGACGACAACTCTTTTTACGAGATCGGCTTGCGATTAGACGGCCGCGTTCGCCGCGTAACGCTCGCGCCTCTCTCCGGCGAGCTGCATGCGTCGGTTGCGGGTCCGCGACCAAACGCGCGGGCTCGCGCGGATCTGACCTCGGCCGTCCGGCGCCTATTCCGCCTCGACGAGGATTTCGCGCCGTTTTACGCGCTCATCGAAAATGATGCCGCCCTGTCGTGGGCCGCAAAGGGCGCGGGGCGAATGCTGGCGGCACCGGCCGTTTTCGAAGACGTTGTGAAAACGATCTGCACGACCAACTGCGCGTGGTCAGGCACAGTGCGCATGGTCTCGGCGCTCGTGAACGATCTCGGCGGCGGCGCATTTCCCGAACCGGAAATGATGGCGGCGGCGCCCCAGAAGTTCTATCGCGACACCGCGCGCGCCGGATATCGCGGAGCTTATCTCAAAGCGCTGGCGAAAGACGTGGCTTCGGGCGCGCTCGATCTCGAGTTGCTTCGTCCGGAACGTGGATTGCCGGATGCCGAAGTCGAGGAACGGCTCTTGGCGTTACCGGGCGTTGGTCCATACGCTTGCGCGCATATTATGATGCTGCTCGGACGGTACCATCGATTGATATTCGACTCGTGGACGCGGCCGGCGTACTTGCGTATGACGGGGAAACGGCGTGCGTCGGATCGCACCATCGAACGGGCCTTCCGCCCATACGGCCCTTTCGCGGGGCTCGCATTCTGGCTGACCCTCACGTGCGGTTGGGTTCCGGGCTGAAGGGTGAAGGCAGAAGGGCGGGCAAGGCTCCGTCATGCGCCTTGCAGCCGCATGTTTTTATGCTTTTGCCGCGCTCCTAACTTTTAGCTCGGTGCGCGCCGCGGCGCCGCCCCAATCCGCTTCCCACATCGTTAATGGTGTAGATTTCGACGAGCTGACGTTCGGCTCGATACACCTCCATAAAGGGACGTATACCGCTGACGATCCGGCAAACACCACCACCATCGACAGCTTTTACCATGGCCAGGTCGCCGGAAAGACCGTAGCGGTCGCGGTGCTGCGAGGTGAGTTGCCCGCGACCGGCTACAATGCGTCGGCAGAAGCCTTCGAAGTCTCCGGCGGAAAAGCGAACCATTTGAGCGACCTTGGTGACTTCAGTTATTTTAGCGAAGGCGACGGTCCGTATCCCGACAATTGGATTTACGTCTCGTTTACGGACAACAAACTCTATGCAGACGTCTGGAATCACGACCATCGATGCGACAAGCGTCACGACTGGGTCGTATCCACGTACACCATGAAAAATAATCGCCTGGTACGCATCAACACCCTGCGGCACCATCGCAAGGGCATTCCCGTCGAATGTAGGGCCACGTAAGCAAGTGCCTAAATAGCGCGCACGAAGGAGAAGAAGATGAACTTACGCACGTCAACGCTGCTGGTTCTAGTGGCATCTGGGCTAGCCGCCTGCTCGGGCGGTAGCGGGCAGTCGCAGGCCACGGCATCCCCGCAGGCTTCTCCGACCGTGGCTGCCACGGCGACGGTAGCAACAGCGACCGCGCCCGCGGCAGGTACAACGCCGGCACCCACGCTCAACCCCACGGCAGCGATCCATTACACGGATATCGCCGGCATTTTCGCTGAGAACGCGATCAAACAAGAAGCACAGCTTGGCGTGTTTGGCAACGCTACCTCCGGCAAGTTCAATCCGTATGGGACGGTGCCACGATCAGAGTATGTGCGCTGGCTGGTTGTCGCCAACAATATTTACTTCAAGACGCAACCCGACAAGCAGATTCGTCTGGCCGAGGCCAACAGCGACTCAACCTTCGTTGACGTCCCCAAATCGAATCCGGATTTCAAATACATCCAGGGTATGGTCAACTCGGGATTTGTAATTGGGATCGACAAGAAGCATTTCGCGCCGGCCCGACCGTTGACGCGCGAGGAGATGATCGCAATCCTCATGTCGCGCGACGCAAATAGCTCGGCGCTGCCCAACGCTGGGCCGCCGTCGACGTGGAACTATTCCTCGGGCGGAGGGACGCTTTCCGTCGACTTTACCGATCGCGACAAAATTTCTAAGCCGTACTGGGGAGCTTTCCAGTTGAACAACGGCTGGGGAAATAGCCTGGCGCTTCAAGAGATCAAACGCATTTACGGAAACACGAAGATCTTTTATCCGCAGAAAACGGTAACGAGGGGAGATACCGCGGTCGCGCTCCAGGTAATCGATCAGAAGAGCGCAGCGACGACCTTAGGTCTCTAGCGGCTTACCTAAATTTACAGGAGAAGAAGCGCCGCTTTAGCTTACGCCGGCGCGCAGCCTATCCGCGATCTCGCCTAGGCGTTTCCATCTTGCCCTATGGGCATGATTTGCCTCAACAAGGCATCGTGCAAGAGACGTTCTTGTGATTCGGGGTTCCTGACACGCACGATCCAGAAACCTTATTCGGTCATGGGCCTGTTCTACGAGGTGACGTAGATGATTGAAGAGACGACCCTTAAAATCAAAAACGACCGCAATATGTAGGCCGCGAGGAACGATTACAAACTCACGCCAGACCATGCAGAGCGAAGCCTTTAGCAACTTGTCGAGACGGGTCGTACCACACTCCACCAAGACACCGAGGTCCTCAGCGGCTACGTCGTAGCGTCCCGCAACGTAATCACCTTCAGCATGCAAGTTCCGCGCGCCGCGTCTGCTGAGCCAATACAGGGCCTGCCGCTTTTCAGGGCCCTGGCTGTGGTCAGCCTCGTGGTACCTATGGCGGGAAAGGAGCTGCTCCAACTCTATGGCGACGCTCCTTGGCGGCTCAACGAGGCGAACCACTCGCGCCTGGACCAGCTTCTGCCTTCCCAGCGCCAGGATCGTCTCGGCGTGCTCAATATCTGAGAGTTGCGGATAACCGCCGCCGAGTGCAAAAATCCATTGGAGGCTCAGCCAGGTAGCGTTGCCACTATTCCACGCTACGACCTCACGGCGATATCGGGCACGGACGCGGGCGTCGTACCCTTGGGAGAGAAGCATTACGAACGAGTGTTCGACTTGATGGGATTGCGTTCCCGGCGAAGGTAACACAAACTCCAATTTGTAGGAGTCCATAAGAAGTCCGAAGAAATGCCTGATTATGCCATTTGTTGCGACCGACCCACTTATCAACGCCTTCATGCAGTACCGCTTGAGGCGCAAACCGTCGCTCCGGACGGCCGAGGAGTACGGGCGCGACCTAGAACACTTTGGGCGTTTTCTCGAGAAGCGGCCTGACGATCTGGGTTTTCACGGACCGTTCAAACGCCTATTAACGGCCGCGCGCCTAGATGTTATGAAATACAATGACTGGCTGGGTGATAAGCGCCTAGCCAAAGCGCTGTCGACGGCGACGGTGCGGCGGCGCCTTTGCGCGATACGGAGCTTTTATAACTATCTGCAAAAAGTGGATCGGCGGGCTGATAATCCAGCCACGATGGTTGATTTGCCGGAGGCCCAGAAGTCAATCCCAAAGCCGGTCGACGAGAACGCGCTTGCACGATTTTTCCGCACTGCAATCGCCGGGCAAAGCGAATACTGCCGAGTGAGGAACAGGGCAATCCTTGAAGTTCTTTATGCGACAGGTATGCGGCGAGCCGAACTCATTGGATTCAATATGGAGGACGTTGACTTTAGTGCACGGACCATTCGCGTTGTCGGGAAGGGCGGTGAGCCGCGAATAGTCGTTTTTAATCAGACGGCCAAACGTGCCATGGAAACCTACGTGGGGCTGAGACCACGCACGCGGGAGAATGCCTTTTTCGTTACCGAGAGCGGACGGCGTATCAGTCATAGCCAGGCCGGTAAGCTTTTTAGGGGATATGCGCTGTTTGCGCAGATAGGCAAGATCACTCCCCACATGATGCGCCATTCGTTCGCCACCCATATGATTGAACATGGGGCGGACGTGCTAACCGTGCAAAAACTGCTCGGACACAAAAGCCCTGCAACGACGCAAATCTATGTGGACATAAGTTTGCTCCATGAAAAAAAGGCATACGACGCGGCTCACCCGAGGGACAAGCGCGACGACACCTAGGCGAGTAGGGGCAAAACGTCGTACTAGTGCCCGCCCTGAGATACTGCGGAGCATTGAAAAAAATAAGTACGTGCGTTATGCCTGGGGCGCTAAGATTCTACGGCAGCCAAACCGCGAGCGTTCCCGTCATAAGCGGGATCGCTCAGGTTATCGCGCGCGGATTAACGGCTTTTGGACTTAGGCTTTAAAGCCGAAAAGGCCGTGCCCTTTAGGATTCGCCACGTAGATTTTATACGCGTGCCGAAGGCCTAAGGATTGTGAAAAGATCACGTGCACGGGCGTTCCCGGTTTCAGGGTGTTTGTCTGCACGGTCTTCCCTCCAGGAAGATCCGTGAATTTTGGCCAGGAGAGAAAAGAAAGGTCGGCCGGGACTCCATCGATGCAGTGGACGCGTACGTTCTGCAAACTCACATGGAGCATATAACCGTGGCAATCTTTGTACTTGCCGCCGGGCGGCAACGTCCCGTTTTGGGCGGCTGAGGCCGAGCTGACGACCGTGGCTGCCATCGCGAGACTGACGATAAGGGATGAGACCAAGCGCATAAAAGGCTACCTCCGAATGGCTTGTACCCGGATAGGCCTTCTTCTGCTCGCCGTGGCGGTTGGTTGCGCCCCGTCGCCCCCGGGGCTCGAGCAAACCGGTACGCTCGCGCCAGGCGGCCTGATAAGCGTCACGAGTTTGCGCGGAAACGTCAGTATCTACGCACCTGCGCGCGGTCAATCTCCCGCAGCGTTCACGGTGGATGCCACCGGACCCGATACCCGTAGCGACGTGATCGTGCGGCGCAGCGGCAACCGGATCACAATCGCGACGCGCGGGCTCGGGACCGATTTACTGATCCGCGGACCGAAGGGCACCGTTATCAACGTTAGAGCTGTGAGCGGAAACATCAACGCCGCGGACTTCGACGGCGTCGTCAACGCGAACACGGGTCGCGGCGATATCAAGATGCTTCTCCCGCAATATGGAAACGCGAATGCCGGCACCGGAAACGTCAGCGTCATCTTCGCAAGTACGAGTTGGCCGGGAGCGCTGCACTTCACGTCGCAGCACGGAGACGTCGAACTCTACGTGAACCAGACTGGGGCGGCCCACGTTGTCCTTAGGACCGTGAACGGAACGATCTTTACTGACTTCCCGCTCAAAGGCACGGCCCATGGCTCAAGCGAGATGATCGACGGAACTATCAATTCTCCGTTGGGCTCGGCGCGCCCCAAGCGCACGATCGATGCGTTCGTGCGCGACGGTTCTATCCGCCTTCTGCAGTTAAAGCCGCAAATGTAAAAAAAGCGCCGCGGCTGCAGCGCTTCTCTTGACGAGCGGTTCGTCTACTGTTTGGTGATGGTTTTATTGCCTTTAGTCATCACGATGATTTTGTCAGCGTGCCGAACGCCCAATCCCTTTTGGTCGTAGATGATACGGACGTACTGTCCGGGATGGACGTTCTTCATTTGATACGTCGTCTTGCCGTCGTCGGAGAATACTTGGTCGAATTTCGGCAGGATCAGGAAACTCAACGTTTCTTTCGTCTTCGGATCCTGAACCTTTATGTTATTCGTCGAAACGTGGAGCGTTAGGCCGTAGAACGTGTTGGTCTTTCCGGCTAGCGCCGCGTGCGGTGCCCCGAAGGCCAGTGCCAGCGCTACGACCGGAAGGAAGCGGATAATTCGCATGTGTGAATTCCTTAAAGCCCGCCGCATAGAAAAGGCGGCGCGCTCGATTACCATACCCTCTCTTATAGAGTTTGAAGCGAATTGTCTTGGAGGTCTAGACCTTGACGCTGCGGAACGCGCTGCGTCCGAATTGCTCGGGTGCGTCGAGCAGATAGGCATTGGCGCCGGGCCAGAGATACGTTCCGGGGGTGACCGATCGAACCAAATAGTGCAGCATATAGACGCCGGGATCGAGATGCTGTGCAAACGCGGTCACGCGATCGCTGTAGATCTGCTGGTAGTCGATCTGCCACGCTTGCGTCAGCGGCTGGTAGTACGCCGCCGTAGTCTGGAACGACGTGTCGAGTGCTTCGAAACCCGCCGGCAGCGGATCGGTGATAACGACTCGATCGACGGGATGATCCACGGCAATCTCAACGCCGACGTCGTAGACGTTGCCCGCCGGCAACTCCACCGGATCGGCTTGGGATGCAATATCGACGGTTGCGAGTACCGTCTGCTGGTTTGCCGGATGAACCGTGCGGATCACTCGCAGGCCACTCAATCTTCCGGGCGCGTTTGCGCCAAGTTTGTAGGTGTAGGAAACGACATAGTGCAGCGTTCCGCTTCCCGTCTTGCGCAACGTCAGCGTGTGGTTGCCCGCCGTCAGGGAAAGCGTCAGGGCGAACGTCTTGGTAGCAGCAGCGCTCTTGAAAGATCCGCTGCCCGCGCTCTTTCCGTCAACCAGCAGCTCTGCGGTGAAGTTCGGAACGCTTTCCCGCGACGCATATGCGCCGATCGCGCGCAGCGCAGCTGCCGTATCCCCAAGTGACGGCCATCCGCACCGGCAGTTTTGGGCGATCAGCGCGCGCAATGCACGGTCCTGATCCCCCGCTGCGGCGCCCCGCGCCACAAGCAGCTCGAGATAAGCCGCCTGCGCTTGCGGCAGCGAGCCATACCAAGGACCCGGAGGCTGTACATTTGCATACCGGCCCGTGAGATACACGCGCTGCGAAAGCCCACCCGCGACGATATCGGCCTGCGAACGCCAGCCGGAAGTCTGCTGTAGGTAGACGCCGAGAGCCGCTTCTTCTGCAAGGCCCAGCGTCGCGCGCTGGGCGAAAATGCTCTGTAAAAAATCCGTTCGCCGGTCGCCGGTAGCGGCCAATGCGCGTAACGCTGCGAGCCGCAGCGACGTACGGCAGGCGGCGTCGGTGCAGTTCTTGTCGGTGCGGGCCGGATCGGCCAGTACGTTTGCCACGTAGCTCCGCGCCCGCGCAATCACCGAGTCGGAGACGTTCACTCCGGCGGAACGAGCATAGGCGAGCGCCGCTAGCGCGTGGGCGCTGCCCGAAGCGTCGGAGGCCCGCTCGTCAGGCCAGAAGGCGAATCCGCCGTCGATGCGCTGCAGCGATGCGAGTTGAACGACGTCCTCCGCCGCTTCGCCCTTGGCGTCGACGGCGCCGGAGATGGCTCCCATCTTCGCCTGCAGTGCCAACAGCGATGCGGCGATGCTTAAACGATCGGCGAGAGCGGGGAGCAGTGTCAACTGATCGCTTGCGAGCGCGCGTGCAGCCGGAACAGCGACTTGCGGAATGAGCGAGCCGGCGACGTCAACCTTGACCGTACCGGCGCTGCTTCCAATCCGAAGCGGCACTCGAGTCTGCGAACTCGTTGCTCCCGAATCAATCACGGCCTCCGTTACATCGGTGTTGCGAATCGCAAACGGCACCTGGAAGGCATCGGTGCTGCCGGCGAGCGTGCGGAATTGCACTTCTGCCGCATTGCCCGGTCCTGCGATTATTCCGAAGCGCCACGCGTTCATGCCGGGTGCGAACGATTGCTGTGCTTGCACCGAGCCGCCCGGAGCGGTCGCGAAACTCAGCGCACCGGTTAGCGTGCCTTGCGTGTGCGCGTCGAGCGAGCCGCTTGTGCCATTTAAGAGCAGCAATCCGCCATCGAAACGATCGCCTGTGCGTGCGAACTGCGGCAGCAGCGGATCGGTGACGAGCGGTTTGGTTGCGATAAACGTGATGTCGGCGTTTCCAAAGCGCGGGGTCGCACCGGCGGTCATCGCAACAGCCATAACTCGCCATGTCGTCAGGTTATCAGGTACGCTGAACGAAACGGCGGCGTTACCGCCGCCATCGGTCTGCACGGAGCCGTTGAAATACGCGAGTTGTACGAAGTGCGTGCGCACGCGCGTGCTCGCGGCCCCGGCCAGGAAACCGCCGCCGTAGCCCCAGCCCTTTTGTGCCACGTCGCTGGGTTGGGTCAGCGTGACCTGCGGACGGTTGTCAGCATAGCGCGTCGAGATCGGCTGGGCCTGAAAGACGGTTTGGACGAGGTCGGGCGGACGGTATCCGCTCAGCCGGAGGATCGCGTCGTCGGCGACGATGACGGTGAATTGCCCTTGAGCAGCCGTACCGTTGCGGTCGCGCAATTGAAGGCGCACGGTTTGGCGCTGCCCGGGACGCACTTTCGCCTCTCCGGGAATGATGCGTACCGATACATATCGCGGGCGCAGATCGAGCGTCAACGCCGTCATCCCCAGGCGCACGAGGCTATCCGGCTGCTGCACAGTGTGCGATGAAAGCGGCGCGCCACGGCGAACGAGCACGGCCTCGACGGCGGCGTTTGGAAACATCGACCGCGTGATCGGAACACGCACTCGCGGCGCGCTCCCGTTGATGTGGATAAGCGTCTTGTAAAGCACGCGATCCCGCACGACCGATAGGTAGAGATCGGCGCGAGCGTAGGGCGAAGCCACGGCCACCGTCGCCGTATCGCCCGGGGAGTAGACTTGCCGGTCGAGTTTCATCTGCAGCTGCGACGCATTCTGATCGCCCCAAACCGCTTGGCCGGGGCCGGATATCCACACTTGCGTATCCGTTGCCGTCACATCGCTGCCCGCGCCGGAAAAGTTGGCACGTATCCGGTAACTGCCGGGATCCTTCGCAACGAGAGAGACGGTTTGAGGCGCGTTGCCGCTCGTCGTGTCGGCCTGCGCGACGGTCGAATACTGGACCTGGTTGCGCGCCGATTCCGCACCCTCGATAATCTGGGTGACGCCGCTGTACAGCATCTTCTGCAGCTCGACGTGAACGCGCGAGCCGCTCTGCGCTTTGCCCGCCGGATCGGTTACGATCACGCCGACCGATACCGGAGCGTTCACAGTGCCGACGAAATCGCCGCGCAACCCGATCAGCGACGCGTTCGGCACCGCGGTAAAGGTTTGCATTGCGCTGCTGGTAAGGTGGGAAGCGTCGGTGGCCTCGAGATCGACGCGGTAGGTCATCGCATACGGTAAATCTTGCGGCACCGTAACGGCGTAGGATCCCTTGCCATCGCTATCGAGGGTCACGCTTTGCTGGCCGGCGTCGCCCGAGGAGTCAGGCTGCTGCTCGGGCCAAAACCATTGCCGGCCGAACGAGAAGTCATCCCAGCCTTTGGGCGTGAACGTGATTTGCTCGCGCGTGACGTGAAACGTTGCGCTCGCTCCTCCCATAGGCGCGCCGAACAGGTACTTCGCAACCCCCGCGGCAGTCACGGAACTACCCGCCGCCGCGTACTCCCGATCCAGGTTCAAGCCGACGCCGAAGTTCGGCGGGTGAAATTCGGCGACTCGGAAGTTGCCGGTCATTTGAACACCGCTCGGACCGGTCGCGCTCACGGTGTAGTATCCGAGCGGCTGCGTTTTCGAAAAGGTGACCGGGAAGGAAAAGCTCGCGTACCGGTTCGTCGTCTGCGCGGGCAGCGTTCGTTTGACGCCGTTGGGATCGGTAAGCGCGATCGAATACTGCGCATTCGCGTCGGCCTTCAACGCGCCGTTCTGCAGAACGTAACAAACGGCAGTGAGCCATCCTCGTTCTCCGGGCTGGTACATCTGGCGGTCGGAATAGATGACGCCGCGCGAAATCGGCTGGCCGTTGGACCACGTCGAATCCAGATTGCCGAGATTGTACGTATACGCGCCGCTCCACGCGTAGGTCCGCACGAAACTCCAGTCGGAACCCGATCGAGCAACCGTGAGCAGCTCGGGCGCCTGATCGGGGGGGCGGTTACCCGCGTAGCACCGGACGAGATCGATCGTTTGAAGCGCGAGCGTGCCGTTTGCACCGGTCGTTCCCGCGGCGCACGGCTGCGGGTGAGGATCGACCGGTCCCTGATCGTACGTGTGCATCACGTAGACCGAGACCGGCGCGCCGGCTACGGGGGCACCATCGCTCAAGCGCTGCACCATGATGTTCGCGCTCTGCGGAAACCACTGCGCAAAGATCCCGAGATTCGTCAGCGCGACGCTGCCGCTGAAACCGTTCCCGCTGTTGGTGCCCGCTTCGGCGCCATAGGCCAGTATGCCCATCGGGCTTCCCAAATGGTCGCGTAAAGATATGTTAATCGGGATCTGCCTATTCGGTGCCGCGCTCACGCCGAACGCCGGCCACTGCGACGGATCCGGAAGCAGCTTCGAGACGTCCGACTCATCGGCATAGACGAGCTCGGCGGGCGCGATCGCGTGATAGGCGGCGCGGTAACTGTTCCCGGCCAAATTGACGGCGCTGAATTGCAACTGCAGATTCTGGCCCGCAACGAACATGTTGAAGCCGGACGGCGCCCAGAAGTACGGCGCTAGGTTGCCGGCTGCGAACGGCGCCCGCGCGTCGCGCCCGAGCTGCTGGCCGTAGATATCTTGCAGAGCCGCATCGGCGGAGAACGTGTAGTTCGCCTTCGGCGCGAGCGCGTATGGGTTAATCGAAACCGTGGTCCCGTCGTCGGAGAGCGAGTAGAGTTGCCCAACCGGACGCGGCGACGGACGAACCCTTAGGTGCGCAGCGTACGTTTTTGGATCCAACGCATTGTTGAAGATCAGCACGGGATCGCCGCCGGAGAATCGCGGGTTACCGGTCGACGTCCTCGGATCTGCGGTCGGACGCGCGGAGACAAATGCAAGCGGCGAGTACGTGTGCATCGCGACGGAAAGCGTTTTCGCGCTAGGAAGATTGCCTGATTTTGGCAAGACGCCCGGCTTTACGGTCAGGGTATAGGCCGTATCTTTTTGCAGATCGTTTTGCGGAGAAACCGTATACCCCCAGCTACCGGCACCCGGATCGGGGCTCTCTTGAGCGGCCGCTGCCGGCGTGTCGCCTGCACTCGAATGGAAGACCGCCGCCGAGCTCAATGAGTCCGCATCGAGCTGCGTATTCGATGACAGCTGCACGACGGGGCGCAACGAAACCGTAAGCGCTGTGGGCGCCGCATCGGGAGATTGATCGGCGTTCGAAAGAACGATCGCGTCAGTTTCGAACGTCCAGGCAAGATCGCGATCGAGCGCGTGCCCGGAGAGATCGCGCAGACCCGAGGTCAAGGTAACGCGAACGCGAGTCGCTCGCGGCAGGGCCGAATCCGATTCGAATCCGATCATGCGCGGCGTCAGTACGACGAACGAGCCCGTCAGCGCCGGCGCGACGCGGAAGTGGCCGAGCAGGTCCTTCTCCGACGGCGAACCGAGCTGCGCGACTGGAATGACGGGGTTGGCGAATATGACGCGGATTTGCGCGGAACTCGTGACCTTTCCGAGGGGCGCGATCTGCTTGATCCAGGCGGGCGTGGAAGGGGCGGGCAGCGGCGAGACGGACTCCATCGGCGGCGCCGCCGGTTTGCCGCAAGCTGAAATGACGGCGAGAATACCGATTGCCGCGACTCCTAAACGGCCACGCACGATCGCCTCTTCAACACGGCAGCGGAAAAGCACTTGAGGCGCGGGAAGCAACTTTGCGTGAGCTCCGGAGTGCGGACTTCCCTTTGGACCGCTGCCGCGCTGATAGCAGCCTGGCTGGCATGGCGCTCCTTCGCGGTCCCGGCCGCCGCGATCGAACCGCGCAGTTCGGCCGTCAGTTTTACCGATCGCTCGGGGATCCCATTGGGCGTCGTGCTCAGCAGCGGAAGCGAGAGTTCGTTGGCCGTGCCGCTCGCGCGCGTCTCGCCCATGTTCATCAGAGCGATTCTCGCGGCCGAAGATCGCCGTTTCTTCGCGCACGGTCCCGTCGATTGGTTGGCCGCAGCCCGCGCAACGTGGCAGAGCATCCGCTGTCTCTGCGGCGCGGGCGGCGCTTCGACGATCACGATGCAGCTTGCGCGCGAGCGATTTGATCTTCCTACGGGAATGGGCGGGAAAGCGCTGCAGATTTGGGATGCCGCGCGTATCGAGGCCGGCGCAAGCAAAGATCAAATACTGAACGCGTACGTGAACCGCGTCGCAATGGGCGGTAATGTCTACGGAGTCGAGGCTGCGTCGCGCACGTATTTCGGAATTCCCGCGAGCGACTTGGATTTGGCGCAAGCGGCGCTTTTAGCCGGCCTTCCGAACGATCCGTCCGGACTGGAGCCGCGCACACACTGGCTGAACGCGCGCGCGCGTCAGCGCGTCGTTTTAAATGCGATGGTTTCTGCCGGCTACATCACGCAAAATGAAGCCGGCATCGCGCGCCGCGAAACGCTGCACGTGCGGAAGGCCGGCGGTGAACTGGCCGCCGCACAGCAACTGCTGTTCCGGCTCGCGCCGCAAGCGCCATCGAGCCCGGTTCACACGACGATCGATCTTCCGCTTCAACGTTTTGTGCAGTCGCAAGCGCGGGACGTCGTCGCGGCGCTCGCCGGCCGTAATGTTACGCAAGCTGCGGCGCTCGTTATCGACAACCGCAGCGGAGAAGTTCTGGCGTACGTGGGCTCGACCGATTACTTCAACGATGCGTACTTAGGAAAAAACGACGGCGTTCGCACCCTTCGCCAGCCGGGGTCGACGCTTAAACCGTTTCTCTATGAATACGCATTAGAGCGCAGAACGATCCGCCCCGACACGATCCTGGCTGATGTGCCGACGTCATATGCCGTCCCCAACGGCGAAGCATACTCGCCGGAAGACTACAGTTCGAGCTTCGCCGGCCCAGTTTCCGTACGCATCGCGCTCGCGAATTCGCTCAATGTCCCTGCAGTGCGCGTTCTTTCTGCCGTCGGCGTCCCATCGTTCTTGGCGCGCTTACGGGCGCTGGGATTTTCGGATTTGCACCGTATGCCGGATTACTACGGATTGGGTTTGACGCTTGGCGCAGGCGAGGTCACCCTTTGGGATCTCGCGCACGCATACGTGACGCTGGCGCGCGGCGGCAGCGCAATCGCGCTGCGGACAGTGATCGACGCGCGCGAGCCGGCCACTGTGCAGATCGGCGATCGCGCCAATTGGGAACTCGTGGCAGATATGCTCGCCGATCGCTACGCGCGCGCGAAATCGTTCGGCGTCGGATCGGTTATCGATACGCCGTTCCCAACAGTCGTGAAGACGGGAACGTCGTCGGATTACCGCGACACGTGGACGGTCGGATCGACGCCGGAATATACCGTCGCGGTCTGGACCGGCAATTTCTCGGGCGCGCCGATGCGGCGCATCGCGGGCGTGACGGGCGCAGGTCCGCTTTGGAACCGGATCATGCTGCACCTGTACGAGCACCGCGATCCCCCGCGGTTTCCGGCGCCACCCGGCGGGAATCTGGCAAAGAGAGCGCCGCCGGTCGTTATCGCATCCGCAGCCTATGACGAGTGGCGCGCGCGACAAGGCGACACGTTTGGTGCGCTGCGCGTGCTTTTCCCCAACGAGGGCGCGGTGTTCGAAGACAGACTCGGAGCGAGCGACCCGCGCCGCGCGCAGCAGCAGATCGAGTTTCGCATTAGCCGTCCGCGCAACTCGCGAGCGGTCTGGGAGCTCAATGGTTCGCGCATTGCGGCCGGCGAGGGAGGCGCGTACTTCTGGCCGGTGCGAACCGGGGATTGGGTGCTGACCGTACGTTCCCGTGGCGCGGTCACTTCCGTGCATTTCCGAGTCATTCGCGGTGCCGCGCATGGCCCGCGCGGTTTCGTTGTCGCCGGCAGGTAGGTTTTTCGACACGAGGCAAGTAGGCGTTCTGTTGTCCTGAAGGGAGAGCTGCACGATGAAGCCACTGCTCGGGGTTATAGCCGGATTTTTCTTGCTGACATCGGTCGCGGCGGCGCAGGCGTCACCCGCACCGCCGCCGATGAGTTTTGGAGCGCCGCCGGCCGGCACGATTCCGATTCTTTTCAATGACCACCATGTCTACACCAAGCCCACGAAGTTACAACAAGGCCGCGTCCTCGCGGCGCTTGTTCGCGGCGGTCAATTGATGGTGCCGCTGCGTTCGATGTTCGAACAGATGGGCGCCACCGTCTCATACGATCCGGGCACGAAGACGGCGGACGTTACCAAACCCGGCGCGGATGTAAAAGTTACCGTCGGCAAACCCGAGGTGACGATCAACGGCGAAACGCGTCCTCTCGACGTGCCTCCGCAGATCTTTCAGGGATACATCATCGTTCCCGTGCGCGTGATTTCCGAAGGAATGGGCGGGTACGTGCAGTGGGTCCCGGATCAGCACCTGGTCGTGGTCCGGTACGTTCCGAGTACTCCGCCGCCTCCGCCGGCAACCCCCGTACCGTCGCCGGTTCCGGCGCCAACCGTCGCTCCGCCGCCCGCGAGGAATCCGTACGAGCACTTCATCGTCGGCGACTACATCTTCAACCCGAAAGTCTACAACGAATTCAGTCCAGGCAACACCGGCAAAGGCGGATCGTATGCCCTGCGCGGTGCCGTCGAATTCCCGGCGTTCGGTCTGCCCTGGATGCTCGAGGGCGACTACCGTTCGTACTCCTATCCGCACAATACCGGCGTTAACGACGCGCTCTTTGCGAGAAATGCGCCGTGCAACGGCCTGTTAGGGGCGCCGCCCACGGGCGATCAAGGCTGCGTGACGGTCATCGGTGCCTACGGCCAAGTGTGGATCCCGTCATTTACGGCGCGCGACACCGATTTCGACGGGCGGCTCGGCTTAAAGATCGCTGAGCCGCGCATCTACATCGGCGTTGGCTATTTGCATCGCGAGGAAAATTATGGATATCCGAGACAAAACGGCTTCGGCTTCGGCGCGGAAAAATTGCCGGATCTCCAGCAGCCGTTCTCGATTTACGGCAGCGTTTGGTACTATCCGTCGATCTCGGGAAATTTCTCGTTCCCGTCGGTGGGTGCGCCGATCGGGTTTGCCGGAAAAGATGAAAGCTTGCAGCATCGTTTCCTCAAGTACCAAATCGGTGGAACGCTGAACCTGGGCAACTCCGGATTGTTCTTGGACGCCGGATTCTTAGGCGACTCGATCCGGGGCAAAAACATCTCGCCCTCGGATGCGACGCACGCCGGCGGTTACCTAGGACTCGGGATCAAGTTCTAGCGGACTTTAGCGCTTCGCGCGCTTTGATCAGGCGCACCATCGTGTCGTTGTAGGGCGTCGCGACGCCGGTGCGCCTGCCCGCGGCGCAAACCGCGCCGTTGATATGGTCGATCTCCGATGGGTGGCCGGATTCCAAATCGAAGGCCATCGACGACTTGGAATCGGCGCCCACTGCGATAACTTCGCTGACGTATTGCCATGGGTTAGCGTAGGGCAAATGGATCTTTAGCGCGGACGCCACCGCCGCCGCTTCTTCCGCCAAGGCTTCGCACAGTCGCGCCGCATTCGGATCGCGCAGTAAGTCGCCGGCCAAACAATCCAAAATCGCGCTCGGCGCATTGATCGCTGCGTTGGCGACGAGCTTGCCCCAGAGATGCGGCCGGATGTCGTAGACGACCGCGGCTCGCAGTCCGCTCTGAATCAGGAGATCGGCAACTGCCCGCGACGTGGCGGGAGATGCGCCGCCGGAGCCGACGATCGTGCTGCCTTCTTCGGAGCTGCGCACGCGGCCGGGTCTCACGGTCAGCGACGACTCGGTCGTAATACCCAGCACGACCGGGACCGCGCCGCCTAACGCGGCTTTGATCGCATCTTCGTTTCCGACGCCGTTCTGAAGGGATACGATCGGCGTCGACGGATTCAGCTCGGCCGCGAAGGGACGCAATGCGCGTAAGGTATCGACGGCTTTGACGAACAGAAAGACCATGTTGGAGCCGAACAGATCGCGCGGAGTCTTCCCGACGCGCACTGCGCGCGGCGGCGCGTCGTTAACCGAAAGCCCTTTGTTCTTTTGAATGCCCTCAAGTACCGAGGAGTTGCTGTCGAGCATCGTGACGTCGCAGCATGACGCCAAATGAAACCCGAAGAGCGTGCCCATGGCACCGGAACCGATGATCCCTACGCGCGGACGGCTCTGCTCCATCGGCGGATCAGAACTGCAGTTGCAATCCGAAGACGGTGCGCTGGTCCGGCCGGCCCGCATCGCGCTGGCCTAAGAACAGCTTCCCCCACCGCGCGACGTTGAAGTTTCCGTAGAAATCGAAACTCGGCAGTCGTAAATTGTACACACGCGCTTCCAGTCCGACCGGCCCGGCATCGAATGTCGCGAGCGCCCCGATTTGCGAGTAGAGAATGCCGCCGCCGACGTGGACTGACGGCGTAAACGCTTTAATCGGAAGCAGGTTGTACGTCGTGCGGCCGCTCCCGATGTCGTTGGCACCCGTCATGATGCTCAGCTGTCCGCGCGGCAGCAGGATCGCGTTGACGTCGGCTTGCGGCCCGCGGTCGGGGGTTAGCAACCGGTTGTTGCCCGGCACCGTCTGCGGGTTGAGATAGCTCAGTCGCAGCTGCACCGAAACGAGGTTGCTCAAGATGTGCGAGAGCCCGCCTTTCAGCGCCGTTCCGTTGGCGGGCGCCTCCGGCGCAGGGGTGCCCGGAACGGTCGGCGGCACTCCGTTTTTGTTCGGTAGCGGATAGGGCGTCGCGCCCGGATCTACGCCGGGGACATGACTTCGGCCGCCGAGGGTCCCGAGCAGGGAGTTCGCCTTTTGCATCGTTGCGTCGAGTGACGCGACGGTGTCGCGGAGCTGCGCCTGAGTTTGGGCGTTGCCAGTGACTTGCCGCAAGTCGCTGGCGACCCCCGATAAATTCATCGTGAGATCGCGAATGTTTTGCGTCGTATCGATAAGGTTCGTATGAAGCCGCGGATCCGTCGAAAGCGCGCGCAGCGCGTCCATGGACTGGCTTAGGGCGAGTGCCGTGCTATCGAGCGACGCGAGCATCGAGTCGATCTTGTACTGGTTGCGCCCGAGCGTCGAGTTGAGCGTATTTGTCATCGCCACGATGTTTGCACCGGCTTGGTGCATCGTCACTTCCATCGTGCCCGATACGTCCGCCACAGTGTTCTTCAGCTGCCCCGACATTTCGTCAACGTTGGAAAGCGCGGTTTGCAGCGTGTTCAGCAGTTTGCCTTCGCGGCCTTGCAGCATGACGAGCATCGCGTCCAGCCGTTTGATCTCGCCCTGGCCTTGCGAGAGCAAATCCGCGACGGTCGCGCCGGTGATCCCGGCGGGCTGCTGATCCAGCGGCAGTACTTCGCGCGGCAGCATCGCGCTCTTCGGCACCGGCGTAGCGATGTATCCGGGCGCTATTGTCGGCGGCACAGGTGGGATGATGTAGAAATTCGGCGACCCGGTGAGCGGCGACTGAATCAGGAATTTAGAGTTCTTCGGAATGTCGACGTTCGGCTGAATCGCCAGGATGACGTCCACCGTGTTGTCGGGGAGCAGTTGGACTTGGTCCACGGTTCCAACGCTGACGCCGCTGAAAAAAACTTGCGCGCCGGTCGGAAGCCCCGAGGCCGACGCGAAATGCACGCCGATCCGGTACCCGCTATGCCGCGTCCCGTAGTCAGTGATGACGTAAAAAATGCCAAATAGTAAGAGCAGTGCAGCGATTGCGAAGACACCCAGCTGCGCCTGCCTGGTGAGAAACATGCTCCTCCTATTCCCCCACGGGTTCTTCTGCCATCTTTTGAAGGGAGGTTTGGGGGCCCCATATGCTTTGCATATGGGGGGCGCGCAGCCCGACGGGCGGAGCGCCTTTTAAACTTCTTGGGGTCCCCTTTGATGCTCGCATCAAAGGGGTATTGGCCCCACTTCGGAGCCCTGCAGGAACTGCTGTACGATCGGGTTGTTCGATTTACGTACTTCTTCGACGGTTCCGTTGGCGATGATCGCTCCCTCGAAAAGCATGGCAACGTAATCGGCCATCATGTAAATCGACTGCAAATCGTGCGAGATGACCACGGCGGTGGCGTTGAGTTGTTTGCGCAGCCGTTTTATCGTATCGGTCAGCAGATGCGTGACAATGGGATCGACGCCCGTCGTAGGCTCGTCGTACAGCACGAGCTCGGGATTGGTCACCACGGCGCGGGCAAATCCCGCGCGTTTGAGCATTCCGCCCGAGAGTTCCGACGGCATATTATCATAGGTATGCGCGAGCCCAACGCTCTCCAGCGTATGCATAACGATGTCGTAAATCTCTTTTTCCGAGAGCGTCGTATGCTCTCGCAAGGGCAAGGAGACATTCTCTCCAACGGTCATGCTGTCGAAGAGGGCCGCGAATTGAAAAGCGAATCCGATCTTTGTGCGCATCTCGATGAGCTGGCTCTCGCGCATGTGGCAGATATCGTTTTCGCGCAGATAGACGTGGCCGCCATCGGGCCTCAGCAATCCGTCGAGCAATCTCAGGATCGTCGATTTCCCCGCACCGGATAGCCCAATGATGCATGTGATTGCGCCCTCGGGAACCTCTAGGCTGCAGTTTTGCAGTACCACGCGTTCGCCGAAACGGACCGATACGTCATCAAGGCGGGCTATCGGCTCGGCCATCAGGCTCCCGCGTACAGGAAGTACGACATGATAAAATTCAGGATGAAGATCAAAATAATGCAGGTAACCACCGCGCTCGTTGCCGATTTTCCGACGCCCGCGGCGCCTCCCTTGGTCGTCAATCCCTGGTAGGATCCGATCATCACGATCACGATGGCAAAGACAATTGCTTTAAACAAACCCTTGACAACGTCTTCGAATCCAACGGTTTGCCGCGCCGACGCCATAAAGTCTTGAGTTCCGATATGCGCTTGGGCGTGTGCGATCCATTGCCCGCCGTAGACGCCGATGACATCGGCAAATATGGTCAACAGCGGCAGCATAATCATAAGTGCCAGCAGACGCGGAACGACGAGGAACCGGACCGGCGCGAGTCCGAGCGATTTCAGCGCTTCGATCTGCTCGGTGACTTCCATCGATCCGAGTTCGGCGGCGATCGCGGCACAGGCGCGGCCCGCCACGACGACGGCCGAAAGCATAGGGCCCAGTTCGCGAACGACGGTGTAAGAGACGATTCCGCCGACAAAGCTGCCGAAACCGTATTGCACCGCTTGCACAGCCGACTCGAGCGAAAAGACCATGCCCGTAAAGAGCGAGGTCAGCAGAACGATGATAAGCGACTGATAACCCAGGAGATAGCACTGGTTCAGCGTCTCGGCAAAACGGATGCGCAGCCGGAAGATCGTCTTGACGGTCTCCCACATGAGCAAAGTGAGACCGCCGGCATACTCGAGAATGTCGCTGACCTTGCGTCCGACCGACGCCAGCACGCCCACGCTGACGCGCTCGACGGCTTGAGCCGTCGGACTCTCTTCAACCTCGCGCAGTACTTGCGCCATCGTCAATCTCTTTGAGCACGCCCTGCGTTGCCTCGATCCGTTTGACCACCACGCCGCGTTCGGCGGTGAGGTTAAAATGCACCTGGTTCGCGTGCACGAGGCGCTTGTCGACGTCGCGCAGCTGCGCGCGAGCTTCCCGCTCGAACGCCGTAAAATAGCGCCGCACGGCATCGAGGTATTGGCGGCGCGCAGGTTCGTCGGCCGCCTCGGCTGCGAGGTCCGCTTCGATCTTCTTCTGCGCCGTCTTCATTGCGCGATCGGTGACGTAAAATTCGCCGACGCGCGCAACGAGCGCGCGAAAGCGGTCATCGGGCATGAGCGAGCGCCGCATACCCGAGCGGTTCCACGATGGCGCGCTGCACCTCGAGCAATTGATCTATCCCTTGCTCCGCCAGCCGCAAGAGCGCATCGAGTTCGGAACGGCTGAACGGCGTCGCTTCAGCCGTACCTTGCAGCTCGGTAAACTTTCCGGTATCAGTCATGAAGACGTTGAGATCCACTTGGGCGCGACTGTCTTCATCGTAGGCCAGGTCGAGCAGATGATATCCGTCAACGATACCGACGCTGGTAGCCGCTATTTGGCCGAGGAGCGGCCACTTCGCGCGCGCTTTGATATCGAAGCGCTGGATCAGCGCTAATGCCAGCGCTACCCACGCGCCGGTAACGGCGGCGGTTCGCGTGCCGCCGTCGGCCTGCAGCACGTCGCAATCCAGCCAGACGGTGCGCTCGCCGAGTTTGCTCATGTCGGTAACGGCGCGCAGCGCTCTGCCGATGATGCGCTGAATCTCGTGCGTGCGGCCGCCGAGCCGTCCCCGCGAAGCTTCGCGCTGGGTCCGCTCCTGCGTTGCTCGCGGCAGCATGGAATACTCGGCGGTGACCCATCCGACTCCGCGTCCCTTCATCCATTGCGGCACGCGCTCTTCGATCGTGGCAGCGCACAGCACGCGCGTATTTCCGACCGTAATGAGCGCGCTGCCTTCGGGATACTTCAAATAGTTGGCTTCGATCGCGATCGACCGCAGAGCGTCGACCGCGCGTCCGTCGCTTCTTTTCATTTGCGGCGGGGTTTGCGTCCGCGCCCCGTGACTCCGCCCTCGCGCTCGTCCATCCGGATGACGTTCGAAGGCTTCTCGGCACCGCCGTGAACGATCTGTCCGTATTCGGCTTCAAAGTAGCCGTCGCGAAGATTTCCCAACTGCATGTCGCGCGGAACCGGTGATCCGTCTCCCCGATAGACCGTTAGTCCCTTGGCAAGCGTCCGGTAGCCGCCGAGGCGCTCGTTCTTCCAATCGGAAATCTTCCAGCGTTGGGGCGCCATGACGCGCCATTCGTACTCGGGCAGCGGGCGCTTAGGATCGAAGAGATCGAACTCGACGCGAAAGCCTTCGAGCGCGAAGATCGCATCTTCCACTTGCTTCTTCGTGGGCATGCTATTCGACGGTGACGGTCTTGGCGAGATTGCGCGGCTGGTCGACGTCTTTGCCTTCGATGTCGGCGATGTGGTAAGCGAGCAGTTGCAGCGGAATGACGTTGACGATCGGCGAGAGCAGTTCGTCGACCTTCGGCACCCAGAAGACATGGTCCGCGATAGCTTTGGCATCTTCGTCTCCGTGGTTTGCGACGACGATAACCGGAGCTTCGCGCGCCTTCGATTCCGCCAAATTCGAAAGAATCTTCTCGCGAACGCGCCCGTCGGTCATCACGCCGACGACCGGAACGTTCGGATCCAGCAATGCAATCGGACCATGCTTCATTTCGCCGGCTGCGTAGCCCTCGGCGTGAATGTAAGAGATCTCTTTGAGCTTGAGCGCGCCCTCGAGCGCGGTCGGAAAATTGATGTACCTGCCGATGAACAGAACCGAGCGCGCCTTGCGAATGCGCCGTGCGACCTTGCGGATATCGTCCGATGTGTTCAGCACGACATCAACGGCTGCGGGCAAGAGCCGCGCGTTGTCAGCGATCTCGCGTAGGCGTCCGAGCGGCGCCGTCCCGCGCAGGCGCGCCAAGTAGAGCGCGAAGAGCGTCATAGCCGTCACTTGTGAAACGTACGTTTTTGAAGCGGCCACGCCGATTTCGGGTCCGCCGCGGGTGAAGAGCATTCCGTCGGCGAGTCGCGTCAAATGGGAGCCGAGGACGTTGCAAATGCCGAGCACTGAACTGCCGGCTTCTTTCGCAATGCGTACGGCCTCGACCGTGTCGGCGGTCTCACCCGACTGCGACATGGCGATCGTCAGCGACGTTGGATCGATGACCGGATCGCCGTAGCGGAACTCGCTTGCGAGCTCCATTTCGACGGGAATATGGACCAGCGACCGCAGCAAGTACATGCCGACCATTCCCGCGTGGTAGGCCGTGCCGCATCCGGTGATCGCAATCTTTGAAAGATCGCGCAGTTTCGCCTCGTCCATGCCGATCTCGGCTGCCAGATGCACGTCATTGTTCTCGTCGACACGTCCCGAGAGCGTTTCCTTGATAACGTTCGGCTGCTCGAAGATTTCCTTGAGCATGAAATGTTTGTAGCCGCTCTTTTCGGCTGACGTGACGTCCCAGGTGATGTTCATCACATCGCGCGCAATCGGGTTTCCGTCGTAATCGGTCAGCCGCCAGCCATCGCGGCCGACGACGACGATCTCGCCCTCCTGGAGAATGATCTCATTGCGCGTGTACTGGAGAATTGCCGGCGTGTCTGAGGCAACGAACATCTCGCCGTTGCCGATGCCGACCACGAGCGGGCTCGCGCCGTTGCGGGCGAAGATTAGATGATCGGGATCGTCCGAACTGATGATGCCGAGCGCGTAAGCACCGCGAACCTCTCGCAGCGTGCGCCGTACCGCTTCTTCCAGATTGCCGTCGTAATGGGTTTCGATGAGATGCGCGAGGACCTCGGTGTCGGTTTCGCTTTTGAAGATGTGGCCCGACTCGATGAGCCGTGCCCGCAGCGGGGCATAATTTTCGATGATGCCGTTGTGCACAACGGCGATACGTCCGCTGCAGTCCATGTGCGGATGAGCGTTTGCGTCCGATGGTCTCCCGTGCGTCGCCCAGCGCGTGTGCCCGACGCCGACTCGGCCCGAAAGGGCCTCGCCGTTACGCAAGCGCTCGGCCAACCGCTGGAGTTTGCCTTCCGCTTTCGATCCCGTCAGCGCGCCGGAGCCGTCGATAACGGCGATGCCGGCGCTATCGTAACCGCGATATTCCAAGCGCGCGAGCGAGTCCAGAATGATCGGGACGCTGTCGCGCTCTCCGATGTATCCGACTATCCCGCACATAGTATGTCTTCTTCCACTGAAGTAGCGATCGAGACGGGCCCGGCGTGTCGGTTCGGCCCACTAAACAAACCCTGTGGGCCGAGACGATATGCCGGGCCCGACGAGAGTTCTACTTTATCCCTTCCTTGGTGCGATGATAATGGATTTTGCCCGTCGCGACTTCCGCGAAGGCTGTCGAAACCGGCTTGTTGGGATTCACGTTTTCGGTCAGTTCGGGCGCGCCGTTATTCAACTGCTTGGCGCGTTTGGTAACGACGTTGACCAAGCTGAATTTCGAGTCAACATGTTTGAGCAGTTCGTCGAGGTCTCCGAAGACTGGTTCGGTCATTATGAGTGTTCCAATTTCCTTATAGCGTCGTCACCAAAACGGTGAATGCGGAACCGCTCCGCATGTAGTATGGCTTGCAAGTCTTTGACCGCCTCGTCGGAGCGATGCTCCTCATTGATGACGATGTAGTCAAAGTCCCGAATGTTCCTGATCTCCTCATGCGCGATTTCAAGGCGCCCGGCGATCTCTTCGTTGGTTTCAGTGCGCCGCGCGAGCAGGCGGCCGCGCAGGTACGAAAACCGGTCCGGAAGCAAAAATATCAGGACGGCATCCGGAAAAGTGCTTTTAATCGAGAGCGCGCCGTTGACTTCGGGCTTCATGATCAGGTCGTAGCCCTGGGTCAGAGTATCTTCGACGAAGTCCCTCGGAGTTCCGTACAGGTTGCCGTTGTACTCGCGCCATTCGAGCAGCCCGTCGGCCGCGGCGCGCTTTTCGAACTCCTCACGCGAAACGAAAAAGTAGTGCTCGCCCTCCCGCTCACCCGGCCTCGGAGGCCTCGTCGTGGCCGAGACAGAGTAGCGCAGGCGCCCCGTCCGCGCCAGAAGCGCGTCCACGAGCGTGTCCTTGCCGGCCCCCGATGGGCCGGAGACCACGAAGAGCAGGCCCGGGCCCAACACGGCGGAGTTCCTCTCTGGCAAAGGGCCTAGTGTTCCGAGGGGGCGGGTGGGTCCCCTGGTCACGGCAGGACGCAGACGTCGGCGGCCATGGCGTCGATTGCGGCCGGATCGTCAGCCTCTTGGGCCGGCCGGATATACTCCGCCTGGACTCTTCGGCCGTTTCGGACGGCGAAGGCCACCTTCGCGAGGGTTCCGTTAGGTAGTTTGAAGACCTGAAGTCCGGCGAGTGCGGGGCACTGCGGGAAAGGGGCCGCGCTTACGAGCTTGGCCTTATTGTGCAAAACGATGTTCGTTGTCGTGACTGAAGCGAGGTCACTCAGCGTCCCGTCAAAGCGGTCGCTCGTCGCCGTGAATTCTTCGTGCTTCGATCGGGGATTGGTCCAGAGCCCATCCATGTAGTGGTTCCAACCGCGCGGGCCCGACCCGTCAGCCGAGCCGCCGCATCCGGAAAAGAGCGCTGCGCAGGCGGCGAGCATAATGATGCTTCGGATCATGCATATGTTGTATCACGGAAGACGGCGGATGGATGCGGACTGACGCTATCCTGATCGCGCGCTTGGCACAAGAGATTACCGTCGAATTCGAAGGCGGCCGCGTCCGCGACGTGGGTCAGCTCGAAGACGGGCGCTTCGCGCTGGCACTTTGGAAAAAGGGCCGCACCCAGCTGCTTTCCGCCGACGTCTTCGCGCCGACTCCGATCATCACGGTTGAGGACGGCGAGCTGCCCATCATTGCAGAGCCGGGCTTCGTCCGCGCTGCGGGGGCGGCTCTGCGTGGAAAGACGCTGACCGGGGCTCGCGCGATCGAGGCCGAGCGCATCGTGGAGTTGCAATTTGCCGCGCAGTCACGTTTCGGAGTTCCCGAATCCTACGACCTGATCTACGAGCTCGTGCCGCGCTTTGGAAATATCGTTCTCGCAAAAGGCGGACTCGTCGTAGCGGCGCTCAAAGAGTTTCGGCGCTCCGGCAAAGCCGGGCGTTCAGTACGCCCGGGAATCGCGTACGAACCACCGCCCGCGCGGGCGGGAAAGGCTCACGCACAGTTCGCGGAAGAACCGTCCGCCGCAACGATTCGCGCCGGCGAGCTGTACGTTTACCGCGATGTTGCAGGTGCACTTCTGCAAGCGCACGTCGCTCGGCTAACCGGCTTCGAAGGAGCGGTATGCACGCGCGCCCCCTCGCTATTAGCGCTGTTCTCTGAACTGCGGGGAACGGTAAGCGATCCATCGGAGTCGGGCGGCAGTGAAGACAAGGCTCGCGCCGGCGCGCAACGCCTGCTCGAGGATCGCGAACGGAAACTGAGCACCGAGCTCGCGCGCGTCGAAGGCGCACTGGCCGTATCGGCGGAGCGCGACCAGCTGCGCGCGCGTGGAGACGCGATCTACGGTGGTTTGCACGAACTGGCGCCCGCCGAACGTCAAGCCGCGAAGGACGAGGCAGCCGCGGTATTCGCGCGCTACAAGAAAGCCGGCAGCGCCGCCGCTCACTTATCGCGCAGGCGCGCAGCGGTTCGGCAAAGTTTGGATGAAGTCGAAGAGCTGCGATGGGAACTCGAACGCGCCGATCGCGACCAAGTGCGCGAAATACTCGAGCTCGTCAGACCGCACGGCACAGCCCCTGCGCCCAAGAGCCGGCCGCGAAAGGGCGCGCCGATGCAAGGCGTAACTCCGGGCGGTTCGCGCATCCTGGTGGGACGATCGCCCGCTGAAAATGCGGAGGTGACGTTCCGAATCGCGCGACCGAACGACCTGTGGTTTCACGCACGCGGTCAGCCGGGCGCGCACGTCATCCTGCAGCGGGACGATCGCGCGGCTCCCTCTGAGGATGACATCCGCACCGCGGCCGAACTGGCGGCGCTGCATTCGAAGGGGCGCAATAGTACCAAGGTAACCGTCGACTACACGCAGCGTAAGCACGTTCGCAAGCGCCCGAACGCGGCGCCGGGGTTAGTCTTTTACACCGGTGCGGCGTCGGTCGTCGTTGAACCGCGCGATTCGATAAACATCGCGTCGCCGAAAGAAAAAAAGCGGTAGCGGTTTTCGACCGCCTCGCGATACGCGCGAAAGACTCGCTCGCGCCCCGCAAATGCGGTTACGAGTACCAGCAGTGTGGATCGCGGCAAGTGAAAGTTCGTGAGCAGCGCGTCAACCACCCTGAACTGAAACCCGGGTTTAATGAACAGGTCGGTCTCAGCTGCTCCGGGCTGGATCTCGCCCCCCTCATGCGCCGACGCTTCCAATGCGCGCACCACTGTGGTTCCGGCTGCCACAACGCGCCGGCCCTCTTCTTTCGCCCGCCTCACGGCGCGCACGGTCTCTTCCGGGATCGAAAAGTACTCGGCGTGCATCCTATGCTCTTCGAGCCGGTCACTCTGCAGCGGCCTGAACGTGCCGAGCCCGACGTCCAGCGAGAGTTTTGCTACCTCGACGTCCCGCCGCTGCAGCCCCTCGAAAACCGCGTGCGTAAAATGGAGCGACGCGGTCGGCGCGGCGACGCTGCCGGGATCGCGGGCGAAGACCGTCTGGTACCCGGCTTGCGCCTCGGGCGAATTCTCGGTCACGTACGGCGGCAGCGGCAGCTCGCCCGCGCGCGCGAGGAACTGCTCGAACTCAACGCGGAGCTGGAGCTCGATTTCGCGCACGCCATCTGCGTGCACGTCGATCACGATCGCTTCGCCCAAGTCACCGAACCCGACCCGCTCGCCGGCGCGCATCCGCCGCCCCGGTTTCGCCAGCGCCAACCAGCGCGAGGAGCGGGGATCGTAATGCGTTTCGTGCGCCGGCCGCAGAAACAGCAGCTCGATCTCCCCGCCGCTCGGTATGCGCCGCCCACGCACGCGCGCTGGAATGACGCGCGTCTCGTTGAGAACGAGCAAATCCCCCGCATGCAGCAGCGACGGAAGATCGGTAAAACGCAAATATTCGATCTTGTCGCCGCGCAATGCGAGCAGCCGCGAAGAATCGCGTGGCTCCGCCGGCCGCTGCGCGATTAATTCTTTCGGAAGCGAATACTCGTACGCGGCGGCGGAACCCGCGTCGGACGAACGATTAACCATGCTCCTAAGTGAGTCCGATGTGGGTTCCGCCGCCGCGGTCAAAGAGTGCCGACGTTCGTGCCCGGGAAATAGAAGGCGAGGATCGCGGCCGCGGTCGCGCCCGTCTTCGCCAGCCCGCGCGCGCCCCATTGACAGAAGCCGACGCCGTGTCCCAACCCGGCACCGTCGACGTTGGCGGTAAGGGTTGCCGAATCCAAGTCCACTTTTCGCACGAGCAAACTCGGCAGCAGGCGCGTTCCGACCAAGCGTCTCACGTCGGAAGCTTTCATCCTCGCCGTGCCCATAGTTCCGGCAAACGTCCAAAATCGCGGTCGCCCACTCGCGTCGGGAGCGTCGAGCGTAACCTGGAGAAGGTCGCCAGGATTCATGCCCTGTGCTTGCAGTGCGGCACGCAGACGGTCCGTGCCGATCGTTTGGGTCCAGCGGTACCAAGACGAGTCCTTGCAGTAGGTACACGCGACGCCGGAAAGGTACGGCAGCGGTTTCCCGCCCCACGCGTCCGCGGAAGATTCGGTGTGTCCGCCGCAGCACGACGAGTACGCGATCGATGCAAACCCGTTCCCGAATCTGAGCGCTTGTCCGGCAGTAGCGTCAACGGCAGCGGTTGTTTGCGGCGCCTCGGCGTCGACCCCCGTGTAAACCTGATCGGCTTCGGACGGCACCAAATCGTAGCCGCGGTTGGGGTTGCTGCGTTGCAAGACGTACGTGCGAGCGAGAATCGCCTGCGCTTGCAGCGAGCCCGCCGGCCAGCTGCGCGGCATCTCGCGCGAGACGACACTGTACAGGTACTGCTCGACCGGAACGGTGCTGACGACTTGGCCGGTCTCGGGCAACACCGCGGCCGTGCCGCGGTAGCGTCTTCCTTCATAGATAAAGGTCTGCGCGTCGATCGTTTGCACGCTTCCTGACCCGAGTAATATGCGCAGCGCTTGGACTTGCGAAGAAACGGCCGGGTCGTCTTGCGCGAGCGCGCGGCTTGTCAATCTGGAACTTCCGGCCAGGGCCGCAGCCGCGGCAAGAAACTTGGAGCGTTTCAGAGGAGCCGCTCCTGTTGAGCTCGATGCGCTCCTCCGGTTACGCCCAGGTGCGCGTAAGCGTCCGGCGTCGCTTTTCGCCCGGCGGCCGTCCGTGTCACGAAGCCGGCCTTCAACAGATAGGGTTCGACGACGTCCTCGAGCGTCTCGGCATCTTCGGTGAGCGTCGCCGCGATCGCCGCGATGCCGACCGGGCCACCGCGATACTGTTCGACGATCGTTCGCAAGAACGCGCGATCCAAACGGTCGAGTCCCAGCTCGTCGACGCCTTCGCGCGCCAGCGCCTCTTCCGCAACCGGCTTGGTGACGCGCCCGTCGGCGCGGACTTCGGCAAAGTCGCGCACCCGCCGCAGCAAACGGTTGGCGATGCGGGGCGTGCCGCGGCTGCGGCGCGCAATCGTTGCGGCAGCGTCATCGTCGATCGGCACGCCGAGGACGCCGGCGGAGCGCAGCACGATCCGCTTGAGATCATTTTCGTCGTAGTAATCGAGATGATGCATGATGCCGAACCGCTCCCGCAGCGGAGCCGAGAGCATTCCGGCGCGCGTCGTCGCGCCGACGAGCGTAAAGCGTTTGAGCGGCAACTTCAGCGTCTTCGCATAAGCGCCTCGGTCGACGACAAAATCGATCTGGTACTCCTCCATCGCCGGATAGAGAAACTCTTCGACAACGCGGCCGAGGCGGTGGATTTCATCGATAAAAAATATGTCGCCGTCTTCGAGCGACGTCAGAATGCCGACGAGGTCCTTTGGCTTCTCCAGCGTTGGTCCGCTCGTCGGCCTGAGCGCGCTGCCGAGCTCTTTGGCAATGAGGGCGGCGAGCGTGGTTTTCCCCAGGCCCGGCGGACCGTAGAAGAGCACGTGCTCCAGCGGTTCGTTGCGCTGTTTGGCGGCTTCGATCGCGATCTTGAGATTTTCGACGACCGTCGTCTGGCCGACGTATTCGTCGAACGAGCGCGGGCGCAGGCTTGCGCCGTAGACTTCGTCCTCGAGCGAATCGACGGGATCGACGACGCGCTCGGCCTCGGCGTCGCCGGGCGCGCCGTACAGACGCTTAAGCGCGTCGTCACTCATGGGCGGGACGCTGCCGGTATATCTCGGCTAGCAAAGCCTCCGAGTCGTTGATGCCGGGCGCCGCATCGAGCGTCGAGCGGATCATCTCTTCGCCTTCCGAGCGGCGGTACTCGAGTTGCAGCAGCACGGCCAGCGCCTCTTCCGCAAAATCCGGAATGCGCGGCGGCGGCGCCGGTTCAGCCTCGCGGATCAGTAAGAACTTCGTCACTTTCCCCTGCAACTTCGCGACGATGTCGCGCGCCTTCTGCTGTCCGATGCCGGGCAGCGTCTTAAGAAACGCATGATCGCCCCGATCTATTGCACCGGCGATCCTCGACATGGGCTGCGAGAACGCCCGCGCCGCCGATCGGGGTCCGATGCTCGCTACGCTCAGAAGCTTTTCAAAGAACTCACGCTCAATGGCATTGCTGAAGCCGTAGAACGTGAAGTGGCCGGTGTTGCCCTCCATATTCATTACCGAATAGACTTCCAGCGAGAGCTGTTCGCCGTTCTCGATCGCGACTTTTTCTTCGACGCACGGCGGCAGGATGATGTCGTAAGATAAACCGCCGACATCGAGCACCACGCTGCCCTCGCTCCGTTCGACGAGCGTTCCGGTAATTCTAGAGAACATGCCGCATCGGTGCGGGAAGCCGGCGGTCGTGCTCGCGGACGTTACAATAAGCCAGCGCCAAAGCCAGCGCATCCGAGACATCGTCGGGTTCCAAGGGTTTTGAAAATCCGAGCAGCTGCGCGACCATGCGATTGACTTGTTCTTTGCGTCCTGCACCGGAGCCGACGAGTGCGCGCTTCACGCGCGAATGCGCGAGCGTCGCAACGGGAATGCCCGCCTGCGCTCCCGCCAAACACAACACGCCGCGCGCGTGCCCCATCATAATGGCCGTCATCGGATTGCGATAGGTTGTGTAGAGTTCTTCGATAACGATGACGTCGGGATGCGTCGAGGCGACGACTTTCTCGATGCCGGCATGCAGTTCGCGCAAGCGTGACTCGAGCGCTGACGAAGCTCGCGGCGATACTACTCCTGCTTCTATCACGCGCGTCTTGCCCTCGTAATATTCGATGACGCCGTAGCCCGTCACGCGCAGGCCCGGATCGATGCCGAGGATTCTTTCTGTCACGGCGGATTCGCGTTGTTGACGTAGATGTTGACGGGCGAACCCGGCGACAGCTTCGTGCCGGCTTCCGGTTCGGTTCGGACGACTCTGCCGCCCGCGCCTTCGGTCGTCGGCGTCACGTTGCCAATCGTGTAGCCGTAGCCGGCAAGCTGCGCCTTTGCCTGTTCGATCGTCATGCCGTTCGTATCCGGCACCTCGCCGGAAATGGAAAGCGTCATGCGAATCGTCGAGCCTTTTTCAGCTGGAGTACCCGGCTGCGGATCCACCGCGATCACTTGGCCGTTGTTCGGCGAGCCAGGCTCGACAGTGTACTGCACAGCGGGCACAAAACCCGCGGCTTTTATCTGCTGTTGCGCGCTCACCAGGTCGCTGCCGATCAAATTGGGGATGTTCGACAATCCGCCGCCGCTGCTAACAACGACGTTCACCGTGGCCGAGTGATCCGACGGGATTTGCGTGCCGGCTGCCACGTCCTGAAAAGCAATGGTGTTGGCGGCCACGTTGGGGACGGTTGTGGTTTCGCTCACATTAATGGTGAAGCCGTCCTTGCCGGCGATGACGCGAGCCTTGTCGAGCGTTAGTCCGACCAGGGCCGGCATCTTGATCGGCGCCGGCCCCTGCGAAACAACCAGTATGACTTTCGCGTTCTGCCGCACTTTGGAGCCCGGTTTCGGGCGCTCGTCGATCACGCTGCCTTTCGGCGCCGGATCGAACTTCTGCATGACGGTGACGTTGAGCTTGTCGCCGATGAGATCTTTTTGCGCATCATCGAGGGTGTAGCCAACGACGTCACGCAATCCGACCGTCGGCGGCCCGCTACTGATGACGAGCTGCACCGCCGAACCGCGCGCGATTTTCGATCCTGCGGAGGGATCCTGTCGGATAACGCGATTGGGAGCGACCGCGTCGCTGGTCTCGCGGATAGCTTTGAAAGTCAGGCCCGCATTGACGATCGCTTTTTGCGCCTGGGAGTCAGGCAGGTTGACATAGTTCGCAACTGCGACTTGCGGCACGGGCGTAAATGGATGCGCGGACATGACGTAGCCCGCAGCCGCCGCTCCGACGAGGACGAGCGCGAGGATCGCGACGAGCAAAGCGGACGGGCCGCGGCGCGGTTCTTCCTCTTCCAGCGTATCGATTCGACGGTCGGGAAGCCGGGATCTGCGCGGCGGCGGCTGTGCCGCGATCGCTCCCGCCCCATAGCCCGGCGCATCGTCGACCAAAGAGTACGCGGCAAAGCTGGGACGTTCGCGCGCTTCTCGCAGCGCCGACGCGACCTCACTTGCGGACCCGAACCGGTTCTCAGGCTGCTTTTGCAGCAATTTGGTGACGATCGATGCGAGCGCGGGACTGACGCCGGCGGACGGATCGAGCGCAGGCGCCGGATCGGAAATGTGTTTGAGTGCTACGGTAACCGGGGACTCGCCGGTGAACGGCAGCTTGCCGGTCAACATTTGATAGAGCACTATCCCGACGCTGTACAAATCGGAAGCTTCGGTCAGTTCCAATCCCTGCGCTTGCTCCGGTGAGAGATAGTAGACGCTTCCCATCACCATTCCGGGGCGCGTCATCGTCATCGTCTGTTGTGAAACTGCACGTGCAATGCCGAAATCCGAAAGTTTGACGACGTCGTCTTTTGTGATGAGGATGTTCGCAGGCTTGATGTCGCGGTGCAGCAGCCCTTGCCGGTGCGCGTATGCCAATCCGTTGCAGACTTGTGCGGCGTAATCGAGCGCTACGGGTTCGGGAAGTCTGCCATCCGCGGCGATGATCTCCGCGAGAGACGGCCCGTCGACCAGCTCCATGACGATGTAGTACGTGTCGCCTTCCCGGCCAACGTCGTATGTATTTACGATATTCGGATGGGAGAGTTTCGCGGCCGATTCGGCTTCCTGGTAAAAGCGCCGCACGAACTCTTGATCGGAGGCATAGTCGTGGCGCAGCACCTTGATCGCAACGCGCCGGCGGAGCAGCGTATCGGTGCCGCAATAGACCGTTGCCATGCCGCCCTCGCCGAGCTTGTTGTCGAGCCGGTAACGGTTATTGAAGACGTGTGCGGAGTCGATCACTTCAGAGCAGCCCGCAAGACTTCCCTCGCAATCGGCGCGGCAACTTCCGCGCCGTAACCGGCATTCTCAACAACGATGGCAACGACGACGCGCGGATTTTCCGCAGGTGCAAAGCAGATGAACCACGAGTGCGCGGCGCCGAACGGGTTGGTTGCCGTTCCGGTTTTACCCGCAACAGTGACGCCGGGCAACTGCGCCGGCGTTCCGGTTCCGTGCTGCACGACGGCGATCATCATGTTCTTCACGTTCGCCGCGGTATCCGCCGATATCGGGTTTGCAAGCTCAGAGGCGCCGTAGCTCCCGGCCGCTGCGCCTTGCCGGACGAACTGGCGAACCAGAAACGGACGCGGCTCAGAGCCGCCGTTGGCCACGGTTGCGGCCAGCAACGCCATGCGCAGCGGCGTCATCAGCAAGGCGCCTTGGCCGAAACCCATTTGCGCCAGCTCGCCCGGTACGATCGAATCCTCGGGTGGAACCCGATCGGTGCCGGCCGGAATTTGAAAGTCGAGGGACTTTCCGATTCCCCAGCGATCGATGTACTGATAAAAGGTGCGCGTGCCCATCTTTAGAGCAATCTGTCCGAAGTCAACGTTGCTGGAAAGTGCGAATGCCCCGGTGAGGTCTTGCGTACCGGTCGCCTCAAACTCATTGTCGTGCAGCGTGAAGTTTCCGATGGTAAAGTACCCCGGATCGTAAAACGTCGATTGCATCGTGACCGCCGCCGAATCGAGGGCCGCCGACGCCGTGAAGATTTTGAACGTAGAACCGGGCGGATAAAGACCGTCGATCGCGCGATTGAGCAGTGGACTGTGCGGATCGTGCAGCAGCGACTGAAACTCCGTGGCGAGCGCGTTCGGGTCGAAGCTGGGCACGCTTCCAAGCGCGAGCACGGCGCCGGTTCGCGGATCGAGCACGACTCCGCCCGCGCGCGAATGCAGCGCGAGCCGCGAATACAATGCGTTTTGAATCGCCGGAACGATCGTGGTGACGACGTCGGCGCCCCGCGCCGCAGCGCTTTGTCCCGTAAAGGCTTCGACGATTTCGGCAAGCTGCGCGCTCACATCACCGGTTGTATCGGCTGGTGTGAGCGCGGCGTCGTAAGCGTCTTCCAGCCCGCTCGTCCCATAACGGATGGAAACGTAGCCGACGGTTTGCGCGAGCGATGCCCCGTAGGGATATTGCCGTTCACCTTTGGCCGTTTGCGCGAGCACCGTTCCGTCGCTTGCGAGAATGCGTCCACGGCGGGTTGCAAGCAGCGCATGGCGCGGGTTATAAGAGATTGCCGCAATGCGCGGCCCTTCGATGACTTGAACGTATGCTTGGCGCGCTGCCAGTACGCCGAACAAGAGAGCGAAGAGCACGCCGAGTTTAACGGAGACTGAGGCTCTCAGGATGCTATCCGTACATGGGAACGCCGGTATTCTTGAAGCGAGCGCGGCGGCCCGGCGCTACTCTCCAACGCGTCGGCGAGGGCGCGCGCTGTATCGACACTCGTCAGGCAGGCGATGTTCGCCTCAACTGCGGCCCGCCGGATCTTGTAGCCGTCGGATATCTCGCGCGCGCCTTGCGCGTCATTGATCACCAAGTCAACCGCGCGCTGACGGATCAGATCGAGCACGTGCGGCGATCCGTCCGAGATCTTGTTCACTTCTTCGCACGCGATGCCCGCGGCCTCGAGGTGTTCGCGCGTGCCCGGCGTCGCCACCAAACGATGACCGAGCGCGGCATACCGGCGCAAGACCGGAATCGTTTCTTCCTTTTCCTCATCAGCAATCGAAACGAGGATTCGCCCGCCCGTGCCGGGCAGCTTGATTCCCGCGGCCAAGAACCCTTTGCGCAACGCGGCCGGAAACGTCTCGTCGATGCCCAGAACTTCGCCGGTCGATTTCATCTCGGGTCCGAGTATCGTTTCAACCCCGCGCATTTTTGCAAACGAGAAGACCGGAATCTTCACCACGACGAACGGCGCGCTGGGGGCGAGCCCGCAGCCGTACTCCATGTCGCGCAAGTTTTCTCCGAGCGCGATTCGTGTGGCCGCAGCGACGATATTGATGCCGGTCGCTTTCTGTATGATCGGGACGGTCCGGCTGGCTCGCGGATTGGCTTCGATGATGTACAGCTCGTCCTGGTGGATAACGAATTGGATGTTGATGAGTCCTCGTATCCGCAACTCGCGCGCGATTGCGGTTGTGACCTCGACGATGCGTTTCTCCATGGCGGTGTTGATTGAAAGCGGGGGATAGACGCCGATGGAATCGCCCGAGTGGATTCCCGCGCGCTCGATATGTTCGAAGATGCCGGGAATGAGCACGTCGGTCCCGTCGAAGACCGCATCCACTTCTAATTCGAGCCCGCGCAGATACTTGTCCACGAGCAGCGGTGCGTCAGGCGCTATCGGTGGCGCGGATTCAACGTACGACGCGAGCTGGCCCTCGTTATAGACGACTTCCATACCCCGGCCGCCCAAGACGTAAGACGGGCGTACCAGCACCGGGAAACCGAGCTGGCGTGCGACCGCGCGTGCCTGCCGGAAAGAGCGCGCGGCTTTCCCTTCCGGACGCGCAACGCCAATCCGGTTCAAAGCGGCATCGAACTTTGCGCGATCCTCGGCCATATCTAAACTCTCGCGCGCGCTTCCGACCAGCGGAACGCCGCGGTCGGAAAGTTCGGCCGCAAGATTGATCGCGGTTTGACCGCCAAACGAGAGCATGACGCCGCGCGCGCCGGTCGCTCGATAGACGGCTTCAACTTCGCCCGCCCCCGGCGGCTCGAAGACGAGCACGTCGGAGACGTCGAAATCGGTCGAAACGGTTTCGGGATTATTGTTGACGATAACCGAGGCGCAGCCGGCTGCATGGAGGGCCCAGGCCGCGTGCACGCACGAGTAATCGAACTCGATGCCTTGGCCGATTCTGATGGGCCCGCTGCCCACCACCACGACGGCGTCCGGGCCGGGACTGCGCATTTCATTTTGCTCGCCGCGCGAAATATAGTAGTAGGGCGACTTTGCGGGAAACTCCGCGGCGGCCGTATCGACCATGCGGAACGCGTACGCGCCCTCCGCGGGCAAAGCGCCGCGCAATTCGAGCGATACCAGTTCCGCGATCTCATAGAGAAAGAACGGATCGATTCCCGAAAGCGCCTGGATGCGGGCGACCACAATGTCATCCTGAGCTGAGAGCCTGTCCTGAGCCAAGTCGAAGGAAAGGGCGCGCCGCAGCATCTCCGCCACGGCGAACAGCCGCTCGTGGTTTGGTTTAATGACGACAGCTTCGAGCTCGGCGTCGCTCCATTCGGCAAGTGCCGTGCCGGTAAGGGTTTCGCGCTTGAGGTCGAGTCCGCGCAGCGCCTTGAGCAGCGCGTCGCCGAACGTGCGGGCGATCCCCATTGCTTCACCGGTCGATTTCATCTGCGTGCCCAGCGCCGTATCGGCCAGCGGGAATTTATCGAACGGCCACCGCGGAATCTTCACGACCACATAGTCGAGCGTCGGCTCGTAAGCGGCTTTTGTCACGCCGGTTACGGGGTTCGGAATTTCGTCGAGCGTTTGGCCAAGGGCGATGCGCGTGCTGATCTTCGCAATCGGATATCCGGTCGCTTTGCTCGCGAGCGCGGAACTGCGCGAGACCCGCGGGTTGACTTCGATGATCCGGTATTCGCTCGACGATGCATGCAGCGCGAACTGGATGTTACAGCCGCCCTGCACCTTGAGGGCGCGAATGACATTGAGGCTGGCGCTGCGCAGCATCTGATATTCAACGTCGGAAAGCGTCAGCGACGGTGCGACGACGATCGAATCGCCGGTATGCACGCCGACCGGATCGAAGTTCTCCATGTTGCAAACGACGATGCAGTTATCGGCAGAATCGCGTAAGATTTCGTACTCGATTTCCTTCCACCCGAGCAGCGACGTTTCGACCAGCGCTTGATGGATCAAACTCGCGTCGAGACCGCCGCCCAGGATCTCGCGCAGCTCCGTCTCGTCGTGCACGACGCCGCCGCCGGTCCCCCCGAGCGTGTACGCGGGTCGAACGACTACCGGATAGCCGAACTCTTGCGCGAAGGCGACGCCTTGCTCCACTTTGGTGACGACAGTGCTTTGCGGAACCGGTTCGCCGATCTCGATCATTTTGGCTTTGAAGAGCTCGCGATCTTCGGCCAGACGGATCGTTTCGATCGGGGTACCCAACAACTCCACGCTGTAGCGCTCGAGCACGCCGGCTTCGTGCAGCTCGACGGCGAGATTTAAGCCGGTCTGCCCGCCCAGCGTCGGCAGAAGCGCGTCGGGCCGCTCGCGTTCGATGATCGCCTCGATCGATCCGACGGTCAGCGGTTCCAAGTAGACCGCGTCGGCGACTTCCGTGTCGGTCATGATCGTGGCGGGGTTCGAGTTGACGAGGATGACGCGATGGCCTTCTTCGCGCAACGCGCGGCACGCTTGCACGCCCGCGTAATCGAACTCCGCGGCCTGGCCGATAACGATTGGCCCGGACCCGATGACCATGACGCTTCGCACGCCCGACGGATTCACGGCTGCAGCCGCCTTTGCATCCATCCGGCCCCGTCGCGGCGCAATTCTATCCGGTCGTGCAAGCGGTTCGAGCGGCCTTGCCAAAACTCGAAGCGGTCGGGACGCAGCAGAAGGCCACCCCACGAGTGAGGCCTGGGAACCGGAGCGGCTTCGAAGCGGCGAGTAAAATCGTCGAGCCGCTGCTCGAGCACCTCGCGGCTTTCTACTTCTTCACTTTGCTCCGACGCCCAAGCGCTGAGCTGGTGTCCGCGTGGACGGTTTGCAAAATAGGCATCGGACTCGGTATCGGATAACTGCTCGACCGCGCCCTCAACGCAGACTTGGCGATGGATCTCGGGCCAAAAAAAGAGCGCCGCAGCAAATGGGTTGCTCGTGAGCTCGCGTCCTTTCCGGCTGAAATAGCTCGTGAAGAAAACGAGTCCTCGTCCGTCGAGCCCGCGCAGCAATACCATTCGCGCGGCCGGGCGGCCGTTCTCTCCGACAGTGCTGAGCGCCATCGCGTTTGCTTCGCGCGCTCCCGCAGCGTGCGCCGCTTCGATCCAGGCTTGCAAATGGGCAACCGGCTCGGCGTGCATGTCGAGCTCGGAGGGCTCGGCATAGGTATGGCGCGTCGTGGAAATGTCCCAGCGGCTCATGCACCGCGGGTTCGCTCAGAGACGAGCCGCCCCCGCTGCTCCAAGCCAAGCTGCAGCGCCGAGGAAAAGCGCAACGACGGCACATGGCACTGTACAGTCGCGAGAGGCGCGGGCGTCAAACCGGGCCTTCGCTAATCGCGCGATCTGCGCCATCAAATCAGCTGCGCTTCCCGGGCGTGAGAATATTCCACTCGTCTCCATTGTATACTTTCGCAGCCGCTCCGAAAACGGCGCGCCGCCTACGACGATCGCGTTAAGACGAATATGTGTTGCCGCCAATTTCCGGACGGCAGCTCGCGGATCGACGCCGTGATTGTTTGCGCCGTCCGTGACAAGGACGATGGCGCGCGGTCCGGCATCGGGCAGCATCGCCGCCGACGCGAGTAATCCGTCGCCAATCGCCGTTTGCCCGTTCGGCCGAGGAATGCGCTCGAGCGCCTCGATAATTGCCCGCCGGTCGCCGGTCGGCGCGAGTAGACGTTGCGCGTCTCCCGCAAAAGAGACCAGACCGATTCGGAGACCGGTTGGCGCTACGTTGACAAAAGATCGAATCGCGAGCACGGCGGCGCTAGCTCTCGACGGTCGGATGTCGCGCGTGTTCATTGAGCCGGACGTATCGAGGCAAACAACTATCGCGGCCGAAGCGGGCGTGGTTATCCAAACGCGCGGTCCGGCGGACGCGGCGAGCAGCAGCGAGAAAGATGCGGCGCAGGCGAAATCGAACGCGGCGTTCGGCCACCGGGGAGTATTCAGCGCACTCGTCATAAAGTCCAGATTCGAATATGCAAACGCGGAGCGGCATCGCAGCCCGGCCGTCAGGCGCTGCCCGAGAAACCCGGCAGGCAAAACGATGGCCGCCAGAATCGCGAGTGCCGGATGCGCGAACGTCACGCCGCGCGGAACGCGCGCAATACCGCGCGTCCGCCATCGTTTTCGTCGAACGTCGCGGCGCGCCAGCCGGCCTTCGTCAGCCGCGTGAGGACTGAACGTTCTCGTTCGCCGGCTAGACGTTCAAATCGCAGCCGTTCGGATGCGCCGATAAAAAATTTGCGAACAGCGCCCGTTTCGAGATCGGCTATGGTAACGAAGCCCGCAAGGGGAAAAGCTTTTCGCCACGGATCGCGGGCGACGAGCGCCGTCGAGTCCAGCCCCCGCGCAACGGCACGCAACAATGCGTCGGGCACTTCCGGCAGATCACAAAAATCACTTATCACGAGCCGCGCGCTGTGTCCAGGCAACCTGTGCAGCGCCCGGTCGAGGCCACCAAGAAGGCCGCCCGGATCGACGCCGAGCCAGCGGTCTCCCGGCGCGGCGCACTCGCGCCAAAACTCTCCCGCTTCTCGTGCAGCCTCACCTAAGCTGCGATCACGTCCGGCTTTCATCGAAGGCGAAGTGTCTACCACCGCCGCCCATGCCAGGGTTGCGTGCCGATCGCGCTCGCGAATCTGAATCGAGCCTCTTCGCGCCGACGCCGGCCAGTCGATCACCCGCGCTTCGTTGCCGGGATCATATTCGCGCGATCCGCCACAGACGCGCTCTTTCGGAAGGGAACGCGTGCGCAAGACGGCGCGTCGTACGCAGGTCATGGAAGCGGAACGCGATCGACGATTGTGCGCAGTCTTTCTTCACGTTCGGCGCGTGCGAGCAGGTAGGAATGGGCGAAAGTGACGCGGTGACGAAGCGCGGCGAGCGCTACGCTCCGCACATCGACGGGTAAGACATATGCGCGCTTGGCAAGAATCGCTCGGGCGCGGGCCGTGCGAAGGATCGCGAGGCCTGCTCGAGGGCCGGCCGCTGTTTCCAATTCGCCGGCTTCCGCAGCGTCACGCGTCGCTCGCACAATATCCGCAATATGCTTCTTTAGCGCCGGCGCGCAATAGATCGCCCGGCAGGCAAACTGCCAGGCGCGCAACGCACCGAGCGACGCCGAAGATTCGTACGAATGGACGGGCCGCCCACAGCGCTCGAGTATCGCCAGGTCTTCTTCCGGAGTAGGAAAGTCGAGAACGACTTTCAGCAGAAAGCGATCGAGTTGGGCTTCCGGCAACGGAAATATTCCGTCGGCTTCGGCTTCGTTCATCGTAGCCAACACGAAGAACGGATCGGGCAGAGCGAAGCTTTCCGTTCCGATCGTTACGCTGCGCTCTTCCATCGCTTCGAGCAGCGCTGCCTGGGCGCGCGCCGGAGCGCGATTGATTTCGTCGACGAGCACGACGTTGGCGAAAACCGGTCCCAAACGCGACTTGAACGAGAGATCCCGCTGGTCGAAAATCTCGCAGCCCACAATGTCGGCCGGCGCCAGATCGGCGTTGCATTGTATGCGCGAAAACGATCCGTTAATCGCCCGCGCCATCGTGCTGCACGCCAGCGTTTTGCCGAGACCCGGGGCACCTTCTAACAGTACGTGACCGCCTGCGATAATGCCCAGCATCAACGCCTCGACCGCTGGGGCTTGCCCGACTACCGCGCGCCCGAGCGCGGTGTGCACCAGTGACGGATCCGGAACCACGGGGAACTCAAAGCCGTCCGGCGGTCTAAAGGCCTGCTCCGGCGTGCTTATGATGACGGGCGCTGCCGGAACGATCGCCTCCGGTAGCTGCGGTTCGTCTTGGATATACCTGCGGCGAAAAAGGCGCGCCGCGCCCGCGATTGCGGCTGTGAAAAGAAAGGCGCGACGCCCGATCAGCGCCGCGCAGATCAGCAAAACGCCTAAACTATGAGCGTCGCACCAGATCTTGGAGCCAATCCGCGAAAAGACCGCGCGCATCGAACGGCCCGGGAGACGCTTCGGGATGAAATTGAACGGCTTCCACGGCGAAGTCGCGGTGCCGGAAGCCTTCGTTGGTGCCGTCGTTGAGGTTGACCATGGTTTGTTCGAGCGCGCTGGGGAGCGACTCGGCGTCGACGGCGTATCCATGATTGTGCGCGGTAACGATGACGTCTCCGCGTTGCAGATTCTTTACCGGCTGATTGCCGCCACGATGCCCGTACGGCAATTTGAATGTCTTCGCGCCGCAGGCCAGCGCCAGGAGCTGGTGGCCCAGACAGATTCCGTACATCGGCCGCTTTCCCAGGAGTGAGCGCAGCGTTTCGATCGTCTGCGGCAGGTCGGTTGGGTCGCCCGGGCCTGGCGAGATCAAGATCGCTTGCGGGTCGTGCTGGAGTATCTGCTCTTCGGTTGCATTATAGGGAACGACGGTCACGGCCGCGCCAAGAGCTCCCAACTCCCGCACGATGGCGCGTTTGACGCCGCAGTCGATCAGTACCACGCGCGGGCCACCGACGGCGCCTTCAATCCGCTCTTCGCGGGTCGCAACGCTCGGAACGAGATCTTTGGTGTTCGCGCCGCGCACGAACTGCGCGAGTCGCTTCTCCGCTTGTTCCAACGCCGTTTCGCCAACCGCCAGCGCGGCCCAAATGGTCCCGTGTTCGCGCAGGGTGATCGTAATAGCGCGCGTATCGGCATCGATCATCGCGGGAATCCGCTGTTCGTCCATCCACGAAGGCAGATCGATCTTTGAAGCGTGATGCGAGGGATGACGGGCAATGCGCTTTATGACTGCGCCCGCTACGCATGCGCGCGAATACTGCGCGGCAGCGCCGGAGATCCCGTAGTTGCCGATCATCGGGAAGGTAAATGTCAAGATTTGGCCCGCGTAAGACGGATCCGTGAGCGCTTCTTCGTAACCCGTCATGCCCGTGTAGAACACCGCCTCGCCCAACGCCAGCCCTTCGTGCTCTAAACCCGCGCCGTCAAAGCGCGTGCCGTCTGCTAAAAAAAGCGCTGCGCGGTTCACGGTGCGCTCCGCGCGAAGACGCGCCCGTCCTGCATCACGACCGTGCCGCCGACGATGGTCGCGATCGCGCGGCGCGGAAGTCTCTTGCCGGCGAAAAGTGTGCGCTTGCCCTTTGAATGAAATGCTGCGGGATCGACGAGCCAATCGCGGTCGGCAAATATAGTGACGTCGGCGGGTGAGCCGGCGGCGAGCGTTCCGCCGGGAACGCCGAGAATTCGCGCAGGGTTTGAGGACAGCATCGAAACGTACCGGCGCACCGGCAGGTCCGGTAGCGCGTAAGCGTATGCGCCGGCCGCGATCTCTAAGCCGCTGAAGCCCGGCGACACGTCGTCCGCGTGCGGCGCGTGGTCGCTCGCGAACGCATCGATCGTTCCGCTGCGCACCGCGCGCCGCAGCGCATCGACGTCTTCAACGGATCGCAGCGGCGGATGCACTTTCGTCGGAATTCCTAGCCCCGCCGCTTCCTCGCGGGAAAACGCGAGGTGGTGCGGCGTCACCTCGGCTGTGCAGGCTATATGAAGCTCTTTCGCCGCAGCGATTGACTCTATCGCTCCCTGAGTCGAGACATGGGCGATGTGCCACGGAAGCGCTGTCGCACGAGCGATGGCTATGTCGCGCTCGACCGCCGATGTTTCAACAGACGGATCGAACTCGTTTTGCTCCTTGATCGCCGCGTTCTCGCAGTGCGTGATAAAAGCTCGGCCGGGTTCCCGCGCGCGCAGTGCCGCGCTCGTTTGCGCGATGGCGCTTTCGATCGTATTGCCGTCGTCGCTGAACGCGACGGCGCCCGCGTCGGCGAGCGCACGATAATCGGTTGGTTCTCTACCTTCGCGGCCGTGCGTGATCGCGGCAACTGGATAGACCCGTGCGAGGCCGGTACGCTCAGCGATCTCCCTGACCCAGCGCACGAGGTCTGGCGTGTCGAGGGCCGGATGCGTGTTGGGCATTGCGGCCACCGCTGTAAAACCGCCGGCTACAGCCGCGGCGCATCCACTGGCGATGGTCTCTTTTTCCGGATTGCCCGGCTCGCGCAGATGCACGTGCATGTCTATGAAGCCCGGCGCGACATACGCATTTCGCGCGTCGATGATGTCTTCGTCTTCGTCTGGTTTCAACAGCTCGCCGATCTCGATCACAACGCCGTCGCGGATGCGTATGTCCAGTACCGCGTCGATCCGCGCTACCGGATCGACGACTCGTCCCCCGGCGATGAGAATGTTAGGCCACCAGTGCTCGTGCGCCGTTAACCAGGAAATCCAGAAGCGCCATGCGCACCGGCACGCCGTGCATCACTTGCTTCGCATAACGCCATCCGGCAAATTCGAGCACGCTGTCGTCGAGCTCCATGCCGCGATGGTACGGGCCAGGATGCATGACGATCGCATCTTCACGCATGCGGTTGAGCCGCTTTGCGTCTAGGCGGTAGCGGGCGATGTACTCTTCATCGGAGAGGGGCATGTCTGAAAAGCGCTCGCGCTGGATGCGCAGCAGCATGACGGCGTCCACCTCCGGTAAAATCGAATCGAAGTCGCGCACGACTTTGACGTAAGGCTGCATGTAGTCGTCCGGAAGAAATCCCGGTGGTCCGACGAGGACCACCTCTGCGCCGAAAGCCCGTAGGCCTGCGATGTTGGAATGGGCCACCCGGCTGTGCAAGATGTCGCCGATGATTGCGACGCGCCGGCCGCGTAATTCGCCGAATTCTTCGCGGATCGTATACATGTCGAGAAGGCCTTGTGTCGGGTGCGCGTGCGCACCGTCGCCCGCGTTGATCACGTGCCCGTCGAATGCCAGTGCAACGCGGCGCGGATAGCCGTCGTCGGGATGACGAATGACCAGAATGTTTACGCCCATCGCCGCTAGTGTGATCGCCGTATCTTCGATCGTCTCGCCTTTTTGCAGGCTCGACTCTTTCGGCCAAAGCGTTATCACGTTGCCGCCCAAACGCTGTTCGGCCAGCGTGAACGAGGTCATCGTGCGCGTGCTGTTTTCGAAGAACATGTTCACGCAAGCGACGCCTTCGAGCAATGGGCCCGGTTCCTCGCGCTCGAAATCCGCCGTGCGCTCGAAGATATAGATCATCTCCGAAGCCGTGAGGTCGTCGAGATCGATGAGGCTACGCCGGGTCCGCAATGATCGTTACCTCGTCCGATTCCGAGGGCTCGCGCTGCAAGCTGACGTTGACGCGTTCCTTGCGGCTGGTCGGCACGAATCTGCCGACGTAATCCGGCTGCACCGGCAGCTCCCTTAGCCCGCGGTCCACGAGCACGCAGAGGCGCACCGCAGCCGGCCGCCCTAAATCGGTAACCGCATCGAGGGCGGAACGGACGGTTCTACCCGTGTAGAGGACGTCGTCCACGATCACTACGGTCTTGCCGCTGAGATCGCCGGGAATCTGCGACTCCGGCAACTCGTGCGAAACATCGTCGTCCCGGTACAAATTGATATTCAGAAAACCGAGTTGGGGACGTTTTCCGGAGATGCGTTCGATCTGCGCGGCAATGCGTTGCGCGAGCGCCTCACCGCCGCGGCGTATACCGATGATGTGCAGACGCGCTTGCGGACCTTCGGGCTCGAGGATCTGATGCGCGAGTCGCGCGACGATGCGCTCGATCTCGTCGGCAGCTACGAGCACGCGGCGCTTCGCATCGGCACTCACCGAATGTGCGGAAGCCGTCATCCAGATTCACCGATTTCAGCCAGCATCTTCACGATACGCTCGAGTTCCCTCTGGTAGCTCGCCAACTTTTCGCGCTCTTTCGCCACGACCTCGGGCTTCGCATTTGCAACGAAGCGCTCATCGGCCAACTTCCGTTTCGAGCGGTCGATCTCGCTCCGCAAGCGGGCCTCTTCCTTCTTATAGCGCGCGCAGAGGATGCCCCTAGGCGCCTGAGCTTCGGCCGCGGTGATTCCCTCCGCAATCGAACCGCCCTGTTCGGAGATCGCGACGATATCTGCCGAGGCCAGTGTCGCAAGAAGCGACGCGGCGGTGGGCGGCACGTTTGACGGCACGTTCACCGTGAGCCGCTCGCGCGGAGGCAAACCGAGCTCGGCGCGCAGATTCCGGATTTGCTCCACTTTCTTGCGCAGCGCCTCGAAGGTCGATGCCGCTTGCGCGTCTGTGGGGATTTCGGCGAGGTCAGGCCAGCTTGCCGTTACGATCGTGTCGCCGTCGTGCGGCAGCGTCAGCCATACTTCTTCCGTAATGAACGGTGCGATCGGATGCAGCAGCCGCATCGCATGGTTGAGGACGAAGGAAAGGACGGCGCCTCGCGTTTCGCGCGCGCCGGGATCTTTGGTGGCTTCGAGGTACCAGTCGCAGAATTCGTACCACACGAAGGACCAAATCGTCTCCGCGGCGATTCCGAAATCGTAGCGATCCAGGGCGGAGCTCAAGTCGGCCGCGGTCTGATGCAGGCGCGTGAGGATCCACTTGTCGGCGAGGGTGAGTTTTTCGGCGCCCGGCAGCTGCATCGCCGGCGGCAGCGGATCGGGCAACGCCAGCGTGTAGCGCAACGCGTTCCAAATCTTGTTGTTGAAGTTGCGCGCTTCTTCGCAGCGTTTTTCGTTGAACCGGACCTCTTGGCTCTCGAGCCGGAGCTGACGCAGCATCCCCATGCGGAAAGCGTCTGCGCCGAATCGTTCGATCATCGTCAGCGGATCGATCGCGTTCCCGAGCGATTTGCTCATCTTGCGGCCCTTCGCATCGAAGAGCAGGGGCGCGACGAACACATCCTTGAACGGCACCTGGCCTGTGAACCGCAAGCCGAGCATCACCATGCGCGCGACCCACAGGAAGATAATCTCCCAGCCGGTCAGCAGCACTTGCGAAGGGTACCAGTGCGCGAGTTCAGGCGTTTGCTCCGGCCACCCCAAGATCGAAAACGGCCAGATTCCGCTGGAAAACCAGGTGTCCAGGGTATCCGGATCGCGCGTTAAGTTGTCTCCGCCAATTCTCCGCGCTTCTTCATCGGTTTCGGCGACGATCACGGTTCCGTCCGGCTTATACCAAACGGGCAGCTGATGACCCCACCAAATTTGCCGCGAAATGTTCCAGTCGCGGATATTTTCCAGCCAATGTTCGTACGTGCGTCCGTAACGCTCGGGAATGAAGCGCAAGTGCCCGTCACGATAGGCCTGCAGCGCCGGTTCCGCGAGCGGTTTCATTTTGACGAACCACTGGAGCGAGAGCAGCGGCTCGATCACTTCGCCGGTCCGTTCGCTGATCGCAATCGCGTAGCGGTACGGCTTCTCTTCCACCACCAGTCCCTGCTCACGCAGGTCGGCGACGATCGCAGAACGGGCCTTTTTGCGATCCATTCCCGCGTATTTGCCGACGCCTATGTCGGCCGCCGTCATCCGGGCATCGAGATCCAACACCGACGGCATCGGGAGCTCGTGACGTAATCCGATCTCATAGTCCGTTGCGTCGTGCGCCGGTGTGACCTTTACGGCGCCCGTTCCGAACTCCGGATCGACGCTTTCATCGGCGATCACCGGTATCTGTCGATCGAGCAGGGGAGGCACGAGCACCGACTTGCCAATCAGATCGCGATAACGCTTGTCGTTTGGATGCACCGCAATCGCGACGTCGCCGAGCATTGTTTCCGGACGGGTAGTTGCGACTTCTATCCCGGAATTGGTCGAGGAATCAAACGGGTACCGAATCCGCCAAAGCGTGCCGTCGCGCTCCTCGTGCTCGACCTCTGCGTCGGAAACGGTCGTGTGCGCTTTCGGATCCCAATTCACCAGCCGCTTCCCGCGGTAGATCAACCCGTCGCGATAGAGCGCAACGAATACTTTGCGCAAGGCCGCAGACAGCTGCTCGTCCATTGTGAAGCGCGCGCGCTGCCAGTCCGGTCCGAAGCCTAACTGCCGGAATTGCTGAAAGATTGCCCCGCCCGTTTCGGCCGACCACTTCCAAGCGGCGTCAAGATATTTCTCGCGGCCAAGCGATTCGCGGGATTGGCCTTTCGCGGCGAGTTCCCGCACGAGCACGGCTTCGGTTGCGATCGCAGCGTGGTCGGTTCCCGGCAGCCAGTCGGCGTTCTCCCCGAGCATGCGGTGATAACGCGTCAGCACATCCATCGGCGTATACGTCGAGCCGTGACCGAGATGCGCGCGCGCGGTGACGTTCGGCGGCGGCATGCAGATAATGAACGGAGGCCGCGACGGATCGGGGTCTTCATGGAAATAGCCGGCGTCTTCCCAGCGCTTATAGAGCCGCGATTCTACCGTTTTCGGATCGTAGTTCTTCGGAAGTTCGGCCACTCGGCGCTTTTAGTCGCCGGAGTTGCTGCGCCCTAGGCGGGCATGTCCTTTTGGCGCTCGCTGTAGATGAGCGTCGGGGCTTCTTTCTTCTCGATGACTTCCTTATTGACGACGCATTTCTTGACGCCGGTCATTGAGGGCAGATCGTACATGACGTCGAGCATCGTCTCTTCGAGGATCGACCGCAGCCCACGAGCGCCGGTCTTGCGCGTCTGCGCTTTGGCGGCGATGGCAACCAGCGCTTCCTTCGTGAAGGTCAGTTCGACGCCGTCTAGGCCCATGATCTTCTGGAATTGCCGGACCAATGCGTTGCGCGGCTCGACCAGGATGCGGCGCAGCGCCAGCTCGTCGAGCGCATCGAGTGTGACGACGATCGGCAAGCGGCCGATGAATTCCGGAATGAGGCCGAACTTCAGCAGATCCTCCGGCATCAGTTGCTGCAACAGCTTGCCGACGCGCAAGTCCTTCTTGCCCTCGGGCTGTGCGCGGAAGCCCATGTTGTTGCTGGCGACCCGCGACTCGATGATCCGCTCGAGTCCATCGAAGGCGCCGCCGCAGATGAAGAGGACGTTGGTCGTGTCGATTTGGATGAACTCTTGGTGCGGATGCTTGCGCCCGCCCTGCGGCGGAACGTTAGCCGTGGTGCCTTCTAAAATCTTGAGCAGCGCTTGCTGCACGCCTTCGCCGGAGACGTCGCGTGTGATCGACGGGTTTTCGCTCTTGCGCGCGATCTTGTCGATCTCGTCGATGTAGACGATGCCTTTTTCGGCGCGCTTGACGTCGTAGTCAGCGGCCTGAATCAGTTTAAGCAGAATGTTCTCGACGTCTTCGCCAACGTAGCCCGCCTCGGTGAGTGAAGTCGCGTCGGCCATCGCCAGCGGCACGTCGAGAATCTTGGCCAGCGTTTGAGCGAGATACGTCTTGCCCGAGCCCGTGGGTCCGACCAGCAGGATGTTCGACTTTTGCAGCTCGACGTCGTCCGTCGACCCGCCCATGTTCACGCGCTTATAGTGATTGTAAACGGCGACGGCTAGCGACTTCTTGGCGCGGTCTTGACCGATCACATACTGGTTGAGGATGTGATTGATCTCCTTAGGCTTGGGGATGTTGCGAAGCCGGAGATTCTCGTCGACGTTCTTGTAGAGCTCTTCCTCGATGATCTCGTTGCAGAGCTCGATACATTCGTCGCAAATGTAGACACCGGGGCCGGCGATCAACTTGCGCACTTGCTCCTGCGATTTACCGCAGAAGCTGCACTTCAGCTGACCCTTCTCGTCCCCGAACCGAAACATGCGTCCCCTTTAGGCCGGCGTCGCCAGCGACGAGCGATCCTGGATGATCGTGTCTATGATACCGTACTCCTTGGCTTCTTGCGGCGTCATATAGTAATCCCGCTCGATGTCCTTGAGAATCTGCTCGACGTCTTTCTTGGTGGTCTCCTCGTAGATTCCCGCCAGCATGCGGCGGGTGGCGATGAGGTCCCGGGCGTGAATCTCGATATCGGTGGCTTGACCGCCGACCTGCGAGACCCAGGGCTGGTGAATCAAAATCTTGGAGTGAGGCAGCGACATCCGCTTTCCGGATGCCCCGCCGGTGAGGAGAATGGAGCCCATCGAGGCCGCCATACCGGAGCAGATCGTCGCGACGTCGGGCTTAATGAAGCGCATCGTGTCATAGATCGCGAGTCCCGCCGTCACGCTGCCGCCCGGACTGTTGATGTACATGTCGATGTCTTTGTCGGGATCTTCTTTTTCAAGGAAGAGCAGCTGCGCGATCACGAGGTTCGCCAAATGGTCGTCGACCGGACCACCGACAAACACGATGCGATCTTTGAGCAGGCGCGAGTAGATATCGAAGGCACGTTCGCCCCGCGCACTTTGTTCGACGACCATGGGGACCAGGTGAGCCATTATCATATGGCTCTCAACTACGACGCAGGCGCCGAGGTTGCTTCCTCTATCTTCGCGTGCTCCACCAGAAAGTCGACTGTCTTGGTGCGAACGATGCCTTCCATTAAAGGAAGGACGTTGTTTCCGAGGGCCTGGCGGACTCTATCCACAGGCTGCCCGTACTGGCGGGCAAGGGATCGGAGCTCTTCCTGAATATCGGCGGGAGTCGCGGCGATTTTCTCGGCTTTGCCGATCGCCTCGAGAACCAGCGTTGCTTTTACGCGCCGTTCGGCCTCGGGCCGGAACCCGTCGCGCAGCTGTTCTTCGGTTTTCTTGGCGGTCTTGAGATAGTCGTCGAGCGAGATCCCCATGCGCGCCGCCATCGAGGCCGTATCGCCCAGCATATTTTCGATCTCGCGTTCGATCAAGATCGCCGGAAGCGGAAAGTCATGCACTTTCACGAGCTCTTCCACGGCCTGTCCGCCGAGCTCTCGCTGAGCGCGCGCTTGCGCGACGGCTTCTAAGCGCTTGCGGATGTCGGCGCGCAGCTCTTCCAAAGTCTGGTGATCGGAAACGGCTTTGGCCAGCTCGTCATCGATCGGAGGAAGTTCGAGCTCTTTGACCTCGTGCAGCGTGATGGTAAAGGCCGCCGTCTTTCCGGCCAGCGCTTCTTGCTGATAGTTCTCCGGAAAGTGCGCCTCGATATCTTTCGTTTCGCCGGCACTCATGCCGGCGATCCCGGTCGCAAATCCCGGAATGAACCGCCCCTCGTTCAGTTCGGTCGTCTGCCCTTTGGCAGAACCCCCCTCGAACGGCGTTCCGTCGATCTTGCCTTCATAGTCGACCGTTACCACGTCGCCGAGCTGTGCCGCGCGATCCACCGGAACCAGCGTCGCGCGTTCGCGGGCTAGACTCTGTAGGCTGCGTTCGACTTCTTCGCCGGTGACGACGGAGAGCGTGCGGGTCAGCTTCAAGCCTTTGTATTCCTTCAGATCAATCGCAGGCCGGACCTCAACGACTGCTTTCACGCGCGGCGGCGCGCCTTCTTCGCCTGGCAGCAATTCCATATGCGGACGGTCGACCGGTTCGAGGTCGTGCTCGCGCACGGCTTTTGCGTAAACCGTCGGCACGACGTCTTCCATCGCTTCGTGTGAGATCGTCTCCGCGCCGTAGGCTTGCTCGAAGATTTTTCGCGGAGCTTTGCCCGGCCGGAAGCCCGGGAGTTTCGCCTTTTTCACCAAGCGGCGAAACGCGCGATCTTCCGCCTCGCGCATTTCGTCCGGCGAAATGGCAATGAGCAGTTCGACTTGTGTGGGAGAGAGTTTGTTGAGTGTTGCGGTCATACAATACAATTAGCGGAAGACGAGATTCGAACTCGCGACCCTCGCCTTGGCAAGGCGATGCTCTACCACTGAGCTACTTCCGCGCGACCCGCCCTATTCTTAACCTCTAGGGTCGACGCCTGTTTAGCGCCCTGTTAAGCGATGGCCGTGTCCGCCACGCTTTGTAAACATGCCCCCAAAGCGTGGCGGACATCGGTTGAGCGTGGGCACGCAGAGACTCGAACTCTGACGGGTTTCCCCACTGGAACCTAAATCCAGCGCGTCTGCCAATTCCGCCACATGCCCTTACCGCCCGGTATTGTACTACTGAATGCCCGTGTGTGGGTAACTCTGCCCCGTTACGTCCGCCGGGCGCTCCGAAGTATGGAGCTTTACAACCCAGCAGCGGTTCAGCAGCGAACAATAATACACGTTCATCGTTATGCGATGATAGGCTGTGGCAAGCCTCGATAGGTCGCGCGTGTTCACCTTTACAACCTGAGCCGCCGCGCCGGCGCGGATCACTTGTCCGGGGCCGACCGATGTGGTCGAGTACTTGAGCGGTCCGTGCTGGGGGATGCTCGCCGCCAGTCGCTGGAGCGCGAGCGCCATCGACGGTTGCGGCGTACCGTCGACGAACAGCTGCGCGCCGACGATGATCGCCGGGCCGGCGCCGTCGTTCTCCAGCGTTAACGCGAACGTTGACGGTGTGGTGGTAGCATTAAATGACAGGTAAGGCCAAACCGTCGCGCTCAACTGATCGGAGAACACTTTACTTTGGTAGAGGGCGGCCGATGCGGTCAGCCCGCTCACGATCAGCGCCGCTAGCGCAATCCAAAGGTCCAGCTTCCAGGCCTTCATGCCGAGGCTCTGCGGGACTTTTCGAGGCGATGCCTGCAAGCAAGCCGAAAACCTGTATGGATGAACGAGGTACTCGGGCGCGTACTGACCGTTGACGGCTCGCAGATCACGGCAAGCTTAGACGCCGATCCCGGCGAATTGAGCTCGGTTCGCGTCGGCGCAATGGTTAGCATGAACGGCCCCGTTGGCGAAGTCGTCGGAACAGTTGCGGCGGTTCGCTTGGAGCCTGCGTCTCCTACCGGACGCGTTCTGGTCGTGGATCTGCTGGGTGAAATTTTCCGCGCCGAGTACGGCGGCTCGCACTTCTTGCGCGGCGTCTCCAACCATCCCGCGCCCGGAACGCCGGTTATTTGCGCGAGCAACGCCGATTTGGAGACGGTCTACATACCGCAGTCGCGTTCGAGCATTCAAGTCGGAACGCTCTACAACGATTCAACGCAGCCGGCGTTCCTGATGGTCAACGAACTACTGGCAAAACATTTCGCGCTGCTCGGCGCAACCGGCGCAGGGAAGTCTTGCGCGCTGACGTTGATTCTTTCCGCAATGCTGGACAAGCATCCGAATGCGCACGTGATTTTGCTCGATCCGCATAACGAATATCCTCAAGCGTTTCCAGATATCGCCGAGAGCGTGAACTCCGACAATCTGCAGCTGCCGTTTTGGCTTTTCGATTTCGAAGAAGCGAGCCGCGTCTTGATCCGCGGCGGCACCCAGCAAGAGCAAGAGTCGCAAGCGATGATTCTCAAAGATGTGATCACCGCGGCGCGCATGGAGTACGCCAAGGGTCAGCAGCTACCGTTTGCGATCACCGTCGATACGCCGATCCCTTATTTGACCGCAGATCTCTTAAACATATTGGCCCAGCGCATGGGCAAGCTCGATAAGCCTGATAGCGCGGCGCCGTATCTTCGGCTGAAGCAGCGATTCGAATCGCTGCGCAACGATCCGCGATTCAAGTTCATGTTCACCGACACGTTCGATGCGCCAGACCGGCTTTCGGAAGTTGTCGGACGGCTGCTTCGCATTCCCGTGCGCGGCAAGCCGCTGACGATCGTGGATCTGTCGGGTATGCCGGGTGAAATCGTCGATGTTGTTGTTTCGCTGCTCTGCCGCGTGCTGTTCGACTTCGCGGTCTGGTCGGAGCGCGAGCGCATGCCGCCGGTGCTTTTGGTTTGCGAAGAAGCGCATCGCTACATCCCAGAAGACGAACGCGTCGGTTTCGCTGCGACGCAGCGTGCGATTACGCGCCTAGCGAAAGAGGGACGCAAGTATGGCGTATCGCTCGCGCTTATTTCCCAGCGTCCGAGCGAACTCTCCGCCCACGCTCTGTCGCAGTGCGGCACGATTTTCGCGATGCGTCTTGGCAACGAGCTCGATCAGGAATTCGTCGCAAAAGTTATTCCATTTGCAGCGCGCGGCATGCTGAATGCACTCGCCGGTCTGCCAACCCAGCAGGCAATTGCATCGGGCGAAGGTGTCCCGTTGACGATGCGCCTGCGGTTCTCCGATCTGCCGGAGGAGCGCCGCCCGCGCAGCCTGTCAGCGGAGTTCTCGCAAGCCTGGCAGCGCGACTCGGCCGATGCGGAGTTCCGCGACGAAGCGGTCTGGCGCTGGCGCCTGCAGAGCCGCCAAGCGGAGCAGCCGCACTAGGCGGGCGCCGCGTTGGTATCGGCGCCGCTCCGGGTACGTCTACTCCATGGGAAACGAAATCAAACGCACCATCGAAGACATCGGCGACGCCGCGAAGGAAGGTTTCCACCGCGGAAGCGCTGAGGCGGAGCATGCTAAACGCGACGCCTTCGGCGACGTCATGACTCCGGGAGAAAAAGTCGATTCCGTTGTGAGCGAGACGAAGGACAACGCGAAGGCGGGTATCGACAAAGCCAAACGCGAGATACGCGATCTCTAATAACGCGAAAACGTATGAGGCCCGAAAGCGTTTGCTCTCGGGCCTTTTTCTTTTTGCACCGCGTAGGACTCGAACCTACAACCAATTGATTAAGAGTCAACTGCTCTACCATTGAGCTAGCGGTGCAAACCTTTGCGCCCCCCGGGACTCGAACCCGGGACCAACGGCTTAAAAGGCCGCTGCTCTACCGACTGAGCTAGAGGCGCACGTTCGACGTGCTCTTTGCAAGCTCCAGGTCGCAGTGTAGCGAGGTTTACCCGCTTTGACAAGGAGCCTGCGCGCCGAAGGCGGCCGGATATGCCGCGGCGAGCTCCTCGGCCGTTCGCGGCCTGGAGAAAAGAAAGCCCTGCCCGTAGCGGCAACCGGCGGCGAGCAGCGCGTGCCGCTGTCTTTCGGTTTCGATCCCTTCTGCAACCACGCGTACGTGGAAGCCGTCGGCCAGCGTCATCAGCGCTCGAACGATCGGCTCGCTGGCAATATCTTCTCCCGGGCCGCAAATGAACGAGCGGTCGATTTTCATGGCGTCGATATGAAAACGCTGCAGATAATGGAGCGACGAATACCCGGTTCCGAAGTCGTCGATGCAAACGCCGAAGCCGTGCTGCCGCAATCGCTCGACGACTTGCGTCGCTCTTCCGTCCGGATTGAGCACGATGTTCTCGGTGATTTCGAGCATCAGCTGACCTGGCTTTACCTTGAACTCGCTCGTGACCGCGATCAGGCTTTGTTCGAACTCCGCCTCGAGCAGGTCCGGCCACGCAACGTTTACGTTCATGTGAATCTCGAGGCCGCGTTCGTCGCGCCAAGCGGCCAGCTGCCGGCACGCCAACCGCGCTACGAATCTTCCTATCTGCGTGGATAAGCCGAGCTGCTCGGCGAGCGGAATAAACTCCGCGGGCGAAATGATGCCTTCGACCGGATGTTGCCAACGCAGCAGTGCTTCGCAGCCGATGAAGTCGCCGTCTTCGAGCTGCACAATTGGTTGAAAGAGCAGAAAGAACTGACCGCGCTCGAGTCCCGCGCGCATATCGGAGGAGAGTTGGAGACGCTCTTCCGCGCCCTTGGCCATCTTCGTATCGAAGATCGCGGTGCGGCTGCCGCCGCTGGCTTTGGCGTAGCGTGAGGCAATCTGCGCGTCGCGCACCAAATCTTCCGCTCGGTGATAGGCCGGCGAACCCATTGCGACGCCGACGCTAGCCGAGACGTACACTGTCCTCGCGCCGATCGTCAGCGGCTTTGCGAGCGCGCTGAAGAGATGGCGCGTGGTCGTCTCGACGTGTTTTGGGTTGCCTTGCGAGCATGCAAGGATAGCGAATTGATCGGTGCCGACGCGCGCGATCAGATCGTGCGCGCCCATTGCAGCTGTTAATCGCTGCCCGATTTGCGAAACGACGAACTCGCCCGCGTCATGGCCGAAGCCTTCGTTTATTTCCCGGAAGTGGTCGATGTCGAGCATGAGCACGCCGAAGGATGCCGGCGCTGACGTCGGTGTGGCTGCGAGCTGCTCGCGCAACTTCGATTCGAAGAGCAGCCGGTTCGGCATGCCGGTCAGCGGATCGTGCGTCATGTCGTGGAGCATGCGCTGCTCCGTCTCCTTGACGTGCGTGACGTCGCGGATGAGGCAGATTGCGCCGCGGACGTTCCCGCGCTCGTCCTTCAGGCGGGAGAGCGAGCATGCGGTCCACATGCCGTCGCCGGCTGCGGTGCGCGCTTGTTGTTCGAACTCTAGGTGGGGGCGGTTTCCTTGAAGTAGCGATGCGAAGTCCGCTTCGTGATCGCGGAGTAAGTCGGCAGAGCTCTCGCCGTACGCCTTACGGAAGGCGGCGTTTGAATCTCGCACTGCGCCCTCGAGGTCGAGGACCGCGATGCCGAAAGCCGCGCCTTCAAATACGGTCGCAAGATTCGGGAGGCTGCTCACTTGGCGTACGTTCTGCCAAGGCGGCGCTGCCTACTTTTGGGGGATTGGGGTGACTGACGGGGTTCGAACCCGCGACCCTCGGCGCCACAGGCCGATGCTCTAACCAGCTGAGCTACAGTCACCACGTGCGCCCGGAGGGAATCGAACCCCCATCTTCGAGTTTAGAAGACTCGTGCCTTATCCATTAGACCACGGGCGCCTACTCCGAGCCTGAAATAGAATACCACGGCCCGAAGGCTGCTTGCCCGCGGGCCGCCGTTATGGTCGGGGCGACTGGGATCGAACCAGCGGCCTCTAACTCCCAAAGTTAGCGCTCTACCAGGCTGAGCTACGCCCCGTGCTTGCTCTTGAACCATTGAAACTGCTTAGCGGTTTTCCTGCGGTGGCAATTGGCGCACCTTACCTCGCACTTCTGTAGCTCCCGGGCAATTTTTACGACAGCCTCGATATGGCGTCACCGATATTAAACTCCCTGACTCCGAGTACGTGGTCCAAGTCGAGCACGACCGGATCGTTTTCTCCGCAGTCGACGCACGGCTTCTCTGCCAGATACTGCAAAAGCTTCAGCCTATTTCCTCCCACGTAACGTTTTTGATTAATGCGGCGTCTGCTATTATGTTTGTGTTTATTGGCCGCGTAATGCCTTCTGCTATATTCGCGTTGACAAGGCTTACAATAGGCATTTGGCGCCGGTGTGAGTAAGGACCGTATTGGAAACTCTGAAACTGGTAATACCCGGCTGCACAATCTACAATATTTCACAACAACACCTCGCTTTGTAAGTATTATACTAAAAGCGCGTTTCGAAGTTGTTGCTAAAACATTAACGAACCGCCTCCGATGTAACGAGTTAGATCGGAAATGTTATTGTCGCTTGCAAATAGTTTCGTGCTTGTTATACGGAGGCGCGCTTTCATCGCGGCGCGCAATATCTTCGCGTTAACTCCCGGAACGAGCATCGTGCACCACTCCG
>JABXNS010000046.1_pt1 | contig 61254 bp, 54 predicted proteins | sample 7301101 | NCBI WGS metagenome assembly JABXNS01 (sample SAMN14449646, study PRJNA615230) | soil metagenome | isolation source: soil from bare, unvegetated metal-rich iron-sulfur acidic spring small-cell... | place: Canada: Paint Pots Mound, Kootenay National Park, BC | collected 2017-05-25 | reverse complement strand
CCTTCCACGCCGCGATCTCTCGGCAGAATGAAGAAAACCAACCGCCGGGCGGATGGTATCCCAATCAAGCGATGACGCGCGAGGAAGCGCTCAAATCGATGACGATCTGGGCCGCGCGCGCGAATTTCATGGAACGCGAGATCGGCTCCATCTCACCAGGGAAGTACGGGGATTTTGTAGTGATGGATCGCGATTGGATGAAAGTGCCGGCAGACGCGATTATGGGAACAAAAGTGCTTTCGACATATTCAGGCGCTGCGACACTTTCTCAGCCACGTTCAGGCGCTGCGGCCGCAACGCTTCGGGGGCGGCCTCACAGTGGATGTTCCTGTCCGGCTACCAGCTCCGGCTGACAACCCTAAGCAGCAATAACGTGGCCCGTCAGTGCTTAATGCCATCAGAAGCTTTCGCCACGGGATAATACACAAGCGCGCAAAACGTCCGGTCGCCGGTGCGCAATGCGTGATGCGCCGATGCGCTATGCATGCTGTTCCGATGCGCAATGCACGGTGCGCCAATGCGTGATGCTGCCGATGCGCACTGCGCAATGTTGCCGATGCGCACTGCGCAATGTTGCCGACGCTGCACGGTGTATCGATGCGGAATGCGCCGATGCCCTATGCATGATGCGCCGATGGCTCATATCATATGCACGCTGGAAACAATCCGGTGCGGCAAAGTCGCTTACTTTAGTTCAACAACGTTGAAGACGCTGGTCTGGACACTGCCTCTGTCGCTCCATTCGATACGAATCGGTCGACGGGCCCTTAGGAGCGTGTCCCATTGCTGAAAGCTAATCGTATCGGCGGCAGCGTCATCTATTTTGACGATGGTATCTCCAATTCTCATCCCCGCGAGAGACGGAGCCAGGCCAGGCAGCACATCTGACACAGCTCTTCCCGGCTGACGATATGATATCGAGAATCCAATTGTGATCAAACCAGGCACGGTGAAGTGTGTGCCGTTAAACAGAGGCTCAAAGCCTACCCTCTTATGATGCCGATCGAATTCGAAGGTGAAATTTTTCATGAAGTCCATGCCGACATCTGGGGCACCCTCAAGGGAATCGTTAATTGCGACGGCTGGCTGTTCTGACGAGACGGGTCCAACCTTCAAAGTAGCATCGAGCGTCACCACGAGGGTGCGCGTTACGCCGGTAACTCCATTCCGCACAAGCTCGCCCATGTCAGTGCGGCGCGCTAACGGAAGGCCTTTAAGATCCGCGGCTGCTGCTTCCCAGGCGTAGGCATCATCACCCGTGTCGATCAAGGTAGAAAGCGTCTTGCCGTTTACAGTTAGGTCGATGTATGGGCACCACTGAGTCAATGTATATGACAGCCAGAATGATCGTGCGAGTGGAATAGGTTGGGAGCTGACTACAAGCTCGTGGCTTAAAAAGTCAAATAACAGATAGTCTTGCCCAAAGGCGTTGAATCCAAGTATACCGTCCACATCGTTCCCATCCCGAACGACGGCAAAATAGTCGCGTATGTTCACTGGCCCGAGGCGGACATCTGCCATTTTGACAATCTCATGACTACCACGAACGTTGCTTATGACTTGAAGTCCAGCATCCTTAACTAGCTTGGTACTAACAACTGTAAAGCTTGAGCCGGTATCGAACAGGAAAGTAAAAGGACCGCGCCCATTAATAAACACGCGCACATAGGGCGATGCGTAGCCCCCCACCCAGTTTGTGCCCTGCAATCGAATGTGCGCTGGGTCAGACCCCAGATTAAGTTTCGCGCTCCCCGTTTGGAACTCGTGGCGAATTGCCTGGGGCAATTCGGCGGCCCCTGCTGAGACCGTAGCTGCCGTGAGCAAAACAACGCCGAGTCCCCCTACTTTTATAAGCCGACGCCAGGGACGGTTTTTCATTGCAATGCCAAACTTTCAATTTTCGTTAACGGCGGCACCTAGCTGCCATAGGTCGACTGCATCGTCAAAAGCAACAATGCTCCGATAAGTAAAACCGTCAGTTTCATTCCGTGATCTCCTGAGCGACGACCATAGCCCCCAGTGTAGCACGCCCCGCCGCGAGATAGGAGACAGGGCAGCCAAAAACGAGGCGGCTGTGTCTTAGCTCCTCCGCGATCAGGCTTTGTAGCCGCGCGGCTTACACCCAGGCTGCGCGCTCCTAGAAGCCTCGCCGCGTGGGAGTAATGGGCCCTAGGACTTCATCGGCATCCAGATGCCGCTGCCCGTTACGATGCGCGGGAGCGGACTATCTTAGGTAACTCTCACATTGTTGACGGTTTTTACCGTCGCGCAAGCACCATAATACTGCGCTTAACACGACGCGATCCGATTTCGGATGGACGTGATAAAACTCTGAGATTTATCAAAGGCGCTTCACGTGTCGAACGAATACGCGAAGCAGCTTCGACGCATGAAAGTTCCATATCGCTTAGGGCGCGCGGAACGGCGTACGATAGACGAAGCTCGACGCGTGGAAGCGCTAGCAAACTGCCGGTATTGCGAGCAGCAGCTTCCCCGCAAGGGCCTGCAGTACTGCGGCCATCCTCCAAGACGAAGAGCGCAACTTCCGCGTGAACGAACGCTCGACGATTGGCCCGCGCTTCCCGAAAAGCCGGCCGCTCCGCCCGATGTGCAAACCCAAGGCCTCATCGATCGCCTGACCAAAACCGCCACCGGCTCCGACCCCGCCGCCTTTGAAATCGCCGTCTGCGATGCGTTAGCGCACATGGGATTCGCGACGGTTCACCTGGGCGGCGACAGCGCGCCCGACGGCTACGCCGACGCCCAACTCGGCGCGCTCGGCTATCGCGCCATGCTCGAGTGCAAGACCGCCAAAAGCATCGTCCCCGACCCCGACATCTTCGAAGCTGCCAAATACCGCGACGCCTTCCACGCGCAGTCTTGCGCGATCGTCGGCCCCGCGTTCTCCGAGGAACTCAAACTGACGTCCGAACTCCACACGCACGGCGTCAGCGCCTGGACGCTCGCCGATCTGCAAACCGCGCTCACCATCGCCGCCAACGCGTACGAACTGCGCGCGCTTTTCGAACCGGGCTACGCCGCCGACGCACTGGCCGATCTCTTGTGGGAACGCAAGCACGGCCAACGCAAACGCATCCTCACGGTCGCCAACCTGATTCGCTCCACCGGCTGGCATCTGCAAACCCTCATGGTTCAGCAACACGGCCATGAGAGTGTCATGGTGAGCCTGTCGAACCACCCCGAGCAGCGCGGCGAAGCCGCGCCAGCCGAGGGGCGCACGATCAGCACCAACGGCGCAGCCACGAACGGCGCGGCAAGTACTAACGGGACATCGAGCGTCAGCAACGCCGCGTTGCTGACGCTCGATGCCGCTATGGTGTTAGTGGACGAAGCGCTCGCAGCGACGGGCTCTCAGCGCGCCTGCACGCGCGAAGAGGCGCAGCTCGCATTCGAATACCTCACTCATCCGATCATCGCCCACGCCGCCTGGACCGACGCAGCGCAATCGGCGATTGTCGTCACCTCGCCATCATCCTAGAGGCTTTCTCCCGAGCGCGCTCGTCGTGAATGACGCGCGCTGGGGGGTTTCGACGGTCGACGGCGGGCTTGAGGGGCTCTGCCGCTGCGGGTTCGATTCCCGCACCCTCCAGCACGTTGGCCTTGAGCCACACGCATCGGTGTGATAGAGTCGAGGTACCCTCAAGCCCGTCACACCGTCAACGAGGCGCTCGCAAGAACGCCTCGTTTTATTTTACCCGCTCTTGCTAAATGCACGTTTCGTCGTGAATGCGAATCCGCTGGGGCGTTTCGATGGTGTCGACGGCGGGACTGAGACTCCACGCCGCAGTCGGTTCGATTCCGGCACGCTCCAGTGGAGTAGGTCAATTGCGACCGATGCTTCGGTGTGATAGAGTGGAGTCGTCTCAGTCCCGCTGTCAACCATCAACGAGGCGCTCTCACCGAGCGCCTCGTTTTATTTAACTTGGAATCGCTTCCCGGAACGTAAACACTCCGGTCGGATCGACGCGCTTCTTGATCGCTTCGAGTTTTTTTAGATTCGATCCGTGATAGGCGCGCTTCCAATCGGTGAGCGACGGATCGATGAAGTTTTGGTACGCGCCGCCTTTGGCAATCGGAACGATTGCTTCGTAGAACGCGCTCAGCCACGCTAAGTAGTGCTGCAGCGTGTGGTTCGGCGTATCGCGTTCCCAATACAGGTCGATCGATCCGAGCCACCGGCTCTGCCGGTGCACGAACGCCGTCTCGCTTGGCTTCTTATCGTTCACGCGGCCGCCGGTTTGAAAGACTTTGAACTCGGCCGATGTTGCGGTCTTCGGGCATCGCCGCAACCACTCGAAAATCACCGCGACCGCTCGATGATCGATCGCCTCATTGAAAAACCGCGAGCGCTCTTGGAAGTAGGCTGGAACTCCGGGCTCGGCGAGCACTTTTTGCGCCTTCCAGTAGCGCTCCATGGTAACGACGCCCTTTGGTGGCGCGATCGCATATGCGCCGGCAAGCAGTTCGCGTAGCCCAGCCGGCGTACCGGTGAACTGACCGAGCAACTCAATCTGTATCCCTGAAGAACCGGTCGGCGCTTTGGCGGAAACTTTCGAACCGAACGTCCGCGGAGCGCGATCGAGCGTCTCAACGAGACTGGCGAAGACGCGTTCGGGCCGCTCGTCCCAAGTCAGATCGCAAACCGTAATCGAACCAACGTCGAACGTTTGGAACGCAAACGACGTGTTGATCCCGAAGTTTCCGCCACCTGCACCGCGGCACGCCCACAACAGATCGTCGTCGCCGGTAAGCGTTTGAATCGATCCGTCGGCCAGCACGATCTCGCTGGCAACCATGTGATCGCAGGTCAGACCGTGCTCACGCATGTTGAAGCCGATGCCGCCGCCCAGGGCTAAGCCTGCGATCCCCACGGTCGGGCACCGGCCGTGCGTAATCGCGACATTGCGGTTACTGAAATAACTGTAAACATCACCGTTCCTGGCGCCGCCGGCGACGGTCGCGACGCCCGTACTCTCGTCCAGCGATATGCCGTTCATCTCGACCATGTCGATCATCAACCCGCTCGTCGTAGAATAGCCCGCATATGAGTGACCACCGGAACGCGCTACGAGCGGCACGCCATTCTCGCGCGCCCACAAAATCGCTGCGCTCACATCTCGCGCGCTCTTGCACATCGCGATGCCCGCCGGGCGCAGCGCGGAATACCGCAGATTATTCGGAAGCGCAAGTTCACCGTATCCACGACCGCCGGGAAGCACGACGCTTCCCGAAAGCCGGCGCGCAAGCGCCTCCCACGGCAGCCGGCGCGCCGCGGCAAGGAGCTCCACTCCGGCCGCGCCTAGCGCGGCGGCGCCCGCGACGCCCCTGAGAAACTCGCGCCGGTCTAACATGTGAGCGGGCGTTTCATGCACGCATTATCCCAATCAAACAGGTTTACTCAACCCGTGCGCATGAAATATTCGGCATGAAATTAGAACCATATGTCTTCTTCTATGGCCGCTGCGAAGAGGCACTTGCCTTTTACAAGAAAATCCTCGGCGGAGAATACACTATCATCCGTTTCGATGGCGCGCCGCAGGGTCACCAAGTGCCGGCGGATTACCAAAACAAAGTCATGCACGCCGATTTTAAAGGCTCCGGCTTTGCGTTCATGGCTTCCGACGGGCCACCCGGAAAAACGGTCGATCCCGACGCCGGCAATATCTCGCTATCGTTAGAGCTCTCCAGCGCAGCCGAAGGAAAACGCGTTTTCGAGGCGCTCGCCGAAGGCGGCAAAGTCACCGTGCCGCTCGACAACGTCGCGTGGGGCGATGGCGGAAAGTTCGGAATCATTCAGGACCGCTTCGGCACCGAGTGGATGATCACGTCGCCGCAATAAGCCTCGTTACGGTAGAGGCGTAACGTCGCTCACGGATACGTTGAGCGTGCCGGCGCTGGTCGCGATCAACGCCGCCGACGCGCGGCCGTTGACGATCTGCGTCGTCACTACGTTGCCGCCGCTCGCGAACCGCCCGTGACCCGAAACGTACATACGGGCGGTGAACCGCTTACTCTGGTTCGCCGCCGTCAGCCCGACGAGCTCGACAACACCTTGAAACGTTTGTCCGACTCGCACGCGCGGCGGGACCTGCAGTTGCACGCCGACCGGATTGACCTCGACCGGGCGGCTGAATTGTCCGCTCCCGTTCTCTAGGATCACCGTCGCCGTCCCGGGAGTGGTTCGCGTCGGAACCAGCGTACGAATCTCGTTATTGGAAATCGCGCCCGGATTGAGCAGTTCGGCGCCATCGCGCGTACACAGGAAAACCTCGGGCTCGCGCTGCGGAGCAAATCCCCGCCCAGTAATATCCGCAATGCCGCCAATCGGCAAAACCATTCCCGGCTGCGCGATCTGAGGCACGGTTTGGCCGGTGCCTTTCGTCACATTTATCTGCGCCGAATCGCTCCCGCCGCCGTTACTCGCGGTGACGTCGTAGCGCCCCGCTGCGCCGCCATGATGTGCGAAATACTTCACCGCCTCCGTGAGCGCAAGCGCGCCGGTCGTGGATTGGAAACTGTGCGGCCATCGATTCTGATGCGCGGACTCTACGGTAACAACTGCTGTTACAGCTCCGATGCCCGGCTCGATCGTTCGGGTGCCGTCTGCATCGGTTACTTCAATGGTGACGCTTCCCTCGACCACCCCTTGCGTCTCGGCAGTGTGCGGTGCGACCAGCGCAAAGCGCTGATCGGTCGGAGGTGCCGGCACAGACGAGATCGTCCGCCACTCATCTTTGGCGGGATCGTATTCGATGCCGGTCTTCGTGCGCCCGATCAGCTTGCCGGTTTTGGGATCGGTCAGGCGTTTGGTGTCGGATTCTTTGCCGCTCGTCACGTGACCGGTGCCATTGGGTCCGTTGAACGTCGTCGTGGATTCGATGCGCCGCCACTCGAGCTGTCCGGTCGTTTCGATGAGGCGCGTATCTTCATCGATGATTTCGCGCGTCGACGTCCCATCGGGGTTGTTGGTGAGGGTTTCCGTGCGCGCACCCGTCCGGCTGCGATGCCGCTTAGTAACTTTGATGACCTTGCCCGTCGCGTTATCGCGCACGGTGATCGTGACGTTGCTTTCCGTGCCGCGCGTTTCGCCCTCGACGGTGATCGAATGGCCCATACCGTCATCGGCCGTGGACCCGCCCCAGCTGTCCGACGCCAAGCCCGCGAGCGGCGCGAGAACGAACAGTACCGCCCACAGAAATGCAAAACGTGCTATGCGCATAGCCGGCCCTCCACGGAAAAACTGTCTTCTAGGCTATTGCATCGCCGCCTTTAGGCGCGCGATTTTGGTTACGGCCTGTGCCCGCAGTTCGTCATAAATCGCGTACTCCGCCGGCGTCGGCGCCTGGTACGCCAAGTCGAGCGAGCCCAAGAGAAACGCGAGCGCATCGCGCATTTTACTCTCGTGCGCCAGATCGCTTTCGCTGGAGCGGTTCGGGTTGAGCTGGGCGATGTCGGCCAGCGCCGCATCTACTTGCGCGCGCTTCACCGCCGGTAAACTCAAGCGCACCGCCTCCGCAGCGTTAGCCGCGCGATTCAACGCATCGAGCGTGCCACGAATCCGCATCGAAAGCGCTAACCTCGCCGCGAGCTCGCCCGCGGCCGGATGCAACCGCGGATCGAGCGTCACGCGAAACGGCTGTTGCCACTTCTTCGCACCGTAACTCAGCACGACGGAATACTTTCCCGGGACGATCGTCGGACCGTCCACCGTATCGCTGAAATCATCGGTTCCAAAGGCCTGCACGCCGCGAGCTTCGGTTGCCGGCGCATAACGCATATCCCACACAAAAAGATTCATCCCCGGATCGGCGCTCGTAAGATCGTGCAGATCGTGCGCCCGCTTCTGCACTTCGTCCATCGCCGCGAGCTGCTGCGCCGAAGGTTTCTTCTCTTTCTTGTTGTGCAAATGCAGGTCGAAGCTGCGCACCGTGCGGCCGTTGCCATCCATAAACGTCAGCGTCATCGGCGTCGTGCCGTTGTAATCCGTCGGCACGTTGAAAAAGACGCTCGTTCCGTAGGTCGGGCCTTGCCCCGTCCCCGCTCGAGCAGTTCCCGAGCCGTACTCGTGCGTCAGCCATGCGGTTTCCGGCGCGAAGAGCAATGGCGAACCGCTCGCGCCGTGGGCGAGCTGCTCGATCACGCTCAGGTTATCCAAAATCCAAAACGAGCGACCGTGCGTCGCAACCACAACGTCACCCTGCTGTGCATCGATCGCGATATCCCGCACCTGCGCATACGGCAGGTTGAGCGTGAGCGGCTGCCAGTTGCCGCCGCCGTTCAAGCTCACGTAGATCGTGCTGCGCGTCCCCGCGAAGAGCACGCGCGGATCGCGCGGATCCTGCCGCACCGCGAAGACGTATTGGTCGTTGGGCAATCCGTCGGTCAGCGCGCTCCAATGCGCGCCGTAATCGGTCGTCTTATAGATGTAGGGATGAAAATCGTCCCACTGAAAGCGCGACGCCGATAGATACGCCGTGCCCGCCGACACGTGCGACGGCTCGATCGTGCTAATCTGGGCCCACTGCGGCAACTCCGGCGGTGTAACCAGCTTCCAGTGCGCGCCCGAATCGGTGGTCACGTGCACCAAGCCGTCGGCCGAACCCGCCCACATCAGATCGGGCGTGAGCGGCGAAACAGCGAGCGCAGAAATATCCGGGAACGTCTCGACGCCGGTCTGATCGAAATCGACCGGTCCGCCGCTGGGTCCTTCGGTGGTCGGATCGTTGCGCGTGAGATCGGGGCTGATCTGCTGCCAGCGCTCGCCGTAATCGTCGCTCTTGAAGACCACGTTGCCGCCAACCAGGAGCTCGTGTGGTTTCGATGGCGAGAAAAAGATCGGATGCGTCCAGCCGAAACGGAATTTGCTCTCCGCCGACGAGACGCCCGACATATATTTGGGCCACGGACTCACGTTCTTCTGTTCGCCGGTTGAGCGATCGAAACGCGCCATCGCACTCTGATAGCCGCTGCCATAGGTGACGTACCGATTGTTCGGATCGGGCGCAACCCAGGTGCTCTCGCCCAGCGCCACGCCATGCCAGCCACCGGCGCCAAGACCTTCGCTCGACGCACTCGGTCCTTCGTACGCACCGTGATCTTGCGACGCACCGTAGACGTGAAACGGAAACTGCTTGTCGATCGCGACCTTGTAAAATTGATCGGTCGGCTGATTCTGCTTGGAACTCCAGGTCTTACCGCCGTCGACCGAGACCATCGCGCCCCCGTCGTCGCCCTCGAGCAAGATCTTCGGATTGCGCGGGTTGATCCAGATGATGTGATGATCGCCGGGGCGCGTGATCGCCTTCCAAGTTTTTCCGCCGTCAGTGGTTTTGAAGACGCCGTCGACCTGCGGTGCGTACGCCACTTTGGAATTCGTCGGGTCGGCAAAAATCGCCGTGTAGTAGAAAGCGCGCTGGCGCAGTTTCATCTCGCGGTTGACGTGCTGCCACGTCGCGCCGCCGTCGTTGGAATGAAACACACCGCCGTCCTTGGCTTGCACGATTGCGTAGACGCTCTTCCCGTCGCGCGCCGAGACGCTCACGCCGATCTTGCCCAGCACACCCGTCGCGAATCCCGGGTTGCTCGAGATCTTGCTCCAATGCGCGCCCGCGTCGGTCGTCTTATAGAGTCCGCTGCCCGGACCGCCGCTCGTAAAGTTCCACGGCTTGCGCGAAGCCTGCCACATCGCGGCGAAGAGCACGTTGGGATTGCGCGCGTCCATGACGACGTCTACGGAACCGGTATTCTCGTCGACGTAGAGTACTTTGCTCCACGTCGCCCCGCCGTCGCTTGTTTTGAAGACGCCGCGCTCGGCGTTGGGTGCAAAGACGTGCCCCATCGAACTTGCGTACACGATGTTTGAATCGCGGGGATCGATCGCCAGCGCCGTCGTCGTATGCGTATCGCGCAGGCCTGCGAAGTGCCAAGTCTTGCCCGCGTCGGTCGTCTTGTAAATTCCGTCGCCGGTCGAAAAATCGCCGCGCAGATCGGCTTCGCCCGTCCCGGCATAGATGATCTTCGGATTCGATGCGACCGCAAGCGCCCCGATGCTGTATCCGTTCATCATCGCGGACTGGCCGTCGGTGATGTTCTCCCAGCTCGTACCGTAGTTGCTGCTGCGCCACACGCCGCCTTGCACTCCGCCCATATAGAACAAACTTGGTTGGCTCGGTACGCCGGCGATCGCGACCACGCGACCTCCGATGAACGGCCCGATCATCCGCCACTGCAGTTTGCTCATGAGCTTCTGCGGCGTGGTCATTTCGGGCGTCGCCGGACTTGCGGCCCGTGCCTTTGCTGGCGCGGGCGACGGGTTTGTTTCCTTGACGGGGCCGGCGGCCCGCGTCGCAGCGGGTGAAAGGAAAATCGGGGTCAAGAAAATAGCGGCGAGGGCGGCTGCTGTAAGGCGCTTCATGCCGCGTAATTTATACGAGGCTACGTATTGTCATCCTGAGCAGGGCATCTTGGATGCCTGTAGTCGAAGGCGGGGCCCGCGGGCGCGCCGCTATTTGCGCCGCTTACGCTTAAGGCGCGCATGATCGCGCACCCAAGATATAAACTTGTCTTCTGAGGCGCCGGCAGCCAAGGAGACTACAGCACTAAGAAGTTTCGCATCGCTCGCGTCCAGTTCATATCCATTGTTTTCCAAAAATATTTCTAGCAGCACGGCGCCCACGCGCTTATTTCCATCGAAGAATGGATGATTTTTGATGATTCCTAGCGCATAGAGCGCCGCCAGCTCGGGAACATCGGGTTGACCATAGGTCACGGCATTCTGCGGACGCGCAAGCGCGGATAGCAAAAGGCCCGGATCTCGAACACCGCTCGAACCGCCGTGCTCATCGATCTGGGCCTCGTGAACGGCGAGGACTACGTCGTCAGAAATCCACCGATACTCACTTTGCGAGCTCACGCAAAACCGCCCGGCGCCGCTTCATCACCCGATCTGCGATCTGCATTTGGCGTTCAAACTCGGGATTATAAGGCGTAACCCGCACACCATCGGGAGCCTCGGTAAGATAGATGACGTCTCCGGCATCCACATGCATACGGGCTAGAACTTCCTTCGGAAAAATCGCGCCCACCGAGTTTCCAATTTTGGTCAATTTCAGCGTGGTCATTTCCATGTTATAACATATGTTCATACGCCCCGCAAGCCTCGCCTTATGAGCTGCCGATAATGACGCCGGCGGCAAAAACCAGTGCGCCGCCAACGATGACCTCGACCGCCGAGATCCAAAAACTCGAGGAGAAAAACTTATAGCGAATGTATGCAATCGCGATCAGCTCGCAGCCCACGACGAAATACGCGAGTGTCAACGCCGTATGCACATTCGGAATGAGAAACGGCAGCGTATGCATGACGCCGCCGAAAAACGTCATGGCGCCCGTGATCGCTCCTCTGATCACCGGGTTACCGCGCCCTGTCAGCGAGCCGTCGTCGGAGAGTCCCTCCGAAAAGGCCATCGAAATGCCGGCGCCGACCGCCGCCGCCAGCCCCACCAGAAATGCCGCGCGTGACGTGTGCGTGGCAAAGGCCGCCGCGAAGATCGGTGCGAGCGTCGAAACCGATCCGTCCATCAAACCCGCCAAGCCCGGCTGAATGATCTGCAGAACGATATGCTGCTGCTTCGAAGCCTGAGCCGTTTGCTGGGTCTGAGCCGTTCGCAAGTCCTTTGACATATTTGTTCGGACTAAGCTTACGCCGTTACCGTTGCCTTGAGCTGCTCATTCTCGTCCTCGAGTTCCGCCACGCGCTCGCGCAACGCCGTCGCCTTAAAGCGTGCGTACGCAGCGCCCGCAGCCACCGCCGCGCGTTCGATCAGCATCAGTTCGTCTCCGTCTATGTCGGTGCCGTTGGAATGTGGCGCGTAGAAGGCGATCGCTTCCAACTCCATCTCGGAAAATAGCGGCACGGCCAACGCCATATGCCGCTCGGTCAGCCGGTAGGGTTTGCGCTGCGCACGCAAGATCGCAATCAGCGACTCCGCATCTTCAGTCGGCACTTCTCCCGGACGCCCGTGCGCCGCATGCACGAACGCCAGCGTTCCGTCCGATTGCACGCGCATCAGCACGCCGTCGGCGAACGCGAAGGCGCGCACGGGTTCGTCGATCAGCAAACGATTGACGTGATCGGACGTACGCGCATACGGTATCGCCGACGCAACGGTCGCCACATACTCTTCGGCCCGATGGCGCGCGCGAAAGATCAGCCAGTCCATAAACCGGTCGACGCGCGCGTGCAGCGCGTTAAAGGAAAAACCGAGGACCAGCGCCAGCCCCATATCCGCGATCAGCCCGGCGCGCGACGCCGAGAGCGCGCTTGAAAAGAACATATCGACCAGCGCGAAAATGCCGACGATAATCGTCGAAAGCACCGCATATACCACAGCTCGGCTGATCGCGACGTTGACGTCGATGATGCGGTGTTTGAGGATCGTATAAAGCACAGCAACCGCCGGAATGAGCGTGTAGGCAACCGTGAGCAGCGAGTGCTCGAGGTAGGTCGTCGAATACACGCCCAGATTGCCCTGCGAACCGAAGAAATCAACGATCGCGGCACCTGCGGCAATCGAAAACGCCCAAATAACCCAGCGTAGCCGCTCCCGCGTCGCGGTATGGCTTTCGGCGTACGTCGCGACTAGAATCGCCGGTATGCTCAGGTACGCTACCAGCGTCAAGGCGATGGTTATAAATGAGCCCTCGCCCCAATCAATTCCGAAGTATAAGTAGAGCACGGTCTGCACAACGCCGCAAGCGATCGCCGCAAGCATAACCGTGTAAATCGCCAATTCCACGTTGCGGCGCCACGCCGGTAGCGGGCCCTCGTGTAAAAGATGCAGCGCGAAGATGGCTCCGAAAAATGGCGGCGCCCAGGTGATAACGCCCGACCACAATTGGGCGATCGGAAACCACCACGGTGGACCAAGCAAATAAAAATCATTGACCGGACCGCCGCCGTTCAGCGAAAAAATAAAGAACGCCCACGTCGCAACGTTTGGACGCTTTAAGACAAGGAACGCGCCGAGAATCAGCATCAGCAGCGCGGTCAACTGCCGCAACACGATCACAGGCACGTTGGGAACTTCGGGCGCCGTGACGATACGCGCCGAATAGTGACGGCCATGCGACGTCAGCGGCACGGAAACCGGCGTGCCTGCGTCGGCCGTCTGCGGATAGTACACCCGATCGCGCTGCTCCAAACTCTTGCCGGCCAGGTCGACCCTGTCGCCGGTCTTCACGCCCGCGGCCGCAGCCAGCGGCCCCACACCCATCACGACACCCTGATAATTGATGTCGAGATCCGAGCTACCGAGCGGATGACCGAAATCGCGCCGTAAATCCGGCAGCCACGTCACCAGCGACACGAACGCCAGAAGGAAAACGAGCGCAACCCGCACTCTGGCTGAACGCTCGGAGCTTGCCATGTTGCTAAGTACGGCGCCGCATCATAGTGTCATCCTGAGCGGAGCGCTTCGCCTTCAGCGAAGCGCGGAGTCGAAGGGCGCCCGAGCTTGGCGAGAGCCGCGCGAAACGAGCTTAAATAGCTGGCCAAATGAGGAACACGACGCCTATCGCGGCTATGACCAGGCCGCTCAACACTTCGCCATATCGCTCGACCGGACCGAGGTTAACGCGCGAAAGCCCCTCGCGCCCGACTAAGACGAGCGCAACGTACGTCGCGATCGTCGAAGCCGCAAACACGACCACCATGATCGCCAGCTGCCGCACACCGTACTTCGAAGCCGCAAAAAACGCCGGGATGCCCTCGATCATCGGCGACGACCCCAAGATCAACATTAGCGCCATGCGCGACGACTGCGGCGCATGCTCGTGCTCGTGTAAAGGCGCCGTCGCGACCGCAAGATTCCCCTCGATCTCATGCAGATCGTCGGCATGATGCTCGTGCGGATGACTATGCACCACGCCCCCCGCATGCCGGTGCAAATGCAGGTGCCGGTGATGCGCATGTCCGTGTCCTTCCTCGCGCCGAAGATCGCGTAGCGCGAAAAAACGCAATCCAGCTGCCGAAAAGTATGAGCGCGCCGCTCGAAATATATCCAAGCGTCGCCCCCAGCCGCTGCGCCGCAAGGACACCCACGAACCACACCACGAGCGCGAGCGCGAGCGTCGAGAGCGTGTGGCCGAGCCCCGCGCCTGCAGCAACGCGCACGGTCTGCGTTCTGCCCCAACCTTGCTGACGCGCAAGCAGTGCAATCGGCGCCCAATGATCGGGGACCATCGTATGCAAGACTCCGACCGAAGCCACCGCGAGGATAAGTAATATCGGCGCACTCATAGGCGATGCCACAGAAACACTATCGCTACAATGACTGCTAGGATAACAATAACCACCCGAACACATCCGCCTCGCGATCGAGAACGGTACCTATGTCCCACCGTCTAGCGCCGTAACGGCGGCCAAACGGCCGCCTTAGCGTTTCTCACTCAGCTTGATCGACCAGCTCGGAAAACCGTGCCTTGGCTTCTGTTTCATCGAACCAGGTTTGCATAACGCTAGCCTACCAGATGTCGGAGCGATAAGGCGCTATGCCGCTTCGATTTGAACTTGCACGCGCTCAAGGACCGGCGCATCGTCAGGCGGGATTTCCTGGCCCTCTTCGTGCCGAATCGAGAGAGCTAGTGCAATGGCAACGCGCGCCATGTCCAAGGCTTCCTCCACCGTTTCGCCTTGAGTACCCACTTCTGGGAGTGCCGGGACGGAAACCACAAAGCCACCGGCGGAAGCCGGCTCAAGGACGACAGCGTAGGACCGGGAGGCGGTCATACCATCCACTTCGCCACCTGCCGCATGCGCCTTTGCCATCCTTAGATGCTTCGTGCCCCGGTGGGCCTAAAGGAAGACGGCCATGCCGATAATTCTCGGGATTGAAACATCTTGCGATGATACGTCCGCCGCAGTGGTCGAGGACGGTACCCGCGTGCGCTCGAGCGTTGCCACAAACCAAGATGCGTTCCATGCAAAGTACGGCGGAATCGTTCCGGAGATCGCAAGTCGCCAGCACGTTGCGCTCCTTACCGCCGCGATCGAAGACGCCGCACAGCGCGCGGATGTGTCGCTCAGCACCGTCGACGGCATCGCCGTCACGCGCGGTCCCGGACTGATCGGCAGCCTTGTCGTCGGCGTCGCATCGGCCAAAGCGCTCGCATTTGCGCTGCACAAACCACTCTACGGCATCAACCACTTGCACGGCCACATCTTCGCGACGTTTCTCGACAGCGGCGACGACGTGCCGCAATATCCATTCCTCACGTTGCTCGTTTCGGGCGGACATTCGCAGCTCGTCGAGGTCGAAAGCGCAACCGACATGCGGGTGATCGGCCGCACGACCGACGACGCCGCCGGCGAAGCCTTCGACAAATCCGCGCGGCTGCTCGGCCTTCCGTTTCCCGGCGGCCCGGAGATCGACAAGCTCGCGCGAGATGGCAACGCACAAGCGATAAAATTCCCGCGCCATCGCGCCGATCCGGGATCGCTCGATATGAGTTTTTCCGGCATAAAAACCGCCGTGCGCTATTTCATCGAATCCGACGAAGGCACGAAAGCGAGCAAAGCCGACATCGCCGCTTCGTTTCAAGCCGCGGTCGTCGACGTACTGATGCAGCGCCTTGCGATGGCTTTCGAACGAAGGCCCTACACCGGCGTCGTCCTCTCCGGCGGCGTCGCCGCCAACAGCGCGCTGCAAGCAGCGCTACGCGATTGGGGAGCGCACATGAACGTCCGCGTCTTCATCCCGCCGCCGAAATACTGCACCGACAACGCCGCCATGATCGCTGCGGCCGCGGCGCATCAAGGCGAAGCGGTGCGCGTCGATCCGCTGACGCTATCGGCGGATCCCAACCTACCATTCGAATTGAAAGCGGTGTCATGAATACTGTCATGGTGAGCGGGCGCCATAAGGCTCCCTGGTCGAACCACGCCCGAGCCGTGTCGAGGGCCGCGGTAGCAGCGCTATTGCTCGCAACAGCTTGCTCGCAAAGCGGCCAACAAGAAGGCACTGCCGCGCCATCAACCCTCGTGATCGCGCAACAGCGCGAGCCGATGTCGTTAAACCCGGCGCTTGAAAACGGACAGTCGCAGACGCAATGGGGCGAACTGCTCTTCTCGTTTCTCGTGAAGTACGGCGACCGCGGCGAGCTGGTGCCCGACGTCGCGACGGCGGTTCCCACAATCGCCAACGGCGGCATCAGTGCCGACGGCCGCACCGTTACCTACCATCTTCGCAAGAACGTGCGCTTCGCCGACGGGCAGCCGCTCACCGCAAGCGACTGCGTCTGGTCAGTTAACGCAATCAACAACACGGCAAACAATGTGCAATCGCGCTACGGTTACGATCGCATCGCCTCCGCGCAAGCGCCTAATCCAACGACCCTCGTTCTTCATCTGAAAGAACCATTCTCGCCGCTGCTCACGCTGGTGATGGCGCCGCAAGGCTTTCCGATTCTGCCTAAACACTTGCTCGCAAAATATCCCGACTTCAACCGCATCGACTTCGACAGCAAGCCGATCGGCTCGGGCCCATACGTCGTCGACCACTGGCTGCGCGGCGATCGCGTCGAGATGCACGCCAATCCTTATTACTTCGGCGGCAAGCCGCGCATCGAACATCTGGTCATCCGCTTCATTCCTGACGCACAAACCGCGCTCAACCTGCTGCAGACGCATGAAGTCCAAGGCTATTTCAACGCGCAAGATTACGCGCAGTACCCGATCCTTATCAAGCTGAGCGGCTACCGCGTACTCAGCACGCCGGTCAGCGCCGTCGGCTCGATCATCTTCAACACCCGATCCCCGCAAACGAACGACCCGCGCGTGCGTCATGCACTCGCGCAAGCAATTGATATCCGCAGTCTTGTCTCAAAAGGCACGCGCGGCGCCCTCAACAGTAATAACGCGGGGCGCGGACTCTTTATCTGGTCGTATGACAAGAACGCTTATCCCGACATTTCCTACGACCCGGCGGGCGCGCGAGCATTATTGGAAGCTGCCGGCTGGCACCTCGGACCGAACGGCGTTCGCACGAAAAACGGCACGCCGCTCGATCTGCTGATGGTCATTCAGGCCGCGACGCCCGGCGACGCGATCATGGGCAATCTGGTGACGCAATACGAACGCGCCGTGGGCGCTCGCGTCGAAATCAAAGCCTTTAACGTAACGCAATTCGTTGCGCCCGTCAGCGCCGGCGGCCCCGTCTACGGCGGGAAATTCAACCTCGCACTCTACTCGTTCGTTAACGGCGACGATCCGGACACCACCGACCAGTTCGCCTGCGCCAACGTTCCGCCGCACGGCTACAACAAGTCGCGCATCTGCGATCCGCGCATCGACGCGCTGCTCGCCGCCGCTCGTAGCACCTTCGACCTCGCCAAACGCAAAGCGATCTACGCGCAACTCCAGCGACTGCTCTACCAGGAGCTGCCGATCATCCTCATCTACCAGCGCCGCGAGATTGACGCGTTCACGTCGCGTCTGCATGGCGAGAGCGGCTCGAGCGACAGCGTTTTTTGGAACGTCGCCAGTTGGCGCCTTAGCGGTGACTAGCGCAAATGGTGTCATGGTGATAATGGTGTCATCCTGAGCGGGCGCCATAAGGCGTCCCAGTCGAAGGACGCAACCAGTGTCATGAGCGTAGCAATGTCATCCTGAGTAGCGCATCTTTGATGCGCGTGTCGAAGGACGAAGGACGGCCGAGCGGAGTCGAGGCCCGCACATCTCCTAGATTCCTAGTTGACACCAGCACGGGAAAGGCGTACAACTAGGAATGTAGGAGGTGCGATGTCTCGCAAAAAGTCCCTCGTCCTGACCGATCACGAGCTGCGATTGATGGAAGTGCTTTGGTCGAAGGGCGAGGCAACCGTCGCCGACGTCACGCAAGCGCTGAAACCGCCGAACCTCGCCTACAACACGGTGCTCTCCACCATGCGCACGCTCGAAGACAAAGGTTATGTCGCGCACGAAGAAACCGGACGCGCCTTCACGTATCGCCCGCTCGTTGAGCGCGACGCCGCCGCTAAATCGGCCGTTAATCATGTGCTGACGCGCTTCTTCCAAAACTCACCTAACGCACTGGCCGTCACGCTGCTCGACGATGTACCGCTACGCGAAACCGACCGCGAACAAATCCGCAAATTGCTCGCTCGTAAAACAAAGGCTCGCAAATGACACTTACCATCGCGGCTGCCATATTCAACGGTCTTTGGGAAGGCGCGCTCATCGTTGGCTGCGTCTGGCTCGGGTTACGCTGGCTGCCCAAACGCAGCGCCGCGACATCATACGCAGTGTGGCTGCTCGCGCTCGCCGCACTCGTACTCATTCCGGCCTTTACCGTAAGTTTTTCGAAACAGCCGGTCGCTCCCGCGGATGCAACTGTTGCCGGTCAGCAAATTCAGCCTGCACCAAGCGTTCAAGAACTAGTCGCAACACCGGCCGGCGCCCCCGCCCTGGCAAACGGGACGTCCTCTTCCGCTCAGCAACGTCGGCAAATCAGCATTCCGCAGAGTTTTGCTCTCGCCGCTGCGCTCGCGTGGATAATAATCGTCCTTGCGCGCAGTCTCATGTTGCTCCGCAATGCCGCGTCGCTGGCTTCGATCCGCCGGAGCGCGGAGTTCTGGACCCGCACCCACGGGTATCCGGTCTACCTTTCCGATCGGGTCGAGGTGCCAATCGCCGTTGGATTCTCCCATCCCGCCATTGTCTTGCCGGCGCGGCTCATCCAAGAACTAGATGAAGCTGCGCTGCAATCGATCCTCATCCACGAAGTCGCCCACTTGCAACGCTTTGACGTATGGACCAACGCATTCGCCCGCATTGCCGAAGTTTTCACCGCCTTTAATCCGGCCGCGTGGTTTATCATGCGCCGCCTTTCGGTCGAACGTGAAATCGCTTGCGATGATTGGGTTGTCGCTCACACCGGCGCCGGCGACACATTCGCCCGTGCGTTGGCCAAACTCGCGGGTCGTGCGCGCGGCCCCGCGCCTATTGCCGCGCCCAGTGCAATGGGATCGCCGCACAGCATCGTGGTCCGTATCGAACGCCTTCTCGACTCGCGTCCGCGGACGCTCCGCCTTTCACGTCCGGCACTTGGAGGTGCACTCATGTTGCTCGCGCTTATCGCCTTCACGCTGCAATCTATATCGCCGGTGCTCGCATTTGCGCCGCAAGCACTTGAGCCGTCGCAAATCTCGCCGGTTGTATTAGCGTCGAACTGCTCGAAAGATGTAGGACCGACTCGCAATCACGAATTAGGCGCAGGAGGTCCGAGGATGGGCTCGCCGTCGCTTCCGCAGCGCACGCTGAACGACATCGTGGCTCGCTACCCGGCAACGACGACAACCTTCCGAGTCCAAGTGGACGCATCGGGCCACCCGCATGACCTCACAATTTTGCATCACAGCCAAGTAGACAAGCAAACCGTGGAGGAAGTCATGGCCAGCACTTTCCAACCCGCGCGTCACAATTGCGCCGCAATGGCCGGCACGTTCTCATCGGCCATCACAAAGCTGCCTGCGCCTACCGTTTTCGTCATGACGCGTCCCGGCATCGCAGGACCGCGCGTAACGGCGGCCGCGCCAAAACCGGCCGCCGGGTGCGCCGTACCGCATCTCTACGCGAAGGTGAAACACCTCGTCAAACCCGATATCACCGATGCAATGGCTAAAGTGATCGACTCAACGCAGCGGACGTATCTGAACTTAGTCACCGTTCAAATCAGCGCGTCGGGCGCTGTGACGAGCGCCGTCGTCGACAAATCCAGCGGCAACAAAGTCTTCGACGACGCAGCTGTCGCGGCAGCCGATCGCACGACATATTCCGCGCGCGTCGTAAACTGCAAGCCGGTCCCGAGCACCCAGATCATTATGACGGCGTTCACGGGCTGGCTCAAACCCTAGACCTTCCGACGGACGCGGCCCCTGACCGGCTGGTCTCATGGTGATTAATGGTGTCATGGTGAGCTGTCGAACCACACTGAGCGGGCGCATCGAAGATGCGCGAGTCGAAGGACGTATAACGTTGTCATCCTGAGCGGGCGCCAATAGGCGCCCCAGTCGAAGGACGTTTAACGTTGTCATCCTGAGCGGGCGCCAATGGGCGCCCCAGTCGAAGGACGTTTAACGTTGTCATCCTGAGCGGGCGCCAATAGGCGCCGCAGTCGAAGGACGTTTAACGTTGTCATCCTGAGCGGGCGCCAATAGGCGCCGCAGTCGAAGGACGGCCGAGCGGAGTCGAGGCCAGCAAGCTGATGACCTTTCGGTTCTTCTTTTACACGATCGCGCTAAGCTGGCTCGGCTTCGCGCTCGCCGCAGCCGTGCCAAAATTCGACGGCCCGATCTTTTTGTTCGCGGTATTCATGCCCGCCTTGGTCGCAATTTGGCTGACCGGAGCAACACAGGGCACGCCCGGATTACGTGCGTTGTTCGCGCGCATCTGCCAATGGCGCGTCGATCTGAAGTGGTATGTTTTCGCAATCGGTTACATGATCGCCATCCGCCTCGCGGCCGCCGTGATGCAGCGAATAGCAACGGGCGCTTGGCCGCAATTCGGACACGAACCGTGGTTGCTGATCGTAGCGGCGATTGTTTTCTCTCTGCCCGTGCAAGCCGGGGAAGAGATCGGCTGGCGCGGCTACGCCCTTCCGCGACTCGGCGCTAGATTCGGATACGGCGTGGGGAGCGCAATCCTCGGCGTGCTCTGGGCGGTCTGGCATCTGCCGGTGTTTTTTATGCTTCCCGGCAACGGCAATTACGGCCAGTCATTTCCACTCTTCTTGCTTGGAACGACCGCGCTTTCGATCGCCATGGGATGGCTCTTCGTGCATACGAGGGGCAGCGTGCTCCTCGCAATGCTCATGCACTCCGCCATTAACAACACCCACGACATCGTGCACTCGGGCTTTGCCACAATCGGGCCGTTTGCGCTGAACACCACGCTCATCTCGTGGCTTACCTTGGCGCTGCTATGGATTGGTGCCGGCTATTTCCTCGTCCGAATGTCTCAAAAGCCGCTCAGCGGCGTTGATACGAGCATTGTATGGGCTGGGCGCTTGTGACCACCGATCACCGAACCTCCCGGAAGATAGAGCCTTCCCAGTAAAATCGCCGCGTCCGTGCCATGCAGTCCGTACGGTAAGACCCCGTCGCGAGACCATTTATTGGCGGCAAGATCATACACAAAGATATCGTCATGTGCCGGCGCGGGCGTGGTTTCGGTTCCGGCATCACCGCCGATGACGAAGATTTTTCCCTTGTAAGCAACGCACGCGGCGCCGCTGCGCTTTGCCGGCATGGGCGCACCAGCCGTCCAGCGATCGGCAGCAGGATCATAAATGTCAACGTTTGCCCGTTCGTTTGTCTTGACTTCATGGCGCCCGCCGATCGCGTATATGTGTCCCGACGCCGTAATCAAGCAATAATGATTGCGTCCTTCCGGTAACGGAGCGGCCGTTGCGTACGTATTCGATGACGGATCGTACACCCAGTGCGTCGTAACGTCTTGGTAGATACCCGGGCCGACCTTGCAACTTCCGCTCACGACGTGCACCTTGCCGGCGAAAAATGTCGCCGAGCCCGCGCCGCAGCGTAACGGCGGCGGTTTGAGCACCGTCCAGCTTTTGGCATGAACGTCGAGGGAGTATGCGGTGTCATACGAGTCTGCTGTTCCACAGCCGCCCCCGAAAACATAAACCTTTCCGTCACCGGCCGCGACCGCGAAATGATTTCCGCCGTGCGGCAACGGCGGCGCCGAAGACCACGCGTTTTTTGCCGCGTCAAAAACGTCGACGCGTGCCTCGCAATCCGACGTCGCGCTATATCCGCCTATCACATAGAGACGCGTCCCGAGCTGCGCTACTTGCACTTCCGTGCGCGCGACCGGCAGCTCCGTCGATTGCCACCGCAATGCCGGCGCAGCGGCAAGCATCGCGGGAATAATCAGGGCAACAACCATTCGAATGTGAAGCATCACGCTAATTTCTTCGCCTGGCGCCTCCTTTCCATTTTGATGTTCGATTCCCGTACGCTCCAGTGAGGCTCCTTGAGAGCTTCCCGACGGTGTGGTAGAGTAATAGCGTCACGCCTGCTACACCATCAAAAGGAGCACCCGAAAGAGTGCTCCTTTCTTGTATCTATCTAAGGAAATATGCGGAGATCGCGCACGTGCTCGGCCGCTTCGCGAAACGCAGCCATAGCCTGGCGCATCGGCCGCGGACCGAAGCTAATGCGTTTCACCCCAAGTTCCGCCATGCGCGCAATCGGAGGCGCATCGGGCAGCGCGAGCATGTTGAGCGGCGCGGGAATCGCCTTCACAAGCCGCGTGATGACGTCCTCATCAGTCGGACCAAGGACGTAGATACAGTCCGCGCCGGCCTTCAGATAAATGTTCGCCCGGCGCACACTTTCGCGAAACTTCTCGTCGGCTGGAGATTCCGTCCGGAAAAATACATCGGTACGAGCATTAATGACGAGCGGAACGCCGAGCTCGTCACCGGTGCGGCGGATCGCTTTAATTCGCTCGGCCTGCAAGTCCGCGTCATACAAGACCGCCGTATCTTTATGCGCCGAATCCTCAAAATTCAAGCCGACCGCGCCGGCTTCGATCGCCCCGCGCGCCGTAGCAATCGCATCCTCGATCGAAGGCCCGTAACCCGCCTCGAGGTCGGCCGTCACCGGAATATCGACCGCCGCTGCAATGCGCGCTACGCTCGCGAGCATGAGATCGCGCCCAATCTCTTCGTTATCGTCGTATCCGAGCGAGGCGGAAATTGCCGCGCTCGCAGTCGCGGCCGCGGGAAAGCCGAGCTCTTCGATGATCTTCGCGCCGGCGGCGTCCCACACGTTGACAAGCAGCAGCGGCCGATCGCCGTGGTGCAGCACTCGAAGGCGCTCCGCTTTCTCGCGAGAAGTTTCTGCCATGGGTTTCCTCGGACTCTTCAAAAAAAAGGAGCCGCAACCGTCATCCGACGGACGCATTCAGCGTGACTACCGCGTCAACGGAATCACACTCACAATTACCGATATTCCGACGACGATCGCCCCGCTCATCATACATGAAATTAAGACCGACGACTACGGACTCGATCGGCCGGACTTCAATCCCGGAGATGTCGCCATCGACATCGGCGGACACATCGGCATCGTCGCGCTGTACCTTGCGAAGAAATATCCGTTTATTAAAGTTCACTCGTTCGAACCGGCTCCGGTAAACTACGAATCGTTCAAGCAGAACATCGCGCTCAACGGCGTGAAAAACGTGACGGTCGATAACTGCGCCGTCACCAAAGATCGCCGTACCCTTGACATGATCATGAACGTCGAAAACACCGGCGGCGCCACCGGCCAACTCGAAGATATGCGCCTGCCGGACCGCGAGTATTTCACGGTGCCGTCGATCACCCTGGCCGACGTTTTCGAAAAGTACGGAATCGACCGGTGCAAGTTGTTGAAGATCGATTGCGAGGGCAGCGAGTACGAAATCTTGATGACCAGCGACCGCCTCGATCGCATTGATTGGATCTCCGGTGAGTTCCACATCAATATGCACTTAGAGAATTTGGGCTACAGTATCGACGGCCTCGTGCAGCACTTGCAGCAAGTCATTCCTCCGGGCCACATCAAGTACACTACTACGCGCATGGCCGAGTAAGTTAAACGGCGACCGCCAACGACTCTGCCGCCGCCCGCAGCGCTTTCAAGGCATCCATTAGCTGCTGCTCCGTAACGATCAGCGGCGGCGCAAAGCGCATCGTGTTGTTTCCGGCCTTATTGAAAAGCACGCGGGCCTTTTCGCGAGCATGGGTCACCAGCGCCGCCGCGTCGTGCGGGTCCTTAACCGGAAGGCCCGCAAGCAGCCCGAGTCCGCGCGGCTCGCCGAAAATATCCGGAAATTCATTTGCAATATCGCGCAACCCGCTAAACAGTACGGTCGACATGCGCTCGACATTTTTCTGCAAGCCGATCTCGTCGCGAATACGCAGATGCGCGAGTCCCGCCGCGCAAGGCACCGGCGACCCGCCGAACGTCGTGCCGTGATCGCCCGGCTGCAGCCCGCTCGCGACGCGCTCGGTCAGCAGCATCGCACCGATCGGCAAGCCGTTGGCAAGCGCTTTTGCAATCGTGATGACATCCGGACGCACGCCGAAATGTTGAAACGCAAAGAGTGGGCCGCTGCGCCCCATTCCGCATTGGATCTCATCGAAGATCAGCAGCGCACCGTGTTGACTGCACAGCTCGCGTGCCGTTTGCAAAAACTCGCGCGTCGCCGGAATAATGCCGCTCTCTCCCTGCACCGGCTCGACGATGAACGCCGCCACCGTCTCATCGATCGCGCCTTTTAGGGCTTCCACATCGTTAAACGGCGTATACCGGAAGCCGCCCGGCAGCGGATCAAAGCCTTCTTGATACTTTTCATTCGGCGTCGCCGCCAGCGCGCCGAGCGTGCGCCCGTGGAAGCTGCCGATACAGGAAAGAATCGTGCGGCGCTTCCTTTCCCCGTTCCGATATGCGAACTTCCGTGCCAGTTTGATCGCAGCTTCGTTCGCCTCCGCACCGGAGTTACAGAAAAACACGCGGTCAAATTCCGATTGCTTCGCCAGTTCATTGGCGAGTGAGCGCGCCGGCTCGTGTCCGAACAGGTTGCTCGACTGCACCAGCGTATGCGCCTGCTTCGAAATCGCCTCGGCAATGCCGGGGTGCGCGTGCCCAAGCGCACACACCGCAATCCCGCCGATCATATCGAGATAGCGCGTGCCGCTATCATCGAAAAGGTAACAGCCCTCGCCCCGCACGATCGTAATCGGCGCGCTGCGATAATTCTGCAATAAGTGGTTGTTCACAAGTTATTGTCATCCTGAGTAGGGTTCGCGGTTGCGAACCCGTAGTCGAAGGACGAGGCCCGCACGCTACGTGCGATAACTCGCATTGATGCGCACCCAGTCGCGTGAAATATCGCACGCCCAACCGGTGGCGGCGGCGGGACCAATGCCGAGATCGAGCCGGATCGTAATGCTCTTGTGCTCGAGTTCGCGATGCCCCTCGGCTTCGGAAAGCACTTCAACGGCACCGACGTCGACCCACAACAGGTCGTTGAGATAGAGCGACCACTTCTCGGGATCCATCCCGCACCGCGCTTCCCCGGCCGCGGCAACGATGCGTCCCCAATTCGGATCCTCGCCGTTGATCATCGACTTCACCGAATTGCGGTTGATGATCGAGCGCGCAACCGCTCGCGCTTGCGTCTCGTCTTTCGCGCCCGTCACGTGCACGGTTAACGTCTTCGTCGCGCCTTCGCCATCCGCCACCATTGCCTGCGCGAGCTCTTCGCACAGCTTATTGAGCGCCGCGCCGAAATGTTTGGGCGCAGCGGCTTCCGAGACCGGAGCGAACGCATATGCTGAATCGTTGGTCGACATATCGCCGTCGACCGAAATCATGTTGAAGCTTTTGTCGGCGGCTTCGACCAGATGCCGCTGCAATTCGCTCTGCGACATAGGTGCGTCGGTCGCGATAAACGCGAGCATCGTCGCAAGATGAGGAGCGATCATCCCCGACCCTTTCGCGATACCGCCCACCACGTAGCGCTTTTCGCCGTCATAAAATGCGTATGCCGCCAACTTCGGAACGCGGTCGGTCGTCATGATGGCTTCGGCCGCGTCCCAGGCCGCTTCGCTTCCCGCTTCGAGGTCAGCTGCGGCACGCTCCAAGGATTTTGAAATGCGATCGATAGGCAGTGGCACGCCAATCACGCCGGTTGATGCGACGACCACGCTCTGCTTAGGAATTCTCAGCAACGCCGCAGCTTGGCGCGCCGTCGCGCGCGCGTCACGCTCGCCCTTCGCCCCCGTACACGCGTTGGCGTTGCCTGAATTGCAGACGATGGCGCGCATTTGCGATTCGTGCGTCTTCAACGATTCGCGCGTTACCAACACCGGCGCGGCTTTGATTTCATTGGTTGTTACAACCGAAGCACACGCTTGTGGCCCGTCAAACGCAATCAGCGCCAGATCGCGCTTTCGCTTCTTCACGCCCGCATGCACCCCGGCTAACCGCACGCCGGGCACATTTCCAAGGCCACCATTTAACGCGACCAACCGCGGGAGAATGAGTTGATCGATCATTTCATGCGGCCCTCGACGCGGCTCGGGCATGGTTCGACAAGCTCACCATGACTCTAATTGCGGCGGTCCTTATGCGTGTCATCCTGAGCGGCGCGCTGTCGGCGCGCCTGGTCGAAGGACCCCGAGCGCAGCAAGGGGGCGCGCGATCAACCCAGTCTCTTCTGGAAATCCCAGCATCAGATTCATGTTCATCACCGCTTGCGTGGCGGCCCCTTTGCCGAGGTTGTCGATCGCGCAAATGGAGCGCACGACGGTGCCGTGCACCGAAACCGCGATCTCCGCGTCGTTGGTGTACGCAACCGCCGCGACGCTCGGAGAAACGCCCTCATCGAGCAGCCGCACAGATCGATTTCCCGCATAAAACCGCGCATACGCAGCGCGCACCGCGCTCGCATCCGGCGCCGAGCGCATCACAACGTAGGCATCCGCGAGCATACCGCGCGCCAGCGGAACGACGTGCGGCGTAAAGACCAGCGGCGCATCGATTCCGGCCGCGTTTAGCTCTTGCGCAATCTCGCCCTCGTGGCGGTGCCCTTCCAAGCCGTACGCGTGAATATCGCCGGCGACTTCGGCATACAACGCGCGCACCGACGGCTTACGCCCTGCTCCCGTAATACCGCTCTTTGCATCCACGATGATCTGCGCTACTTCAAACCCTGCCAGTGGCAGCACGGCAAGTAGCGTTGCCGTCGGATAACACCCCGGATTCGCAACGAACCGCGCGCCGGCAATCTGCGCTTTGTAGCGCTCCGGCAACCCATAAACCGCCCGGGTCGGCGCGAGCCGAAAATCCTCGGAGAGATCGATCACCCGCGCGCCCGCCTCTAAAAACTTTGGCGCCAACGCTTTCGCCGAACCATGCGCTCCGCCCATAATCACGATGTCGTCCGGCTCAAGTGCGCTCAAGATCGCCCCCGGCCAATCGAAGGAGCGCTCGAGCCTACGCAACCGCGGAAAGTGTAAGCCGACGGGCTCGCCACCGAGGCTCGCGCTTTCGAGCACGCCCAATTCCACAAGCGGATGCGCAGATAAAAACGCAATCGCTTCCGACGCGCCATAACCTGAAGCGCCCCACACATGCACGCGCGTCATGACGCCGCCTCGAGTTCGCGACGCAGCGTCCCGAGCGCGCGCGAGACTTCCTCCGGATGCGTCGATCCGAACGTCTTCTTCGCCCGCACCGACGCTTGCGCGGTGAGCGGCGCGTCCAATCCCGAGAGCTGCGCTTCTTCCGCCATCCGAGCTAAGTCCGTGGAATCCAGCCCGCGTCCTTCTTCTTCGGCGCGCGTCACCGCCGCGCCGACCGCCGCATGCGCCTCCCGCGCGGCCACGCCGTTTGCGATCAGCGCGTCCGCCACGTCAGTTGCAACGGTAAAGTTCGCGCCTGCCAACGCATTCATTCGCTCGCGCTCAAAGGTCACATGTGAAAGCGCATTCTCGAACGCATCGAGCGCCGCTATGCCGCGCTCGACAATCGCGATGATGATGGCCTTAGTGACTTGCAAATCGCGGTGATAGGAAAAACCGAGCGTCGCGATCGACGAGATCGCGCCCGCATAACGCGCGCACAGATCGGCCGCGGTCGCCCGCACGAGTTCGAACGGATCGGGATTGCGTTTTTGCGGCATCAGACTCGAACCGGTGGATGCCGTGTCACCCAACCGCGCGTACCCGAACGCCGGTGTGAACCAGATGACCAGTTCCTCGCTCATGCGTGCGGCATCGACGAGTGCGCGCACGAATGCGTGCGCCACATCCAGTCCTCCGTCCCGATTTCCGATCGCATCCAACGCGTTGCGCGTCGGCTCCCGAAATCCCAGCGAAGCGCAAGCGACTTTGCGATCGAGCGGCAGCGTCGAACCGGCGAGCGCGCCCGAACCGAGCGGACACGCTTCCTTGGCTTTGGCCGCCGTCTCCGAAAAGCGGTGCATGTCGCGATTGAATGCTTCGGCGATCGCGCCGAGATAAAAGGCCAGCAGCACCGGCTGCGCCGGCTGCCAGTGCGTGGTTCCCGCGACTAACGTTTCGGCTTTGAGTTCGCGCTCGGCAAAGTCGAGTAGCCGCGCGATAATGCGCGCAACGAGCGCTTTACCTTTTTCCGCGCGATCGGCAGCGTACAGCAGCAGCGTCGTTGCGACCTGATCGTTCCGGCTGCGTCCCGTATGCAGATGCGCGCCCGCCGGCGTAAGTTCGCGCACGCGCGCGTCGATCGCGCCATGGATATCTTCGGCGCCGCAATTCCACGCAAACGCCGGAAACTCGCCGCTCTCAATCTCTGCGGCGATGCGGTCGAGCGCGGTTAAGAGCTCGTCCGCCTGCGCTTGCGAAAGGATCTTGCCACCGCGCAGCGCCTGCACGTGCGCGCGCGAACACCGCACGTCGAACGGCGAGAGCACCAGATCGTCTGCAAGCGACGAACCGAAAGCGATCAGCGCCGGATCCGGCGCGTCCTGAAAGCGCCCTCCCCATTGGAGGTTGGCGCTCATACCAACTCGGGGTGAGGCGCCGTAACTCGTGCGACCAATTCCAGCGGTAAGCCATGAAGTTTCACAAACCCCTCAGCTGCGTTGTGATCGAAAGCGTCGCCTTTTCCGTAGGTGGCGAGCGCTTCGGAATAGATTCCGTAGGGCGACTGAACACCGGTAACCGTTGCGACCCCTTGATACAGACTCAAGCGCACTTTTCCGCTCATGCGCGCGGCGAACGAAGCGTTAAAAGCGTCGAACGCATCCCGCAGCGGCGACATCCACAATCCGTCGTAAATCAGTTCGGAATAACGCTGATCGCAGAGCGCTTTGAAGCGCAGTTCGTCGCGCGTTAAAACGACGCGCTCGAGCGCCTTGTGCGCCGTAATCAATACCGTGGAAGCTGGACATTCATAAACTTCGCGCGACTTCAAGCCGATCACGCGATCTTCGACCAGATCGATCCGCCCGATGCCGTGCTTTCCGGAAAGCACGTTGAGCCGCGCGACCATCTCCCAACCATCCACGCGATCCCAGTGCGGAATACCGTCTTCGAATTCGATGACGATCTCGTCGGCCTCCGCCGGCCGTGACTCCGGCGAAGCGGTCCACGCATATGCATCTTCGGGCGGCGCATTCCACGGATCTTCCAGCACGCCGGCCTCGATCGAGCGGCCCCACAAATTCGCGTCGATAGAATACGGCTTCTCTTGTGTGTGCGAAATCGGCACGCCGTGCTCTTTGGCAAACGCGATTGCGTCGGGCCGCGAAAGCGGCTGTTCGCGCAGTGGCGCACGACACGTCAGCTGCGGATCAAGCGCGCGAACGCCCAACTCAATCCGCACCTGATCGTTGCCCTTACCCGTGCACCCGTGTGCGACCACCGAGGCACCCTGAACATGCGCCGTTTCGACGAGAAGATGCGCGATCAGCGGCCGCGAGAGCGCGGCCGACAGCGGATAAACGCCTTCATATAAAGCGTTGGCGTGCAGCGCTTTCAGTGCGAAGTCTTCGATGAAGCGATCCTTCGCATCGACCAGCACCGCATCGCGCGCCCCGAGCGCAAGCGCCTTGGCCTTCACGGCATGCAGCGCGGCGGCCGCGCCGCCACCCGCAATTGCGTCGCTCTCGCCGAGATCGGCCGTCAACGCGATGACGTCGTAGCCTTCCAGTAAGAAACGCTTGAGCAGCACCGACGTATCGAGTCCGCCCGAATAAGCTAAAACGATGGTCTTGTCGTTCACGTGGACTCCCGCAAATCGATGAAGCGTTGGACGATGATGGGCGTTTCTTTCGGATCGCGTACGATCACCATAATTGTGTCGTCGCCGGCAATCGAGCCGATGACCTCCGGCCACTGCGCCTCGTCGATCGCCGTTGCCACCAGCATCGCGCTGCCCGGCGGCGTCCGCAGCACGATCAAATTGACGCTGCTTTGAATGCTCGTTACCAGTTCGGTCACCGCGCGATGCAGCCGGCTAGCAAACGACAGTTGCGGACTTGGCAGCACGTACTTAAATTGATGGCCGTTCCCGTTGCCGTTCTTGATCGGAACCTTCGCAAGTCCCAACTCTTTAATATCGCGCGAAATGGTTGCCTGCGTCGTTTCGTAACCCTGCGAATCGAGCATCGATGCCAACTCTTCTTGCGAATGAATGGGCCGCGTCGCCACCAACGTCAAGATCGCCCGCTGCCTCCGCTCTTTCACTTTTTATGTCATCCTGAGTAGCGCATCTTCGATGCGCGTAGTCGAAGGATGTTCATACCGGAAAACCTTTAAGCGTCGTCATCAACGCGACGAGTAAAGCTTTCTGCGCGTGCATGCGGTTCTCGGCTTGGTCGAAAACGACGCTGCGTGGCCCGTCGATAACCCCGGCGGTCACCTCTTCACCACGGTGCGCGGGCAAGCAGTGCATGAAGATTGCGTGTCCCGCTGCATGCGCGAACAGATCGTCAGTTACACGGAACGGCGAAAGCACCGCGCGATTGCGTTCGGTTGCGGCTTCTTCGCCCATCGAAGTCCATACGTCGGTGTAAATGACATCGGCGCCGCGAACGGCACGCACTGCGCTGCAGAACGCGCGCGCGTCTCCGCCATTCGCCTTCCCCATCGCTTTAAGTTTAGCCAGAAAATGCTCCGACGGCCGATGCGACGGCGGCGAACCGAAGTGTATCGTCGCGCCCGCCATCACCGCCGCTTCCGCGAGTGACGCCGCGACGTTATTTTTCGCATCGCCGACAAACGCGATCGTCAAGCCTTGCAGCGAGCCGAAGCGCTCTTGTATGGTCAGCAGATCCGCAAGCGCCTGGCACGGATGGGCCGCGGCGGACAAACCGTTGATAACCGGCACGGTCGCCGCGTCGGCAAAACGCTGCAGCGGTTCGTGCGCGTGCGTGCGGATGACGATCGCGTCGGCGTAACGTGAAAGCGCGCGCGCCGCATCTTCGGGCGACTCGCGCGTTCCGATCAGAAATTCTTGTCCGTCGGCGAAAATGACGTGGCCGCCAAGCTGCGTCATCGCAACTTCAAAGGAAACGCGCGTGCGCAGACTGGGCTTTTCAAAAAGCATCGCCAGCGTTTTGCCGGGCATCACCGAGGACTGCTCGGCCGTGCGCCGGCCCTTCAGATAGGCGGCCAACCGCAACAGCGCGCCCAACTCCTCGGCCGAAAAATCATCGACGGTGAGAAAATGCCGCCCGTAGAGGGTGGGGGCTGGCGCGAGGACGTACATATGTTGTATATTTATGCATATAGTGCATAGAATTGCAAGCCCCCGAGTGTCATGGTGAGCTTGTCGAACCACCCCGAGCAGCGCCCAAGGGGCGCATGACGAGGGGCAACTTTTGAAAATTCTCGTGAAATATGGCGGGAACGCCATGGGCTCGGCTGGGGACGAATCGCTCCTCACCGAGCTGGCCGAACTCCGGGCCGCCGGGCATGCCGTCATCCTCGTGCACGGCGGCGGACCGGAGATAGACGAAGCGCTGGCGCGCCGGGGGGTAGGGTCCCGGCGCGTCGACGGCCTTCGAGTCACTGAAAATGACGCGCTGGATATCGTTGAAGCCGTGCTCTGCGCGACCGCTAACAAGCGCCTAGTGCGCGCGTGCTTGCAGCGCGGCATCCCGGCTGTCGGCATCAGCGGCGAAGACGGTGGCTTGATCCGCGCGCGCCGCGCAGCCTCGCCATCGGGCGAAGATCTCGGCTTCGTCGGCGAAATTACTGCCATCGACCCGGCGCCGCTGCACGCACTGCTTGACGGCGGCTTCTTGCCGGTCGTCGCGCCCGTCGCCATTTCCGAAGATTCAGCTCACGCGTACAACGTCAACGCCGATACCGCCGCAGGCGCGATCGCCGGCGCATTGCGCGCCGAAGCCTACATCACGCTCACCAACGTCGCGCGCGTGCTGCGCGACCCTGCCGACCCGTCTTCGGCGATCAGCGAACTCACTGTCGCGGAGGCGCAAACCTTCGCCGCATCCGACAGCTGCGCTAGCGGCATGAAGCCGAAAATTTTGGCGGCAATCGAAGCCGTCGGCGCCGGTGTGAAGCGCGCCTATATCTGCGCCGCCCAGCCGGGCGCGCTTGCAGGCGCACTAGCCGGCAACGCCACCGTTATCGCCTAGGGTAAAATTTTACGGATCGACGGGCTGTATGTAGGCCTTCGTTTTGGGCCGCGGCACGCGGTCGCCCGTCCTGCGAAGCCAGCGAATATGGCCCTTGATGCCCACTGCCATGCGCATCCGAACTTGTCGTTCGGTTTTGCCGGTGGCGAATACGTTGATGTCGGGCGAGTACGCGCTGAAACCCTTCTTAGGCGAACCCTCAACAATCACAAGATAATTCATGTTACCAATTCGGCCTCTTCGGAATGCCTGCGATTTTCAGCAAGCGGTGAAGCGTTCCTTTGCGCATTTCGTCGCCCGGATCGCCGACAATCGTGACCTTTATTCCTAGTACTGGATGCTCGAAATGGCAATGGCTTCCAACCTGGTCCTTAAAAACGAACCCGTGCAATCGCAACGCCACCTCGATTTGCCGGTTCTTGGGAGGCACGTCAGGAGCATAGGCGCGGCACATTGCCTCCGCGTATCCGGAATGTTAACGGAGGTTATTCTGCCGATCCTTGGCAAAAAGGTCCCCATGCGCTACATACCGTTAGCTTGCGCGCTGGCGCTTCTGCCGCTGGCGGCCTCGGCCAAAGACTCGCTGGGAGTGCTGCACCATGGTTCCTCTGTTGTCGAATTTCTTTTAACCGGCAACGGTCTGCTTATCGAAGAGCAAGAGGCCGGCGGGACGCGCGACGACACGGTTGTGAAACTCAAGGATTTGGGCTGTACTGGGGTCGGCACGAATCATACGATGACGACGCAAGCCAAGGGGTTGAAAATGCGCCGCGATCAAGTCTCAAGAGGCGACGTCATCTTGTTCACCACGCAAAAAAGCGGCGCGCGCACGTGGGTATTCAATCGCGATGAAGACGCCGCCGCATTCGCGCTCGCCGCAAAATTGAACCGATTGGCACATTGTAAGTGATCGTTACCAAGCCGTTCGCACGTCAGTTTGCGAAAAATCTTTACCTTTAAAAAGCAACGGTTCATCGCGCGTAATCGCCACAGCGTAACTGAAACAGTCGCCGAAATTTAGGCCGGCGCGCCCCCGCCCTTTTCCGTAACTTCGAAACGCCGTGCGCGCCACGGCCAATTCCCGTTCGCCGAACGGAAGGATCTCAACACCGAGAACTCTGACAAACTCATCCACGCGCACGAGCCCCTCGGCCCCCAAGACCTTCGCGAGGACCATTTCGCATTCGAGAAGTGTGGGCGCACTAATTGCGACGGAATCCGCGTTTTGCACAAGCTTCAGAAATCCGGAAGCTTCGGGCTCGTTAAGCAGCAGCGCCACAACGGCCGAGGTATCGAGAATCATGCGTTAGCGGGGCAGTCCGTGCTCGTCGTAACCGATGATCTCTTCCGGCGTTCGCGAATCAATGCGCGGCAACTCCCACGCGCTCATGAGTACCCGCTCGAGCGCGGCGCCGCGACTTCGCCGTAGGCGTAGCCGTTCCAGCCGCTCGCGAACCGCCTGCCCCACCGCGGCGGTAAGGCTCTCGCCGGTCTGCCGCGCCAGTTCGCGCGCGAGCGCTTCGGTTTCAGGGTCTTTCAGGTTAATCGCCATGGTTGAATAGTACCACAAAAGGTGGATTTCTGACCTAGAGGGCCCCGGCTGTTTCGACCTAAGGCAGGCGGTATGAAACAACGCAGGCTCGGCCGCAACGGCCCACAGGTCTCGGCACTCGGACTCGGATGCATGGGCATGTCCGATTTTTATTCGGGCCGAGACGATGTTGAATCGATCGCGACCATCCACCGCGCGCTCGAACTCGGCGTAACTTTTCTCGACACCGCCGACGTCTATGGCCAGGGCAAAAACGAGGAACTCGTCGGCCGCGCAATTCGTGACCTGCGCAACCAGGTGTTCTTAGCAACGAAATTCGGAAACGTCCGCGGCGCCGATGGGAGTTGGCAAGGCGTGAACGGCCGCCCCGAGTACGTCAAAGCGGCCTGCGATACGTCGCTGAAACATCTGGGCGTCGATCACATCGATCTCTATTATCAGCATCGCGTCGATGCGAATACGCCGATCGAAGAGACCGTCGGCGCAATGTCGGAACTCATCGGTGCCGGCAAGATCCGCTTCGTCGGATTATCCGAAGCCGCGGCCCCGACGATCCGCCGGGCGCACAAAATTCATCCGATCACCGCGGTGCAAACAGAATACTCACTTTGGACACGCGACCCCGAAGCCGAAGTGCTGCCGGCCTGCCGCGAACTGGGCATCGGCTTCGTACCGTACAGCCCGCTGGGACGCGGCTTTTTGAGCGGGCATTATCAGAAGCCCCAAGACTTGCCCGAGGACGACACACGCCGCAACCATCCGCGCTTCCAAGGCGAAAATTTCGCGCGCAATCTCGAACTCGTCGAAGAAGTTAAAACGATCGCCCAAGCCAAGAACGTAACGCCGTCGCAGATCGCGCTGGCATGGCTGCTCGCGCAAGGCGATGACATCGTCCCGATTCCCGGCACCAAACGCCGGAAGTACTTGGAAGAAAACGTGAAAGCACTCGAGGTCACGCTGACGCCCGATGAACGGCAACAGCTCGAGGAAATCTTTCCGCAGGGCGCCGCTGCCGGCAACCGCTATCCGGACGCCGCGATGGCGGCGGTCAACCGCTAGCACTCTCGTGTCATGGTGAGCCGCGTTCTGAAGGTCTCGGTGCTATATATTGTCAGGCTCGTTGTTATATATTGTCATCCTGAGCGGGCGCCATAAGGCGCCCCCGTCGAAGGACGGCCGATCTTGTCGAGGCCCGCGGGTAACCGAGCAATAGTAACAACCGGGAAATAACCGAGTCACAATCGTATGGCACAGTAGCGCCCATGAGCCGAAGATATTCGACTGCGGACTTGATGGCAGCCATAATCGACCTGAGCGAAGCGACCGCCCATGGTTTCGATTCCCTACGCACTGAGCTGCGCGCCGACATGGACCACCGCTTCGCTGAGTTCGAGCACAAGATGAACAAGCGCTTTGATTCCGTCGACTTGCGCTTCGACGCATTCGAGCGCCGCTTGCAAATCCTCGAATCCTAATTCTTATCGCTCGAACACCCAGCGCATAATCGCCTCGCGCATCACTTGATGCTCGATTGGGTGCAGCCGCTCTAAGACGCCGCCCTCAGTTTCGCCCGCGCTAATCGCCAGCGGTTTTCGCACGAGCACGGGACCACGATCGGTGTGTAGCGTAATGCGATGCGCGGTCGCGCCGGTCCAGCGGCTGCCCCACGCCAGTGCGTCACGAACGGCGCGCGCACCGCGAAAAGCCGGCGCGGAGCTGCCGTCCGGAAAGACGACCTCATTCGCCCCCTCCGCCAGCGGAAGAAAAGCCGGATGGATATTGATCGTCTCGGGAAATTCGGCGATGAAGCGATCGTCGAGCAGATGCATCCACCCCAGGAGCAACACCAGGTCCGGCTCGGCGCGGCGCACTTCTTCGGAAAGTTGCGCATCGTAATCAGGGCGCAGCTGCGCTCCGCGTTTCCACGGCAAGGAAATTGCCGGAATACCTGCGGCCCTCGCGCGTTGCAGCGCAAACGCATTCGGGTTATTTGAAATCAGCGTCGTAATGGTTAATGGAAGCGCGCCGCTTGCCGCTCCGTCGATGATTGCCTGAAAATTCGTGCCCTGCCCCGACGCCAGCACAACGGTGCGCCACTGCTTCTCGTGCCAACCCGAACGATCGAATCGCTCCGCGACCTTCGCTCCGACATACTTCTCGTAATACTCGATCAGCTTGTCACTGCCGACCGCCGGAATCAGGGCGCGCGCATGCCCAGCGCCGCGTAACCCTCCAAGCGCTGCCCGCAACAACGCCGGGCCCAACTCCGAGCCGCGAAATTCGGCGGACACGCCGAACGGCCCGAAGATCCCGACGCCGGTTTGCGCCCCCAGCCCGCGCAGCCACGAAAACTTCAGCCCCTCCGAATCGTAGGTCGCGAATCCCGCGAACCGGCTGCCTCTCTTCGCAACGATATTCTTGCCGGCGAACGCTTCGGAACTCCACGTACCGCCGAACTCATGATCGATCCACGCATAAAAACCGTTGTCATCCTGGGTAGCGCGCTTGGCGCGCGTGTCGAAGGGACGAGTACGGCCCAAGACCGCCCATTCGAAGGGACCGCGAGTGTAATCGAGGGGCGCGTTATTGAGATCGACGACAAGATTGACCAGCTCGCGTGCCGCCATGCTATTCGCGCGCGGGATGAATAACGACGCGCGGCTCGTCGCCGCTGCGCGCTTCGATCCAGCCGATAACTTTGGCGCCGCGCACGGCGGCGATCGCTTTGGCTGCGTCCGCAAGCGGCACGACCAGCGTGTAGCCGATCCCCATATTAAATGTCCGGTAGCGCTCCTCGTGTCCCAGTTCGCCGCGCTTTACCAACTCGTTGAAGATCGCCGGCACTTCCCACCGCGATTGCTCGCAAACGGCTTTGACGTTTTCCGGCAGTGTGCGCGGAATATTTTCCAGCAACCCTCCGCCGGTGATATGCGCCATCGCGTGAACGCGCGCGACCTTTTGGATGGCACGCACGCCGTCATAATACGAAGGATGCTCCGCCAGCAAAGCATCGCCGAATATTTGCACGTCGAGAAGTTTACGCGCCAGCGTATATCCGTTGGTGTGCAATCCGACCGAAGCCAACCCGACGATCGCATCTCCCGGAACGACGTCATCTTTCTTTGGCACGTCCGCCAGGTCGACCAGACCGACAATCGTGCCGGCGAGATCGAAATGTCCCTCCGCGTATAATCCAGGCATCTCCGCGGTTTCGCCGCCGAGGAGCGCGCAATTATGTTTCTTGCACGCTTCGAAACAGCCGCGCACGACCTCCGCGGCGATCTCCGGTTCGAGCTTTCCGACCGCCAGATAATCCAAGAAGAATAGCGGTGTCGCATTCACGACGAGAATGTCGTTAACGCAATGGTTCACGAGATCCGCGCCGATCGTGCCGTAGCGCTGAAGCTCGGCGGCGATCAGCAGTTTGGTGCCCACGCCGTCGGTTGACGCGGCGAGCGCGCGACCGGAATCTCCTGGGAGGCTGAAAAGCCCGCCAAAGCCGCCAATCTGGTCAAGCTGGCCGGCGTGCCGCCACCCGCGCATCACGTCCTGGTAACGCGTCACGGCCTCGTTGCCCGCGGCGATATCCACGCCCGCGGCGGCGTAGGAATCGCGCGTCATGCGGGTAAGACTCGAATCGGCATTTTAAGTCCTTTTCACCCAATCGAAAGGTCGACCATGCAAGTTCGTATCGTTCATGATGCGCCGGGTTCGGTGCGCGCCGGCGCGCTCGTGGTTCCCATCTTTAGCGGCGCCCCGTTCGAGGGCGCGGCCAAAGAGATCGATACGCAGCTGCAAGGCGCGATTGGGGAGGTCCTAAAAGGCGAAATCAGCGGTAAGGTCGGCGAATTAAGCCTGGTTCACGCGCACGACAAGCCGTTTAAGCGCGTGCTGCTGATCGGCCTGGGCGACGCCAAGCGATTCGAGCCATACATGCTCGCGCGTCTCGCCGGCACTGCAGTCCGTTATCTCGGCCGTCGCAACGTGCGCGATATCGCATTAGTTCTTCCGCCGCAAGTAAAGGGAAATGAAACGGACGCCGCATCGCTGCTGGTCGAAGGCGCCGTTACCGGAAGTTTCGACGCGTCAGTCTACCAGAAGTCGCCGGAGAAACGCAGCGGCGCCGATACTCTGACGCTTGTTGCCGGAGATAACGACGAGAAGGCATTGCAAGCCGGTGTTTCGCGCGGCGAAGTCATTGGCGACGCGGTAAACTTCGCGCGCAAGCTCGCAATTACGCCGGCTAACGACATGACGCCCACGCATCTGGCTGAAGCCGCAGAGCAAGCCGCCAAGGATAGCGGACTCGACGTTGAGATCCTCGACGAAGATCGCTGCCGCAAGGAAGGCATGGGATCGTTTCTGTCGGTCGCGCAAGGCAGCTCGCAGCCGCCGAAGTTCATTGTCTTGAAATACAACGGCAACCCCGGCAGCAAAGAACTGCTCGCGCTGGTCGGCAAAGGCATCACGTTCGACAGCGGCGGAGTTTCGCTCAAGCCGCCCGAGCGCATGGAAGAAATGAAATACGATATGTCCGGTGCAGCCGGCGTGATCGCAGCCATGCGCGCGATCGGCAAACTCAAACCCAAGATCAACGTCGTCGGCATCGCGCCTGCAACCGAAAATATGCCGGGCGGACGGGCCACCAAGCCGGGCGACATCTTCACCGCGATGAACGGCAAGACGATCGAAGTGATCAACACCGACGCCGAGGGCCGTCTGATTCTCGCCGACGCGCTCTGCTACGCGAATAAACTCGGCGCGACGCGGATCGTTGACGCGGCCACGCTGACCGGCGCCTGCGTCATCGCGCTCGGCCACACCGCCAGCGCTGCCGTGAGCAACAACGACGGACTCGTGCAAGAATTTCTCGCCGCCGCCAAACCGACCGGCGAGCGCTACTGGCGGATGCCGCTCTACGACGAATACGGTGATCTAATGAAGAGCGACATCGCCGATCTTAAAAACACGGGAGGCCGCCCCGCGGGCACGCTGACTGCCTCGGCGTTTTTAAAAGCCTTCGCCGGCGACACGCCGTGGGTGCATCTCGATATCGCCGGCACCGCTTATCTCGATAGTGAATCGCCGTGGCAAGCGAAGGGCCCGACCGGAACGCCGGTGCGCGCTTTTGTCGCCTTTGCCGAACAGCTTTCGCGCAACGGCTCAACCGGCACGCAAACGAACGGCGCTCGCTCGTCGGCAGCGACAAAAGCGGCAACGTAATGGTGTCATCCTGAGTAGAGTTCGCGTCGCGAACTCGTAGTCGAAGGGCCCGCGCGAGTCGTCAAGCCGCGCTTCGGCGCGGCAGAACGCTACAGCGTGAGCGGCGCGCATTGTCATCCTGAGCGTAGTGTTTACTCCTGAGCGAGCGAAGCGAGTCGAAGGGCGAAGGACGGCCGAGCTTGGCGAGGCCACCGCAAGCTGCCGAGCTAGGGCGATACCCCTAAGACGAGCGATGCGTTATTGAGCGCTGCTTTATAGTGCGCGGCCTGGCCGAGGAAACCGGCAAACTCCGGTGAGTCGGCTTGGATCCACTCGTCCGGATAGAGCTCGAAAACTTGGATGTTGTTGTCGAGTGCGTACGGCAAGATATCCGCGATATCGAATGTCGCGGTGTTATGGTTGCTCGTCGCCGTGATCGGCTGCATGTTGAGCGGAACTACGCCTGCGTAGGTGTGATACGCCTGGCACCAATGCAACTCGATGAGGTTGGTCGCCGGATTGCAGGGTGCCGGCGGCGACACTGGCTTCGTCCCGAGGTTTTCAAACGAGAAGCCGACGTGCTTGGATGCAGCGATAGCTGCAACTGCGTTGGACATGTCGTAGATGTCGGCGGTGTTCGTGCCCGGCTTATTCGGTCCACCCGAGAGCCCCGGCAGCGACACGATCATCTGTTTGTCCGTCGACTGGGCCGCCATCGTATTCACGATGTTGATCTCGTGTTGCTTCCAAACCGGATAGGTCATGCCCGCCGCCGCCCATTTTGCCTGACATGCGCCGCCGTCGTTGTAACCCGTCGGCGGGAGCGCCTCCGCTCCGCCGGCAGTGGCAAAGCGCAGATAGCCGACGCTCGGGGCAAGCGCTGAATTGTTGAAGCTATACTGATGCGTTACGGTCGCAATAAACGCTTCCCAGTCGCTCTCGAAAACTTGGCTGAAAAATACCGGAATCGTCGGTTGGCCGGCGCACGTGACGGTCGGAGCTCCATCGCCCCCGGCGCTCGCCGGAGCCGTTACCCAAGCCGGCGTGATGTTGTTGGTCGGCCCTTCGGTTGAATCCGAGAAAAGCAGATTGACCGTTAAGCCTTTGTCCGTGTACGGTTTGGCTTCGTCAGCCACGAATTGCCAATTAAAATTTCCCTTCGTCGGCTCCAAGTCAGCCCACGAGATCACCAAGCTCGCTCCGCACAATGTGTGATCGATCCCGATCACGTCGTTGGCAAGGGGCGTGAGATACTTCGGAAAGGCGTTTGGATTCCATACGTACATACCGTGCGGCGCGCCCGGCACGGCGACGAACGGATCGCTGCCCTTACACGGCGGCGCAGCTGCCGTTGAAATAGGCGGCGGCGGTGCCGCAGCCAGCGAATTTTCGACCGGGACATTCACGGTTTGCTCGGGCGAGCGCCCGTCGGTCACGACAATCCGCGAACAGCCTAATGTGGCAGCCGGCAGCAGGCCGTCGAACGCAACGGTTGCCGTCGGTCCGGCAACGCTGATCCGCGGCGCACTCGTAGGCGTGGTCACCATCTTCAGCGGACCGTTGAATGAGTTCGCGCACGTGTGTATCAGCGAGGGTTTATCGGCAATTTGAAACGATGCCGCACCGGTTTCTTGCAAGGTTACGGTTTGAATCGTTTGACAGTGCTTGGGAACGGTGGTTCCCGCGCAGGCAAACTGCAGTTTGCCCGATTGAGTAGCGGTAAACTTGTTGAGGGCGCCGATCGTGACCGTTATCGGAACGGTGACGGTATTGTTCGCGCTGTCGGTAATAATCACGTTGCACGAAAACGACAAGTTGCCTTGCCCGAACGCCACGACCACAAACGTTCCGTTTCCGCCGGAAAGTTGCTTGGGACTCACTTGCATTCCGCTTCCGGTCGCCGGACAGCCGCTCACCGAGGCCGAGATCGCTCCGCTAAAGCCGCTGGCCGCCAGCGAAACGACCTGAGTGAGTTTCGTAATCGTGGTCGCACTCGGGGTCACGCCGGGCGACACCGCCATGGTGATCGCATCCGGTTTTCGGCCAACCGACTGCACGAGCATGACCTGATACGTCGCGTCGACGGTCGCCGAATCTCCATTGGACGAACGCACGGTGATCGTGCACGTCGCCGGCGGCGTTCCAACCGCGTACACGTTAACATCAGCGGTGAACCGGCCACGTCGGCCTGCGCCTCGCCGTCGCCCGCGACGAAAATGCCGCCGCCGGAGTTCTGACAGCTCGGATCCGCGCTCGGCGTATAGGTAAGTCCCGGAACGTCGTTTTGCGCTGTGAACGACGAGACGGGGATATCGTTCGTGAGGTCTACCGGCGAAGGCGAGAGTTCCAACGTCTGCGCACCGCTACCGGGGTTGAGGACCCGCGGCAAGTTCGAAGAACAGCCCGTCAGTATAACGGCTGAAAGCAGCACTCCTAACGCCGCAAAACGCATCCATTCTCTCCTTCGGTAGGGCGTAACGGACCGCTTGCTGGAATCGTTCTTTCTAGTATGAAGAGATGGTTAACATTGGCGCTTGCGCTCGGCACGCTCAGCGCGGCGGCGCCCGCTCCCAAGCCGGCTAACTACGACGCATTCGGGATCGCGCTACTGCAGCGGCTCGCGCCGCAAGCAAAAAATCAAAACGTTTTCATCTCGCCGCTGAGCATCGGGATGGCCCTCTCCATGGCCGGCGACGGTGCCGGCGGAAAGACCCGCGCCGCAATCGCTCATGTACTCGGGTTCGCGGCCGGCAGCTTCGCGTGGCCCAACGCGGTGCTGATACATGCCCTAGCCGAAAATCGCGACGCCCAAGTCGGCGTTGCGAACGCGCTCTGGCTTCGGCAAGACATTCCGCCCAAAGCCGCTTACGTCAGCCTTTTGAAGAAAAGCTACGGCGCGCAAGCGCAGGCGCTGCAATTCGGCAACCCGTCGGCCGCGGCGGCGATCAACGCGTGGACCAAGGCGCACACGCTCGGGCTCATCGACAAACTCGTAAGCCAAACGAAGAAAACGGACTTCGCCTACTTGACCAACGCGCTCGCCTTTAAAGCCGACTGGACGCAGCCCTTCAAAAAAAGCGACACGCGCCCGCGCCCATTCAACAACGCCGACGGTTCGAAACCGGACGTCGAGACCATGTCGGAAACGGGGATGTTCAAAGAGATTGACGGTTCGAACTACAGCGCCATCAGAATGCCCTACGGAAAAGGCGGCTACGCCGCGTATGTGATTTTGCCGAATGCAGGCACCTCCGCGACGAAATTTGTCAGCCTCATGAGCGCGGCTAATTTCGATCGCATGGCTTCCAGCATGACGACGCAACGTCTGCAAGTCATGCTTCCGAAGTTCACGGCGAGGTACGACACTTCGCTGGTCGACGTCTTAAAATCGCTCGGTATGGGCGTCGCGTTTACTGCGCAGGCCGACTTCTCCCTAATGCACGCGCCGCCGCCGGGGCTGGCGATCTCCGACGTGCGCCACCAAGCCTACGTGCGCGTGGATGAAAAAGGAACGACCGCTGCCGCCGCAACCTCAATCACGGTAACGACCACCGCGATTCAAATGCCGCCCAAGCAGTTCATCGTCAATCGCCCCTTCGTATTCGTCTTGCGCGACGAACAGACGGGCTCGCTGTTATTTGTTGGTGTCATAAATTCGCTTACGACGCAGTAGCTAGCCTACCGTGTAGATTTACTGGTCCTCGTCGGTCTGCCCATCATCTTGCACGAAGAATTCGGGCGTCGGCGGCGTGTGGATCGTTGGCAGCGGCACGCGATCCGGCATCGCGTAGGCCGGTCCAGCGCCTGGGTTGACGCTCTGACAACCATTAAACTCTTGGATTGTCGAAATTTGCGCAGCGTTGAGCCGGTCGTAGGCCGATACCAGATCGTCGTAGTGCCGTTTCTGGGTAAGCGCTTTGGACCAAAGTGTCTGACAGATGTGGCTCAGTTCGTCCCCGCGTGTCACCAGGGCCGTGCGCTGGTCGTCCAACGCATCGACCTGCTTGCCAATCGCAACGGCCTGCGCACCCACCTGATCGGACTGCGCCTTGAGCGTTGGGTCGCCCGATGCTTGAAACTGGTCGTGCAACTTGTTGCGGTGATCGAGAAGATCCAGATACTGTTCGTGCAGCGAATCTTTGTCGCGGTCCAGGCTCTGTACTTGCCGAATGATGCTGACCTGCTCTTTCATCGTCTTGCTCGTGCCTTCGGGAGAATTCGCCGCGTCGGAGGCGTGAAAAGCGTCCAGCGTGGTCTGCACTGCCGCTTTCGCTGCGGCGTACGCATTTTCGGTGGCAACCGATGCGTTGCGCGCCGCGAGACGTGAATAGCGGCACGGATCGGCATCGGGCGCCGGAGTCACAGGCGGTTTCGGGATGCCTCCCTCGTCGGGAACGTCGGCAAGAGGCGTTGGCGCCCCAAACGGTTTGGGGTCGTCGCCGGCGGCCGGCGCGGCCGGCGCGGCCGCCTTTCCTTCGCAGTATTGTAGCGCTTCGAGAGCCGCGCCGGCTTTCAACCAAATCCGTACGGCAAAGTTTTCAGCAGCTGACGCCTTATCGTCCAACTGATCGAGCTCGGGGGTACACGCCTGCTCCTGTTGCGCTTGCGCCTCCGTCAGCCGTTGTTGAGCGGCAGCTCGTCTCGCGTCACGGGTTTGCCGGTCGCGTTCACGCAGCTGATCGAGGAAGGCTGGATCATTTTGGTTGTTCCACTCGTCTTCGAGCTGCGCAGCCGTGAGCTCGCCGCGGCGGTACCGCAGCCAGGCGTCGTGCGCCGCTGCGCGCAGCAAACGGCTATCGCCGACTGTGACACGCCTGCCGGTTTGCGCGTCTTCCACGTAAGATGTTTCATCGACAGGCGCATCGATCGCCTCGAGTTCATTCTCGGCCGCAAGCGCGGCCGCCCGCGCTTCCCGGCAGGGAGCGGAAGCGGCATCCGATTTTGCGCGCAGTTTCTCGGCGTCGATTTTGGCGTCATCTGCGCCGCGCTTGAAGGCTTCGTACGTCGCGCGCTCCTCCGCGCACTTATCTTTGGGTGTGGGTATCGGCTCGACCGTACCGGTCAGCGAACCGATCCCCATCAGCGAGATCGGGTTCCCGCCGGCCGTCATCCAGTCGCCGAGGTACTTCGAAACATAGCCGATAGAGACGGGGATCAAGAAGCTGCGGTTGACAAAAATAGCTAAGAGCGGAATGCCCGCAGTTACAGCCGATGAGCTTAGCATCATCGCGCGAGCGTGGTAGGCGGTCAGCACCTCGCCGTCCGAGTGTTCCGAATCCGGCTTCGGGCGCCGGCGAAATGCCAGGACGCGCCACAATGTGAATCCGCTCGCGACCAGGGCGATCGCAATGGCAAATGTGTTTGAGTGAAAGAACGGCGCAACGTCCGGCGGCATCATGAAGACGAAGGCCGCAACCACGAGCAGGATCAAGACGAGACTGTATTTCGTGACGAACGTGCGCAGCGTCCCCAGAAGCACGCTCTTGGGTTGAATCCACCCCGATCGCACCGGATCGGCCACTCGCGGTTGTTCTGCTATCAGCCGATCGTGTGAGTATTGTAAGTACGCGGCAGCGCCGGCGTCATTCGGATCGGCGGCGGCTTCGGCAGCTGCAATCGTTAACCCGCGGCGGTGAGCGAAGTACTGCATCGTCAGCGCGAATGGTTGCCATCCTAAACGCAATCGTCGAATCGCCAGCACGAACTCGGAAAGAACCAGCGGGCGAAACTCCCCCGGCAATCGTGTCTGCTCGGGACTTTTCACGAACCTCCAGCACCAAAAACCTTCGACCCAGCTTCCGCAAATGAGAAGCGCCGGCAATAATACTATCGCAAGGTAGCCATGGAGCGTGAACCGATAGAGCGCTTCGGAATATGCGGGGGCCTCGGTAAACGTGTTCGGCCAAACGTGCGAGAGTTTGAAATTGAGCATCGAATGGTCAAAGGCGGCGAGTGCGAAGAGTAACGCCGCCGGCACCCAGACAGCGCGCGATCCGCGCGGCAGAAACCGCACGCCCAGACCAGCGCCCACCCCGACTAACGCTGGATATGCATAGTGCCCAGCCCAGAATATGGAGTACGTGCGCGTATCAACGGTATAGCCCAGCCCCAAGAGATGTTGGAACGCGGCCGGCACGAGCGCGTTCCCTGCAGCCATGACGCCGCCGAGATTGCCCTCGACGAACGCAAACCCCATTCCGGTCGAAAAGCCGACCAACGCAAAATCCGCTATCGAGAGTCGCCGCGATACCGGTAAAAAGAATGCAAGGATAATGACGGGGAGCGCCTTGGCGAATTCTTCGACTACCGGTCCGAGAAGCCACCACTTGGGATCCGCGGCGGCTTGTCCCAGACCGCCCTCTTCTAATGGAAAGTGGATCGGAACCGCCTGAAGATAAAGGGCGACAAGAACCGAACCGACGCATCCAAACACGAAGAACATGACGTATAGCCCGGTTGAAAGCGTCGTGCGCCACGCGTACAGTCTAAAGAGCAGCCAGAAAACGATCAGAACGAGGAGAAAGCTTAAACTGGGCCACGGTGAGGACATGGGAAGCTCCTAAGCATTGCGGCTTCGGGAGCACCCAGCGCGGACCTGTAATGGTACGCGGCGGGCGGGCCTACGACATCAACAGATCGATATCGCTAAAAAGCTCCGCGACATCAAACGAAAGCCACGGCGCAGCTTCATGCGCGAAGCGATCGCCTTCATTGAACGTGTGAACGCCGCTCGCGGAATGTGCGAACACCACACGCTTTAGCGGGTCGACGTCTAGCACCAACGTAGCTCCGGTGCGCAAATAGCGCACGATCTTTTCAGCGGCGAAGGCGGGGCGGTACGACGGCGAGCGTACTTCCACCGCGACATCCGGCGCGAAGGGCGGCTGCTCGCGCTCGGCCTCCGGTAGCGATCGTAGTCGCTCCAACGTGAGGACGGCCACGTCCGGCACGAACATCGTCTGTGTTCCATCGGCAATTCCGAGCCGGAAATCCCACTCGGTCCCCGCGATGCCGATTCCCGCACTGCAACGATGCAAGATGCGCAACGCTGCACCCTGTACGACCGAATGCCTCGTTTTGGGGCTCATCGCCTTTGGATGCGCCTTGCCGTCGAGGTATTCGATGTACGGCTTGTCCTGCAGCAGCACTTCTTCCATCCCATACAAGTGTATCACGCAGTGACCAGCCGATCGCAACCACGTCCGGCGTTGCCGAAGCAATAGGCGTAGGTGTCGGCCGTTTAACTGCAACGTTCACCCGCGCATGCGACGCAGTACGTTCGGGACGCCCGTTAATAATGATGATCGGATTTGCTTGCTGCGGCGGTTGCGGGGGCAGCGGTGCCGGCGGCACCATGTGCGCGCAGCTGGCCACGACAAAGGCGAGAAGCGAGGCGAGCGCGCGAGTCATAGTAGAGAAATGCATGAGTCCCCTCCGGCGTGACAGAAGGTCCAACGGCTGTGGCTACGCACACCGTACACAAGAACGTCCTCGAAAACGCGCGTCCGTACGAGCCTGAAAAGGGCACGGTCCGCCGCGTTACCGCCGGCGCGATAAAGCGTCGAAAAGGCCGTACGATCTTTCCGATCGTCACCGCATACGACGCGCCGTTCGGACAATTCGCCGAAAAGGCCGGCATCGACGTCATTCTCGTCGGCGACAGCGTCGGCAACGTCGTACTCGGCTACGATGAAACGACGCCCGTCACGATCGAAGACATGGTCCACCACGCGAGCGCCGTCGTGCGAGGCACGTCACGTGCGCACATCATGGTGGATATGCCGTTCGGTTCGTACCAAGTCAGCGACGAAGACGCGACGCGCAACGCTATCCGGTTAGTAAAAGACGGCGGCGCGTGTTCGGTGAAAATGGAAGGCGGCACGTTCGTCGCTGATCGCATCCGCGCCATTTACAGTGCCGGCATTCCCGTTGTCGGACACATCGGCGTCATGCCGCAGACCGCGAGCTTAGGTCCCGGGTACAAGATGCGCAAGAATCGCGAACGGTTAGTCGCCGACGCGAAAGCGATCGAAGCTGCCGGTGCCTACGCGATCGTGCTCGAAGTGATCGATCACGAAGTCGCGCGCGAACTCACCGAGATGCTGACCATCCCGACCATCGGCATCGGGTCGGGTCCGCATTGTGATTCGCAGGTGCTCGTGCTGCACGACGTGCTCGGCATGTATCCGGATTCACCGAGTTTCGTGAAGCGCTACGCGTCCATCGGAACCGATGCGGCCACGGCCCTCCGCGCATTCGCCGAGGACGTAAAGGAAAAGCACTTTCCAGAATAAACTTGTAGCCTCTTCAAGGAGAGCCCCTATGCGGTTTTTCCGGACTGTTTCCATCATCGCGTTTGCGCTTGCGCCGCTCGCCGTCCACTCGCAAGGCGGCGGCGGGTCAGAGAAAACCGCCCAGTATCTGCGCGGACACAATGGCGCATCATATCGCTTTCGCTGCCCGGCCAGCGGAATCGCGGGTACGATTTGGGGAACCGGGGTTTACACCGACAACAGCTCCGTCTGCACCGCGGCCATTCACGCCGGTAAGATTACACCCGCATCGGGCGGCATCGTGCTCATACGCATCTTGCCCGGGCGAGCGGCATATTCGGGGTCAAGCCGTCACGGAATAACGAGCCTAGCTTACGGACGTTGGCGTGGAAGTTTCGCTGTCGTGGGCGCGCAGCCCATGACGAGCGCTAGCGCCGTCGCAACGCCGCCACCTAAGGCCGCACCGGCCGTCCAAACGGATAACGCCACCAGCAGCAGCGGCACTATGGAACCGGCGCCGGAGCCGCCTACATATGCCGAAGTTGCGGAGCCTTTGCCGCCCGGGGCGGCGCCTACACTTCCCAGCGAAGCGGCGGCCAGCGGAACCGGCTGGCAGGCCAATGCGGTAAAGTTGCGCGGCCGCAACAACCAGCGCTTTACTTTTGTCTGCACGGCTCATGGCGATCTCGGAACAGTTTGGGGAACCGGCGTTTACACCGACGACAGCTCGATTTGCACCGCGGCGGTGCATGCGGGCATAATCACGCAATCGGGCGGGGGAGCGGTCCGCATTGAAATCCGTCCCGGCCAAAGTTCCTACAATGGGTCGTCGCAAAACGGCGTCGATTCACAAGCTTTCGGAAGCTGGGGCGGCAGCTTCGTCTTTGTTCGAAGCTAAACCGGCGCCGCGCGTGAGGCATGCCAAGCCGGGACGTTCGGATACGTGCCGGTCAAGCACCCCAAGCACATTTCATCCCGCTTGCGGCCCGTCGACGCAACCAATCCGTCGAGACTGAGATAGCCTAGCGAATCGGCGCCGATGCGCTGCCGGATCTCTTCCACCGTATGATTTGCCGCGATCAACTCGTCGTACGTTGCCATGTCCACGCCCAGATAACACGGATGCATGATCGGCGGCGAGCTGATGCGCACGTGCACTTCCGATGCGCCCGCTTCGCGAAGCAGTTGCACGATACGCGGCGTGGTCGTTCCGCGCACGATCGAATCGTCGACAACGACGACGCGCTGCTGGTTCAGATTCTCGACCACCGGATTGAATTTTAAGTGTACGCCGCGACTGCGCATGTCTTGCTCGGGACTGATGAACGTGCGGCCGATGTAGCGATTTTTGATGAGGCCCTCAACATAGGGCAGCTGCGCCTCAGCTGCGTATCCGATCGCGCCCGGAATTGCAGAGTCGGGAACCGCCATCACCACGTCGGCTTCGACCGGATACTCGCGCGCCAGTTCGCGTCCCATGCGGTACCGTGCCATATAAACCGATTCGCCGCTGAAATTTGAGTCCGGGCGCGCGAAGTAAATGTACTCGAACATGCAGAGAGCCGTTTTCTCACCCGGCCGCACCATCACGGATTCCAAACCGTCTTTGGATACGCGGATGATTTCGCCGGGCTTGAGCTCGCGCACGTAGTTCGCGCCGATCGTCGCGAGCGCGCACGACTCCGACGCCACCACGTAGCCGCCCTGACCGTAGGTTCCCAGGCATAACGGCCGCACGCCCCACGGATCGCGGAACGCGTAGAGCTCGTCTTTGGTGCAAAGCGCGATTGAGTAAGCGCCGCGGGCTCGTTCCAGCAACGACGTAATCCGGTCCATCATCGAGCCGCTGCCCTCGACGATCACCTTCGCCATCACTTCGGAGTCCGACGTCGCTTGCAGCGTCACGCCGGGCGAGAGTGTCTCACGCAGTTCGTCGGTATTGGTCAGGTTACCGTTGTGCGCGAACGCAAAATCGCCGAGCACGCTTTGTTCGAGCAGTGGCTGTGCGTTGACAACGATCGAAGACCCCGTGGTTGAGTATCGCGTATGTCCGACGGAGATGTAGCCGTTCAGTTCGCGCAGATTCTCTTCATCGAAGATGGCGCCGAGCAGGCCCATCTCTTTGTGCGATCGCAGTGTGCCGCCGTCAGCCGCGGCGATGCCCGCCGATTCCTGTCCGCGGTGCTGCAGCGCGTAGAGTGCAAAAAAAGCAAGCCGCGCCGCGTCGTGCCCCGGTGCATAGATTCCCGCGACGCCGCACATGCCCAACAGGTTCGGAACACTCCCCACGGTGTCATCCTGAGTAGCGTTCGCCTTGGGCGAACGCGTCGTCGAAGGACGGCCCAGGTTTGTCATCCTGAGTAGCGTTCGCCTTGGGCGAACGCGTCGTCGAAGGACGGCCGAGCTTGTCGAGGCCCGCGCGAAGATCACCCAGAACAAGGCGGGCGTGCGCGCCCTTGCGCTGGTTTCGGTCACGAAGGACTACGACGGAGTGCGCGCGCTCGACGGCGTCTCCTGCGAAATCGCGCCCGGGGAGATGGTGGCGCTGGTCGGACCGAGCGGCTGCGGAAAGAGTACGCTGCTGAACTTGGCCGGGTGTATAGACTTGCCGAGCGCCGGAAGCGTTTTCGTTGACGGCCAAGAGACCAGCCGGCTAAGTGACGACCGCCTCACCGCACTCCGGCGCGATCGTATCGGAACGATTTTCCAGTTCTTTAATCTACTGCCCGCAATGACGGTCGCCGACAACGTCGCCCTCCCGCTGATCTTGCAGCGCTGCCCGCAGAAAGAGTTGGAGGATCGCGTCGCCGCGGCGCTCGATGGAGTCGGGATCGCGGACAAAGCCGGCGCATATCCGTCACAGCTTTCCGGCGGCCAAGCTCAACGCGCCGCGGTCGCGCGCGCGATCGTTCACAAACCGGCGCTGGTTCTTGCCGACGAACCGACCGGAAATCTCGACTCGCATTCCGGCATCACCGTTCTTCAGCTGCTGCGCGACATCGCCGACCGCGGCCAAACGATCTTGATGGCCACCCATTCACCGGAAGCGGCGAAGTGGTGCGACCGCTCGATCCAACTCCAGGACGGCAAAATTACTTAAGTGAAAGCGTTCCTCACGCTCTTCCGAAGCTTGGTGCTCGGCTATATGTGGCAGAACCGCTTACGCTCGTTCGTAACGCTGCTGGCGATCGGGCTCGGCATAGGGCTCTTCGTCGCAATCGATCTCGCAAACGCAACGGCGATCGCTTCGTTCTCCTCCAATGTAAATATCGTAACGAGCCGCGTGAATTTGCAGGTGCTCGGTGAAGGGCGTGCATTCGACGAACGAACGCTGCTGAAAGTGATGCGGGCGCCCGGCGTGGTGCAAGCTTCGCCGGTTATCGAAGATTCGATCGTCATCGGCGCGCGCCAAGGCGACCCGAACTCCGGTGAAATTCTCCGCGTCCTCGGGATAGATTTGCTGCAACCGCTGCCCGAAGGGATCGACGTGCGCGGTAATACCTCGGATCCCTACGGCCTCATGGACGGACGCGGCGCGATCGTCTCCCAACGCGTCATCGATCGTCTTCATCTGCATGTCGGCAACAACTTTACCGCGCTGGCAGGCGGGCGGCCCGTCACATTTACCGTCGCCGCAATCGTTCCGCGCTCCGTCAGCGCGGCCGACTCAAGTGTCGTCTTCGTCGACATCGTTACCGCACAGGAGCTTTTCGGAAAAGTCGGCTCGATCGATCGCATTGACTGCATCGTCCTCCCGCAGCGCTTACGGCAAGCCAAAGCCGCGCTAGCAACGATCGTTCCGCCGGGTACGCGCGTCGTGGAACCGGCAACGCGCACAGACGAAGTGCGCCGGCTGCTGCGCAGCTTCCAAGTAAATCTCGCCGCGATCTCCTTGATCGCGCTGCTCGTCGGCGCATTTCTCATCTACAACACGGTCGCCATCTCGGTCGTGCAGCGGCGCGCCGAGATCGGGACGGTACGCGCAGTAGGAGCGACGCGCGGACAGATTTTCAGCACATTTCTCGCTGAAGGTGCGGTTTTCGGCATACTTGGCTCATGCTTGGGCTTGGTGTTCGGATACTTTCTCGCGCGTCTAGCGGTCGGCGCGGTAACGCACACGGTGAACACGCTCTATGTCGGAACGCACGTGGATCGCGTACTCTACGATCCGCGCCTGATGCTCGAAGCGCTGTTGTTCGGCATCGCCGTCGCGATGATCTCCGCGATAGCGCCCGCCATCGAAGCCGCCGGCACGCAGCCTTCGCGCGTCATGGGCTCACGCGGTTTCGAACCGCAGATGAACCGCTTGGCCATCTTGCTCTCGCTCGTCGGGCTGCTTCTCCTCGGCTTGGCATACATTGCAGCGCAAGCGCCTGCGATCGATGGGCTCCCCCTCTTCGGCTATGCGTCGGCGCTCTGCATCATACTTGGCACCTCACTGCTCGTGCCGCTCGGCGTGATCGTCACGGCGCGCCTGCTGCAAAAACTGGGCTACAGCCTTTCATCGGCGGCGTTGCTGGCCGCGGCAAATTTCGGCGGAACGCCCCGGCGCAACAGCTTGGCCATAGCGGCGCTCGCGATTGCAGTAGCGATGATCGTAAGCGTCGCCGTGAGCGTCTATTCGTTACGCGCCACCGTCGCCGCGTGGCTCGACCAAACGCTCATCGCCGATCTCTTCGTGCGCCCGATGGGCGTTTCGGGCGAAGTCTATGACGCGCGCATTCCGGCGAACATCCCGGAGCGAGTTCGCGCGTTGCCCGGCGTAGCCGCCGTCGATACATTTCGGGGCGTGGAGATTCCATTTCAGGGGTCGCTAATAACGCTTGCGCGCACCGATTTCCGCACGATCGCGCAACGCGATTGGGTGCACGTCTCCGGCGGCGCGAACGCCGCGACGCTCGCACGCACACTGCCCGGGACAACGCGCGTGATCGTGAGCGCACCCTTTGCCGAAAAGGCGAATCTGCATCCGGGCGATTCGATCGTGCTTGACACGCCGGACGGACCCACCTCGTTCCTCATAGCCGCGATTTACGACGATTACTCGAACGATTCGGGCACCGTCTTGGTCGATCAGCGCACGTTCAACCGCCTCTACCGCGACGATTCCGCGGGCATGTTTTCCGTCTATGCCAAACCGGGGACCGATCTCAATGCCCTGCGCACGCGGGTCATTCGCGCGGCGCTGCCGCTGCGCGTTGACGTAGAAACGACGCACGATCTGCGCGCGGTCGTCTTCGCTATTTTCGACCGCACCTTTCTCATTACGCAGGCGCTCAACATCATCGCCATCACGATTGCCGTGATGGGAGTCGTGAGCACACTCTTCGCGCTCGTCCTGGAGCGCCGGCGCGAAATTGGCGTGTTGCGCTATCTGGGTTTAACGATCCGTGCGGTTCGAAATATGGTACTCTATGAGGCCACTCTGATTGGCGTCCTGGGCGGATTGTTCGGAATAGGAGCGGGAATGTTGCTGGGGTTGCTCTTGATCTACGTTATCGATCGCCAAGCGTTCGGCTGGCCCATGCAGTTGCACGTACCGTACTGGCCGCTGGCGGAATCGCTGCTGCTCGTACTCGCCGCCGCAGTCCTTGCCGGACTTTACCCGGCGCGAGTCGCCGCGCGCATCGCGACGGCCGACGCGGTGCGAAGCGAATGAAACTTCTACTCGCAGCCGCGGCCGCATTGTCGATTGCAACCGCTCCCTATCAGTTCCATTTTCCGGCCGATCACGGTTCGCATCCGTCCTACCAAACCGAATGGTGGTATTTCACCGGGCATCTCAAAGCCGCCGATGGCCGCAAATTCGGATACGAGGTTACGTTCTTCCGCGCGCGCGTCCGTCCCCAAGACGTGGCGCGTGCCCAGCGCGTCTTCGGCGGCAGCCGGTGGCGCGGCGACCAAGTCTATGCCGCGCATTTCGCGCTCACCGATCGGCAGGGCGGGAAATTTTTTCACGCCGAACGCCTGGCGCGCTCAGCGCTCGGCTTGGGCGCGTCCGCGGTGGGAAGGCTCGCGGTCAACGTCGATACGTGGTCGCTCAAGGGCTTCCCGATGACCCTGCATGCCGACGATGGCGATATGCGACTCGATCTCACGCAAAAGCCGCTCAAACCGCCCGCGATCCACGGCCACGACGGCCTCTTCCGCAAAGGCGCGTGCGCGAGCTGCGCTTCGCATTACTATTCGTACTCACGCTTGCAGACGCAAGGCGTGCTGACGTACGCCGGCAAGTCGCTCAGGGTCAACGGCACGTCTTGGATGGATCACGAGTTCGGCACGAACCAGCTGCTCCCGGAAGAAACCGGCTGGGATTGGATGTCGCTGCAACTCGACGACGGCCGCGAGCTCATGCTCTATCTCTTCCGCCGGCCGGACAACACGATCGAACCGCAATCGTCCGGCAGCCTCATCGAACGCGACGGCCGCGTGCGTCCGCTCTCGCTTAGCGAGCTGAGCGTCAACGCAACAAGTCACTGGCGCAGCGCGGCAACGCACGCATCATATCCGGCCAGCTGGCGCGTGCGTGTGCCTTCCGCGTCGCTCGATCTCGAGGTGACGCCGGTGCTGGCAAACCAGGAACTCGTGTTGCGATCGTCTCCGTCGTATTGGGAAGGTGCGGTCGACGTGCGCGACGCTGCGAGCTCACGGCCTCGCGGACAAGGCTATGTCGAACTGACCGGCTACGTCGAACGCGTCATTTTGTGAGTTGCGCGATATCGCGGCGGAATGTGAGCCCCGTGGCAGATCCGAAGCGCTGCGTGAGATCGCGAACCGCATCGTAAGCGCGCATTCGCGCCGCGTGTAGATCTTCTCCGAGCGCGCTTACCGTAAGAACGCGCCCGCCCGCTGACTTGACTGAACCGTTTTGCTGCGTGGACGTCCCCCAAAAAGCGTTCACGCCATCCGGCAGCGTAATCTCGCGCGGCAAGTCCGCAAGCGGCGCGCTGCTGCGCGGATATTCCGCGCTCGCGAGGACGATGCCGACACAAGCGCGGTCACCCAAAGACGCCGCACCCGTATCCAGCTTTCCGTCTGCTGCGGACTTTAGAAAAAGCGCGAAGTCTCCGTCGACGCGCGGCATCAACACCTGCGTCTCCGGATCGCCAAAACGCGCGTTGAACTCGATCACGTACGGACCCTTATCGGTCCACATGAGCCCGCAGTACAAGACGCCGATGTAGTGCTCGCCGTCTGCGTCCAGCCCGCGCTGCGCCGGTGCGATAATGCGCGCCTGCACTTGCGCGTTGAGATCGCTTGGAAAGCCGTGTGGCGGTGAATAGGCGCCCATGCCGCCGGTATTCGGGCCGGTATCGCCGTCGCCGGCGCGTTTATAGTCGCATGCCGACGCAAACGTATGAAGCGTGCGCCCGTCGCCGATCGCAAAGACGCTGACTTCGCGCCCTTCGAGCTTTTCCTCGAGCAGCACGTCGGCGCCGCCTCCCGGCACGCGATTCCCGCCGTACCAATCCTCTAGTACGCTGCGCGCTTCGGCTGCATCGGCGGCGACGACCACGCCTTTGCCCGAGGCCAATCCGTCGGCTTTGATCACGCATGCGCCGGTCCATTCGTCGAGGGTTTTTTGCGCGGCGCCGAGCGAATGCACGACGGCCGCACGCGCGGTCGGAATATTGTGACGCTCCATAAAACGCTTGGCGAAGATTTTGCTCGACTCTAAACGCCCGCCGGAACGATCGGGACCGAACGTCGCGATTCCCGCTTCGCGCAAACGGTCGCCGACGCCCGATGCGATGGCCGTCTCCGGACCGATGATGGCGAGATCGATGCCCTCGGCTTTGCACCGCGCGCCGAGCGCTTTGCCATTCGTCGGAGCGATCCCCCAATTTACGCCGCGCGATGCCGTGCCCGCATTTCCCGGCGCCGCAAAGACGGCTTCACATGAAGGCGAGGCCGCCAGCCGCCACGAGAGCGCATCTTCGCGCGCGCCGCTCCCGATAACCAGAACTTTCATTCCCACTCGACCGTGCTTGGCGGTTTCGACGTGATGTCGTATGCAACGCGGTTGATTCCCGGAACTTCATTGACCAGGCGAGTGCTGATGCGTTCCATCAAAGGATACGGCAGCCGCGCCCAGTCGGCGGTCATACCGTCTTCACTCGTGATCGCGCGCACCGCAACCAAATTGGAATAGGTCCGCCCATCGCCCATGACGCCGACGCTTTTGACCGGCGTAAGCACTGCGAAGTATTGCCACGGTTTCGGATCGAGCGTCGCGGCGTCGATCTCTTCGCAGACGATCGCATCGGCCTCGCGCACCAGATCCAGGCGCTCGTCGGTAACATCGCCGATGATGCGCACGGCCAATCCCGGGCCGGGAAACGGCTGGCGCTGCACGATCCGCTCCGGCAAACCCAAGACCTTACCGACCGCGCGAACTTCATCTTTAAAGAGCGCGCGCAGTGGCTCGATAAGTTCGAGGCTCATCTCTTCGGGCAAACCGCCGACGTTGTGGTGCGATTTGATTTTGTGGCCGGCCTTGCTCGCGGGCGTCTTTGATTCAATGACGTCGGGATAGAGCGTGCCCTGCACCAAGTACTTGACGCCCGGAATCTTGGCGGCTTCCTCTTCGAAGACGGCGATGAACTCGTGGCCGATGCGGATGCGCTTCTCCTCAGGGTCGGAAACGCCGTCCAGCCGCCGCAGGAAACGCTCGCGCGCGTCGACCGCGTCTACATTTAAATGAAGGACCTCAACGAACGCCTCGACCACCAGCGCGGCCTCGTTCTTGCGCAGCAGCCCATGGTCTACGAAGATGCAGGTCAGCTGCTCGCCGATGGCCCGCGAAACCAGCGTGGCCGCTACCGCCGAGTCGACGCCGCCCGAAAGTGCGCAGATCACCTTGTCGCTGCCGACGCGCTCGCGAATCTCGGCAATGGTGCGCTCGACAAATGACTCCATACGCCAATCCGAACCGATCCCTGCGATGCCGTGCACGAAGTTGTCAAGTATGCGGCGGCCAATTTCGGTGTGCGCCACTTCCGGGTGAAACTGCACGCCGTATATTTTCCGTTTGTCATCGGCCATCGCCGCAACCTTGCAGCGCTCCGTGGAGGCAATCTCCGAAAAGCCCGGCGGAAGTTTTACCACAGAGTCGCCGTGCGACATCCACGCGCGCGACTCGGACGGCACGCCCGCAAACAGCGGATTATCGCGCCTAACCGCAACGAAGGCCGGTCCGTACTCCGCCCGATCGAGTTTCACCAGCTCGCCGCCGGCATCGCCCGCGATCAGCTGCATGCCGTAACAAATACCCAGCAGCGGCACGCCGCTTTGCACGATCGCCGGATCCATGCGCGGCGCATCGGGCACGAGCGTGCTTTCTGGACCGCCGCTCAAAATGAGGGCTTGCGGATTGCGCGCGGCCAGTTCTTTCCACGGCGTGTCGTAAGGAACGATCTCACAATACACGTTGAGCTCGCGCACGCGGCGCGCGATCAACTGGCTGTATTGAGCGCCAAAATCCAAAACGAAGACAGTCGCCGGCACCGCTGCGCTCTTCGCGGCACAGGAAGCCGACGCATGCAGGGGGTAAGCGCCATGGCGTGACGGTCTCGGAATTGAACCGGTCCGGCCGCGAAGATTTTTGCAATGCGGTCGGGTTCGCATTCGAAAACTCGCCGTGGATCGCCCGGCAGGCTTGGGAGAAGCGGCCGTTTGCAAGCGTGGACGAGATGCACGCCGCCATGGTCGCCATCGTCGAGCGAGCGCCTGAGGAGAAACGCATCGAACTGATCGCCGCGCACCCCGACCTCGCCGGCCGCGTCGCGCGCGAAGGCCGCTTGACGCCCGCCTCGCAAGACGAGCAAAGTTCGGCCGGCCTCGACCGCCTTTCAAAGGAAGAACTCGAGCGCTTTGAACGCCTCAATGAAGCCTACCGCGCACGCTTTTCGTTTCCGTTCGTCATCTGTGCGCGCGAAAACACCAAGGGTTCGATCCTCGCTGCGCTGGAGAGCCGCGCGCAAAACGATCGCACGACCGAAGTTTCGACGGCCCTGCGCGAGATAGCGAAGATCGCCCGCCTCCGCCTCTCATACACGGTGGAACCATGACAGCAGGCGCACTCCCCAGTAGTGTCATGGTGAGCAGCGCACATACCGGTGTCATGGTGAGCAGCGCATCTTCGATGCGCGTAGTCGAACCACGCGTGAAACGCACATGACCGCGTACGCGCTCGAATGGCTGAGCTTGCTCTTCCGCTGGTTTCATTTCGTCGCGGGGATTTCGTGGATTGGAACGTCGCTGTATTTTGTGTGGCTCGACAACCACTTGACGCCGCCCGAAAGCGACGCGGATAAAACGCACGGCGTAAGCGGCGAGCTGTGGTCGGTGCATGGCGGCGGATTCTATCACAACCAGAAATACTTGACCGGACCGGTCGGTCAGCCGCTGCCGCAAACACTGCATTGGTTTAAATGGGAAGCGTACTGGACGTGGATCAGCGGCATGGGCATGCTCGCGATCATGTACTGGATCGGCGCGAGCAACTACCTCATCGATCGTTCGGTGATGAACCTTACGCCGCTCGAAGCGATCGGGATCAGCGTCGGTTCGATCTTTGCGGGCTGGCTGGTGTACGACGCGCTGTGCAAACTCTTAGGACGCCGGCCGCTGGCGCTCGGCGTCGCCGTCTACGGTTTTCTCGTGGTCGCCGCTTGGGGACTCTTCCACGTTTTCGGTGCGCGCGCCGCATACATTCACATCGGAGCGATCGTCGGAACGATCATGGTTGCCAACGTCGCGCATGTTATTATTCCCGGACAAAAGAAAATGGTCGACGCGATCCGCGCCGGACAAGCCCCCGATCCGCTGCCGGGGCAGCTCGGTAAGATTCGATCGGTCCATAATACCTACTTTACGTTACCCGTACTCTTCATAATGATCAGCAGCCATTACCCGATGACGTACGAAAATCCGTACGGCTGGCTGATCTTGGCCGGCATCAGCCTTTCCGGCGTACTCGTGCGTTACGCGTTCATTCTCTCGCACAAAGGAAAACTGGTACCGGCTCTGCCCATTGCGGCGTTTGTGATCCTTGCTGTGATTGCCATTGCGATCATGCCACGGGGAGCCGGCACGAGCCGAACCGTGGCATTCGAGCAAGTTCAACCGATCTTCGCGCAACGCTGCGCGGTGTGCCATTCGGCCCATCCCACGCAGCCCGGCTTTGCGGCCGCGCCCGCAGGGGTTTTGCTCGACACGCCGCAGCACATCGCGAGCAATGCGCAGCGAATCTACCAGCAAGCCGTGGCTTCTCAAGCGATGCCGCTTGGAAACGTAACGGGGATGACGAAAGCCGAACGCGTGCAAATCGCAGGCTGGATAGCCTCGGGAGCGCCGCTCAAATGATCTCAACCCACGTGCTCGACACGTCGCGTGGAGAGCCGGCCCGCGGCGTAACCGTGCAGCTCTTTCGCATTGACGGCGACGCGCGCAAATTACTCGCCACGGGAGAAACCGACGCCGACGGCCGCATCGCGCCGATCTTCGCCGGCGAGCTCGAAGCGGCGACGTACGTCTTGCTGTTCTCGGCCGGAGCATATTTTCGCGGCGGCGGCGTCGCGACGTTTTTCGACGAAATCCCCGTCCGCTTTGTCATCGAACGAGGTTTGTCAAAATATCACATTCCGCTTCTGCTGGCGCCCTTCGGTTACTCCACGTACAGGGGCTCTTAAGAGGACCTGCCCAAGAGAGGGTTCAATCGGTCGGCCAGGTGGCTTGGTTGAAGCGGCACGCAGCGCGCGCACGCGCTTGGTTTATGTTGGGCGCAGTTTGTGCTGCCGCCCTACTATTGGTTGCCCCGGCTCTCGCACAACGCGCCTCGAATTTTCAGGGCGCGAATTTGCAAAATGCCAACATGCAGAATGCGAACTTACAGAACGCGAATTTGCAATCCACAAATTTAAAGAACGCCGACTTAGAAGGCGCGAACTTGCAAGGCGCGCACATGACCGGCGCAAATCTGCGCGGTGCGAACCTGCGCGGAGCAAACCTCCGCGGGGCCACGCTAATGGGAGCGGATCTGCAAGGCACCGATCTCACCTCATCCGACTCACGCGGCGCGAACTTTCGCGGCGCCAAATTGCAGAGCGTCAACTTTAGAAGCGCCAATCTGTACGGCGCCCACCTGCGCGGCGGAAATCTTGCGGGCGCGCATCTCTACGACGTCAATCTTCAACGCGCGGACTTGCAGGGCGCGAACCTGAGCGGAGCCTCGCTGCAAAGCGGTAAGCTCCAGAGCGCGAATCTTCAGACCGCGAATCTCCGCGGAGCGAAACTTCAGAGCGCGAACCTGCAAGGCGCCAATTTGCAAGGCGCGCATCTGCAAGGCGCCAACTTGCAATCCGCCACCATCTACGGCGCGACACTTTACAGCGCCGACATGACGCGCGCCGACGTCCGCGGAGCCAATCTGCAAAATGCGGATCTCGGGCTCGTGAACCTTCAGGGCGCGAATTTGCAAAAGGCAAATCTTTACGGTGCCGGTTTGAACGGCGCCAACTTACAGCACGCGATCTTCCAAGACGCCAACCTGCAAAACGCAAGGATGCAAGGCGCGCATCTGCAAGGCGCAAATTTTAGCGGCGCAACGCTATACGGAACCGATCTGACCGGCGCCAATATGTACCTAACGAATCTACAGGGCGCCAACTTGCAAACCGCCATTCTTGCAACGGCTAATTTACAAGGCGCCAATCTAGCAAACGCAAATCTTCAAAACGCAAACTTACGCGGGGCGAGTTTGCTTAACGCTATTCTTCAGCATGCAGACCTTCAAGGCGCCGACCTTCAGGGCGCAAATCTGCAAGGCGCGAAGATGCAGAGCGCTAATCTCTACAACCTCAGCCCGATGCCGGCACCCGCACCGTCGCCTCACACTGTGCCAACCCCGGCGCCGAGCCACCCACCGGCGCATACGCGCCCACCCAGATAGGCCGCGCCGCGTGAGGCGCAATCTGTTCGCGGCAGTCGTACTACTGGCCGCGCTGCTTTGCGCGCCGGCGATGGCGCAGACGGCCAACCTTGTCGGATCAAACATGCAGGGCAAGAATCTGCAGAATGCGGACCTGCACAACGCCAATCTTCAAAACGCCGATCTGCAAGGCGCAAATCTGCGCGGCGCAAATTTGGCCGGTGCGAATCTGCGCGGAGCGAACCTTCTCGGCGCCCATCTCGGGGCAGCAACCTTAACCGGCGCGATCTTGCAAGGTACGAACTTGCAGCACGCCGATTCTGAAGGCGCGAATTATCAAAACGCAAACCTGCAGCAAGCCAATCTGCAGGGCGCCGACCTCCAGAACGCAGTGCTGACGGGCGCCGATTTGTACGGTGCGAACCTCACGCGCGCGAATCTTTTCGGCGCTAATCTGCAAAACGCCGATCTGCGAACGGCAAACTTGCACAGTGCGAACCTGCACAACGCAGCGCTGACCGGCGCCAACCTGCAGCAAGCCGATCTGCAAAACACCAGTCTTATCGGAGCCAACCTCACCGGCGCTCGACTCCAGGGCGCAAACCTGCACGGCGCAAAGCGCTCGGCTTCGAGCGCGATCGCGGCGGCCACGCCACCTGCTGCCGCGGCGCCGTTGCCGGGTCCAGCCACGACGCCTCCACGAATCTACTCGACCGGGCCGCGGGCCTATTCCGGGCCCCCGCGCACCTATTCGCCGCCGGCCGGACCGGTCGCGACGACGCCGCCGTTCGGAAACGCGCCGCTGGGACAAGTTCCCATCCTCTTCAACGACCACTTGGTGCATACCGACGACATTTTGAGCCGCGACCGCGTACTGGCCGCGCTCGTGCGCGGCAGCGCTATTCTCGTCCCGCTGCGCGCGATGCTCGCGCAGATGGGCGGCGCGCAAGTTGCTTACGATGCGTCGAGCAAAACGATCATCATCACGAAGGCGGGCGCCCGAGTCGTCCTGACGCTCGGCGTCCCGCGCGTCATCGTCAACGACAAGGTACATCCG
>JABXNS010000045.1_pt1 | contig 62712 bp, 52 predicted proteins | sample 7301101 | NCBI WGS metagenome assembly JABXNS01 (sample SAMN14449646, study PRJNA615230) | soil metagenome | isolation source: soil from bare, unvegetated metal-rich iron-sulfur acidic spring small-cell... | place: Canada: Paint Pots Mound, Kootenay National Park, BC | collected 2017-05-25 | reverse complement strand
TCGATTCCCGAACGCTGCTGCGTATCTGGCACTCTGGATCAAGAACGCTCGCAAAATGAAGCCCGAGGTAATAATGCCAACACTCGGGCTGGATGAATACGATCCTGTTCTCAAAGCGAAAGTCACCGCGGCGAACGGCGGACTCACCGATCAGCAGGTCGCCGATATCGTCGCCTATCTAACTGCACTGAAGTAACCGGAGACAAGACTTGGCAACCACGGCAATCTCAGCCCCGGCGTACGGCGCCGAATACCCGGGTGAGCACACCGGCCTCTGGAGCTGGCTCAGCACTGTAGATCACAAGCGCATCGGCATCCTCTATCTCTACACCGCGCTCGGCTTTTTCATGTTCGGCGGCATCGAGGCCGTGATTATCCGGGCACAGCTGGGCGCGCCGAACCAGCATATCGTCTCAGCGGAGTTCTACAACCAGCTCTTCACGATGCACGGGACGACCATGATTTTCCTCGCCATCATGCCGCTCTCGTCAGCGTTCTTCAATTTTCTGATTCCGCTGCAGATTGGCGCGCGCGACGTCGCGTTCCCGCGACTCAATGCCTTCAGCTATTGGGTTTATCTTTTCGGCGGATTGTTCATCACGCTTCCGATTTTCTTCGCGCTCGCGCCGAACGGCGGCTGGTTCGGCTACGCGCCCTTGACGACCAAGCCTTACTCCCCCGGTCTCAACATCGACTTCTGGGTAATCGGCCTCCAGATACTCGGTGTGTCGTCGCTCGCTGCGGCGTTCAATTTCCTAACGACGATCATCAACCTCCGCGCGCCAGGCATGACCCTCATGCGCATGCCGATGTTCACCTGGATGGCGTTCGTCGTTCAGGTGCTCTTGGTGCTGGCTTTCCCGGTTATCACCATAGCGCTGGTGTTCCTGCTCTTCGACCGCTTTTTCGGTACGAACTTCTACAACACCGTCAGTGCGGGCGCCGATCCGCTGCTCTGGCAGCACCTGTTTTGGATCTTCGGACATCCAGAGGTCTACATCCTGGTTCTCCCGGCCTTCGGACTCGTCTCCGAAGTGCTGCCGACGTACTCGAGGAAGCCGTTGTTCGGATATCCGGTCATGGTGTACTCTGGAATTCTGATCGCCGTCCTGGGGTTCGGCGTCTGGGCGCATCACATGTTCGCCGTGGGAATGGGGCCGATCGCTGATACGTTCTTCGGTCTGACGACGATGCTCATCGCGATCCCCACCGGCGTGAAGATCTTCAACTGGATCGCGACGATGGCGCAAGGCTCCATCCGCTACACAACCGCGATGCTTTACGGGATCGCGCTCGTGGGCTTGTTCACGATCGGGGGAATCTCTGGGATCATGCATTCATCGCCGCCGGCGGATTTGCAACAGACGGACACGTACTTCATCGTCGCGCACTTCCACTACGTGTTGTTTGGCGGCTCCATTATGGGAATCTTCGCCGGCATCTACCATTACTTCCCCAAAATCACCGGCCGCCTCCTCGACGAGAGGCTGGGCAAGATCCATTTCTGGCTCACCTTCGTCGCGATGAACCTCACTTTCTTCCCGATGCACTTCGCGGGAATGCTCGGGATGCCGCGGCGCATCTACACCTACGACTCAGGGCAGGGGTGGGATCTCTACAACGCAATGTCCACTGCGGGCGCGATGATCTTCCCGATTGCGATGGCGATCTTCATTTACAATTTCTTCGTTAGCAGGAAGCGCGGAGAGATCGCCGGAGCGAATCCGTGGGGCGCCGGAACGCTCGAATGGACGATTCCCAGCCCTCCGCCGGAGTATAACTTCGCCCGGATTCCGACCGTGACCAGCAGATACCCGATCTGGGAAGGCAAGGAAATCGACCACGAGTGCGCGCGCATCAACTCGCAGACCGGGAAGACCCCGCACGATCTCGGGATTGTGATGCCCTACAGCACCATCAAGCCACTCCTGGTGGCACTCGGGCTGGTCGTCATGTTCTGCGGACTCATCTTCGCCCGCGCGCTCATCGCCGTCGGCGCGGCCACGATGATCTTCTCTCTCTACAGCTGGCTCCTGAGCCCGCTCGAGCCGGAGCACCACTAGACAATGACCGCATCCGCAACGCCGGTGAGCGCGCCTGCACCGCACCACTATACGACGCTAGGTCTCGATAGCCGCAAGGTCGCAATCTGGGCCTTCATCGGCTCCGAGTGCATGCTCTTCGTCTCCCTTATTTCCACATATCTGATTTACAAAGGACGGAGCGTCGTCGGTCCTTTTCCGCACGAGACGTGGACCGATCCCGCTAACGGTCGGGTCTTGAAGCCGATTCTGAACATTCCCGTCACCTCGGCCTCGACGTTCGTCCTCCTGATGTCGTCGCTTTTCATGGTCTTAGCGCTGGCGGCGGTCCAGAACAAGGAAAAACCAAAGCGTACTCGAGGTGAGCGAATACTCGGATCGTCCAAGCTGTGGCTCTGGATGACCGCGATCGCCGGCAGCACGTTCCTCGGGTTTCAAGCGTTCGAGTTCACCTCGTTCGTGCACGAAGGGCTGACGATTCGGACGAACCTGTTCGGATCCTCATTCTTTACGCTTACCGGCTTTCACGGGGCGCACGTGACGGCGGGGGTGCTTTGGCTCGTTACGCTCCTTGCGATCGATTACCGGCGTGGTCTCGGATCGCGTGATTCCCTGCTCGTTGACATCGCCGCCTTGTATTGGCACTTCGTCGACGTTATCTGGATCGTGATCTTCACACTCGTCTATCTCATCAAGTAACCGGCAGGAAATGATGGACACTCACGCTAGCATGACCAATCTTCCGGATTCGGCCGAAGCGCCGGCACACGCGGCGCACGAAGAGGAGCACGCCCATCCGACCTGGTCCACCTATTGGAAGGTCGCCCTCATTCTAACGCTAATTACCGTCGGTGAGGTCTGGGCCTACTACCTTCCGTCCTTCGTCGCGTCACGTGCGTTCGTTCCCACCCTTCTTTTTCTGTCGGGACTCAAGTTCACGATTGTGGTGATGTTCTACATGCATCTGAAATACGACCACCGGCTTTTCCGGGTGCTTTTCACGGGCCCGCTCCTCATCGCCTCGCTGACGCTGCTCGCCTTGATGTTCCTTTTCGGACATCTCTTCATCAGGATCATGTAGCATGTTGGTCCTGGCCCTGCTTCATCCCATCGCCAATCTCAACTGGTGGCGATGGTCGATTCACCCGAGTACCGTCATCGGAATCGCAGCGCTCGGCGCGCTCTACGTCTGGGTTTCCAAAACCCTCCGGCGGGAGGCGACGCTTTCCGAGAAGGTTTTTTTCGTCTCAGGGCTGCTCGCGATGTTCGGCGCTCTCAATGGCCCGATACACGATCTAAGTGATGACTATCTCTTTAGCGCGCACATGGTGCAGCATCTTCTGCTCACGCTGGCGGTGCCGCCCCTCCTCCTGGCTGGAACACCGGGTTGGATGTTGCGTCCTTTGCTATCGCGATCCGGTATCTCCTCCGGGGCGGGCTTTTTTACCCGTGCGCCTATCTGCTTCGTAGTCTTCAACGTCGTGTTCGCCGCATGGCACCTGCCGCCCTTCTACAACGCGGCGATGGCGAATCACAATCTGCACATCCTCGAGCACTTGATGTTCATGGCGGCCGCAGTGCTCATGTGGTGGCCGCTAATGAGTCAGCTGCCCGAATTTCCCCGGCTCGCGTACCCCGGACAGATGCTCTACAGTTTCTTGATGAGCATCCCAATGTCCATCGTCGCCGTTTACATCGCGATGGCCGATCACGTTCTCTATCCCGCTTACAGCGCCGCACCGCGAGTACTGCCTCTCTCTCCGATCGAGGATCAACTCCTTGGCGCGCTCATCATGTGGATTCCCGGCGGAATCATCTTCATAGTCATCATGACGGTAGTGTTCTTCAAATGGAACGCCAGCGGCGAGGACTCGACCGCGGGCGCTCAGGTAGACTGGAAGCCGTCGACGGCCTAATCGTCGTCGGTTCCCTCTAGGGCCTGCTTCAGCTGGTGTTCCAGTTTCGGGTGCTTGCGCCACAAATATCCGAGCATCAGAGTGGCGGCCAGAAGGTTGGCCACGAAGATCTGAACCCACGCGATCTGGCCAAGCGCAGACTGCGTGAACGCCGCCGCGATCATGTAGAAGCCCAGGGTCATCATCACCACCGCCACGAGCAGGCCCGCCAATATTCCGGGTGTGCGCTCGGCTTGATGCACGATGACAGTCAAAACGATTCCCACCACAAAGAACGCAACATAGTGGAAGATCGTGTACCCCACCACTTGGCCAAAGGCGGTGTCGCCCATCATGTTCTTGCCCAGCACGCTGACTACGCCCTTGCCGAGGAAGATCGGGGTGTAGAAAGGACGGCCGCCGATGGTGTCGACGACGAGGAACCACACCGCAATCGCCGTCGCGCCGATGAAACCCGTGATCACGCCTTCACGCAGAAAATTGTGCGGCCGCTCAGCCATCGGTGTCCTCTGGGGCGATGGGTGCGAGTGTCTTTCGGGAAAATACGCAACTGCGGCGTATATTCCAAGCGAAGGAGACGCTCTCCTCGAGAGAGCGCGTGCGCGGGGATGCTGGCACTCTTCTCGCCACGACGTGGGGGCTCGCTACCATTTGCTGGAATTGTTTTTTAAACGCTCAACCGCTCACGATGTTCTCTCGTAAAATCCGAATTGCCATTTTGGTGGCGCTCACCGTCTGCGGAGCTACTCCGACGGCCCTCGACGCACAGACGCCAAGAAGAACTACTACCAGACGTCGGCTACGCAGGCTGAGCCGCAATGCGCCGCCCGCCATTCCAGCAGTCCACTACAGCACGCTGCGCAGCTCGGGGGACTTGGCCTCGACGCTCGCCGGACTCGCCGGCCGTACGCGCAGCGGAACGTGGGGTATGATGGTGGTGTCCCTTACCCGCGGCGACACGCTTTACGCGTACAACTCCGGCGAGGGGATGCTTCCCGCATCGACGATGAAGCTCCTGACGAGTGCGATCGCGTTCGAGCGTTTCGGGCCGAACTACCAGTTCAGCACTGACGCGCTTCGCGATGCGCTGGTTGGTGCTGATGGCACGCTCAACGGGAATCTGTATCTGAGGGGCGATGGCGATCCCGCTCTTTCCGGGAAGTTTCTGCCGGGGGGCCCGTCGGCTCCAATGAACCAGCTTGCCGATCTCGTCGCGTCCAAGGGAATCAGGCACGTTACGGGCAGCGTGATCGGCGACGCCTCCGCCTTCGACGACCAGAAGGTTCCGCAGGGATGGCTCTCCCGCTATCTGCAGGCGTCATACGCGGCACGAGTATCCGCGCTCTCGCTGAACGAGAATTTGGTCGCCGTCTCGGTGACGCCCACTTTACCCGGTCAGCCGGCGACCGTGGTTCTCGAGCCTTCCACCAGTGCGATTCCCCTGGTCGCAAACGTCCGCACGGTGGCGGGCGGCGGCGCGCGACTCGGATTCCGAAAACAAGGCGATGGTACGATCGTAGCCAATGGCTCGATCGGCTCGCGCACCAGCACGCGCAAATACGTTTACATCGTCGAAGATCCGGCGAGCTTCGCCACAGGCGCGTTCCTGAATGCGCTCATCTCGCGCGGGATCAGGGTCGACGGCGGGATCCGGCTCGGCAAAACGCCTCCAAGCGCGGTCAAGGTGGCGAGCCTGCTTTCTCCTCCCCTCGCCAGCATGATCGCGGCGATGAATCGCGAAAGCATTAACCACTATGCTGAGCTCTTGTTCAGGAACGCCGCGCGCGGTCCCCAACGGAGCGCGATGGGGACAGTGGCGAACGCAAGCGCTCTCCTCGACACTTTTTTCGCCACCAAGATCGGCGTGGATACCAGTAGGCTCATCTTTGCCGACGGCAGCGGACTTTCGACGCTGGATCGCGTCACCCCGCGGGCACAAGTCCAACTGTTGGGCTATGCGCACCGTGCTCCGTGGGGTCCGTGGCTCCACTCGTCGCTCCCCGTGGCCGGCGACTCCGAGCTCCTCAAACGGCGGATGCGGAATACACCAGCCGAGGGAAACCTCCACGCCAAGACGGGCACCACCAACGACGTCATTGCGCTCGCCGGTTACGTCACGGCTGTAAATGGTGAAGTGCTCGCGTTTTCCTTCCTCTACAATGGCCGGGACCGGTGGACGGCCAAGTCCATGATTGACGTGATGAGTGAAACTTTGGCCGACTTCGGGAGGTAGAAGCCTAGAGGAGATAACTCCTTAGGAAACATATATTTAGCTTGCTTTCGAGATGCGGAAATCTGGTGTCTTTGCCTGCACAAATTGGGGAAAAGACCGCGTGAGTCAACCGCGTGAGGTGATATAAGGATGCCATATCGAACTTTTGTAGATAGAGACGGCTCGTACTGGCAGGCTTGGGACTCGCTGCCGACCAAGGTCGAGCGGCGGATGGCCGGGGCGCACCGGCGCCGGCAGCGGCAGGATGCCTGGAGAGGGTCCGACCGTCGAAGCGGAACGGATCGGCGTTCCACCCTGCAGCGCAGCATCACCCTCTCTCCAGGATACGGAGGAGGTTGGCTCACCTTCGAGTCACTCGAGGAAAAGCGCCGCCTTATCCCGATTCCCAGCCACTGGGAAGATCTGTCGCAGGATGAGCTTCGGAGTCTCTGCGAACGGGCCAAGCGCGTGTCAAAAACCGACGGGCCGAGCGCGGCGTAAATCCGTAACTGCAACCGAATACGCGACCCGCGCTTTGAGGTGTGCTGTTCAAAGTCGGTGCGCACCCCCTGCCAAGTCCAGAAACGAAACACCCCCAGCCCGGCCCCGTGCGAGTAAGCCGAACTGAGGGTGCACTACGAATTCGCGCTGGGTGCGCCGCGAACCCGTGTTAACTAGCTGCAGGTCAGCTTGCCGTGAGGAAGGGGTTTGGTGCAGTTCTTTGTCACTCCATCCTGCGTGATCACTACTTTCGCGGTCGCCGTTCCATCGAACGTGATGACTTCGCGGCGCGAAGATGTCGATGGCGTTTGGCCATTCAGCGCAACCGACGCCTTCATTGAGCGCACGATCGTGCCGGCGGTCGGATACGTCGGCTTGCCATCTTGAATCGGTATGACGAGGCCGGTTGTGGTATCGCCAGCTGTGCGCGTTGCCGTGAACGCAATTCCCTCCCACGTGCCCGTGGTTGCGTCAGTTCCAGCCGAGATCTCGTTCACCGTGCGTGCGGTGCTGCCGGGCGCAAGTCCGGCCACGGTCAGATCACTTGAGCCGGTAACCGTGCTGGTCGCCGTCTCGTGATGAGTGACAGTGCCGCTCACGCTTCGCTTGATGTTGACGGTATTGGTCTTGGCGGGGTCGAACGCGTGTTCCGCCACGCCTGCGCCGTCCCGGAACGAAAACGAGCGGGTAATCGTAAGACCGTCATGAGTGATGGTTGGGCATTCCAGCCGCATAGTCGTCGCGGAAAACGTGCACTCATCGGCGTCGTCGAAATCCATGAATGGGCCTCTGCCAATTCCCTGCCCAAACCCGAGGCCCCCGATAAACTCCTCGCCTATTCCGCCTCCCATGAATCCGCCCCAACCAGGGCCGTCATGGTCGTCGTGGTTTTCACCATTTTGGGTCGTGCCCGTTGCTGGAACGAACCCATCGGTTGGCGCTGAGCCTCCAACGAAGCTGCTGTTGGTGGCGCCAAAGCTCAGCGGGACCGAGAGGAGCGCTGCGGACGCTGCCGAGGAGGCGACGGGTGAAGTGGCATTGTCGGTTGCGCATGCAACCAAGAACGCGCTCGCACCGGCTGCGATAAGAATTCTAAGGGTACTCTTCATGATATCTCTCCAAAAAAGTGACTGCGCGTCCCTAATCCGCGCGCAATTGCTCTTAAGGGGAGACACCCGAGACGCAGGATACCCTACGCCGGTGTCTTCCGCCCCCGTTCCGCCCGCGCGTTCGGGAGCCAGGGGCCCAGGCGCTCGCGTAGCTCGGAGAGGGCTTGCCCCATCCGTTTTTCCACCGTCTTGACCGAGATCTCGAGCGCAGCCGCAATCTCGGCGTACCTGAACCCATGTTCCCGGCTCAACCGGAAGACTTCACGGCAAGCTTCGGGGAGTCCATCAATTGCAGCGCGCACCGCCTGTTCGAGTTCGTCGCCGAGCGCCTCTTCTTCCGCCGACGGAGAGGTGGGGGCGTCGATGGCGGCGGTCGCGGCCTCACGAGCCACGACTCGCTCGTGACGAATGTCGTTGAGCGCCCGGTTCCGGGTGGACCGAACGAGATACGCACGGAAGGATTGCTCCACCTCCAGCGACTGGCGGCGTCGCCAAAGTTCGAGCATCACCTCCTGCACGATCTCCTCGGCCAAGGCCCGCTCGCGAACGATCGACTCAGCCATTCGCACGAGGTGTGCATAGTGTATCCGGAACACTGAATCGAACGCACCCTCGTCTCCAGCCCGGATACGCTCCTGTAGCTCCCGTTCAGTTGTGTGGCTTGTATTCAAGTAGGGTAGCGTCTCGTTCGGGTGTCTGTCTTATTAATGAATATGGCGAATACGGACGGCGGCTCCGCCGACATTAGCCCAGACGAGTGGGAGCGCATCGCGCGCTTCCTTACTGGGGAAGCGTCTCCTCGCGAGGCCGAGGCGACAAGGCGCTGGGTAGAAGCCGATCGCCATCGCGTGGAGATGGTGCGGCTGCTAGAGTCAGTGCTCGCCAACGTGTCCCGCGAGCATTCGTCCGACATCGATGTCGAGAACGCACTCAAGAGCGCCAAGTCGCGGCTCGATGAGCAGGTGGCGATCCCGCTCGGAATGGAGAGATTGACGGCCGATCGCACCTTCTCGGCATTTCTTCGGGTGGCAGCTGCTGCCGTCCTCATAGTTGGCGGGACAATTCTCTGGCAAGGCATCCGGAGCTCCCGTGTCGATGCAGTGGGTCAGACATATGCCACATCCGTGGGCGAGCGGCGGCCGCTCACATTGAAAGACGGCACCAAAGTCCTGCTCGGTCCGACCAGCCGGCTCGTGGTCCGATCCGGATCGGTCGGAGAGCGCGTTGTGGCCCTCGAGGGAGTCGCTTACTTCAGCGTAACGCACGACCCGACGCACCCGTTCACCGTCAAGGCGGCCGGGATCACCATTCAGGATGTCGGAACGGCCTTTTCCGTCGAGAATGATGACAGCGCCGGAACGCGCGTGGTGGTGGATTCAGGGACGGTGGCTATCGGCGCGGCGGGTCAGGGTCTTAGCCGAAGCGCGGTCCTAAACGCCCGCGATCGCGCCCTAGTCGAGCCGAACGGAATAGTCGCAGTTGAGCGATCAATTGTTTCCGACGACGACCTTGCCTGGATCCAAGGACGGCTTGTCTTTCGTGACGCGCCGCTCATTCTTGTAGGAGCAGAACTTTACCGCTGGTACGGAGTAAGGCTGAGGGTGGCGGATTCATCACTGGCGAATCTTCACCTGACGGCATCCTTTTCTGGTGAGCCGGTTGACCGAGTACTCAATGTCATCGCTCTCTCGCTCGGCGCCCGCATCGAGCGGCAGGGAAACGTCGCGATTCTTTACCGGGCAACGGCGTCTGGAGCTAGACCCTAGACCCGATCGTCGGTTGATCCGGACGGGATCGGGCACTCGATCCACAATTGCCCTACTCGCGGGGGCTCTTGTGTTGCTTGCGGCGCCGGCCCGAGGCCAGTCCTGCTCGTCGTTGTCCAGCGTGTTCCTGACATCGCTGCCTGCATGGAATCCGCCGCTTGACCGACGGATCTCGCTCCACGTGCGCGACATCTCGCTCCGAGACGCGTTGGACCGTATCTCCACGGATGCGCGCATCCGGCTTTCTTACGCGTCTGAGGCGATCCCGCTCGACAACAGGGTCTGCGCGTCGTTCGATTCAGTTCCGGTCGGAGCGGCTCTCGGGTTGTTGCTGCGGGGAACGCCGGTCCTGCCAGTTTCCGCCGGCGGCGAGCACGTCGTGCTCACGCCCTCGGAAGCACCGGGCACCACGGAACAACGCGAACACATGCCGCGCGTCCTGGACCGTGTCGTCGTAACCGGCAACACGATCGAGGCGCCTGCCCGCCGGCTCACCGTCGCGATGAATGTCGTCAGTGGCCCTCAGCTCTCGCGCTACTCCGAGGGCAATCTCGCGCAGGCTTTGAGCGACTTAGTTCCAGGGCTCTGGGTCTGGCAGAGCGCGCCGACATCGCCTGTGGCGCATTACGGGAGCATTCGCGGGACGAGCTCCTTTGGCGCCAGCTATCCGAAGATCTACGTGGATGGCATCGAGCTGGCAAATCCGCTGCTGATTACGCAGTTCACACCCGAGACCGTCGAGCGGATCGAAGTGATTCGCGGCCCACAGGGTGCCGCACTCTACGGGACCGATGCCATCAGCGGCGTGATCAACATCGTGACTCGTCACGATGGGTCAAATGGCGGGCCGAGCATAGTGGCTCGATCGGCCGTCGGTATGGCGTCGAGCGTCTATGTGCCGCGCTCGGCAATAACGCAGGATCACGCCGTCACGATTCGTGAAGGATCGAGTAGTGCGTCCGGAACTGCGAGTTTCACGTCCGGTGGCGTCGGGGAGTATCTGCCCGGCGCATTTGCGCGCCACACGACGGGAAATGCCGGATTCCGCGTAGTCCGGTCAAAACTGATCGCGACCGGGACGGGACGAATCTTCGCCAGCGAATCCGCTGACCCGTCAAGTCCGCTTTTTCGTGATTCGGTTAGTGCCACGCGCGCGGGCTCGGTAATACCGCAATCGGTGCGAGAGTATACGATCGGTGCCAGTACCACAATCATTCAGAGCGAGCGCTGGACACACACAGCGGTGGTCGGATTCGATGGAAGCAGGGTGTCGAACCTTGCCGACTATCACACTCCCCTCCCTTCCGCGTCTGGGCCGGACGTCGGCACGGCCGGTGGGGACGCGAATCTCGCGACCCTTCGCTTCAGCAGTATCGCCAGACTCGGAGATCCGGAGAATCTGTCGACGACACTGACTCTCGCCGGCGAGAATTCGCTGCTCGACTTCCGGTCCCGACCAGAGACAGTTTCGACCCAAGCAACCAGCGGATCGACCACGTCGTCGGTCGTGCGGCGGCTGACGACTGCGGGTGTCGCGCAGGCGAATGTGTCTTGGCAGGACGCCGGGTACCTCACCGCCGGATTTCGGGTCGAGCGCAATGATGCGCTTGGCAGCAATCACACGGTGTCGATGCTGCCGATGCTTGGCGTCGCCACACTGCGCGACTTCGGGCTTCTTACAGTCAAATTACGCTCGGCCTATGGCCGCGGCATTCGTCCGGCGGCGACGCCAATTCGAGAGACTGCGTGGTTCGATCCGCGGAGCCACGTCCAGCTTTTGGATCTTTCGCCCGAGCAGCAGTCGGGAATCGAAATTGGGATGGACGTTTTTCTCGGGAAGACCTTCGACCTTCAGTTGACGCGCTTTGATCAGCTCGCCTCGGGACTCATTCAACGCGTAGCGTACGTGGTTTCCAGCCCTTACACGCAGGCGTCCGAGTTACCGAGCGCGTCTTCGAGGCGGGAGCGTCCGTACGCGCCAGCCGAGAGACACATCTCGTACGTGCTGCAGAACGTGGGCGCGATCACCAATCGCGGCTGGGAGCTCAAGAGTGACTTGAACCTTTCTTCACTCGCCCTGAGCGGAACGTTCTCCACTGTCGACAGCAGAGTGAAGCAGGTGGCGCGTGGCTACATCGGAGATCTGCTCGTCGGCGATAGAATGCTCGAGGTGCCGGCGCGGACGGGAAGCGCGTCGGCCGCGTGGAGCGGCGGCGGCTGGACCACCTCGGTGGTGGCATCGCGATCGTGGGACTGGATCGATTACGATCGTGTCGCGCTCGCCGGCGCGTTCTCGAATTCCACGCAGGCCGATGCGGAGATGGTGGGCCAGCGCCTGCGAAATTACTGGCTCAAGTACAGCGGTGTGACTCGTCTCCGTGCCAGCCTGGGCCGAAGCCTCTTTGGGGGACTCTCATTCACGCTGAGCGGCGAGAATCTTCTGGACCGGCAACATGGCGAGCCGGACAACGTCACCGTGGTGCCGGGAAGAACCCTGAGCTTAGGCCTCCGGGCCGTGATGTAGCCAACTTTCGCCCGGTTCTGCCCCGATAGCCGGCAGCTTCCAGCTCGTTCGCATCTTCCCGTACACGTCGGCAGTGAGCTGAACCAGCAGGGGTCGCTTTTTGGGATCGAGCCACAGTATTATCGCCTGCAGCTTCCCTTCGTCGAACGCCGTGCATCCCGCGGTGTGCGAGTCCGGGCCGGCCCAAATGTGAAGGAAGATGCAGGAGCCCCGGCCCTTAATGGGCGGTGACGCGTTGTACCCGACGATCACGCCGATCTTGTACTGCGGAACCTCACGCATGCGCTCGGCGCTCTTCCAGTCTACCTGAGGGACCGAGGTTCTATCGACGACGGTGTTGTAGTGGGCCGAACCGCTATCATCGACGCACTCGGCGGTGGGAAGCAACTGCGCGTAGGGCAGCAGCACGTTCGGCACCGAGTCACGCGGCGCGAAACCGAACGCGGTGTCGAGCGGAAAAATACCGGCCGGAGCTTTTCCGTCCCCTTCGTGCTTGTGGGGACCGTCAGTGGATACATCGTCGAACCCGACACCCCACGCGACCCCGGTGCGGCCGACGACGACCGGAACCGGAGAGTCGGTCCGACTCCATGCGGTCGTTGGGGTCGCGCGCTCGAATCGCGTCATGGTCCCGACGGTGGATGTCCAGCTGGGGGTGATGACCACGAGCAGTTGTTGTGCGGCGTCGATCGCGGCGCTCGGCACGGGCGCTTGCGGCCCGCAACCACCCGCGAGAGCTAGAAGGGCGAGGGTGTAGTTCGACGCGTCCCGTCTCATCATGTGTCGTTTATTGGACAGTATCCGCTCGACCATGCTACAATAGCTGCATGCCAAATCTGCACTCGCCCGAGTGGGCGGCGTTGATTCTTCAGGTACTGGTGTCCGCGTTTCTGGCAGTACTGTTTCTTCAATCCGGCATCGACAAGGTCGTGGATCGGAAGGGAAACCGCGAGTACCTCTCTGAGCATTTCGCACGAAGCCCGCTGGCGGGCACGGTGGGCCCGATGTTCGTAGTCATCGCGATCCTCGAGGTCTCCGCGGGAGCGCTAAGCGGAGTCGGGTGCGTGCTGCTCCTTCTGACTCACGATTCGACTGTAGCGTACCTCGGCGCCGTGATCGCCGGCATTAACATGGTCGCGCTCTTCTTCGGGCAGCGCATGGCGAAGGATTACGTCGGGGCGGCGGTGCTCGTCCCTTACTTCCTGGTGGCGCTGACGGGGATTTACGTGCTCGCGGAGCACTAAAGCGATCGCTCTCTCGGTCTGAGTTCCTGTTATCGCATCTCCCTGATCATGACCCCGCGCTTGGCCAGCTCCTTGATGTACTTCTCCGCCGGTATGGCCTCGTCCGGCGTAAATACTCCCGCCTTCCCGAGTTCCCCGCGCGCCTGCATCTGCCCGGTGATTGAGAGGGAGTAGCCGGTCGAGCGCTCCATCGCGCTGATCCCGTTCTCCTCGTCATAATAGTCCACCATCTCCCACCCGATCCGCTTCGACTTACCGTCCTTTGTGCCCTCGGCGTAGACGCGCAGTGCAACGAGATCGTGTGCGTTTGGTTTGGTGAGACGCGGGCCCATCGCCGCGACAACGAGATCGCGGGGAACGACCTTGACTCCTTTCACGTCCACCGGCGTCAGCTCGAGGAGTCCGAGCTCGCGAATCGCTTCCATGATGCGCGCGTGGCCGGGATAGCGAAGTGTCTTGTACTCCATCGTCGGAATCTTTCCTTCGTAACGAAACGCCATCGTGGACAGGCCTCCCGCCGTGTGAAAACCCTCGAGCTCGCCGAGCGACCCACCGAAGTTCACCACCTCGATTTCCGATAGTGCCTTTACGTGTGTGCGCTTCCCTTTGCGGAGCACCCAGGAGAGCGTCGTGTAATAATCGAGCACTCCTTCGAGTGAATAGACAATCTGATAGTTGAGCGGCGGCTCGGGGCGCTGCGGCAATCCGCCGACAAAAATGCGAACCGATTCGACAGTGTCGAGCTGCCGTATCGCGTGCTCCGCCAGGATGTTGACCATTCCGGGCGCCAGGCCGCTGTCAGGGATGATGCTGACTCCCTTCTTCCTTGCGGCCGGATCCAGCGTCTTCTGCTTGAACACGATCTCGGTATTTCCGCCAAGATCGGCAAAGTGCACCCCAGCCTCGACCGCGAGCGCGGCGAGGTCGTAGTTGAGGTAGTAGGGAATCGCGCTCATCACCGCGTCGGTTTGTCCCATTAGCGCGAGCATTGCCTCATTGTCTCGCACGTCCAGCGGGGTGAGAATCAGACGCTCGCCGGAATACGGCGCGAGGAATTCCGCCAGGTGGCCGGTGTGCAGATCGCCCAGGCGAACTTCCTTGACATCGGGATTTTGCAGCAAATCATACGCACACGCGGAGCCTTGCAACCCCGCGCCGAGCACTAACATTCGCATTACTTGTGGATCTCCAGAAGTTTGGGCTGGACCTGCTTTTGCAATTTAGATGCGTGGGTTTATTGCCGTTACCCCGCGCTGTGATCGAGTTATCAAGCGCAACATGAGCTGGCAATTCGCAGAGAGTATGACACCACAGGCTGACGGAGCTGGCTGGCGCGATCACTTGATCGAGTCGCCCGCGCAGATCAAAGACCTGCTCGAGAACACGCATCGGGTCGCCGTGCTCGGCATCAAGCCCGATCCTGAGCAGCCAGCGCACTACGTGCCCGACTATGCGGAGCGGGCCGGATACGAGATCGTTCCAGTTCCGGTCTACTACAAGGATCTCAACGAGATAATGGGGAAGAAGGTCTACAGGAGGCTCGTCGACATCCCAGGGGACATCGACATGGTCAATGTCTTCCGTCGTCCCAACGACATCCCGCCGCACGTCGACGACATCATTGCCAAGAAGCCCAAATCAGTCTGGTTTCAGCTGGGGATCAGGAACGATGACGCCGCCGAGAAGCTCGCGCGAGCGGGAATCGATGTCGTGCAGGATCATTGTCTACTCGTGGAGTTGAAGCAAATCGGACGATGAGGTGACGACCGACTGGCCGACTGACAGTTGAACCGGATGCGAGGGCGCGCGAGGGCGCGGTACTTAGTTGCTGGTTCACTGCGCCTGGACTTTACTGGCATCCGTCGGGCACACACACCGCTGCTTTGGGCGACGCTAGCTAGTGAACAGGACGTCCCACATTAATCACTGCTAACTTCGCCGCTCGCGGACTCGCCTGCGGTTCAGTTTTTCAGTTGACTGATCGCAGGTGTTGGCGGCGGCCCAGCGCTCCTACCACGTCACGGTATACACCACCGGCTCGACCGCCATCTCGTTTGGATCGGGCTTGGCCCGCGGCGCGATTGCTATGATGTATCGCCCACCGGCGGTCGCGGCCAGCGCAATGCCAGCACCGACCACGCGCGGCGGCGCTTTGCTCGCCGCGCTCGGTGTGGTCTCGACAAGTGTGATCACTCCGCGCTGAGTCTCCACGTTGAATGTCTGGTTTCCGCGTTGAATCTGGATTGGGGGAGCTTGGGTCATGTCGATCGGCTGTGATCGGTCGAGCGTTGGACCGGTTGTGAACTTCACATCCGCGAGTCGCGCATTTGCCGGCAGAGTCCCGTGCAGGGCACCGGTCGCCGGATCGAGAGCCGACCAGGTCTGGCTCGGCTCATTGTCCACGGCGCGGGCGGGGCTGTTGCCGAGCGCGAGAGTGGAGCCATCGGTGGTCCAGCGCACGCGCCAGCCGCGAGCTACGGGAAATAGCTTGGGCGCAGCACTGTCGGTGGCCGCCTGCGCGCGCGGATTGTCGGGGACCCTAATGACGCCCGGCTGCGCGACGGCTCTCGCGCTCGACGTTCCGCTCGTGGGGAACGAGCCGGCGCGGAGAGTCGCGGTATCGATCGACGTTCGGCGCGCGACGTCCGTCAGCAGGTCGGTTCCAGTTCCACCGCTGCCGACAACTGTGTAAGCGCGTCCGAACCCGAGCGTCTTCCAGTCAGGAGAGGGCGCCACGTCCCACACGCTATCCATCTGCGTCTGGAATCCGCGGGTTTCATCGCCGAAGAAGAACCCGTTCGGGACCGGCTCGTTTTCCACGCCTCCGGGATCCGCCACGACGAGAACCGCTTTCTTGTCCGGCGAAAGCACCCACATCACCCGCTCGGCCATGCCATGAGTGCCACGGTTTACAGGCATTACGGTGACGACCGGCGACAGGTGCGTCGTGTCAGCGGTGGTTTCCTTTTTTGAAGAGTCGACGACGCATCCGCCGAGCGCAACCAGCACGCCCAAGAGAATTATCGCAAGATCGCTGGAGGGGGATCGGTTTCGCATTGATGTGTGGGGAGTGGTACGCCGGCCGGCTCATCGGAGCCGGTCCAAGCTACTCAGACACACACCAGATTACGTCCGCCGGCCTTCGCACGGTAGAGCGCGCGGTCCGCGCAGTCTAGCAGATCTTCCGCCGTCTCGACCTTGGGCTCGGGAAAATCGGCCACGCCGATGCTCACGGTGAGGCTGAGCGGATCTCCTTTCCCGATGTCGAATGGGTGTGCCTGGATCTTGTCGCGGAGCCTCTCCGCAAACGCGATCGCGCCGGCCTCCCCCGTCTCTGGAACGGCGATCACGAACTCGTCGCCGCCGTAGCGCGCGACAGAATCGACGCTGCGCGCGGTACGCCCGAGCAACAGCGCCACTTCCACGAGCACTTGGTCGCCGGCCAGATGTCCGTAGGTGTCGTTCACATCCTTGAACTCGTCGACGTCGATCATGAGAATGCTGAGCGGCGCGTTGTAGCGCCGCGTGCGCTCGACTTCCGTCCCCAACTGGGCAAGCAATGCCCGGCGATTGAGCAGCTGGGTGAGTGGATCGGTTCGGGCCAGCGCTTCGAGGCGGAGGTTGTCGGCCTGGGTGACTTCCACCATATGGGCGCGCCGCATGGCATTCATGGCGCTCTTGACCACGGTCTCCGCGAAGTCGACGTCTGCTTCGTTCAACGACGCTTTCTCGGCGGTGCGGCGGAGAAGGAACACACCGGTCCGATCGAGATCAAGTCGGAACGGCAGCGCGATGATGGAGCGCACGGAGATGACGCTCCCGTCGTTCTCCCACGCCTCGCGCAGCGCCTTGTAGGCGTCGGAATGCCAGATGTCGGGGATGAGAACCGGCTGCTCGCTGGCGAGCGCGGCTTCGATCTCAGGGTATTTGTCCAGCTCGACCTGAAGATTCTCGAGCTGCGGATCTTCGTGAGCCGAGGCCACCGTGCCGTGAGTATCACCGGATTTGGCGAAAATCACGGAGGAGTGGCTCAGATTGAGGGCGCGCGCTAAGCGTCGCGCAAGCATGTGGAACAGCTCGCCCATGGAGAGCGACCCCATTACATCGTGCAGGATGTCCACTAGCGCCCCCCGCGCCGCAGCCTCATCCAGCAGCCGCTGCACTTCGGCCTCTGCCTTACGCAGTGCCGAGCGCAGCTTCTCGATTTCCTCGAGCTGCGGGGCCGCGTCAGAACGCTTGATCTTCATTCGTCGGTGAGGGCCTCGACCTGCTCTGTATCAGTGGCGGGAATGCCGTTTTCCGCACCTTCGTCCTCGTCCTCAGGTACAACCCTGGCGACGGCGGTGACGAGATCTCCATCATCGAGGTTGACGAGTTTGACCCCCTGCGCGATACGCCCGGTAACCCTGACCTGAGACACGGATGAGCGGATGATCACACCATGTTTTGTGATGATCATGATCTCATCCGCAGGCAGAACTTCCATCAGGGCAACGACATCGCCCGTCTTCTCCGTTCTGTTTACGGTGATGATGCCCTTTCCGCCCCGCTTCTGCACCCGGTAGTCAGCGATGTTGGAGCACTTCCCGAGGCCCCGTTCCGTGACCACGAGGAGCGTTGCGTCGCGCTTGACCACGACCATCCCGATTACGGAATCACCTTCGCGAAGCTCTACGCCTTTCACCCCGGTGGTGTCGCGGCCCATCTCGCGCACGTCCTGCTCGTGGAACCGCACCGAGAGGCCGTGCCGGGTCGCCAGAACGATGTCATTGGAGCCGCTTGTCACCTGCACGTCGATCAGCTCGTCGTCCTTGTCGATCTTGATCGCCTTGATCCCGGTTTGACGGACGTTGGAGTACTGGGAGAGGGCGCTCTTTTTCACCGTTCCATTCTTGGTGCAGAAGAGCAGGAACTGCGTGTCGGAGAACTCGCGGACCGGCACCATCGCCTTGATCTGCGTCTCGGGCGAGACGTTAATAAGATTTACGATGGGCTTGCCCTTCGCCGCGCGCCCCGCCTGCGGGACCTCATGAACTTTGAGCCAGAAGCAGCGACCATCATCGGTGAAGCAGAGTATGTAGTCGTGCGTAGAGCCGATGAAGAGCCGTGTAACGAAATCCTCGTCCTTTAAGCCCGCCCCGCTTAATCCGCGTCCTCCGCGACGCTGCTTCCGATACGTCGAGACGGAAGTGCGCTTGATGTAGCCAGAGTGCGAGATGGTAATCACCATGTCCTCTTCGGCGATCAGGTCTTCGATCGTAAACTCGCCTTCATCGCTCGTTATCTCGGATCTCCGCTCGTCGCCATACTTGTCCGCCACCTGCTGCAGCTCGTCGCGGATGATCTCGAGGCGTCGCGGCTTGGACGCGAGGATCTCCCTCATCTCCTTTATGAACGTGCGAACTTCCTTTAACTCGCTCTCGAGCTTCTCGATCTCGAGCCCGGTGAGCTTGGCGAGGCGCATGTTGAGAATCGCCTCCGCCTGCCGCTCGCTCAGCTTGAAACGCTTCTGCAGCTGCGTACTCGCGGCCGGTGTGTCTGGCGCGGCGCGAATGAGTTTGATGACCGCGTCGATGTTGTCGACGGCGATCTTGAGGCCTTCGAGGATGTGCTCGCGCTCGAGCGCCTTGTCGAGCTCGAACTGCGTGCGGCGGACGACGACCTGGTGCCGGTGCTCGATGTAATGCTGCAGCACTTCCTTAAGCGGCATGATCTTGGGCACGAGCTGGGTCGTGTGCGAATCGGGCACTAGCGCCAGCATGATGACGCCGAAGGTCGACTGCATCACGGTGTGCTTATAGAGCTGGTTGAGGACCACGCGCGGAATGGCATCGCGCTTGAGTTCGATCACGACTCGCATGCCATCCTTGTCGGACTCGTCCCGCAAAGCACTGATCCCCTCGAGCTTTCCCTCCTTCACCAAATCCGCCATGTCGGAAATCAGCTTGGCCTTGTTGACCTGGTAGGGAAGCTCGGTGACAACTATCTGGGACTTGCTCGAGGATTCCTTTTCCTCGATGACGGCGCGCGCGCGCATGATGATGCGACCGCGTCCTGTCTCCTGGTAGTCTTTGATTCCGGCGCGGCCGTAGATGTAGCCACCGGTTGGGAAGTCGGGGCCCTTGATCAGTTTTCTGATCTCCCCCGGTGCCAGCTCCGGATTGTCGATAAGAGCGGTGAGCGCGGCGACCACTTCCCCCAGATTGTGGGGCGGAATATTCGTCGCCATGCCGACGGCAATGCCTGAAGATCCGTTGACGACGAGATTGGGGATCGCCGAAGGAAGAACCTTCGGCTCTTGAAGCCGGTCATCGAAGTTGGGAGCGAAATCGACGGTGTTCTTGTCGATGTCGGCGAGCATCTCCATCGCGATCCGAGTGAGCCGGGCTTCGGTGTAGCGATACGCCGCGGCCGGATCGCCATCGACGCTGCCGAAGTTCCCCTGTCCATCGACAAGCGGGTAGCGGAGTGAGAAATCCTGCACCATGCGCACGAGCGCGTCGTAGACGGAGCTGTCGCCGTGAGGGTGATACTTACCCAGCACATCGCCGACGACGGTCGCCGACTTCTTGTAGGGGCGACCAGGGACGAGTCCGAGCTCGTTCATGGCGTACAGCACTCGGCGGTGCACAGGTTTGAGTCCATCGCGTACATCTGGAAGTGCGCGAGAGACGATGACGCTCATCGAATAGTTGATGAACGATTCTTTGATTTCTTCGTGAATGAGGCGCGGGAGGATGCGCTCTCGGTTGTTCGGAGCCGTCATGAAATCCGGTGATTGCTACTGGGTTCGGAGGCCGGGTAGGAGGACAGAAATGCCTCAGATAGAGTAGCGGGAAATGTAGCGTCGGGCAGGGGGGAAATCAACCTGAGCAAGAGAACGTAAGTAGCTATACGACAAGCGGTTAAGCCGAGAGTCTGGTCCGGAGTGATTTCGGGGGCAGCCGCCCGACACCTTTGTGATGAGCCAAGCTCAGCAGTAGCAATGGATTCGATGCTTGGCGCAAGCCTCGGGGCTCGATACCGATCAATCGAGGGGATCACGTTCTCCGAGTAACATGGGTAGGAGCACCTGGACCGCCAGCAAAATGTCTCCGACGCTCACCGGGCGCGGGAGGACTGCCACCGCCCAGCTGGTGCCGCAATCGTGGGACGCGCGAGGGGGATCCGTCGCCGGCGAATTGTGGCGACCAATCGGACGGGGCCGCGAGCGGCCTCGGCGGGTTGGACACGGAGCGCTGAGCCGAGGGTCCGCGTCCCGCGAGGCGCCGTAGCCGACTTCGCGCAGTGCCGCGCGCAGGCGAGCGCGACGCCACTGCTCGCTCATTATGATGAGCACCCGAGGCGGTGGTGGCGATTCCCGCGAAGCGATTGGTCCACGCCACCCGGATGCGTCGCGGCCGCCGCGGCCGCAAGCGCGACCGCGTAGGACGTGAGTGGGGTCTATGGGCGCGAACTCGTCCCTGGTAATTTCACAACGCCATGGTTTCAGCGCACGAAGCACTCGACCGGCTGCACGAGGGTAATCTCAGGTTCGTCGCCAATGTGCGCGGATCAGACGCATTCGTAAGTCACACCCGTCGCGTCGAGCTTGCGAGTGGGCAGCAACCGTTCGCGATCATCCTCGGATGCTCGGATTCACGCGTTCCGGCGGAGATCGTATTCGATCAAGGCTTGGGCGACTTGTTCGTCATCCGCGTCGCCGGCAACATCGTCGCTCCCTCTCAAGTCGGCAGCGTCGAATTTGCCGCGGAGCGCTACCACACGCGGCTGGTAGTCGTCCTTGGCCACTCGCAGTGCGGGGCAATCCTGGCCACGCTAGAAGAACTGCGGACAGCGACGGGGAAACACTCCCATAACCTGCGGGCTATCGTCGATCGTGTTCGCCCAGCTATCGAGGGACTGTTGGCGACCGACCTGCGGGACGATCCAGACGCGCTGGTCAGGGAGGCAGTTCGAGCAAACATCCGCGCCTCCGTTGATCATTTGAGGCACGGTTCACAAGTCCTTGAGGAGCTGATCCGCAAGGAAGGTCTGCTCGTAGTCGGCGCCGAATACTCGCTGGACACCGGTTGCGTCGACTTCTTTGATGGAGCGAGCGAGGACCGCTAGCCACTGTAAGCTGTCGCCAGTTAATGAGTTATGTAGCCGGAAGGCTTGCATCAGCGACACCCACGTTTGTGACCACATTCCCGCCAAACGTTTCTGCAAGGCGATTCCACCACGGACCTCGTTTCGCAGTAGTTTCGGCGAATCCCTGCCCCCCTCGAAATCAGTAGCTCAGCGAGACGTTAATCGTCTTTAGACGATGCCCGTCCCAATATCGGAACCCGGAACGATGAACGCTGCTCCAGTCGCGGCTGAGATTACGCCGCGCGCGCGGCCCAAATTCCCACTTCCCTTCCCGCGCCTCGAGAGCCTCCGCAGCAGGATTCTCGCGTTCGCGGTAGCGGCGGCGTTGCTTCCGGCCGGTACCATGCTCGGGGTTTTCTACACGCAGAACCGTCGCACACTCGAGAAGAAAATCGATGAGGATCTTCTTTCCAGCAGCGCCCAGAGCGCCCGCGCGACCGGCGTTTGGCTAAGGGAACGCCTCTACGATCTCCGCGTCTTCGCCGGATCGGATGAAGTCGTAATCACGCTGGAGCACAGACCGAGCAACGCGCCGGGCTCTCCCACCAAAGGCCGACTCCGCGACTACCTCGTCTCTCTCCACGAGAGGTTCAGCGACTTCGAGAAACTGATGGTGCTAGACCTCGATGGGAACGTAGTCGCCACGAGCGGGAGCGAAGTAACCAAGGTCACTCTTCCTGCGGAGTGGCAGACGGCATTGAGATCGGATAACCAGATCGTGGGCGAGGCCTACTGGGACGCGAAGTCCGGCCGAGCGAAGCTGATCGTCGCCGTGCCCGCGCAACGCGCTGATGGGCGTCTACTCGGGGCTTTCGCTGCGGAGCTCAATCTAGCGCCGGTGCAGCTGCTGCTCCGATCCTTTGCGCCAGACAGTGCCGGAGCGATCCATCTCGTCAACACCAAGGGGCGTGTAGTGGCGAGCTCCGACGGAGTGTCGGAGCAACTGATAAACAATCCGATGCCAGCGGCGACGATGAAAAAGCTGCGCGAGCGCGCTCGCGCTCCGTTTTCTTACACGAGCTTTCGCGACCGCGATGTCATCGGCACACTGGAGTACGTTCCCCAGGTGAACTGGGCGGTCATCGCCGAGATCTCGGGCGAAGCAGCGTTCCTGCAGGTACGACGATTCCGCGACGTCGCGTTGCTCGTGATCGCGCTCCTCCTCGTTGCGGTGACGGCGAGCGCGTACCGACTTGGACGTCTGATCGCCCGGCCCCTTGATCGCCTGACCAAGGCCGCTGGCGAAGTCGCGGCTGGAGATCTAGCCGTCGATCTACCGGCAGCGCCGGGCGGAGGCGAGGTCGGCTATCTCACCGATGTGTTCAAGCACATGGTCTATCGCCTGCGCGAAGGTCGACTCGAGCTCGACCGCATCAACGAGACACTGCGGAAAAAGAACGAGGAGCTCGAGTTGCTCTCGACGACGGACAGCCTGACCGGTCTTTCGAATCATCGATCCTTGATGAAGCGTCTAGACGACGAGGTCGCGCGCTTCAAGAAAGAGAAGCGCGGGTTCTCCGTGCTGGTGGGCGACGTCGATCATTTCAAGCAATACAACGACGCGTTCGGTCACCCGGCAGGCGACGAAGTGCTGCAGACGATCGCGGAGATCATGCGCGACTCGACCCGCAAGATCGATTGTTGCGCGCGCTACGGCGGTGAGGAGTTCGTCATCGTGCTGCCCGATACAGCGATCGCTGATGCGCTGGACACTGCCGAGCATGTCCGCGCGCGGGTAGCGGCGAAAAAGTTCAACGGCCGGAAGATCACGCTGAGCATCGGCGTTGCCAGTTTCCCTGAGGACGCGGATGACGCCGAGGCAGTCATTGCCGTGGCCGACGAGGCACTATATCAGGCGAAAAGAGAAGGGCGCGACCGCACAGTGCGCGCGCGCAGGCTCAAGAAGACGGGAAGCTAGCTAGGGTCGAGCGACAAGCGTCTGGTGAATCCACCCCGTTCGCCCGCTGTCATCACTGATGCGAATCCATTCATCGGTGTATGAGAAGGCGGTGAGGGAGCTTCCGGGCTCCGCCAGAAATGAGACGGCGAAGTTGGTCCCCGGGCCTTCGCGGACGTTTCCCCGACTCGTCGTCTTCAGTTTGATGGGCACCGCAAACAGCGTCTCCCCGGGACGCGCGCCCTCTTTGCTCACGCCGAGCCGTCCACGATACGACGTGGTCACTGTCTTCGCCTGATTCGCCAGATAGAGTGCACCGCCGTAGTTCTGCTTGTTGAACTCCGTGGCGCTCTGGCGAACAAGTCGTGTGACCTGCGCGGTCTCTGGTGGATCCTCCGACGCGCCCGACTTCATCTGCTGGAGCGCGACTTCGGCTTCGGCCATTGCAGACGCCGCCTGCGCGCGGCTCGCCACTGACTGAAGCTTTGCCATCGCTCGTACTACTTCGGCGCGTGTCTCCTCCAACCGGACTTGGAGATCCTCGATCTGAGCATCGCGGGCGAGCAGTTGCAGCTCGAGCCTCGTTGCTCTCTTGTCCAATTCGGGATCACGGACCAAGACTGTTTCGCGCACCACCTTTACGCTCGGAGCGGGCGTGGGCGGTGGTGTCGAGGAGCAGGCGGTGGTGATGGCGGCGAACGCCACAAAGGCAAAGCAAGAGCGCACGGACAACAATCCTCGTCGATTCACGCGTGGGCGGCAGGTACTTCCGATAGCCACCAAAAACCCGCCGTAGAGTGTAATACACAAAGGAGGACGGTCGCCAGCCTGACCTGGCAACCGACATGGAATTGTCAGGCTAACGGACTTCTTTCACGCCGAGCACATTTGAGCCGATGAAAGAGCAGGTGCATTCGACTCACTCGACTTTCGCAACACGGTTTGCTGTCCTCCTGCTCGCGGGCCTCGCGAACGCCTGCTCCAGCGGCACGCTTTCAACAGACGTCGCGAGCCCGCCGCCCGACGTTGCGGTTTGGTGGCGTCACGGCGTCTGTTACGAAGTATTCGTCCGATCGTTCGCGGACGGGGACGGCGACGGTGTCGGCGATCTGCGCGGACTCATCTCGCGTCTCGACTACATCAACGATGGAAATCCCGCCAGTACAGCCAGCCTCGGTGCGAATTGCATTTGGCTGATGCCGATTGCCACCGCCGTGAGCTATCACGGGTACGACGTTACTGACTACTACCATGTCGATCGCCGCTACGGCACGGACGAGGATTTCAGGAGCCTGATTCAGGAGGCGCACCGCCGCGGAGTTCACGTTATCGTGGATTTTGTTGTGAACCACTCGTCGAGCGAACATCCCTATTTCCAGGCAGCGCTTCACGACCCCGCGAGCCAGTACCGGAGCTGGTACCGCTGGTCGAGCGTAAATCCGAATCAAACGGGGCCGTGGGGTCAGGAGGTGTGGCACAAATCGCCGGTCAGCGACGAGTACTACTACGGGGTCTTCTGGGGTGGAATGCCGGATCTGAATTACGGAACGCCGGCGGTTCTCCAGGAGATGCAGAAGGTCGCGGCGCACTGGCTGAGCGACATGCACGCCGATGGCTTTCGTTTCGACGCGGTTCCGTATCTGGTGGAGGAAGGAGGCCAGCTGCAGCACACGCGCGGTACGCATGACGTTCTTAGGCAGTTCGGGAGCGCCATTCGAAGCGAAGCGCCAGGTTCGTTCACGATCGGTGAGGTGTCTGATTGGTCGACGCAGATTCTCGCTGCGTACTATCCCGACCAGCTGGACGCGTACTTCGCGTTTGGAGTGGCGGGCGCGACGCTCGAAGCTGCGCGCTCCGGGAACGCGGCTCTGTTCACCAACGCGATCCGGGACGCGAACGTGACGTTCCCGGCCGGTCGCTGGTCGCCCTTTCTCACCAATCACGATCAACCCCGCGTGATGACCGTGTTCGGCGGTGATGTCGCGAGGGCGCGCCTCGCGGCTAGCGCGATGCTCATGTTGCCGGGGCTGCCCTTCGTGTACTATGGCGAGGAGATCGGGATGTTCGGAGACAAGCCAGACGAGACGATCCGTGCGCCCATGCAGTGGAGCGCCGAATCGAACGGGGGCTTCACCGCCGGAACACCATGGGAGCCTCTCACCTCTGACTGGATGACCAAGAATGTCGCCGCCCAGGACCACGATCCTGCCTCACTACTCAATCACTATCGCGGTCTGATTCACTTCCGGAACGCTCACCCCGCGCTGAGCGAAGGCGCGCTGGCCGTCGCATCCGCAAATGACACAGCGAGCTCCGCCTTCGTGAGATCGAAGGCGGGCGAGACGATTCTAATCGCGCTGAATTTTGGGGCTCGCGCGATTGATAAGCTGGCAGTTATGCTGTCGCCGGCGGTGCCGGGCAGCGCTCCGTATCGGCTCGAGCCGCTCTTCGGAGACCCACAAGATGGATGCGCCGGCGGAGCGATCTCGGCTGACGGGAAGTCAGTCACGCTCAGCTCCTTTGCCGCGCACGGGTTCTGCGCATTCGGGCTTCGCCGGAATTAGATGTCGATTGGTGGATTTGGGTGCGTTGCGCCGGTGTTACCGCTTACCATGGATCGCTGATTTTTCATCTGATATGAAGGCAGTTCAGTTTTTTCTGGCTTCGGCGGTCATGGCACTGGCTGTCGGGTGCCGGCGCGGGTACACTGCGCCGGGATCACCGGTTGCGATCGATCCTCGCCTCGCGCGCGGAATCGCGACCGCGGACTCGTTGATCGATGCTTCGGTCGGCACTTTGACTCCTGGGGCGGTGTTTCTCGTCGGGAAGGACGGTCACGTTGTCCACGAACGCGCATTCGGCTACGCCGAGCTCCGTGACTACGAAGGACGCCGGCTGGCGACTCCGCCCGCCATGCAAACGTCGACCGTCTTCGATCTGGCGTCGGTCACCAAAGTCATGGCTACGACTATGGCGACGATGATTTTGGTGGACCGAGGGCAACTCGACGTCGACGCTCCCGTGTTCCGGTACTTGCCCGATTTTCGCGGACCGCATTTCGACAGTATCACCGTCCGGCATTTGCTCTCGCATTCAGCCGGTCTCGTTCCGTGGCAGCCGCTCTATTATCATGCCGCAACCAGTGCAGAGGCCTACTCCGTCATCCGCGAGATGCCGCTCGAGTGGGGCGTCGGCGATGCGCGGCATTACAGCGACCTCGGCTTCATGCTGCTGGGCTATATCGCGGAGCGGGTGACCGGGGAAACGCTCGACTGCTTCCTCCACGACAACCTCTACAGCCCACTCGGACTCCGGTCGATCACATTCAATCCGAAAGCTCACGGTTTTACTCAGTTCGCGGCGACGGAGCAGGGCAACGTCTATGAACGACACATGGTTTATGACTCGACGTTTGGCTACAAATACCGAGGCGACCCGAAGGCCTGGAATGGCTGGCGCCAGCGGTTGCTCGTGGGCGAAGTCGATGACGGCAATGCGTACTACGCGAACGGCGGGACGGCAGGGCACGCCGGACTCTTTTCGACCGCGGCGGATCTACGGGTACTGCTCGACCTCCTGAACAACCGTGGCAGCTACGGCGGCAAGCAGTTCATTCGAGCTCAAGTCATCGACGCGTTTCTGACGCGGGACAAGTATCAGAACTACCTCGGCTGGCAGGCGCCGAGTTATCTCCCCGCGGGGAGTTTTACGCATACGGGTTTCACCGGCACTTATGTCGCCGGCATTCCCCGGTACAAACTGTCGATCGTACTCCTCACGAACCGACAGAACATGGGTACCGATGCTCGCGGATACTTTCCGGACGTCGGGCCCCTTGAGCAGTCGGTGGCTCGACTGATCGTGGGCGCCGTCGGAGCGTTGCCGTGACATCGTTTACGCGGCAGGAAGCCGAACGGGCGTCGCAGGCGCGTGGCAGCTCCGAAGGCGAAATCGACGCGAGCGAAGCCGACGATTCCGGCCCCTACGCTCGAGGCGATAAGGGCCGAGTTACATGAACTAGCGGATCCAACGCGTGCGATCCACTCCTTCTCTTCTTCAAGACGGGCGCGGGCGAGTATGGCAAGGGCGACAGATTTCTTGGCCTGACGGTGCCAGTCATGCGCGCGCTCGTGCATAAATACCGCGACCTCGACGACACCGCGGCGCTCGAGCTCGTCGGTTCATCGTGGCACGAAGAGAGGTTGGTCGGACTGCTGTTGTTAGTTGAGGGCTACGAGCGAGGGGATGCAGCGCGCCTCACCCGAATCCATCATGCGTACTTGGCGAACACCCATCAGATCAACAACGGGGATCTGGTCGATGCGTCGGCCGAGTACATCGTGGGTCCGCATCTGGACGCCGGAGAGATAGCGCTGCTCGAGCGCCTCGCGCGATCGGAGAGTCTCTGGGAACGGCGCATCGCCGTCGTGTCCGCCTTCCATTTCATCAAGCGCAGTGAATTCCGTCCGACGCTTAAGATCACCGAGATGTTACTGGGCGACTCCCACGATCTGATCTAGAAGGGAGTCGGCTGGATGCTGCGGGAGGTCGGAAAGCGGGATCGCAAGCCTTCGGATGAGTTCCTGCGAAAACATTGCCAGCGGATGCCGCGTGCGATGCTGCGCCACGCGATCGAGCGTCATCCGGAGCGTGTTCGAAAGCGATACCTTGAAGGGACGATATGAGCGGCCACGCTCGCTACTAAGGTCTTTCCTTCTTCCGGGCGCGAGCTAGCCAGCCGGACGTTCGGAAATAGAAGTAGAATGGCAGGCCGAGAGCGACGAGCAAGAGGCCCGCCGCCGATTCCACGGGATAGGCCGTTATGGTGTTGATGACGAGCCAGAGCGCGACAAGCATAAAGAGCGCCGGCACCACCGGATAACCCAGCGTTCGGTATCGCCGTGGAGCCGCGGGGAGTTTTCTTCGCAACACGAAAAGAGAAGATCCGACGAGCGCGGTGAAGACCCAGACTGCGAAGATCACCGAGGTCGTGATCTGATCGAAGGTGCCCGACAACGCGATCAGGCACGCCCAGATTCCCAAAAACCAGATCGCGTTCACGGGGGCCCGCGAACTCTCGCTCAAATTCCCCAGGGGGCTGAAGAAGAGTCCGTCCCGCGCCATCGCAAACGGAACGCGCGAGTTCATGAGGGTAATGCCGTTAAGCGCGCCGATCGCCGAGATCATGAACGCGATTGAGACTATCTGCGCGCCGTGAGACGAGAACGATTGGGCCGCCCTAGCGGCAACGGGAAGCGCGTCACGATATGCGGTCGAGTTGGCGGTGAGTATTTCGCTGAAGGGGAGCGCATAGAAGAATGCGAGATTCGTGATCAGGTACACGAGGATAACCGCGAGCATTCCATAGATGAGCGCGCGCGGTACGTTGCGCTCGGGCTTCTCGATCTCACCGGCAACCATTGGAACGTTTGCCCATCCCTGGTAGGCCCACAGTGCGGCGAGCATGGCTGCGCCGAACGCGCCGAGCCCCGCCGGCGCTATCTGTGCCGTGATAGGCGTCTTCAGGTGGTCCCACGATCCCGTGCGCGAAAGAAGAAACGCCCCTAGCACGATGATCGCGATCCCGGCCAGCTTAGCTAGCGTCGCAGCCCACTGCACTCGGCCACCCACATCGATGCCGCGCGAATTCACGCCGGCAAAAAGCAAAATCACGGCTACGGCAACGACCTGCTGGATCCCAAGCCGCCAGTGCACGACCTGCCCGAACAGATGGAAGTCATGCGTGGTGAACACGGCATCGAGCGGAACGAAGGACGCAAGGAAGGAGGCGAGCGCCGTCGAGACCGCGGCGAGCCCTCCGCTCGCAATGAGCATGATCGACGACCACCCGAACAAAAACGCGGGAAGGTCCCCGTACGCTTCACGCAGGAACACGTACTCCCCGCCTGCCGCGGGCATCATCGCCCCTAGCTCGGCGTAAGTCAGTGCGCCGGCGAGAGACAGAAGTCCCGCAGCGAGCCAAGCGAGCAGGACCTTGGATGGACTGCCGACGAGCTGGGCCATCGGCGCGGTCTTGAGGAAGACACCCGTCCCAATGACGGTGAGGACGAGCGCTATTGCATCGCGGAGCGACAGCGCTCTCACGAGCTCTCTTGTCGCGGACGTCACTCCTGGTGATGCCGCGGCGGTGGAGCTCACTCGGGCGGGCGAACTACGTCGTGCGGTCCGGTGTTGCGGATCCCGTATGTGGGTCGCACGTATTCCTCGGTCGTTGCGATCCCTTCCGCCCTATCAAGCTCGCGATTGTCGCGCTCGATGTTGTCACGCTCCTCTTTGTAGCGGCGGTACCAGGTGCGTGTCACCTCACCAGCTAGCTCGCGGTTCCCAAGTCCGAATGCAAGCGATAGTGCCAGAGCTATCGCACCAAACAGGATCGCGAAAGCAGTGGTCACGATCTCGGTGGCGACGCCCAGCTCCTGGAGTGCCATGAAGACGGCGAGCACTACGACGCCCCCCTTCCCGACGCGCGCGAGCGTGGGTCCGCCGTGGAGTCCGCCCGCCGATGCCATGATTAGGCCGCCGACAAAGCTGCCGAGGACGATACCCACGATCATGATGACGATCGCGGCGATAACGCTCGGGATGTAGCTCACGAGCTCGGAAAACACGTTGGCGAGGGACTGGAGTCCCAGCGCGTTCGCCGCAACGAGCATCACCGCGAACATCACGAACCAGAACACGAGACTTCCCGCAACGCGCGTCGGGTTCACCCGCGAGCCCGACCGCTCCACCGCCTGCATCACGCCACCGCGCTCGAGGATCTGGTTGAGATGGATCCGTCGCATCAGCCTGTCGGTTCCCTTCTCGAGCAGTCTCGCCAGGAGATAACCGGCAAAGAGGATCACGAGCGCGCCGAAAAGCGCGGGAACGTAGCGGTAAAGCTGCTCGAAGCTTCCCTGCAGTCTGTCGCCGAAGGTGAGCGTCGTCGTGGTGTCCACTAGAACCTCACATCGAGTAGGGAGTGATTCCCTGGGGTGCTGGCGGCCAGCAGTGCGATGCTCGCCGGGTTGAAAGTTACACGAAAACGGGGTGGTCCGGCGTCAGCGCTGGGGCGGAGGTAGCGTTCGGTTGCGATCAGGCCCACGAGCCCGCCACCGACTGCCAGCCCTCCGATTACGTGCGGATTGTTTCGGGTCGAGCTGTCAATTGCGGCGATGCCCGCGCCCATGAGCGCCCCGGCGAAGGTGCCTAGCGACACCCTCCCGGCCTGGTCGCGATCGTGATCGTAGCGTTGAACCAGGAATCGGTCGCCGGCCATCATGCCGAGCACTCCGCCCACTGTCGCCGCTGTCGCAAAATGGGAATAGGACCCATGCCTGCCAAGGAGGCTGATTCCGGCACCCGCGCCGAGCATGGCCGCGGGCCTCAGGATCTCTACGTCACCCGCAGTGACACGGTACATCGCGTTTCTCGGGTACAGGCGCCCGATCGGATAGCCGATGATCCCGGATGCGAGAACGGTCGCGACTTCGGCCCGGTCGGAAAGGCGCCGTTTGGTGCAGGTCTCAACACCGGCTACGGGATCGTACGTGCAGCTCCTCCTTCCCCGGATCGCTTCCATCGTACCGTAAGCGATGAGCGATCCGATGTCAGATCCGAATCCGGCTGCCACCGCGTCCGCCTCAGTCATGTCCCGCGCAGCCCGCACACCGATCGTGGCACCGGTAACTCCTCCGATGAACGCGCCAGCATATTTGGCCTTGTCGCCGCCCTTCAAGAGGTAAGTGGTTGCCCAGCCGGCGAGCGCGCCGTTAAGCCCCATGTTGGCGGACAGATCCGCCTGCGGCCTCGAGATGGAAATTCGCCGCGATATTTCTGACGCCGCGAAGAAGGATCCGCCGGCGACGACCAGATACCCGGCGGAATAGCCCGCGCCGTTGTTTCCAATCGCACCGGCGAAGGTGGGACCATAGACGCCGATACCGAGTAGAGTTTGGTCTCTGACGAACGCGTTCCTAGCATCGGTCCGTGCCATGATCGTCTCTCGCGGCAGCCTCGAGACTACCGCCCGGACGGCGTCCCGGTCGGCAGCATTGAGCCCATACCGCTCGACGACTCCCGTTCTTCGAGTTACAGCCAGCACGAATGTTGAGTCGTTGGTGGTGAAGAGACGCGCCTCTGTGAACTCGCCGGAAACGGGCCACCACGGTGGACGCAGCGCCGCTCTGTCAGCAAGGAAAGGGGTCATTACCATGACGAGCCCGGCGTTGTCGAACGGAACTGGTCGTTCGATGATTTGCGCCTGGACGCGCGAGACTGGCAAACACGACAAGGCTCCGATTGTAAACAGGTGTCGAATCAGATTCATGGTGGAGGAAAGCTTAAGTGTTAGGTCCGCGTCCCGCGCTGGATATCGAAGATCGCGCTGCGACGGCATTTGGCACAGATCAACCAGTCTCGCTGACGTGCATAGCCTAGCCCGAACGAGCCGCCGCCTATTGCCCGGCGCGTCATCGCCACATGGCAGTATGGGCAGATCGGCGACTTGCCCGATGTAAACTCGTTGCGAATCTGCTGCAACTCGCTCGGGGTGTACTGCGCCAGGCTCGGATCGGGCGCGTGATCCTCACCCGGCATCAGTCGGGAATCCGCACCACGATTTTGCCGAACTGCTGGCCGCTCTGAAGCCGCTCGAACGCCTGTCGTCCCTGCGAGATCTCGAACACCGAATCGACCAGCGGTGTCAGGTGTCCAGCGTGGAATTCGCTCGTGACGGCGTCGAACTCCGACTCGTTCCCCATCGTCGAGCCCATGATGTCCCACTGATACCAGAAGAGACGTCTGACATCCATTTGCACGATCGGCCCTGACGTTGCCCCGCAGGTCACGAGGCGGCCGCGTCTCCCGAGCGCGCCCAGTGACTGCGCCCAGGTCGCCTCGCCGACCGTGTCGAGCACCACATCGACTCCTCGCCGGTTCGTGCGCTTCCTGATCTCCCGTCCCACATCCGTCGTCGCGTAGTTGATCGTGTTCTCGGCGCCAAGGCCGCGTGCCAGAGCCAGCTTCTCGTCGCTGTGTGAAGTGACCCACGCCGTCGCGCCGATGGTGCGCACGATCTCCAGCGCCGCGAGGGCGACTCCGCCGCCGATTCCCCAAATGAGGACGTTGTCGGTCTTCTTCACTCGGGCCCGAGTCACGACCATGCGCCAGGCGGTGAGTGTCGACAGTGTGAAGGCCGCTGCTTGCTCTACTGGCTTGTCTTTCGGAATGCTGCGTGCGTTCCGCCACGGAATAACGATGTATTCCGCCAGAGTCCCGGAAGCGTGTTCGCCCAGCAGCTTGAAGTTGACGCAGGCAGAGTGCTCGCCGGCCTGGCAGAACTCGCAGGTGTGATCGCTCAAGCCCGGGTTGACGATGACAGTGTCGCCGACCCGGAGTTGGTTCTCCGAGGTTCCGCTCAGGTCGCCGATGGCATCGACGACTCCGGTGGCGTCGGCTCCGAGGATCCATGGCGGGGTGATGGTGACGCCCGGGAGTCCACTTACGACCAGCAAATCCAGATGGTTGAGCGCCGCAGCTTTGACGCGGACACGGATTTCGCCGCGCTTGGGCTCTGGCTTCGGCAGATCGGTGCGATACTCGATCTGGTCGAGTCCGCCGTGCGCCGAGATGGTGAGTCCTCGCACGCGATTATGAGAGCGTTATATTCAGTCGGAACATTGATTTACGGCTGTGATAATCGCGGCCATCCTGGCAGGCTGCGGTTGCAGCCGGAAGATACCGATTTTGATTTCCATCCGCTCCGGATTAGACTGAATGCTCCCCATCAAGGTCCCTCCTCTCGGCGAATCGATCGTTGATGCCACCGTATCGCGGTGGCTCAAGAAAGAGGGAGATCCGGTGTCCCCGGGCGATACTCTGGTTGAGCTCGAGACCGACAAGATCACCGTCGAAGTCCCTGCCCTCAAACCGGGGGTGCTGGCCAAGCGCGCCAAAAATGAGGGCGATGTTGTTCACGTCGATGACGTGCTGGGCGAGCTCGACGAAACAGCCGTTCCGGCCGGCGTGGGAGCGTCGCAGGCGTCGGCTCTACCAACCAGAATTCCTGGGCCCATTTCCACGCCCACTTCGGCACGGAGTGCGATCCCTTCGCCGCTTCCTGCCGCCCGGCCCGAAACGACCAAGTCATCGCCCGCGGCCCGACGCGTTGCGGACGAGCGCGGAATCGACATCGCGGCTGTCGCCGGAACTGGCCGCGGAGGCGTAGTCTCGAAACCTGATGTGCTGGCAGCGCCCACGGGGAGCGAGCGCGCCGCTGTTGCGCGGGCACCAGGCTCCGCACCGAGCGCGCCACCAAAGACGGCACCCGGCGCGTCGCCGCGCGGCGCAAATGGCGCCGCACCCGGTGAGCGCGAGACGCGCGAGAAGATGTCCACGCGTCGCAAACGGATCGCCGAGAATCTGCTCCAGTCACAACACGCGACAGCGCATCTCACGACGTTCAATGAAGTCGACATGTCGGCGCTCAATGCGCTCCGAGACAGATACAAGGAGAAACTCGAGAAGGAGCATGGCGTCAAGCTGACCTTCATGCCTTTCTTCGTGCGCTCGGCGTGCCAGGCGCTGAAGCAATTCCCGATGGTTAACGCGCAGATCGATGGCGACACCGTTGTCTATAAGCACTATGTCAACATGGGGATCGCGGTCGCGACAGATCAAGGACTTGTCGTTCCAAACATCAAAGACGCGGATCGAAAGGGGACCGTCGACTTGAGCCGGGAGATCTCTGAAGTCGCCAAACGCGCGCGCGACGGCAAGCTGACGATGGATGATCTCACCGGTGGCACTTTCACGATCACCAACGGTGGCGTGTTCGGCTCACTCATCTCGACGCCGATCATCAACTATCCGCAGGTCGGCATACTAGGCCTGCACAAGACACAGGATCGCCCGGTCGCTGTAAATGGTCAGGTCGCGATCCGGCCGATGATGTACATCGCCCTCTCCTACGATCATCGCATCGTCGATGGTCAGCAGGCGGTGCTATTCCTCGTACGCGTAAAGGAGCTCATCGAGGACCCGGCCGCGATGCTTATCGAATAAATGGTCGACTGCGATTTAGCGATCATCGGGGGCGGACCCGGTGGATATGTGGCAGCGATCCGCGCCGGCCAGCTAGGACTTAACCCAGTTTGCATCGAGATGGACAAGACGCTTGGCGGAACGTGCGTCAATGTCGGGTGCATTCCATCAAAGGCGCTCCTCACGTCCTCGGAGCATTATGAGTTCGCGCGCCTGCACGCTGCCGAGCACGGCGTCGCGATCGGTGACGTCAAGCTGGATCTGTCGACGATGATGAAGCGGAAGGACAGCGTCGTCGGTCAAAACACGAAAGGTATCGAGTACCTCTTCCGCAAGAACAAGGTGACCTGGGCCAAGGGTCGGGGCACGCTAAAAAAAGGCAATGTCGTCGAGGTTGCGGGCGCGGACGGAACGTCGGAATCATATCGCGCGAAAAACGTGATCATCGCGACCGGATCGGTCTCAATCGAGCTACCGTTCCTCAAATTCGACGAGAAGCGTGTGTTGTCGAACATCGGCGCTCTCAAGATCCCGGAAGTGCCGAGGCATCTACTGGTGATCGGCGGCGGGGTGATCGGTCTCGAACTCGGCTCCGTCTGGCGCCGGCTCGGCGCTAAGGTTACGGTCGTCGAGCTGATGCCGACGATTCTTCCTGGCAACGATGAAGAGATCATCAAGGAAGCCGACAAGGTTTTCCGGAAGCAGGGGCTCGACATCCGAGTCGGGTCGAAAGTCACCGGCGCCCAGATCGAAGCGAGCGGCGTTGTCGTGGATGTCGAGAAAGATGGAAAGACGGAGAATATCGAGGCTGATTACGTGCTAGTATCGGTCGGTCGCAGGGCGGCGCTCGCGGGTATCGATGCTGCGGGGCTGGGTCTCGGTCTAAGCACGCGGGGGGAGATAATGGTGGACGCTCAGATGCGCACCAACCTCCCCAACGTCTACGCGATCGGAGACGCGGTCGGCGGCAAGCTTCTCGCGCACAAGGCGGAGGAAGAGGGTGTGATCGCGACCGAGGTCATCGCTGGACAGAAAGCGCACATGGATTACAAATCGATGCCGTCGGTGGTGTACACTTGGCCAGAAATCGCTACGGTTGGATTAGCGGAGCACGAGGTGAAGGCGAGCGGACGGAGGTACAAGACGGGGAAGTTTCCGTTCTCCGCCAACGCGCGCGCGCGCACCGCGGGCGACACGTCGGGATTCGTCAAATTCATTGCGGACGCTGAGACCGACGAGCTCTTGGGCGCGCACATGATCGGGCCGGGCGTTTCGGAGCTGATCCAGGAGGCGGTGCTGGCGTTCGAGTACCGGGGATCGTCGGAGGACATCGGCATCACGGTGCACTCGCATCCGACGCTCAGCGAAGCGGTGAAGGAAGCCGCGCTCGGCGTGCTCGGCAGATCGCTTCAAATATGAGCGGAACGCGAAAACGCGGGACCGCCCTTAATCTCTCCGGCGAATAGCGGCAGAAGTCGATGAACCCGACCATCAGGCCGCTCCTCGCGGCCGACCGCAGCGGCATCTTCAGGATTCTGGAGAACGCGGGGAATTTCACGCCCGAGGAAGTGGCGACGGCGTTGGAGCTGATCGACGAATGGCTCGAGCTTGGCGAGCACAGCGGATATCTCACCTACGTGCTGGAAGCGCGCGACGAAGGGAATTCGGAAGTGCTCGGTTATGTGTGCTTCGGTCCAACGCCGCTTACCGAATCGACGTACGATCTGTATTGGATTGCGGTCGATAAATCCAAGCATCGCGGTGGAGTTGGAAAGCGGCTGCTCAAGTTCGCCGAAGAAGAGATTGTTCGGCGCGACGGACAGATGCTGCTGATCGAAACGTCATCACAGGAAACGTACGGCGGAACGATTCAGTTCTACGAGAAGACGGGCTACGAGCTGGTTGGGAAGATCAAAGAGTACTACAAGCCCGGCGACGACAAGCTGATTTTCGCGAAAAAGCTATCGGAGGCCTCGTCGAACAAGGCGAGCGAGGCGGAACAGCCGCTAGCGGTTGTCGCGGTAGAGGCGCCGGATCCAGTCTTGAGCGAGCGTTAGTAGGTATCGCCCGCGTCACAATCATCATTCTCGCCCTGATCGAGGGCTTCTGGATGGCATTGGACGGGACACGGGCGCTCACAACGCACGACTATGTCACACGGCGCTCGGGCGCGCACGCTGGTGAGCTCGGCCCGTGACAGTACGTGGCAGTACATCGTAGAGGGCGCTGGGATCGCGCCTCGATCAGTGTTAATGAAAATCATCTTCGTCGCGTTTGAGGCTCGCGTGGCTGGTCATCGCGACTGCGATGCTGCGAGGACTCCCGTGGGCGGTGAACGCGGCTTTCATCGCCGCGGTCTTGAGTAGATACGAGTGCACTCGGACGCGGCCTGCGACACCTCGGACTACGCGCTTCGGGGATTCCCTCGCACTCGTGGCCGGCGTCGCGTCAAAGTCGTAAAATAGGGCGTGAGTGCGACGTTTCACCTCTAGATCAGCGCGCCGTGAGCAATAGCGTCGCGCCGCGGCCGCTGAACGCTCGGCATCTATTGGCTTCCCCGCCAGTTAGGCGAGGGGGGTTACATAGCGGCTGTCCGAGGGACGTACTTTGCGAGGCTCCATGACCCGATTATCGACCATACGTTCCCTGGCGCCGGTGGTGCCGATAGTCATCGCTCTATTTACGGTCGCTCTTGTCGTTTTCCAAGAGCCCTCCGACGTACCGGCCTGGGCTTTCCCCGGCAGCCCAACGGATTCCACCGTCGCCGATAGCACGCAGCTGCATCGCGTCCCCAACAGCGAGGCACGGTTCAGCCTGCCTCAAGTTGTCGATCGATTCGCGCCGCCGGACTGGCATCCGAGCGGACACCCGCCGATGCCCGAGGTTGTAGCGCAAGGCCGGACGCCGTACCTCTTTGCCTGCGCCTACTGTCATCTACCAAACGGAATGGGAAGGCCAGAGAACGCAACCCTTGCCGGCTTGCGCGCGGACTACATCATAGCACAGCTAGCGGCCTTCCGAAGTTCTGGCCGACGAAGCCCGTTGCCCACGTGGATCCCAGGCAACAGCATGCACACAGTTGCGATGAATGCCACCGACGCAGAGGTCGCCGCCGCCGCGCGCTACTTTTCGAGGTTGCAATTTACGCCGCGGGTACGAGTGGTCGAAGCGGCGCGCATTCCCAGCACGCGTCAGGCCGCATTCGTCTACGCGCGGGTCTCAGGGGCGGGAACCGAACCGATCGGCAGCCGGATCGTTGAAGGTCCGCTGGATTTCGAGCGCCATGAGCTCCGCGACGACGCTATGACCTATGTCGCATACGTACCTCCCGGGAGCATCAAGCGTGGCCGCGCAATCGCGACGACCGGCACCAGCGGTCCCGCCACCGCGTGCGTCACCTGTCATGGCGCAAACTTGGTCGGCACAGGCTTGGCTCCGCCACTCGCCGGCCGCTACCCGACGTACCTGGTACGCCAGCTCATCGCCTTCAAGACGGGTACGCGGTCGACGGTCGCCTCGCAGCCGATGCAGCCCGTGGTGGCTCGGCTCGCTGTTAGGGACATGATCGCGGTAGCAGCCTATGCGGCTACCCTTGCCCCAGCGCTTCGGACTCGCTAGCCGCAGCTGTCCGGGGACGCGCGAGCATTTTCAGTCTCACCGCGGAATCTTGTCGAAAACGCCCGGCCTCGTTCGACGCATTAGCAAACCCCAACGGAAAGAATCCAATTGAGAAAGCTAATTGTTCATGAGTTCGTGACACTAGACGGCGTGATGCAGGGGCCGGGTGGCAAAGACGAAGATCGAGATGGAGGGTTTGAATACGGTGGCTGGACGTTCTCCTACTGGCACGACGACATCGGGGTGACTTTCGGCGCGCTCATGAAGGATGCAGACGCCTTTTTGCTGGGTCGGCGTACGTACATAACGCACGCTGCGGCGTTCGAGCCGATGCCTGCGGGCGACCCGTTCGGTGATCTCATGAATGCACCGAAGAAGTACGTTGTATCGAAGACCCTCAAAGAGCCAACCTGGCGCGACACCACGATCATCCGCGGCAAGGTGATTGAGTCGGTGCGCGCGCTGAAGGCGCAGCCGGGCAAGAATATCGTGACGGACGGCAGCAGCCAGCTTGTCCATGCGCTGCTGGCGCACGACTTGGTCGACGAGCTGCACCTGACTTTGTATCCGCTGACATTAGGGAGCGGGAAGCGCGTGTTCCCAAACGGTGTGCATGCGAAGTTCCGCCTGACGTCGGCGACACCGTATCCGAGTGGAGTAGTAAGCTTACATTATGCCCGTCAACCTTAGACTCTGACCTCTAGCTCCTGTCTCCAGCGATCCGCCTCTCATGAATTCGTAGCATCGATGCCTGACAGACTTGTCCTGATCGTCGGTGCCGGACCGACCGGCCTTGTGCTCGCACTCTGGTTGACGAGACTCGGTATCGAGGTGCGAATCATCGACAAGGCCGCGGAGGCTGGCACCACTTCCCGTGCGCTCGCCGTCCAGGCGCGTACTTTGGAGTTTTACCACCAGGTCGGGTTGGACGAAGCAGTCATCGAGGGCGGAGTCAAGGTCGCGAATCTCAATCTGTGGGTGAATGGGCATCGAGCTGCACATGTTCCCTTGCAGCGCACCGGAGAGGGACTAACTCCGTACGCGTTTGCGCTTGTGTTTCCGCAGGACGCTCACGAGCGATTGCTGATCGAGCGATTGGCCACGCTCGGCGTTCGGGTCGAGCGGCGAATGGAGTTGTTGCGCTTCACGCAGCACGACGGCGGCATCACCGCGACACTACGACGATCGGGAGGCTTGGAAGATGTTTGCGAGGCGGCGTATCTCGCGGGGTGCGATGGAGCGTCGTCAACCGTTCGCGGACAACTGGGCATCTGGTTTCCCGGCGGAACGTACACCGGCCTCTTCTACGTTGCCGACGTGGTGGGAGCGGGTGAGCCCACCGGAGGTGACCTCCACGCCGATATCGAAGATGCCGATTTCCTGCTTCTCTTTCCGCTCAAGGGGAAGGATCGCTGGCGTCTGGTTGGAACCGTTCACGATTTGCCGGAGAGTGAGCACGGCCAACTCAGTTTCGACGATGTGAAGGGGAAGGCCATCGAGCACCTTAAACTCAATATCGAGAAGGTGAACTGGTTTTCGACCTATCGGGTGCACCATCGCGTTGCGCACCGCTTTCGCGACAGACGAGCCTTCCTGCTCGGCGATGCCGCGCACATCCATAGTCCGGTCGGCGGACAGGGGATGAACACCGGAATCGGCGATGCCGTGAACCTCGCGTGGAAGCTTGCCGCCGTATTGCGGAAAGGCGCGCGGGATACGCTACTCGATACATACGAGGCAGAGCGGATTGCCTTCGCTCGGCGCCTCGTCGCGACGACCGATCGCGGGTTTTCGTTTGTCACGAAGCGCGGTTTTCTCGCCGGTGTGGTGCGCAAGCGGATCGTTCCACTCGTGGTGCCTCTACTTTTTCGACTCCGGGCAATGCGTCGCCTCCTGTTCAAGACCGTATCGCAGACCCAGGTCAACTACCGTGACAGTTTACTGAGTGCTGGCGCCGCGGGGAGTGTGCGCGGCGGAGATCGACTACCGTGGGTCAAACTGGCGTCCGGCGAAGACAACTTCGCCCCACTCACGTCGCTCGAGTGGCAGGTCCATGTGTACGGCGAAGCTGGGCGCGGCGTTGGCCACGCGTGCGCCGAGCTTGGGCTTCCCATACACCTGTTCGCTTGGGAAGCAGGAATGTGGCGCGCGGGTTTCGAGAACGGCGCCTCATACGTCGTACGACCGGACGGCTACGTAGCGCTCGCTGACCCGGGTGCCGACCCCGAACGGCTGCGTCAGTATTTTGCTCGGCGCGAGCTCACCCCCTTCTCAGTCGCCACATAAGGAGTGCCGAGAACCCTTAGTCGTTCTCTCGAGTCATCTCAGTCATGGTCCGTCGGAAACCGGCGCGATCGAACAGCTGTTGCGCGGCCGAGTTCCGCTCCGCCGTGGAGAGTACAACGCGGGGCGCACCTCGAGCCTTGAGTGCCTCGACCGTCGCGTCGAGCAGCATGCGACCGACGCCTTGTCGGCGATGGGCAGAATCGACGACTATATCGTACACCACACCCGCGGGCCCGCGCAGCGCCATGTAATCGTTCCCCTCGACGCCCGCGTAGGTGTAGCCAATCACCCTGCCGTTCCGATCGGCGACAAGGATGATGATGTTCGGCTCGTCGAGTTGCGTGCCGAGAAACGAGCCGTATGCGTGCTCGGTCCCCGACGTTGCCGCCATGAACCGCTTTGGGTCGAAGTCGTGGTGTTCGCGGACGAGGAGGGCGCCGAGTCGGCCAATGGCTTTGAGGTCTGCCGACGTTGCTGGGCGGATCTTAACGGCCGGCCCTACCATCGTCCGACGACCGCACTGTGTTCGCCCACGTCAGAACACGAGCGTCTGAATAGAATGGGGTACGCTATTGACTTCCGCGGCGTTGCCGTCCAGCCAGAGATAATAGGAAACTTTCTGATCGGTTTTGTTCATTACCACCACCGACACTTTTCCATCGGGATTGACAAAGGCGGCGGAAAGCAGGGCACTCCTGCTAGTTGCGCTGGCGATTCTCCTTGCGCCCGGGCGGACAAACTTTGAAAAGTGTCCGATGTAGTAATACGAGTTGGTGTAGGTCAGCTCGCCCGTTTTCGTATCAGCGTGAACCGGGGCGAAGCAGAAGTTCCCAACGTGATTCGGCCCACCGGTTTCGTCCAGCAGCACGTTCCAGTCTGTCCAGCCGACAGCACCGCTGTTGAAGTCATTGATCATGGAACGTCCGTACGCTTCACCCAGTCTCCAGTTGGTAAGGTCTGGCGCCTTAAAGGAATCGACGCAGCCTTCCGTGAAGAGCAGGTTTTTTTCCGGGAAAGTCTCGTGCACGAGTTTGACGTTATCGAACATCTGGTCGCCACCGCTCCACGGCTCGTACCAGTGATAACCGATGCCCCATACGTACCGGGCGGCCTTGGGGTCCTTAAGGATTGTGCTGGCTCTCTGGAAGATGAGGTCACGGTTGTGATCCCATGCGATGATCTTCTTGTCACCCAGCCCTTCTCGCTTCATCGTCGGGCCAAGGTAGTTTTTCAGGAAGTCTCTCTCGTCTTCCGCGGAGTAGATGCACGACTCCCATGTCTGAGTCGCCATGGGCTCGTTCTGAACCGAAATGCCCCAAATGGGTATTCCCTCTCTCTCGTACGCCTTGATGAACCTCGTGTAGTAGTTGGCCCAGGACTGATAGAATTCCGGCTTCAGTTTTCCACCATGAAGCATGTCATTGTTGGTCTTCATGAATGCCGGTGGACTCCAGGGGCTGGCAAAGAGAGTGAGTTTCCCTCCGGCGGTGGCCATCGCTTGCTTGATAAAAGGAATGCGGAATTGCTTGTCGTGGTTGACGCTGAAGGATCTGAGTTCCTTGTCGCCTTCGTTGACATAGGTGTAGCTGGCGGACGAGAAATCGCAGCTGTGGATGTTGGTTCTTCCAATCGTGTAGCCGATGCCCTTTTTGGGGTCAAAGTAGGCATCCAGGATTTCCCGCTGTTTCGCTGGCGGCAGTTTGGCAAATGTCTCGGCCGAGGCATCTGTGAGTGCCCCGCCTATGCCCAGAATCGTTTGCGCCCTTTTGGCAGGGTCGACGAAAACGCAGATCTGGGTCTCGAGCGGCTGACCCATCGGTTTGAATGAGAGTGTGTCAGTGGCGGAGAGGCGGTAATTGGTTTTCTCGGCGGTGGTGTAGACCGCAACTTCTCTCGCCTCGATTCTTCCCTCTAGCTCGGGCGGGTTCGGAGTCTCGGACCGTTGCCCAAATGCCGCCGGCGATAGCCCCTTTTTCCCCAACACCAATGCTGAAGACGACGCTATCAGGAAACCACGGCGATCGATTTTCATAGTCGATGATTTTGAGATATCGGTTGAACGGCGAGTTACCAAGCATGTAGTTGTACTCCGCCAAGAGCAACTGCCGGCTCCTTCTGGGGGAGGAGAAGGAAAACCAGGGTTGATCGTTCCCGTCGATGGTCCGCACGATCGAGCCGAAAGACGCGGATCGTCTACTTGAACACCTGGGATCGCCCCGACCCACGCTCTACTTCACCGTCGTGGTGACGTTCGCCGCCGAAGCGGCGGGGACGCGGCTCACCCTGCGTATGACATTCGGCAACGATGCGCCGATGCAGACGGCGGTGGAGCGGTGCGGCGTGCCGAGCGGTGGCGTGGAGGCGTGCGGACCGCGGGATACTTGCAGCGCTAATCACCACGCGATTCACCTCGGACCGACCGTGGCACACCTTCGAAGGTTGCGGTCAGCAGGCCAAACAGGAATTGATCGCCCTTTGCATCAGGGCTTCGGAAAACCAGGTACACGTCGTGCAGTCCCGATGTCGGCCGGAGCGCTGTCCGAAGTAGTGACGGTTTCGCGCTCGGGTCGGCTGTCGGACGAATCAGCTCACTCTCGCCCAGCAAGGGACCGGTCGGTGAATCGAGATGCACCTCAACCTTCCCGGCCTTCGCCTGGTATTGAGCTGGCGTCACCGCCGAAAGGATCACTGCGGCGACGCCCGTCAGATCGATTTGCCGAAACGCGACGGACGCACCCGACCGATTCACGACAGCGACCTGAACCGGCAGCTCCGGCACGGTCTGCTTGGACACGCCCTCCGAGAACTCTCCGCTCGCGACCACCACGGTCGGCGAGCGGAGGACGACCGTCTTCTCCGTCGTGATCGCGGGCATCCCGTTCGCGCCGCGGTCGGTGTACGCTGCGCGCAGCATCAATACGCCTCGGGGCGCATCACCCGATCCGGCTGGAGGGACGTATGCGCCTCGGACAGGAAGTGAAGGCGCGCTCGTCTTCGGGTCGGCGAGGCTCATGATGTAAGCAACCATTGCGGAAGCCTGCACGTCAGTGAGGGCGGGATGCGCGGGCATCGTCACCTTGCCCCAGACGCCGGATCCCCCTTCGCGGATCTTCCGCAAGAGACGGGCGGTCGCAGTGCTGTCGTGGTGATACTTCCGCGCCACATTCACGTACGCGGGGCCGACGGATTTCCTGCTCCACTGGTGGCAGGACAGGCAATCGCTCGCTTCGATCAGTGTGCTCCCCGTAGGCTGCGCGCTCTCGCTCGAGCCCAGCGGGGTCGCCGGTCCGCTCGACGATAGGCCATCCTTCATGTACTGTGCGCTTACACTCACTCGGCGCGCCGGGATGGTTCCGCTCCGCAGCGAGCCGTCCTCACGATCTATCACACGCACAGCATAGCGTACCGGAACGCCGGGGAAAAAGAACGACCGGTTGCTGCCGACGAGATCCAGATCGACGTTGGGCGGCTCGTTGCCAGCCGCGATCTTGACGTCCGCAGTGGAGCTCGCGCCCTGGGGATCGGTGACCGTGAGCGCCGCCGTGTACGCGCCCGGCCGAGTGAGAGTGAGTGTCGGGTTCGGCTCGGTCAGCCTCTGCAATACCGTACCGTCTCGCCGGGTGATCGTCCACAAGTATCGTAGCGAGTCCTGGTCGGGGTCCATGGTGCCCGCCGAGGAAAGTTTCACATGCATTGGGAGCGCGCCGTTCGGCCGATCGACCGCAGCCGCCGCGATCGGCTTCCGATTGCCTCCGTTGTACTCTATGCGGACGAGGCGGGCATCGTCGTTGGCCCGGAACCACGCGGTCCCGTACTCCAGAACGTAGAGATCTCCGTTGGGGCCGAATTGCATATCGATCGGGTTGGAGAATTTCTGGCTCGGCATGAAGCGCTCGATGGAAACGAGGTCGCCCTTTGCGTCCATGGTGACCGCGATGATCCAGCCGCGCATCCATTCATAGATGAAAAGCTTTCCATCGTAATACTGCGGGAATGCTCGGGCGGCACCGCGGAATTCGTCGCGGTGGAAGACCGGACCTGCCATCGCGACTCGTCCACCACTGCCAACAATCGGGAATTCGGGAGACGACGCGTACGGGTACCAAATGAAGGCGCCCCGCGCGGGCGGCAGCTCGGTTAGTCCGGTGTTGTTGGGAGAGCGGTTGATCGGATGCGCTGGATCGAACTTCTCTCCCGCGATCACCGTCGCCGAGTCGATGAACGTCGTCTTGTAGTACGCCTGGTTGTCTGCCACGAAGTACGGCCAGCCAAAGTTGCCGGCGCTGCGGGCCTGGTTGACCTCGTCGTAGCCCCGCGGACCGCGTCCTACGGAGTCAGCGTAAGCGTCCGGACCGACATCGCCCCAGTAGAGGAACCCGGTCCTCGAATCCACTGCGATGCGATACGGGTTGCGGTTGCCCATCGTGTAGATCTCCGGCCGCGTCTTTGCCGTCCCCGGCGGGAAGAGATTTCCCTCGGGGATGGTGTACGTACCGTCGGGCTCGGGGTGGATGCGGAGGATCTTGCCGCGAAGGTCGTTGGTATTGGCCGACGATTTTTGCGCGTCCCATGGTGAACGCCCTGGCCGTTCGTCGATGGGCGCGTAGCCGGTGGCGAAGGGATTCGAGTTGTCGCCGGTGGAGAGATAGAGATTGCCCTTACCGTCGAAGGCGATTGAGCCTCCGGTGTGACAGCACTTCTGGCGCTGAGTTCCCACTTCAAGGAGAATCTTCTTCGAGCCGAGGTCGAGTGAGTCTCCCATCATCTGGTAGCGAGCGAGCACGTTCTTCGGCTCGGGGCCGACCGGGGAGTAGTACAAGTAAATCCAGCCGTTCGTCGCGAAGTTCGGGTCGGCCGCGAGCCCGATGAGCCCGTCCTCGGCCTGACTGCTGTCCGCGTATTTGGTGCTGACCGGAATCGTCCCGATCCGTCTCACGCGACCGGTCGCCGGGGCGTACAGGTTGACGAAACCGTGCCGCTCGATGAACAGCACGCGTTCATCCGGCAGGACGGCAAGCTCTATAGGTTCGTCGAACTTCTGGGCGAGCACGACTTTCGTGAAGCGGTTCTCCTCTGGCCGCGCGCGGCTGAAGTCGATCGTCCCCGTTCCCATCGCGTAGCGTAGTCCGCCGAGGAGGTGCCGGAGGAAGAGAGGCTCGGAGAAAGTCGCCTCGGTGTGTCCCATGTTGGTGTAGAACGCACGGCCGCCATCGAAGTCGTGATACCAGCTCATTGGATGGTGGTCGCCGTTCGTCCCGCCTTGGTAGCTCTTCTCGTCGATCTCCACGAGTACGTGGATGGTCGGATCGATCGACTTGAAGTTGTAGAACTCGTCCTCGCGGTCCCACGTGTCGGGCAGTCCTTCCGTGGATGGGTGGCTCTTGTCCAGCACCCGATAGGTGCCTTTCCGAACGTTGGGGTTGTTCGGATGGCCATTGAACCAGGCGCCGGCGAGCCTGCCGTACCACGGCCATTGGTACTCGGTGTCCGTGGCGGAATGTATTCCGATGTATCCTCCGCCGGCTTGGATGTAGCGCTCGAAGTTGTCCTTCTCGGCAGCGTCCAATACGTCGCCGGTCGTGTTCAGGAAAACGATTGCGCGGTATCGCGCGAGGTTCTTCGAGGTAAACGCGCCGGCGTCTTCGGTCGCGTCGACGGAGAACGCATTCTCCTGGCCCAGCTTCCGGATAGCGGCGAGCCCGGCTCCGATGGAGCTGTGGCGGAATCCGGCCGTCTTAGAGAAGACGAGTATGCGGGACTCCTGGCTGCGGGCAGCGACCGGGACACAGACCAAGGCGAACAGAAGTGCGAGCGAAACGAGTCGTTGCATGGGCAGTCCAGGACGATGGGTGACGACCAGCGGACGGCGGCACGCCAATTTGCACCGCCGCTGCCGCGGTGGACAGAGGCGGCGTCGCTCTGCAGCGAACGGAATACGGCGAGCTCCCTGCAAGGGAGCACGAACGAGCTCACGTCAGTTTTGGGGCTTCGTGCCGACGCGCGACTGACATCGCATTGCGCCCCAGCTACATTGCCGTACGATGGAAGACCTCACCACCGGACCGCTGACTAGGCATCTGTTGAAGACCACGAGCTTCATGCTCGTGACGATGATCTTTCAGACGCTGTATTACCTCATCGATCTTTATTGGGTCGGCAGGCTCGGCACGCACGCGATCGCCGCCGTTGGAGTAGCCGGCAATTTCACCTTTATCGTGCTCGCCCTGACACAGATGCTCGGCGTCGGTACAACTGCCGTCGTGTCGCACGCGGTCGGGAGAAAGAACCGCGACGATGCGCAGCTGATGTTCAATCAGGCGCAGGTGCTGGCGGTCGTGACAGGGATTGCTTTTCTGATTGTGGGAATGCTGGTGCGACTTCCGTACAGTCGCGCGTTGAGCCCCGATGCCGAGACGGCCGCGCTCGCTAGTCAATATCTTCTCTGGTTCATTCCGGCGATGGCACTGCAGTTCCTAATGGTCGCGGCGGGCGCCGCTCTGCGGGCAGTCGGAAACTTCAAGGCCGGTATGGTCGTCGGCACCGGCTCCGTAATCATCAACATGGTGCTGGCGCCGTTTCTCATTTTCGGTTGGATAACGGGCCACGCGTTTGGCGTTGCCGGCGCAGCGATCTCGTCTCTCATCGCAATCGTGGTCGCCGTCATATGGTTCGGCACGTACTTCCTGGGAAAGGAGTCATACCTTCGATTCGTGCGTGCCGATCAGGAGCCCCGGCTTGTGCTCTGGCGGAAGATGCTGGCCATCGGTCTGCCCTCCGGATTCGAGTTCGCGATGATGGGTGTGTACCTCGTAGTCGTCTACGCGATCGCGCGACCGTTTGGCGCGTCGGCGCAGGCAGGCTTTGGAATCGGACAGCGGGTGATTCAGGCCATGTTCATGCCCGCTGTCGCGCTCGGTTTTTCAGTTGCGCCGGTCGCTGGACAGAATTTCGGCGCACGCAGCCGCGAACGCGTCGTCGACACGTTTCGCAAAGCAGCGTACATGGTCTCGGCAGTCATGGCGCTGTTAGTGATTCTCTGTCTCATCGCGCCTCGCGCGTTGATCGGGGTGTTCTCAAAGGACCCCGCGGTGTTGGCCGTCGGTACCGAGTATCTCCGCATCGTTTCGTGGAACTTCGTTGCATCCGGTTTGATCTTCGTCGCGTCGAGCATGTTCCAGGCGATGGGAAACACGGTTCCGTCGTTGGTGGCTTCCGGCACTCGCATTCTGCTCGTCGCGGCGCCGGCCATCCTGCTTTCGCGAACGGCGGAGTTTCAGCTTAACTGGATATGGTATCTCTCGGTCGGCGCGGTGCTCGTTCAGCTTGCGCTCAGCATGTTGCTCCTGCGCCGCGAATTCACTCGCCGGCTGGCGTTCCCTTCCCAACCGAAACTGGACAACACTGCCGTCGCATCAGCGATGGTCGCGGTGGAGTAACCAACATGTCACAGACGAAGCGTTTTCCGCCGGCGCCCTTTTATATAAGATGGGGACTCACATTAGCGCCGAAGACGCAGGGCAAAGGAGAGGGAGGAAGCAATGACATCATCGACGGAGCGCGCCGTACTCGCCGGCGGATGCTTTTGGGGAATGCAGGATCTCATTCGCGAATACCCGGGCGTCATCTCGACGCGGGTCGGCTATACGGGGGGCGACGTTCCCAATGCGACTTACCGCAAGCACGGGACGCACGCCGAAGCCATCGAGATCATCTTCGATCCGGAGAAGATCAGCTATCGGAAGCTGCTCGAGTTTTTCTTCCAGATTCACGACCCGACTACCCGCAATCGCCAGGGCAACGACGTCGGGACGAGTTACCGATCGGCGATTTTCTATACGAGTGACGAGCAGAAGCGAGTTGCGGAAGACACGATCGCCGATGTCGAGGCCTCCGGCCTCTGGCCGGGAAAGGTGGTAACTGAGGTGAAGCCCGCCGGTCCGTTCTGGGAAGCCGAACCGGAGCATCAGGACTACCTGGAACGGATACCGAACGGCTACACGTGCCACTTCGTGCGGCGAAACTGGGTGTTGCCGAAGCGCGGAGCGGCCGAGCGCCAGCCGTCACTCACGACCTAGGTCGAACGCACCCGTTCTTATTCCCCCGTTTCGTTGAGGATGTCGAGTTGCTTTTGATAAGCGAACATCCGGCCGTACTTTCGACCCGTTGTTTCCCGGACGATGTTCAATTCTTCCAGCCGCCGCAGCGCCGTCGTTACCGTAGGGACTGAGACGTTGAGGGATTCTGACAGGCGACGAATCGAAATGATCACTCGTCGTTGCATCTCCTCATACACACGCAGCGTCGCAGAGGCGCGCGTTGAGGCGCTGATGCGCTCACGATCCACGCGAAATAGTTCGAGGAGTTTGGTCGTTGTCTCCGTCGCTTGCCTCGCGGTCCAGTCGACGCCTTCCAGATAGTAGGCCATCCACCCTTCCCAGTCGCCGTCTGTCCGAACGCGCTGCAAGGCAGCGTAGTAGTCATCGCGGTGCTGCTTGAAGTAGAGACTCAGGTAAAGAAAGGGTTGAGCGAGAGTCTTTTCGGAGCAGAGGATCATTGTGATCAGCAACCGTCCGAGGCGACCGTTGCCGTCGAGAAAAGGATGGATCGTCTCGAACTGAGCGTGTGCAAGACCCGCCTTGATGATGGGCGTCGCATTTCCCTCGACAATGAATTTCTCCAGGTCGCCGAGTACGCCCATGAGCTCGTGCGGCGGCGGTGGGACGAAGCGCGCGGTACTCGGACGTGTTCCTCCAATCCAGTTCTGGGTTCGGCGGAAGTCTCCGGGAGTCTGGTTTTCCCCGCGCCCATCACTCATGAGAACACCGTGCGTCTCACGAATCAACCGGAGGCTGATTGGAAATCCGCCGGCAATCCGATCTATGGCGTGTCGCAACGCGGCCACGTAGCGTGACACCTCGCGCACGTCTTCGACCGGCACGCCAGGCGAGTCGCTGTTCTCGGACTCGAGGAGCTCCGTCAGTGTCGATTGCGTTCCTTCGATCTGGCTCGAAAGCACGGCCTCCTTCCGCACATACATATAGAGAAGACGGTCAGGATCGAGACCGCGAGAGAGTCCGTCGAGTCTGCCGAGCGAACTGCTCGCCCGTTCCAGGAGACCGCCGATGTTTCCTGAGAGATCGAGCGCAGGGTTCGGCGGCAGGGGTGCCGGAATGAAAGCGGAGTACCCGTCCGGCCCAGCCTGTTGGTGTAGGAGGTGCCCAGCCCTAGTCGACGCTTTTGTGAGAGTTTGGGGCGGTGTTTTCATTTGATGGCCGTTTGCTGGGATCGACTTTAAATCTTGTGGGATCAATTTAAAGAAAACGACCCAAAATTTCAAATGCCAGTTCGGCTTTGAAAGGCGAGACTAACCAGTTTCACTTAACTCTACCTTATTCTATCTTAATTCTATTGACAGGTAAGAATAAGAATATTAAGACATTACTACCCCACTTGCCGAGTATAAGATGATGCCAAGGATCGAAATCGACGAGGCTGCTTTCAGGCACCTGCAATCAAAGGCAATCGCATTCGTAGAGACGCCAAACGATACCCTTAAGCGTCTGCTTGGAATTTCCAGCTCAAATAACACGAGCTGTGCAAAGAATGCTGATAGCGGAGCCAAGCTCGCGCGTAAGCCGAAGGCGAGTTTAGGCCGGATGATCCGGGCTGGTCTAATTGCCAACGGACAAAAGTTGATCTTGCACGACTATCAGGGTCGTTCAGTACCCGATGCTATCGCCTACGTCGGCGGAGATGGCATTTTCGCGAGCCTTGAGCGGACGAGATTGTATTCCATGAGCGACCTAGCGCAGGAATTACTAAAAAAACAGGGCTACGAGAGTGATTCTGTTAGAGGGCCGTCACACTGGTATACCGAGGACGGCCGAAGCATCACCCAGATTTGGGAGGAGTACTTGCTCGATCCGCGGAAAGGAGCGGAGGCGTAGGGTCAAGATTCCAAAGGCTCGCCGGATTGCTCGCGCGGTTGTTGTAGCGCGCTCCAGACCGCGATGATGATGCTCGCGACACACACGAGCCACGCGATCGCGCGCATCCCCCGTGCAATCCCGGTGTCGTGCTGGAGCAATCCCCAGCGGGTGAGCAGGTTGTTCCAGTCGGAATGGATCGAGCCTCGTTCAACTACCAGACGTGGCGCGGACTGTCGCCCGAGATGCCGCTCGTTCACAGCCCCTACGAGACACCGAGGAATTACGGATTCTATTTCGGACCGCAGTTCGGGCAGCGGCCCGGCGTGTGGGTGATGGATCCGTGGGGACGGAAGCTCGAAGGCGCGCCGGTGAGCTATGCCGTGAAGGCGGAGCTGCTACGCTGGGGGACGAACCGCATTCCCTTCCCCCGACCGAAGACCGAAGGCGACGCCATCTCGCGACAGCTCGACTCCATCACCCTCGAAGATCACTTGATGGCGCGACACAATTTGAGGCGCGAGACGGTGCGCGCTTTTCTATCGCCGGTCGAAGGCGGTGGATATGGTCTCGGTCCCGACGTGCTGTCGGCGTACTGCAACTACGCGATCGAGAACCAGTTCCCCGAGGACGGCGACGAGAAGCTCGGCGACCAGATGTTCCCCGACGGCAACGGCGGATTCGCGCGACCGATGGTCAAGACGCTTATCCCCGACGCTTTCGCTGGAGCGCACACCGTCGACGCGGTGTGGCAGAATCGCGTCAACTTCCGCGCGCTCGATCGCGCGGGTCAGTCGACAAGGATTCGGCTCAATTCTACAGTCGTTCGCGTCGAACACGCAGGCGATCCGGCCAGGGAGTCGCACGTCGTCATCACTTATGCGAGAGGCAATCGGCAACGTTCTTCGTCGTTTTCGAGAGTGGCAATGCATGATTGTCGTTCTTGAGCAGAACCATTGAACGAGCGGCGAGTTTCCGAGCGACGGACCGACCATCCGGGGTCACACCCGTCCCAACCTCGGACTCGCTCGCGTACGGATGATCGAAGAGACCGATCTGGAACTTGACCTCGAGGATAGGCAGTATGGCTGCATCGATCTGGGCTTGTGTTACTCTTCCGCTGGCGATCAGCTTCGGCAGATTGTGCATGAAGGTCTGGCTCGCCATATCCATCCCTGCACCCGCGACAATCGCCTTGTAGCCAGCATCGCTAGGATCGGATGCATATCCGTGTATCTGCAGGCTCGCGATGGCAAATGCGTCCGACGAGAGAAAGCCGCGGAACCCCCAGTCCTTGCGGAGGACGTCGGTCAATAACCAGCGATTTCCACTCGCGGGAACGTCGTTCAAATCCATGTAGGCAGTCATCAGGCTACCTGCTCCTTCCTCCACTGCGGCGTGAAAAGGAACCAGGTAGACGTTCCGCATCAGGCCTTCCGGAACGTACGATCCGTCGTAGTCCCGGCCCCCTTCGGCCGCTCCATATCCCGCGAAGTGTTTAACGCATGCTACCACGCTGTTCGGCCCGAGACCGACGCCCTGGAATCCCCGCACCTGGGCCCGAGCCATCGCGGCCCCGAGATACGGATCCTCGCCGGCACCTTCCTGAATTCGACCCCAACGTGCATCGCGAGCGACGTCGACCATCGGCGTGAACGTCCAGCGGATACCTGCAGCCCGAGCCTCGTTCGCCGCGAAAGCCTGCGCCTGTTCTTCCACGGAAGGATCCCATGACGAGGCCATCCCGAGCGGGATCGGAAAGAGTGTGCGATAGCCATGAATCACGTCCAGGCCAAAGAGCAGCGGGATGTGCAGGCGACTCTTCTCGACGGCGAGATGCTGCATCCGATTCATCTCTTTGGGATCTGCCAACCAAAGGATGGCACCGACGCGCCCGTTGATGATGTCATCGTCTGACGCTGCACTCATCATCCCTCCGAAACTGACCCCCGCGGCCTGGTTGAGCTGCCCGATCCTCTCCTCCAATGTCATTTGCCTGAGGAGAGATGCGGCGCGGCGAGCCGCGTCAGCATTTGCTATTGTAACCTGGGCAGAAGAGCTACTCGCAGTGAGCACCGCGATGCGAACGAGCAGTTGCAGGAATACGAGGGTTCCCTTCGTAGTGTGCCGCATGGCCCGATCCTCGTCACTGAAATGAGTTGACGATCTCGCCGAATGAGAGCGACCGTTGCTGGATTCATGATTCTGCATTCAGGCCTCTCGGCCTGCAACACCCGCCTTCGCGGTCGAGTCAAGTGCTTTGAGGGCGGAGTGTGTGCCTGCTGCTGGCAACCCCGTCCGCGGCGCGCCATCATCTCGCATGCCTGAGGCCTTAGCAATTCGAGTCGGGCTGATCGGCTTCGGTTTTGTATCGAAGACCTTTCACGTGCCGCTGCTTCAGGCAACCCCCGGCTACAAGATCACCACGGTGTCATCCAGCCGTCCTGCGGATGTGTCTGCCGTTCTCCCTCATATCGACGTCGTGTCCGATCCGAAGGCGCTCGCGACCCATCCGAACATCGACCTCGTCGTAATTGCGAGCCCCAATGAAACGCACGCGCCACTCGCCGAGCTGGCCATGCGTGCCGGCCGGAATGTCGTGGTGGACAAGCCGTTCACCATTACCCTCGATGCTGCCAGACATCTCGGGGCTGTCGCGAGAGACAAGGGTGTCCTCCTCTCGGTGTTCCAGAACAGGCGGTGGGACAGCGATTTTCTCACTGTCCAGGATGCTATACGCCAGGATCTCACAGGAAGGATCGTACTGTTCGAATCCCGCATCGATCGATATCGCCCGGATGTCCGTGACCGATGGCGCGAGGTTCCGGGTCCGGGCGCGGGACTCCTCTACGACCTCGGGCCCCACCTCATCGACCAGGCACTGTTGCTATTCGGAGTTCCGGACAGCGTGCAGGCAAGTCTGGCGAAGCAGCGCCGCGGCGCGAGAACGGATGACTTCTTCCAACTCGTGCTGCGCTACGGCGAAATGGTCGCGACGCTCGAGGCCGGCTCGCTCGTGTCCGGCGGTAGCGCACGTTTCTCGGTGCATGGCGAGAAGGCGAGCGTGGCGAAACAGAAGCCCGATATTCAGGAGGATCAGCTCCGCGCCGGCGTTTTGCCGGGCTCTCGGGATTGGGGACTGGATCCGGATGATGCGGTCCTGTACGAGGGAGCGACCGGCAACGCGCGCGCATTGAAAGCGGCACGTGGTGATCAGCGCGGATACTATGTCGCGTTGCGAGAAGCGTTACATGGCCGATCGCCCAACCCCGTACCGCCGGAGCAAGGTGCTACGGTGATGGCAATCATCGAGGCAGGCTTTCGTTCCGACAAAGAGGGGCACCGAGTCATCCCCGACCTAACGGAAAAAGAGCGCGCGGCGTGGGCCAGCTAGGCTGCACAATTCGCGGGCGGTCTACCGCTTGGGGTGGCCGACCTCGGGGAGCGCTCGGCCGAGGAACGATTCGACGGGCTGCCTGTCCTGGTCCATCCGCATATCGTCCATCAGATTGATCATGCGAGCCTGCGCGAGCGCCGTCGCGACCGGCACCTCCCGATACTGGATCAGGTACGCCGCCCAGAGGTGACTGGCTCGCCAGGCAACCGTACAATGCAACAGGACCTTTCCCTTGGCACCGCTCATCGCGGCGGCGAATGCCTTGACCGTCGCGGGCGAGTATGGGAATGCTGCGTTTCCTCGCACCGGAAGATAGACGTACTCCATCCCGAGGTTCTTGATGAGCGCGGCCTCATCGAACGGCACCCGGCTAGACATCTCCTCGGGAGTGCGGAGATTGACGACCGTCGTCACGCCCTGCAAGGGAAGGTCGCGCAGCCCGCGCTCGGTTGGCTGACCAGTGATAAACACGTCACTGCCAACGCGCGCGAATTTCTCCTGGAAAAGGTCATCCGTCTCGAGGGCGACTGGAGCGGGCACGGCGCCCGTCGGGTGCGGGCCCGCCAGGCGCTGAGCGCCGCAAACGCCGGGAGTCGTTGCCGACATCGCGGCGAAGACGGCCAATCTCATGATCTTGACGCCAATTATTTCATCCCCTGGTGGTTGATTCTTGCAACTTCCGTCAACGTACGATAAGGCCTCAGAAGCGGTTTCATCGCCCCCAAGGTCTAAAGACTCCAGGATCGTCCAGCGTCCCGTTCCACGGACGCATCCACACAATGCCGTTCCAAGCGTACGCCAGATACTTATTGACCGCGTCCATCTCTGCGGGCGAGTACTGAGTGCGATGACACGCGAACTCCTCGCGTCCCGCGACCAGGTCGCGCTCCTCGAACGGGACGCGCACGGTCAGCAGCGCTTCTGCCACGCCGTTTACCGTGGGTTCCGCCGGCGGCGCTGTCCGCAATCGTTCGGAAGGCAGTGATGCGTACAGAATATCGATGTTCGCGTAGCGCGCGTCGCTCTGAACAATCTGGGTCGTGACATCGCCCACCAACCGATGGTCGGGATGCCCAGTGCCTCCCTCAGGACCGAAGGTGATGATCGCCGCGGGCTTGAGCGAATCGATGATCGCGGCGAGCCCCGATCGCAGCTTGCCTAGCACCTCGAACGATGCGAGTCCGCCGTCCGGAAGGCCGAGCAGATGCAAGTGTCGCACGCCGAGCCGGTTGGCAGCGCACTGCGCCTCTTTCGTGCGCGCTGCGGCGAGCTCCGCTCCGGCGGGGATGTGGGCGAAATCGCGAATACCCTTTGAGCCGTCCGTGGCGATGACGAGATGGGTCTCGCGCCCCTCCCTCGCGAGGAGCGACAGCAAGGGGCCGATGACGCGCTCGTCGTCGGGGTGAGCGAAGACGGCGAGGATGGGGCGGCTGGCCTGAGCTCGCACCGAGAGCGGCATGGCAGTCGCCAGGGCCAGTACAACAAAAGGATGTATGTGGATGCGCATGCTGTACACTGCATCCTTGACGCGCGGCGCGCGAGGCTGACTTTTGGGCACTGTGATCAGCCGTATTTCCCGACGCGAAGCCCTCCGCGAGTTGGGCGCGCTCTTCGCCATCCCGCTTATTGGATGGCCGAAGCGCCTCACCGATCCGCTCGCCGGCACGATCATCGAGTATCAAGCCGGACGGGCGCGTGGTGATTGGAGCGCCGCCCAGGTCACGAAGGAAGCGCTCAATCGCATCAAGGCGTGGAATGGCACTTTGCACGTGGTCGACTTATTGTCCGCGACTGCGATGGGCGCTGCCCGGGACTCCGACGCGCGCGCACGGCGCGGCAGACTGCGCGGACCGCTCGCTGGGGTTCCCGTGTTCGCGAAGGCGATCTACGACATGAGTGGGCTTCCGACGACCGCATCGAACGCCGAGTGGGCGCGGCTGTTTCCAGAAGCGCTGCGCCGTGATGCGATCGAGGTCGCGCGGATGCGCGCGGCCGGCGCGATCGTGCTGGGCAAGACGGTCGCCGATGACTTTGCGTACCATGGCAATGGCACCAGCTCGCTCTCGGGACAGGGGCGCAACCCGTTCGATCCCGCCGGCGTGAAGACACCCGGTGGCTCGAGCGCGGGCTCCGCGGTATCTGTCGCATGCGGAATTGCGTTTGCCGCGCTGGGCACCGACGACGGTGGCTCCAATCGAATTCCAGCGCAATTCTGCGGTATAGTCGGAATGAAGCCGACGTTTGGACTCGTGCCCCGGACCGGAGTGATTCCGACCTGGCCGTATCTCGACACGCACGGTCCACTCGCGCGCCACGTCGCCGATGCGGCACTCCTGCTCGATGCGATCGCCGGAACCGATTCCTCAGATGGCCTGGCGCTCGTCACCCCGCGGAGACGAGGCGCATTCACGCACCTCCGCGCCAATGCTCTCGCCAACTCCCGACTCGGCCTCGTCGAGGCGCACGTGCCGCGCGCTCAGATGACGGCTGAATCACTCTCGGTATTCGATCGCGCGGTTGCGGACCTCAAATCCGCGGGAGCGATCGTAGAGGCATGCGCCCCTACGGTGACGCGCGCCAACGTGCGGGAGCTCTTCGCCGACGCGGCGAAGGCGCGGGGCGACGTCGCACCCAATCAGATTTCCCCCGCGGCGACGGCGAATGCGCTCTTCAGGTACTTCGGGACACATGGCGGTGATCCGCGTCGCGAGGTCGAACGCGGACTGTCTGCATATCGCGCGTTCTACGACGTGCTGCCAAAGGAGTGGGAGGAAATGTCGAAGCTCATTACACAGCCATACGAGAGCGATCCCGCCAGCGTATCGTTCGCGCGGTCGCGTGCGACGGTGACCGCGCAGCTGGCGGGGACGTTTCGCGCGCAACGCCTCGATGCGATGATATACCCGACAATGCCCTTCCCGGCGCCTCGCACTGCTGATCCGTGGCCGGACATCCGCACCACGCTCGGCTATGGAAATTGGCTGGGGCTGCCGGAAGTTTCCGTGCCGACTGGTCTGGGAGCGGAAGGGATGCCGGCGGGCAATATATCCTTCGTCGGACTGCCAGGAAGTGATGCGCAACTGCTTGCGTTGGCGCATTCGTACGAGCGGAGGTCGAGGCGGTTCGTCGCGCCGCCAGCGCTTGCGTGAACACCGAACCTTTAGAGAACGGAGAGTGAACAATGGTCCACGTGAAACATCTGGCGGTTCTTGTAGCCGCCGTCACAGTGTTCGTGCTGGGCTGGCTCTGGTACAGCCCCGTGCTCTTCTACAAGCCGTGGATGCGCGCGCGCGGGATGGACCCGGCGGCGGCAATGGCCGGTGCAAAAATGCCGGCGGGGAAGCTGATCATCGAGCTGGTGCGATGCATCGTCCTCGCCTGCGTCATCGCACACTTCGTCGCTCTACTCGGGATTAGCAATTGGTTCACCGCGGCGCATTTCGGGCTTCTTTTATGGATCGGCGTGCCGGTTACCCTGCTTACCGGATCAGTTCTCTGGGAAAATGTCCCGGTGAAGGTGGCCGCGATTCACGCTGGTGACTGGCTGGTGAAGGTGCTGGTAATACCAATCATCGTGAGCGTGTGGCACTAGGCAGTTTACTTTCGGACTGACACTGAGGGGACTTCCATGCGCTTTCGCCTACTCATCCCCGTACTCGCGCCACTCCCGTTTCTTGTTTCACCGGAGTTGCGCGCCCAGCGCCCGGCACTGTCCGCGGCGGTCCGGACTTTTACCGTCGTCGACACTCCCGTCGTCGCACTCGCTCACGCCCGCGTGATTGACGGGACGGGTGCTCCGGCGCGTGACGATCAAACCATCATTGTCCGCAATGGTCGTATCGCCGCATTGGGCGCCTCTCGGTCTCTCCCCCTCCCCGCGGACGCGCCGGTAATCGACCTCACGGGGAAAACGGTGATGCCGGGACTAGTGATGGTGCACGAGCACCTTTTCTACCCAACCGCCCCCGGCATCTACGCGAATCTGGCTGAGAGCTTCACGCGACTCTATCTCGCCGGCGGTGTGACATCGATGCGCACGGGCGGCAACCTGAACGGCTTCGGTGACATCGGGATAAAACATGAGATCGATGGCGGAAAGAAGCCGGGCCCGTGGCTCGACGCGACCGCGCCCTATCTCGAAGGTCCTGGACTTGGTCTCGATCAGGTGCACGAGCTCACGGGACCTGACGACGCGCGACGCATGGTAAACTTCTGGGCCGATGCCGGCGCGACGTCCTTCAAGGCCTACATGCACATTACGCGCGCCGAGCTCGGCGCGGCGATCGAAGAGGCACATAAGCGGGGGCTCAAGGTGACCGGCCATCTCTGCTCCGTGACCTACCGTGAGGCGGCCGCGCTCGGGATTGATAACCTCGAACATGGATTCTTCGTGGCTACCGATTTCGTGACCGATAAGAAACCCGACGAGTGCCCGGGTCAGGGGGTGGGGCAGACAGCGCTCGGCGCCGTCGATCTGAATGGTGATGCCATGCGATCGCTGATCGCGGAGCTCGTGAAGCGTCACGTGGCCATTACGTCGACGCTCACGATTTTCGAGACCTTCGTCCCTGGTCGCGCCTTGCCGCCGGGGTTGGACGTGCTCGAACCCCAGCTCCGCGCACAGTTCGAGCAGCGTCACGCGGTGACGGCGGCCAATGCGAGCTCCTCTTACGGTGCCCTCTTCGCAAAGGCGCGAGCGATGGAGCTGGCATTTGCGCGTGCCGGTGGACTGCTGCTCGCGGGCACGGATCCTACCGGTGGCGGCGGTGTCATCCCCGGCTATTCGAACCAGCACGAACTGGAGCTCCTGGTGGAGAGTGGGTTCACGCCGCTCGAGGCGATCCGCATCGGCACATTGAACGGGGCGACATTTCTCGGGCGTGCAGAGAGGGTGGGGTCGATCGCTGTCGGAAAGGATGCGGACTTGGTAGTGGTTGCCGGAGATCCTGCGACGCGCATCTCCGACGTCCGAAACGTGCAGATTGTGTTCAAGCAAGGTGTCGGGTACGACCCCGCCAAGCTTGTCGAATCGGTGAAGGGCAAGGTCGGTCTCTTTTAGGAGGTGGCAGTGACTTTTGACGAGACATCGATGGATCGACGCGAGTTTCTCGCGGCTACCGCTATTGCTGCCATGGCGCCGCTGCCCCACCTCAACTCACTTACCCAATCCACGCCCCGCCAATACATCGAGCTGCGGCGCTACCATTTGCTCCCCGGCACGAAGCAACGCGCATTCGTCTCCTTTGTCGGCGACGTAGAAATCCCCGCAATGAATCGAGCGGGAGTCGGCAGAGTGGGGGCGTTTACGGTCGTCTACGGCGAAAACGCGCCGTCACTGCTCGTTGTCCTTGCACACCAGACACTCGATTCCGTCGTATCGCTGCGCGACCGCCTCGCGACCGACGCGGTGTACTCGCGCGCCGGCACCGCGATTCTTGACGCACCGATGTCCGACCCGGCTTTCGTGCGGGTCGAGAGCACCCTGTTGCGCGCCTTCGACGCGATGCCGACACTCGAACCCCGAGCGGGCGCTCTTCCGGGGACACCTCGCATCTTCGAGTTAAGGACCTATCAGAGTCACAGCGAGCGAGCGGCGCTCAACAAGCTGAAGATGTTCAACTCCGGCGAGGTGCCGATCTTCCGCCGAGTGGGCCTCACGCCCGTCTTTTTCGGCGAGACTGTTATCGGCACTAACATGCCAAGTCTCAGCTACATGCTTACCTTCTCCGACATGTCGGCGCGCGACGCGGCTTGGGCTGCGTTCGGCAAAGACCCTGAATGGAAGACTCTTTCCGCTGATCCGCAGTATCGCGACAACGTCTCGGCCATCTCGGACATCATCCTTCAGCCGACAGCCTACTCGCAGATCTGAGCCGGCTGGTCGAGGCCAATCGTGGAGATCACTAAAGCTAAGATTTGGTCCCTCCTCCTCGTGGTTTATCGGAATTCTGACCGCGTCTTTCAGCTTGAGTTGGGGAATTTGGAGTGCGTACCATCCAATCAGCTATTCCATCAATCACCACGTTTTCCTCTTCCCGCAACCGGCATAGGTCTTCTGTGTTCGCTCGCGATTTAATATCGAATTAAAGAAAAGGATTGAAGCTCTGGAGTGCCTCTTGAATCGCATGAGTGGTGAGAAGCGAATTTGTCGCCCGGCCTGTTAATTGGTCTGTTTGCGGTCATCCATCCAGTGAGGGCGCAAGCGCAGACGACGCCTCCGACCCGTGATCCAAACACTTCGGGGTTCATCGCCGCGAGAGAGTTGCGGGACGGTAGCGTTCCGCCCGCAGACGCGGACGGCAATTTCGTCATCGGGCCGACGCACACCCCCGCATTTGAGATGGTCGTGCACGAAGGTGTGCCGCGGGGAGCGGTTAACACCTTCACATGAGCTCGGCGGATAGCAGGCTCTTTCCGGGCATCTTCAAATCAAGCGCGCCTGATGATCGGTGTGGTGGCTTGCTAACAAACCCTGCAGCCGACAAGAACTTTTCGGATGAGGATTTGCCGCACCGATGGTAGCATGCTTGGAGCTGAACCAAGGTTGTTAGGTGGACGGTCAAGACAAATTGCGAGGTGAGGCATGAACCTGCCGGGAACGCTCGCACCATGGCGTCACTGGTGTCGCAGAGCTGCGCCCATCCAGCCTTGACGACCGAGAAAGTCGAGCGCCAGACCCTCGATCTGGAATACCAACGAGCAAGCGCAGCTTCGTAGCTGCCGGCAGACGATCAGCGACTCACGTGTAATCGCACGGCAAACTTCGTCTGTTTGTGCGGCGCGATACTGCCAGTCGTTAGATTCAACTCGATGGTTAGTGCGGCTTCTGCGTCCTCAGACGAATGACAGAACAGCAGCAGCAACCGGCACTGACAATGATTGCGACGACTCAATCGGGGAAAGGACCATGACCGCTAAGAACACTACTCCCGTCAAAAAACCACGAGTTGGTCCTCGAGCTCAGACCAAGAAATCAGTGACCAAAGCCTACGCTGCGCAGTCGCCCGGCGCGCGCCTTGCTCCTTTCCAGATCGAGCGCCGGGATTTGAGGCCGCAGGACGTACAGATCGAGATTCTCTATTCTGGCGTCTGCCATTCCGACATTCACATGGTGCGCAACGAGTGGGGCCAAACGATTTACCCCATCGTTCCCGGCCACGAGATCGTGGGCAAGGTCACCGCCGTCGGCACCAAGGTGACGAAATTCCGTAGAGGCGATCTCGCCGGCGTCGGTGTCATGGTCGATTCGTGCCGCGAGTGCGAGAACTGCCAGAAGGGTCTCCAGCAGTACTGCAAAGTGGGCATGGTGGGGACATATAGCGCGCGTGACAGAAACGGCGACATCACGTATGGCGGTTACTCGAAGCAGATCGTCGTTGACGAGAATTACGTGCTGCGAGTGTCCGACAGGTTACCCCTAGCCCAGGTGGCCCCGCTCCTTTGCGCCGGCATCACCACCTACTCACCGCTTCGCCATTGGAAGGTCGGCAAGGGACACAAGCTTGGCGTAGTCGGGCTCGGCGGCCTCGGTCACATGGCGGTGAAGCTCGGCGCTTCATTGGGGGCCGAAGTAACGATGCTCAGCACGTCACCCGACAAGGAAAAAGATGCGCGGCGCCTGGGTGCGCACAACTTCGCGCTTACTAGTGATGCCGCACAGCTAAAAGAGCGGGCTGGATATTTCGACTTCATCATCGACACCGTTTCAGCAAAACACGATTACAACCTCTATCTCCACCTATTAGCCACGGATGGAGTGATGATCTGCGTCGGTGCACCCCCCACGCCCGCCGAGGTGGCCCTTTTCAGTTTGATTGGCGGCCGACGCAGCCTGGCGGGATCGGGTATCGGCGGCATTCCCGAAACGCAAGAAATGCTGGACTACTGCGCCGAGCATGGTATCAGCTCGGATATCGAGTTGATCGACGTTGACTACGTCAATGAAGCCTACGAGCGAGTTCTGAAGAGCGACGTACGCTACCGGTTCGTAATCGACATGGCCTCTTTGACCTGATACTTCACCAATTCATGGATTCTGATCATGAGTTATCTCGTCAAAGACATCAATCGCATTCATTTTCGTGGTAACGAGCTGGATGATCAAGACTTACCTAAATCATCGGGAGAAGATGACGGGTCTCGCGATGACGAATCCGGGCCTGGCGTCATCGGATCAGCGGCTGGCGCGCGTTGAGCGAGCGATTGAATCAATCGCGATCGAGGTGGAGCGAATCGGCGAGGGACAGCGTTACGTGACAAAGCTACTTAACGAGTCCGCAAAGGCGCCTACCGCCGTTTATAGATAGAGCGATTCACCGCTCCGGGTACCACATCCAATGCGACCGCTTCTTTCCATCGCGCAATTCCGAGAGCGCGCGGTCGTAGTCCGTCGCCTTCGCGCGCACAAACCGGTCGAGGTCGTACGGATCGTTGGAGGGCGCCGTTTCTCCGAGCGTGTCAGGCGCTAGCAAGCGCTTACCGGACCGCTGCCGACCGCCGCAGCATCCATGCGTACAGCCACGCAATCGCACCGACGAAGCCAAGCACTCCGAGCCACGGCGCTGGCGCAAAACTCTCCGGCACGAGCGCAATTGGCGCGTCCTTCGAGAATCCGACGATAAGGCCGGCGTTGATCACGCCCCAGATGCTCTCACCGACAATCAATCCTGACGCCACCAGCGTTCCCAGCCGCTGAGCGCGATCGGGGTTAGGCATCGAGCGTGTGCGTCCGTCGTACCAGCGAGAGATTACCGCGCCGATGATGACAGCGAAGGTCGCCGACATTGGCAGATAGATCCCAATTCCCACAGCCAAAGGTGGGATTCGGAGCTTGTGCATCACGCCGAGAATTGTGTCGACTAGAATGAGACCGATGCCAACGAGTGCGCCAATGCCGAGCATCTTCCATTCGAGACTACCACCGATCACTCCCTGAGCGAGGGCGGAGATGAGCGTCGCCTGGGGCGCCGGCAGCGGATTTGCCGCGACCACGTTGACGTTCGGGGCGCCCGCGAAGCCGTACGCCTTGGCGAGCAGGTTGAGCACGAACGGAATCACTGATGCGCCCGCACCCACGCCGACGATCAGCGCGATCTGCT
>JABXNS010000044.1_pt1 | contig 64318 bp, 77 predicted proteins | sample 7301101 | NCBI WGS metagenome assembly JABXNS01 (sample SAMN14449646, study PRJNA615230) | soil metagenome | isolation source: soil from bare, unvegetated metal-rich iron-sulfur acidic spring small-cell... | place: Canada: Paint Pots Mound, Kootenay National Park, BC | collected 2017-05-25 | reverse complement strand
CAGCCAGCTCCGCACCAAGCTTAAGCTGCATAGAGGCATGAGCGAGGAACACCAACGCAGACTTGTTGAATGGTATCTTTACGGCCGAACAGAAGCCCCGAAACCTCCACGAAAGTTCCTATAACCTATCAATGGAGAACTTACTGCATGTCCCCAGAGTTTCCAGAAATAATCACAGAGCCTGCACCTTTTGAAATTCGTGGCCATCATTTGGAAGTTTTTGTTGATTTACTGCAAGGTGGCATAACGCCCGAGGAGGACGCCATAGCATTTGGTCGAGTTTTGCAAGACAGGGTGCAATACGCAAGAGAACACGGAGCTACAGACCTTAATCTTCAATCAGATCCTTTTACTGTAGTTGGACATGCCTACGACGTTACAGGCGGTACAGATTTAGAAGCGGCCCAATACAGGGAACAATACGGAAAAGTTCTGGCTGACTTTTTAGATCTGTTGCCTGATTCCCGGGTCAAACTGATCGTAAGCGAGCCTGATAGAATTTGTGGTGCATGCGTCTTTGGCCGGCATTGTTCCCAGAAAGCGAACGACATACCTTCTCAAGATGATGACAGGGTTGCCCTTAAGGCAATTGAGACAACTGCTGCTCACTTGGGGCTAAGTGCTGAGTTGGTACAGGGCACAGAAATGGTAAGTTTTTCTGATGCGCCTCCCGAACAAGTGCCCTTTCTTGAGATTCCGGCTGGCGCGCTAAAGCAGATAATAAGCTCGGGGCAAATCAGAGATAATCTTATGGAAGCTTGGGATGAGTGGTTTTTCGGTCAAGTTTCTTGAACATGCAAAATCCTTAAATTGTTCTTGAACAGCCAATGTACCAAAGCTACTCGACGCCAAGATCGGGTTTGCGCAGATCCAGGAAGTTGACACGCTTTTGATAGACAATCGGGCGACTGGCAACTTGAGCGGCCGGACGGCTGACTACATCCATCATCATTGGCCTAAGCAGCGGTTTGGGCCGCGCAGCTGCAGGAATGGCTACTGGCTTTTGGAAAACATGATCTACAGCGGCGGTTCGGACTTTGGCTGGCTGCTGGCGTTTTTGCTTTTTGCGCTCTGAACGGTGGGCAAAAAGCACAAATATAATCGATAAGTTATACAGGCCAATCATCGGCAGGGCAATCAAAAATTCTGTCACTGGATCGTATGTAAAAGGCAACACCAAGGCAATCAACAGACTGCCAACCACCACATGGCGCTCGTAATGCAGAAACCGGCGTGGCGGCAGTCGCTTGATGCGGTCGATAAATAGCACCACTAGTGGCATCTGAAAAATCACAATAAAGCTGATAATGCAGTTGGTGACGAAGTTGAGATAATCGTTGGCGGTAATCAAAGAGTGAATGCCAGAAATTTTGAAACCATTGAAAAACGACAGCGACATCGGCACCACGACATAAAAGGCAAAGGCGGCGCCCCCCAGTGCTAACACTACCGACAGTAAGGTGACAATACGGACTTGGCGCTTGCTGAGCCGTCGTTCCAGGGCCGGCTGCACAAAAGCAATAACATTGTACGTTGCCACCGGCAACAAAAAACAAATGCCGACCATCACGGCCAGCTTCATAATAAGATTAAACACGCCGGCCGGTGTGGTGTAGTAAAGAGTTTGATGCAGGGGATTATCAAGCGCGGCCAGCAACGGCTTGTGCAAAAGATAACCAATACCGCCACCTATCAAAAAAGCTAAGCCAGAAACCAGTAGTCTCAGCCTTAGCTCATGGACATGGTCAATAAAGGTTGGTGGCTGACGTTTCATATGCCCGCCCACTTAACCTAAATTAGTTCTTGGCTTCTTCTTGGCTGGTGTGTGCGACGCTTTTGTTTTTGTCGTCGTTGCTGCCTTCAGAAAAACCTTTGCGGACTTCCTTTACAGATTGGCCAAAGCCTTTGGCTAATTCTGGTAGTTTCTTGGCTCCAAACAGGAGCAGAATTATAAGCAAAACGATTACTAAATCTTCGGTTTTTCCAAACATACCTATCTTCCTCTCATTACATTTGTTACAATAAGCACTATAAGCTTTTACGTCCAAAATGCAAGCACAATTCCCCCGACAATCATTTAAACAACGCCTTCACCGCACATTTATCTGCGGGCTGGCTGGTTTAATGAGTGCAATACTGCTTAGCATACCTGGAGTAGCTTGGGCGGTAGGCTCAGCCTATGGTAGCGGTACATACAATAGTAGTACATGTGGCTACGACATCTGCCCGACCACGTCCTCAGATTCAAATAGCAGCAGTTCAGCATCAACAGGATTAACGGGTTCTGGCACGACACCTGCTCCCACCACCAGCACAACTCCTTCTACTACCACTACACCTACAGAGACGGGTGGCAATTCTACAACCCCAACGCCAAACCCGAGCGGTACAACAAAACCCGCCGCCGGTTCGCGCGTGTGGCATATTGTTTGGATTGTCGGGGCAATTATTATTGTTGCCCTTGGACTATTGTGGTTACTATTGCTCTTTAAGCGTCGTCGCAACCGCGACCAACCTCCGCCCACTCAATTTATTACACCTCTCTAACGGCATGTTATCAAACTTATCCACAGGTACAACAGAAGGCTACTTTACATGTCTTTGCGCTTGTGGTTGACTAGTAGGTATAAGTAACGAGGTTAATACAAATATGTATATAAAAAATGAACTAAATAAATTGTACGCCAAAGAAATGCCCCGCAAGGATTTTCTATCCTACATGGGCGGAATCTTCTTAACCGTTATCGGAGTTAGTGGATTGATGCGCGCTTTGCTGCACAGTGGCCAGGGACTAAATTTGCACAAGCAAGTTGTAACGAGTGGTTACGGATCTACACCATACGGTGGCAACGCGGAATCTGCTCCCTCTCACTAGACGTTTCCAATCAATAGATCGAAATTTTACAAGATTTTCCTTTACATGCGCTAAATTTGCATTATAATAAAGCTTAAGCGTAAGCCCAAACAAACACATGCACGTCAGAGTGCACATTGACAAAAATCAGTTATTGTGTATAATAATTACTGTTGCGTGATCACAAAACAAAAATATAAACTTAAAAACAAAAGGAGTGGGTGATATGAAAAATATCTTTGCCAGCAGCGGTTTGGCGTTCGAATATGTACAGACAACTAATCCGCAAATTCGGGCCATCGACAAAATTTTGTCCAAAGCCTGATACTCGTACCAAGCTTAGATCAAGTAAAAGTCCTCTCGGTCATTCGAGGGGACTTTTTTATGGTGCTTAATTTTGGGGCGGCATCGTGCAGGCAGTTTGAGCGATTTTAGTCTTTAGGGCCCGAGGCCAATACTTACTTAGTGTTGATTATTCATAATGGCTTTCAGTCGATAATTCCTCAAGCCACGAGCAACTGTAGCCAGCAGCCCCAAAGGATCTTTGAGCCCACAAACAGCGTTGGCACGTAACTCCATACCGAAATACCCAAACCGGTGTTGTTGATCTTCTATATGATAGAGCCGTATTGAACTAAGTAGTGTTATTGTCCAACCAAGTTGTCTTACCTGTCGTCAGTTACACTTTTCACTGCACCTACTAGTGGACGAATTAAACTTGGCTTTGTAGCTTTTATCGCACGAGTTAAGGAAGGCAACCCCATTGCTAGCAGTCTTGCTCTATTTGTAGCAGTTGGCTCTACTTTTGTAAGTTCGTCTTCATAGTCTTTAGGTAAATCAATACTGGTATCAAAGGTTGTCCCTGCTGCTAACAAATTGCTAAGCCAACTATTGTATCCTGTGATACCTGCCCGACCATCAGACTGGTTAAAAGAAAATAAGCGAGCTGTTATTATCCCTTCATAGATCGCGAACTTACCAAGTTGTCTTGCTCTTACAGTTCCTCGCCGTGCTGCGGCTATTTCTTTGGCTTGCAGCGCAACTTCAACTAGTGATACTTTATGTTCATCACTCCAAGTGCTTGCAACGGTTTTAAGTTCACAAAACACGCAATCTGGTTGGCACCCTTTGTCGTCAGTATCGGAAGTTTGTTCGCCAACAACGTCAGCAACAATACTATCTACCCTTGTTTCGCGTTCTTGCTTTGGCAAGGAGCTGTCTAAAATATTGTCCAAATCATGTGCTGCTTGCAGTAATAAACTCCATTCGTATGTTTGTGCTTCACTGACAGGAATGCCAAAACTTTCTGCGCCTTCTGTAAATATAGCTGCGCCGCGCGCGTAACTATGTTGAGAAGGCGTTACTAATAGTTCGTGGGTCATTGTGCTTCACCTAACGGCAGTGCCATTTTTAGGAATAACCTGCCTGTATTTCGTAAAATTTCAATGTCTTTATGCAATGAAGCTTCTTCTGTTATGTAACTGGTTTCAAGTTCAACTCGCTGCTTAAGCTGTTCTTCGGGATCATCTGTCATTTCACCGTTATGGTAGCGGGCGCCAAATTCATCAAAAATACCAGGCAAGGCTAGGCCGCGTACTCTTTTCCAGTCTTCAAATGTTCTTATGTCAAGAATATGCTTAGCGTTATCAAACTCTACTGGCAATAAAGCGCGCGGACCAACAACAGACATTTGCTTATCCCAGATGTTTTTTAATTGTGGTGCTTCGTCAATGCGTAGCCGTCTAAGTACCTTACCTACTGCGCTTGCTCGCGGGTCGTTATGTAAACCCCCGCTTGGTGTATCTTCGTGGACATTTGGCATAGTCCGTAGCTTATAAATGTTAAAAAGTTCATTGTTAAGCCCAAGTCTTTGCTGGATAAACAATGGGTTAACACCGTCAATAACACGCACCGCTAAAGCGCCAATAATAGTAGGCGCTCCAGCAATAGGTAATACGCCAAAAGCTAAAGCTAAATCTTCGGTTCGCTTGCCACGACTATGTAGCCAGGCTTGACCTTGAAGCTGGTTCATTTGCATATTTATATCATTTAGTGAGTATTTTAACAAGTACTCCCTAGGTTTGTTTCGGATTTATGACTCTTTACCTACCAGCAGCTTTGGCTGCTTGCTCAACCCAAGTTGCAAAATTATTATAGCCTTTGTGGTTTATCCAATCATACACAGGGTATATTTGCGACATATTGTAGCTTGCAACGTGTAGATGCTGATAAATACGTAAGTGAGAAAGAGCAAATTATTGACGGCGCACCACTGTTTATGTCCGATCCTAGCCTATTCTGGAACTTAGCCAATCTGCCACTCAAGAAACGAGTACAGGACTTAATTTTCCCGATAGGTTTAGTCTACGATTGTAAGGATGGTTTTAGGACGGCCACTTTAGGCAAGTCTTACCAGTTAATTGCCGAAATATCCGAAAATGAAGGTAAAAATCCTTCTGTGGTAGCGGCGAGAGGGATCGAACCTCTGACCTCAGGCTTATGAGTCCTGCGCTCTAACCAGCTGAGCTACGCCGCCACGTCACGGTGCGACAGTAAGGTTCCCATTACGCCAAAAACAGAAAATTTTGCTTTTGGTGAATTGCAGCTTTTGTCGACCGTTCCTTTTACATATCCAAACATCCCGATACATCGGGACTGGTTTGATATTTGGGCATTAAAGAACAGAGGTAAATATAGCATGCTTTGCCGGTGGTGGCTAGATTTTGGCGTCAATCGCTAAGGCTTGGCGAAAAAGTGCGGACTGGCCAGCAGTAACTCGTGCAGCTGTTGATAATAATCGTTGATCTCCGGCGAGCTCGCCACTTTACGGTGTTTGGCCTGGTGTAGCTGGGCGTGGCTAATGCCTTCTTTCTGCCAGGTGTAACCCTCGGCCAAATAAATAAGCATGATCGGCATAATTTTGTCCAGAGCATACACAAATTTGGCTTCCTCGCAATCGCGCTGTTCGTAGTCTTCGATAGCTTGGAGCATATCTGGAAAATCTGGCCAATCAGCCTGAAGCTGTTTGAACGCAGCAGCTTCGCGGGCGGGTTTGGTTTCGAGCATAGCCTCATCAGCGTAAATGTAGGTATCGCCAGCGTGGACTTCGACAATATCATGCGCCATCGCCAGCCGGATGACTTTGTCACGGTTCAGCCCTGGAAAGAAACTCGCCAAAAACCACGCTGTCATTGCTAAGGTGTAACTATGCTCCACGTCGTTTTCGGCTTGCTGGGAACCAGGGAAGTGATCGACGCGCTTAATCATCTGAAAAGCAAACAGTAGCCGCTGGAATTCCAAGAGACGATGAATGTCGGGCTTATTCATGGCTCTATTATTGCACACTCGAAAAAGACAAATCGTTGCCAGCACAAGCACTATGCGCTATACTAAAGCTTCAGTATGACAACAGCGCAAGCAAACGTACTGGGTAGTGAAGCGGCCTATGGCCGCTTTTTTGTCCCCCCGACCGAGTACGGACTGCACGTGTTAAGTGCGCAACAGTTTGGGGCACAGAATCTCGAAGCGCTATGTATCCGTACAGATGAGTTACGAAGACTCAAAACAAACCCACAAACAGCCCGTGAGCTCGCCACCACATATCTGGGGCAGGAGGTGTGTAGCTTATTTTATGAACCCTCAACCCGTACCCGGACAAGCTTTGAACATGCTGCGCTCGCACTGGGCATAGGAGTTGTGAGTACTGAGAATGCAAAAGAGTTTTCATCAGCGGCCAAGGGCGAAACGATAGCCGATACGATACGGGTCTTGGGTAATTTTGCGGCTGTTATTTTACGGCATCACGAGACGGGCTCGGCGGCCATAGCTGCCAGTAGAAGCAAAATTCCCATCATTAATGCAGGTGATGGTAGGGGTGAACATCCTACCCAGGCTTTGCTGGACGTCTATACCATCCAACACCATAAAGACAGGCTCAGCGGTCTCCATGTAGTTATGGGCGGTGACTTGATGCATGGTCGAACAGTACGATCATTAGCTATTGCGCTCAGTAAATTTCCGAATAATCATATCAGCTTTGTGTCTACCCCTGATCTTAGGATGGAACCGGATATCAAAAGAATTTTAACTGAACGCGGTACTACGTATGACGAGACTTTTAGTATGAGTGAGGCACTAGAGGATCCACTAAGAGCTGCCGATGTTATTTACTGGACCAGAACACAAACAGAGCGCTTTGCTAGATCTGCGAAGACCCCTTGGCATAAGAAGCTTGGAGATATGCTGACTCGTTCTTCGGTAGCGCTCCTTGAATCCCCGGCCAGGGCAAACGGAAACTCGCCCGGAAGTTTTGTGATTGATAGAGCTGCACTTGATAACTTTCGTAAGGATGCCATTATTATGCATCCGCTGCCAAGAGTGTGGGAAATAACACCGGAGGTTGATGGTGATGCAAGGGCGGTATACTTTGACCAAGCAAACTATGGATTATTGGTGCGCATAGCAGTACTGGGCGCAATACTTGGGTAAAAGCTTTTGAAGTTCTAAGATAATGGCATGAATATTGAGGTAGCGTCAGGCAAGTATGTAGTGGCCGTGAGCGGAGGAGTCGACTCCGTGGTTTTGTTGGACTTGCTGGCTGGATATCCTGGGCTAGAGCTGGTGGTTGCCCATTTTGATCATGGTATTCGGGCAGATTCGGCGGCCGACCGGCAGTTTGTAGGGAGTCTGGCCCAAAAATACAACTTGCCGTTTGAGTTTACCGAGGGCAAGTTAGGGCCAAAAGCCAGCGAAGCGCAGGCTCGCAGCAAACGCTACGAATTTTTGCAAAACGTTCGAGCCAGTCACCAGGCTGATACCATTCTTACGGCTCATCACCAAGACGACGTGCTGGAAACCGCCATTATCAATATGCTGCGTGGTACCGCCCGCCGCGGCCTAAGTTCGTTGCGCTCCACTGACAATATCAAACGTCCGCTGCTGCATTTCCCCAAACAAGTCCTGCTTGATTATGCCTTAGCGCACAATCTGCAGTGGCACGAAGACAGCACCAATCAGTCCACCAACTATTTGCGCAATTACGTACGGCACCGTTTGCTTGCTCAGTTTGATGAGGCAGCTCGCCAGCAGCTGCTTGACCATATTCGTAGGGCTCAAGCTTTGAACCCGCATATCAACGAGTTGTTGGCTCAGCAGATTGAGCAACAAAACGCCCAGGGTCGTTTGAGCCGAACGTGGTTTATTAATCTGCCACACGTCGTGGCCAGAGAAGTTTTGGCGGCGTGGTTACGAGCAGCTAGCGTTCAAATTAACCGTATCCAAATTGAACAGCTGGTTACGGCTGCCAAAACCTATCGGCCAGGCCAACAAGCCGACGTCAACAAACAGCTTGTCCTGAAGGTCGGCCGTACGCATCTAGCACTCCTTGAGCGTGAGCGCTAGCCAAGCTTGCCCTGAGCCTGTATACTAGTGCCCGTATATGGATAATAAACCGTTCCGTTCTGCTCAACCTCCGGGCGCCGGCAAAAAGCGCAATACCAAAAATATTGTCTTTATCGTGCTGCTGATATTACTCGGTCTGGTTATCGTTTCGGCACTTAACCGGCCCAGCAATCTTAAGGAAATTGATCTTAGCACCGCCGTTACCGACAATAACACCGGCCAGTATTCGGAAATTCATGTCAACGGCAATGAGCTTGATATCACCAAAAAAGGCGACAAGCAGCCAAGCATCAAAGTTTTTGATGATCCAACCAGCAGCCTCAAAGACCAGGGCTTTGACCTGACCAAAACCCAAGTAACCTACAAGCCGGTATCAAGCACTGGCTCGACGCTGACAACCATTGCTTTGGACGTTGGCCCAGTTATTTTGATTGGTCTGTTGCTGTTCTTTATGGTGCGCAGTGCCCAGGGGCAGGGCAATCAAGCTTTATCGTTTGGAAAGAGTAAGGCCCGCCTGTACGGCAACGAAAAAGATAAAATGACTTTCAAAGAAGTGGCCGGCAGCGCCGAAGCCAAGCAAGACCTCGAAGAAGTGGTAGAATTTTTGAAATTTCCCAAAAAGTTTGCCAGTGTTGGGGCGCGAATTCCCAAAGGCGTGCTGCTGGTCGGGCCGCCGGGAACCGGCAAAACTATGCTGGCCCGCGCTGTGGCTGGCGAAGCCAACGTGCCATTCTTTAGTATCTCTGGTTCGGAATTTGTAGAAATGTTTGTCGGCGTCGGTGCCTCTCGAGTACGCGACTTGTTCGCCAAGGCCAAGAAAAATTCCCCGTGCATTGTCTTTATTGACGAAATTGACGCTGTGGGCCGCCGCCGCGGATCGGGCATGGGCGGCGGACACGACGAGCGCGAGCAAACTCTCAACCAAATTTTGGTGGAGATGGATGGCTTTGAGCAGGGCCAAAACGTTATCGTGCTGGCGGCTACTAACCGCGCTGACGTGCTGGATCCAGCCTTGCTGCGCCCAGGTCGGTTTGACCGCCGCGTCAACATCGATCTACCTGACCGCAAAGACCGCGAAGCTATTTTGAAAGTCCACTTTGCCAAAAAACCAGTGGCTACCAGCGTTGATCTCGATTCTTTGGCAGCAAAATCTGCCGGCAGCAGTGGTGCCGATTTGGCTAATATCGCCAACGAAGCCGCCATTATCGCCGCTCGCAAAGACCACAAGGAAATTTCCAACGCCGACGTTACCGAGGCCTTCGAAAAAGTCGCCATTGGTCCGGAGCGCAAGAGCAAAGTCATGAGTGACAAAGAAAAAGAAATCACAGCCTTCCACGAATCCGGGCATGCCATCGTCGGCCACGTGCTGCCCGACAGCGATCTGGTACACAAAGTTACCATCATCCCGCGCGGTGGCACCGGCGGCGTGACCTGGTTTATTCCGCCAGAAGATCGCAGCTACCATTCCATCATCGAATACAAAGACGTTCTGGCCCGTATGTTGGGCGGCCGTATTGCCGAAGAAGTTATTTACGGCTCGGAGCGGGTAACAACCGGCGCTGGCAGTGATCTGCAAAAGGCTGCCGAACTGGCTCGCGATATGGTCATGCACCAGGGCATGGGTAAAAAACTGCGCGATCAAGTCTTCCAGGTTGATGAAGGCATGATGCTGGAGCGATTGGTGCACGAGCGTGAATATTCCGACGACACCGCCAAAGTCATTGACCAAGAAGTGGAAAGTTTGATTACCGAAGCCGCCACGCGCGCCCGAGAGGTTATCAAAGCCAACCTACATTACTTAAAAGCGCTCAAAGATAGATTACTCGACCAAGAAACGCTTGAGGCCGAAGAAGTCAAAAAACTCTTCGAAGGTTCCACTATGCCCAAAGCCGCGCAGTTGTATTAGAAATTATTGACCAAGAGGTTGGTAAAAGCGGACGGGCGAAAGCTCCTTGACAGGACAAAAATAGGCAGAGTCACTTCCCGAAAGCCGCAATTACGTTTTACTAGAAAACAAGCTGGGCTTCGCCGCCGCAACTGGTTATACTAAAGCGAAGCTTTATGAATCCTATAACCACTCGCACCAAGAAACGTATTTCGCTCGGTGGCATTGCCGGGTTGCTGGTTACCAGTTCATTTTTGAGCGCCCTACTGGGCTTTATACGTACCAAACTGGTCAACGCTCACTTTTTTGCAGTGGGTACGCACAGCACCGATGCCTACTTTGCGGCCTTTAACATCCCGGATTTTTTCTTCTATACGCTTGCTGCCGGTGCCCTGGGTGTGGCTTTTATGCCGATTCTGGCCGAGCACCTGCAGCGCGGCGATCGTAAGGGCATCTGGGAGTTATCGGGCAGCCTGCTTAACTTGTTGGCGATTGTGATGGCGGCCGTGGGTTTGATAATTATTATTTTTGCCCAACCACTGATCCGCTACGTGGTGGCTCCAGATCTTCGATTTGATCCCACGCAGTTACACGACGCCGTCGTCATCACCCGATTGCTAGCGTTTAACCCGCTACTATTTACAATTTCTGGAATTTTGACCAGCGCCCAGCAAACGCTCGGCCGTTTCTTTTTTTATGCCCTGGCGCCGCTGTTTTACAACCTTTCTATTATCATCAGTACCTTTATCTTTAGTACCATACCGCCGCATACCGGAGGACCTGGACATCTTGGCCTCAAGGGTTTGGGACTGGGGGCGCTCGTTGGCGGCATTTTACAGCTGGTTATAGTATTTTTTGGCTTGGTTGGCGCAAATTTTCATTGGAAACCAAAAATTATGTGGAAAAGTGCCGACTTTCGCCGCATCTTGCGCCAGTTACCACCGCGTTCCATCGACCAAGGTGTCGATCAGATAGAGTCAATTATTGAAACCAGATTTGCGCGGCAGCTGGGTCAGGGATACATTAGCTATTACAATAATGCCTATACGCTGAGCACCGCTCCAACGTTGCTGATTGGCACAGCCATTAGCACGGCAGTTTTCCCTCAGCTCAACAATCGCTTGGCTCAAAACCGGCCGGATTTGTTTCGGAAAGATTTCCTGGCCATTTTGCGAACAATCATTTGGTTGTCGGCGCCGGTGGTGGTGGTCTGTTACTTTACGCGTGGTTATTTGGCTCACTTGATTTATAGCCGCAACAGCGAGGCTATTGCTTTGATTTTTGGTTTTCTAACGTTGTCGATCTTTTTTGGCACGCTTTATACCATTATTTCACGCTGGTTTTATGCTCATCAAGACACCAAAACACCGCTGTTCGTGTCGGTGGCGACTATTTTGCTCAACGTTTTGCTGGTGTATGTGTTGGCTCGGCCGTCAACCTACGGCGTCAGCGGTTTGGCACTCAGTCAGTCGGCGGTAGCTATATTCGAAGTGTTTGTGTTGATTGCCATTATCATTAAACGTGACCGCCGCTTTTTTGACCGGGCTTTTATAAGTGGTATTGTACGGATTATTTCGGTGACCGGTTTTAGTCTGGTAGCGGGCTTTATTATGGTTTCACTTTTGCCACTGGGAGCTCGCGACGTTGGGCTGGTGACGCTTGGCAGCAAACTTGCCATCATTGCCGGTGTAACCTTTGCCGTGCACATTGGAGTGTCGTGGGTGTTTGGCCTGGAAGAAGTGCGGCCAGTCTTCGACCGCATCAAACGCCTGGTGTTTCGGCCGGTACGTGTTGAGTATTAGTCTCTCTTTACAACCACCTACCTCTCCCACTATACTTAAAACCACAACCACTTCAAAAAAGGCATCATGAGACGCTCAACACCATCTATCGGCCAGCAAGATAGGCAGCTTAAAGTCTCCCACAAGAGAGCAACATCCTATGAACCATCCCACTGACCATCGAGAGAGAGAGAGAGAGAGAGAGAGAGAGACCAGCTAAGCCTCCGTCAGGAGGCGTAGCATGAGCCGCCTCCCCATCCCCGGCCAAGACATCGGCACCTGGGGTTCCATCCTCAATGACTTCCTCTCCCAAGCTCTCAATCCTGATGGCACCCTCAAGAACACCGGCCTGATCACCACCAAGGCTGATGATAGTACCGTTGTCCACCTGGCTGGCACAGAAAATATCACTGGAGCTAAGAACTTCACCGGCGGAGCGACCATCAATAGTACGAACATTGTAGTTACTACTGACAGTCGACTCTCCGACCAACGCACCCCCACTGACGGCAGTGTCACCACAGCCAAGATTGCTGCGGGGGGGATTGCCGAGAGTGCTGTGACTAATCTGGTAAGTGATCTGGCAGCTATTGACCAACGTTTATTACCCGAACAACAAGGCTGGAGAGCGCTAGACGTCAACCCGGGCTTTGCCTTTGATGAATCCGTTTATGCCCAAGTTGGCTCCAAAATATATATCATTAGCGCCTGGGGTTTTAATATTACCGCTGGCAATAGTCGGATCTATGGTGACTATGTTCCGGGTATTTTCTACTTTGATATGGCTACTGAAACCTACAGCGTTTCTAGTATTACTGACCCAATGTTTATTCCTATCCCGCCAATGGGCAATGCTACCAGTACCGATCCGGCAACCGGGAGTGGCAGCATCTCGGCTACCAGTCTGGCCTTTGAGGGTGGCATCGGAGGAGTTATCAATGGCAAGATCTATTTCTGTCTGGGCGACAACAACATGGACAACTCCACAAGCGAATTTAGTTGGAGTGCCACCTTTTTAACCTATGTATTTGATCCCTCAAACAATACAGTCACAAGGCTGGCAGATAAGCTTCACTACACCGAATATGATAATGGCGGGGTATGTGGCGGTAAGCTCTATTCGTTTGGGTATGAGCCTCTTGCCTCTTCTGGGATATACGCAAGGAGCGCTCCTCGAGAATACTATAGCGAGGTATATGACCCCACTACTGATACTTGGACGGCTCTTTTGCCAGCCCCTGCCGACATGGATTACGACATGTCTGCAGCCGTGGAATATAGCGGAAAACTGTACATCCTATCAAATAATAGCAATACTTCCTTGCATTCTTATGTCTACGACCCTGGCAATGACTCCTGGACTATTATTGCCAACCCACCTAATTATTCCGACCCCGGAGCTGCTCGAGTGATAGGTAATTTGATTTATCTTTATGGGGGTAACAACGGCAATGTTCCTCGCTTCGTCCAGATTTATGATCCGATAGCCAACACCTGGATCCTGGGATCAAAACTAAGCACTGCCTCTACTCTTCGTGAGTATAATGGCGTTGGTATTTGGAACGGTACAACCTATGTCATCGGTGAGGGCAATCAGGGCACTGGCGTTAACCCTAAGGGCGAAATAGATAAGTCCACAATAACGGCTGGTCTAGCTTCCACCGACCTTATCGATTCTAGCGGCTTACCAGCCGTCTTTGTTGACCGTAGTTCACTCACTAGCGGCGAAGTTCCTACCTGGAACGGCTCTGCTTGGGTAGGGCAGGCTGGCGGGGGCGGAGTGCAGAGTGTTGTGGCAGGCACAAACATAACAATTAATAATACCGATCCACACAATCCTATTGTCTCAGCAAATGCCGGTGGCGCCACCATTGCCTCGCTGGGCGGTGGCGGCTTAACAACCCAAGGCGGTGCCTTAGAAACCCTTGATAATAATGGTAATTCTAGAAATGTGTTGGATGATGGGGCTGGGAGGGCAACCGTAACAGGAGCATTAACTGCCGAAGGTTTGTTACAAGCAGATACGCTGGTTGTCAAAAATATAAGTACAGGTTACGGGGTATTTAGCGTTAATCAAGCTACCGGAATTGTTGAGAGTGTGGACAACACGACAAATAATGGTCGTAATATTTTGGATGATGGGAGCGGCAACGCATCGATTGCGGGGGCATTCACTGTTAGTGGCAACACGGCAATTACAAATCAGTTGGATGTGGGAGCAGATGTAATTTCAAGGGGAGCTCTTCGAATTAATAGCTCAGTGACCGGACATCAAGTCTTTGCAGCTGTTAATACAGGCGCAGTCTATACATATGACCCAGTAACTACTAATGTTCGCAATGTATTGGATGATGGAAACGGAAGGGTCTATCTGGGGCATGGATTTGAAGTTGCGACTATGGATGCGAGCAACGGTATCCGTAATCGTCTTGACGATGGAAACGGAAATATGGTGATTGCCGGAAGGCTCACTGTTGATGGCGAAGTGAACGTTCCTGCTCCGCAGAATGATTCTGACGCAGTCACCAAGGCCTATGCCGATGGTTTAGCACAGGGGCTGGCCATTAAAATATCCGTACAAGCCGCCACTACTGCAGCCCTACCAACCAGTACCTACAACAATGGCAGTAGCGGTGTGGGCGCAACCCTTACAGCAACAGCTAACGGTGCTCTGGTAATTGATGGCATTACAGTGACTACTAATAATCGGATCTTAGTAAAGGACGAATCAAGTGCGCCGAACAATGGTATTTATGTGGTTACAAATGCCGGTAGTGGTAGTGCAGCTTATGTATTAACTCGAAGTACTGACATGAACTCGCCAGCTCAAATATCTGGGGCGTACGTATTTGTGGAGCAGGGTACGGTTAATATTAACTCGGGCTTTGCGGTGGTAGGTGGTGGCCCATACACTATTGGCAGCACCAATATTACGTGGACTAAATTCTCGGGTGCGGGCCAAATTACCGCTGGAGCTGGTCTTGTTCAGAGCGGCAATAGCTTATCAGTTAGCTATGGCACTACGGGTGGGACTGCCGCCCAGGGCAATGACAGCCGAATTACTGGCGCTGCGCCGGTGGTAGAAAATATTAACACAGTAGTCACATCCGGAACGGCTCAAACGATTCCCGATGTTACAACGAGCACCATTAACTGGATAACTTTAACCGGTGATTGTACTCTCACGTTTCCCGCAGCTGTAGCTGGTAAAGATTTCTTACTAGGGCTCGTGCAAGATGGGAGCGGATCCCATGTCGTAATATGGCCAAGTAGTGTTAAATGGGCAGGAGGTTCTGCGCCAGGACTCACTACAACTGCAGGTGGAATTGATGTATTCTCTTTTGCTTGCCTTGACGGTATTAGCTGGCTAGGCAATGCTTCGCTAAATTATAGCTAAATGAAGGCAAACCAACATTTTCGCCAGACACTGAATTCATATTCTGACACGGGAGATAAGACAGCCACATACCCAAATAGCAACAACAACTGTGGAGCTCAAATCAGTCTGCAAGTTCCGGCTATTTATATATCAGGCTCACAAGCCCCTTCCTCTATGGGTGCTGCAAATGCCTATACTATCAACAAACCACCGACAATGGCGGTGGGTGATCTGTTGCTTGTCTCATTGCTTATAGTTGACGATCGTAATGGCGCGGCTGTTGGCATTACACCATCGGGACTGACTCTGGCCTACAGGGGCACAGACCAAAGGTGGGATTGGTATCTCTATACGCGGATCGTAACAGGGGCGGAGCCAGCTTCTTGGGATTGGACCTTCACTAATCCCTGGTGGACTTCTATCACGGCTTCCGTATATAGGGGGCCAACCTCAGTCGGCAACATCTCTTGGCAGGCTGAGTCTAGTTTTATAGGCTCGGGCCCCACAGGAACGATTAGTACAGCGCCTACTATTAGAGCACCGAACGGATCCACGGTGGTTTGCATGTTTGCTGATGGTATTTGGACTACTGCGACCACACCCATTATTCCCCTTCAATCGGGTATTAACGTTCGCTTGGTTTCTGCTAATGGTTATTCTACACACGAGATTACAGACTTCATAGTTTAGGAATCTGAGCTATGTCAATACGACCAATTTGAGTCCCTTCACCCTAAAATAAAATTACAGGCGAGCCTACAATAGTATTAACTTAAATATTCAATTTAATTATGACAACGTACGATGGAGATTATTATGCTATTTCTCGAGCCCAAGAGCTATAATAATATATTAGCTAAACCCCGAATGATTTTATGAAAGCCAATCAACACTTTCGACAAACTCTATTGGATGCAATCTACAAAACGATGGTCTTAGCGGATCATCCGATGCTTTATTATCGGATGGATGCCAGTAGTGGGACACGTGAGGTAGATGTTTCCGGCAATGGCAATGACGGCACATACAACGGTACGGTTACTTTTGGTCAAACTGGTGCAATAGCTAAGGATAATGATCGGGCAGTACTTTTTGATGGAGCGAGCGCTTATATTATTGCGCCAACGCTTGGATCTCAGCCAAACGCATACGAATGCTGGTTCAAACCCGCAAGAACCTTGAATGCAGGCGGGCCGGGCCTAGGTGTAATTGTCAGCGGTGGAGACCCAGCAGGCAGAGCTTACTCATATGCTGGTCTTGATACCGGTGGAGAAGATAGCCCACTTCTGGATGTTGTTTGTGGTAATATCCCAACCGGATTTAGGTATTGGTCTAATCCCGGCGGTACTATTACGACCGACTGGCATCACTATGTTATTAGATGGACTGGCTCGACGTGGCAAATTTGGTTCGACGGCGTACAAGTTGATAATCAGTCATACAACGCCGATATAGTTGCGTGGACAGTAAAAACTCCGCTGTTTGGTGCCCTGGAGGATTCAGGAAGTATTGTAGATTTCTTCAATGGATCGTTTGACGAGTGCGCGGTTTATGCAGACTTACCACCGGATAGAATAGTGGCACACTATAATGCTGGGGTTGGTAACTATTCACCCATTACCTTTGTAGCTGGGACACAGTTTGTTAGCCCTTCGGCAGTTTCCACTCTGACACTTACAAGGCCCACTGGTGTAATGGCTGGAGATCTACTTATTTTTGTAGTTTTGGTGCTTGATGGAGGTATAGTTAATGTTCCAAGCGATCTAACTTTGCTACGTTCGGATGGCGGCGTGCGTCCTAATAGCTACATCTATACAAAGATCGCCACCAACTCAGATCCCTCAACCTGGACATTTACTTTATCTACTATCTGGTGGAATATGGGATTTGTGCTAGCGTATCGGAACGCATCAAAAATTGGCAATGCAGCTGGTCAAGAGACTACAGACATCTCTATCACAACTCCCTCGGTAGTTGCCCCACAGAATTCTTTGGTGCTTTGTGTTTTCGCTTCTGGTGGAAATGGAAATAGTGATATTACCCTACCGAGCATGATCAATCGCCGCAGTTCAGCGGCAGCAAATAGCTTTTTAGACGGTGCGGTTGCTGATTTCACGAACGTAAGTACGGGCCCTACTGCATCGCAAGTGGCTACAACGTCTGTCTCTCAAGGTACTGTCGGCCAGCAGATAGTTTTACTACAATAGGCTATATGCTTGCGTCGATATGTTGCAAAAGTAAGAATTGCTGCAGGTTGAAGTTACTGGTATTACAATAAAGCATAGCTATCTGCCCCCAAGACGATATAATCTGTGACATGGATCAAGCTCACATCCGTAATTTTTGCATTATCGCCCATATTGATCACGGCAAAAGCACGCTGGCCGATCGCCTGCTGGAGCTCACTGGCACTATCGAGAAACGCCACATGCGTGAGCAATTGCTAGATCGCATGGACTTGGAGCGCGAGCGTGGCATTACCATCAAACTCCAGCCAGTGCGGATGGATTACAAAGGTTGCCAACTTAACTTAATTGATACGCCCGGGCATGTGGATTTTAGCTACGAAGTTTCCCGTAGTCTGGCTGCCTGCGAGGGCGCGTTGCTGGTGGTCGATGCCAGCCAAGGTATCCAGGCCCAGACTCTTGCTAATGTTTACTTAGCCTTGGCTGCCGATCTCACTCTTATCCCGGTGCTCAACAAAATTGATTTACCGGCGGCTGATGTGCAGCGGGTGAGTGCTGAAGTTATTTCGCTGCTTGGCTGCCAGCCGGAAGACATTTTGCATATCTCTGCCAAAACCGGGCAAGGTGTCGATAGGGTTTTGGAGCACATTGTGCAGAAAGTCCCGCCGCCACATGGCGACCCTGCCGGCGCCACTCGGGCACTTATTTTTGACAGCTACTACGATGATTACCGCGGTGTGATTTTATACGTGCGGGTTTGCGATGGGCAAATTATTAAAAATGCCCAGATAACAATGATAGCTACGAGCGCCCAGGGTTTGGCACTGGAAGTTGGCGCGCTCAAGCCCGACCTCACCTCGCTGGGCTCATTACGAACGGGCGAAATTGGCTATGTGGTTACCAACCTCAAAAGTACCCGTGAGGCGCGCGTGGGTGACACTATCACTCTCACCGACAATCCAGCCAGTGAAGCGTTGCCGGGCTACCGCGATGTCAAACCGTTTGTCTACGCCGGTTTTTTCCCGGACAGTAACGAAAACTACCAGTTGCTCAAAGATGCTGTCGACAAGCTCAGTCTCAGTGATTCTTCGCTACAATTTACACCGGAGAATTCACCGGTACTGGGTTTTGGCCTTCGCGTTGGCTTTTTGGGGCTGCTGCACATGGACATTGTGCGCGAACGGCTGGAGCGCGAATATGGGCTGGAGCTGGTCATCACCAACCCGTCCACTGATTACCGCCTGACGCTCACCAACGAGCAAGAGCTGACGATTCGCAGTGCTGCCGATTTTCCGGATGCTGGCTCGGTGATGGAAATTCGTGAACCGTGGATCAAAGGCGAAGTGGTGGTACCCAAAGATTACGTCGGCGGTGTTATTCAATTAATTGCCGGCAAGCGCGGCCTGCACAAAAACTTAAGCTACGTTGACTCACGGTTGGCAGTTGTGACTTTTGAAGCACCGCTGGCCAATTTGCTGACCGATTTTTATGACCAACTTAAAAGTGCCACCAGCGGCTACGGCAGCTTTAATTATGAACTGGCCGACTACCGCGCCGAGGATTTGGTGCGGCTGGATTTTTACGTCGGTGGTGAGCGGGTTGATGCGCTTAGCCTGATGGTACACCGATCCGAAGCGCCGGCTTTGGGCCGCGAAACTGTGGGCAAGCTTAAAGAAGCTATTCCCCGGCAAAATTTTCAGGTGGCCCTGCAGGCTGCTATTGGCGGCAAGTTTATTGCCCGCGAAGACATTAGCGCTTATCGTAAAGACGTCACCACCGGGCTGTACGGCGGCGACGTATCACGCAAAAAGAAAGTCCTGGCCAAACAAGCCAAGGGCAAAAAGCGCATGAAACGCTTCGGCAAGGTAGACATCCCTGCCGAAGCCTTCACGGTAATGCTCAAGCGCGATTAGATTTGTAATCCAGGCGCTCGAGGTTATAATGTGGGTATGTCGCGTTTTGGTCAATTTCCAGAAGTATTCGAGCATGTTGCACCCGAATTCCGACCCTTCACGTATGATTTTGAGCAGAGGACTTTTACCATAGCCGGTGAAACGTTGGAGCTTGCTAACCTGGATTTGTATAAGAATTTGCTGCTTCCAGTTGGCGCACCAATTTCCGCCAACGAACTTCTAGAAGTTCCCGTTGCACTTGATATTTTCGGTCACCCAGTTACTACGCCAGAACTTTTTAGCTGGCTGACCAAACCGGAAACATCCGAACATTTTCAGCAAACAGCCGATGTAATGCGGGATGCTTTTAGTGAGCTTGGAGATATTTTAAAAGAAAGGCATCACAAGGAAATGAACGCCATGGGGTTTAGCTGCTATCTTCTTCGAGAAGGCCATATCAGCTTGAGTGTACTTGGTAATTGCGCTTGTCTCGGCACAAATCCGGACGGACATTTGATTACCATGATTGGGACACAGGTTTCGCCGAGCTAACATTTCACAACATTGATATGCCGACTCAATATGTCAGCTTGCTTGCTGGCCTAGGTCACTTAGCGACTTTGTGCACCTTGAAGTCTAAAACAAAAATCAAGGCATCCCCACAGCCTTCACGGTAATGCCGAGATATTAATCTGCTTGGGCTTTTGCGTAGAGTTTGGTGAGGATGGCGGATTCAACCAGCTCAACGCTGCCGTTGCCGTCAACTTCAATCAACAAACCCCGCTCATGGTAAAAATCCAGAACCGGTAGGGTTTTGTCGCGAAATTCCTTTAAACGAAGTTCCAGCGCCTGAGCCGCATCGTCAACCCTTTGGCCGCGCTGGTCTTGATGATGCGCCTGTTGCCAGCGTTGCCGCACGGCTTCTTCGGAAAGCTCTAGTAGCACTACGGCACGGATTGAATGCCCGGCAGCCTTGGTAGCCGCCAAAACGCTTTCTTCCTCGCCCTGCCAACGGCCTACCGAACTTAAAATAAGAGGTTTTTGGGCAAAAGCCGGTTGACTTAGATAGGGCAGGACGATATCTACAAAATCTTTGGTTGGAATAAGCTCACCGGCGTGCATACGTTCTTTGAGTTGGTCCGGTATAACGCTATTGCGTAATATGTCACCGCCACCTAGCAACACCGCGCCCAAGAGTTCGGCTAGTTTGCGTCCCTGCGTATCCTTGCCGGCAAATGGTCGGCCAAATATATTAATAGAATCAGTTTGCAGCCAGTTAATAATTGCGGGAATCATGGTATCCGTTCTGGGCATTTGTCAATTATACCGAAAATGAATTTTTTTAATCAATTATTGCTTTGCAACGAACTGACCACATAGCATGCTTCTGAGTAAAGGATCTTAATAAATAATCTCGCCAAATACGCGCGTGCGGAACATGTACCAGCGTAGCAACACCAAGTAAACATGCTCAATGGCCATCCAGCCGGCCACGTTGATAGCCACCAAAACCAAAGCAGCCATGGCCCCTTTGCCAAAAACGGCTACGTCGTTGCCAAACAAGCGCCGCATCAGCGGCTGAATAAGAATCGTCAGCATCACCAGCATCACACTAATCAGAAATCGCCACAACATCCGGACAAACAATGTATGGATTTGCGGATGCGTGACCGTAGCTTGTTTGCCCTTACGATAAACCTCCCGGTTGGCTTGTCGCCAATTCCCGAACGCTAGAGCAATACGCTCGATGATTGTGTAAATAATCAGACCAATGATAGCCCACAGCAGCACGGTGAGCAGAGAATTAAGAACATTGTTGTTGAGCACATTACGAACGGGTTGGGCAATAAAGGTGGTGAAGGTTTCTACCCAACCTTGGCCAAAAATTCGCGCCAAGCCGGTATTGGTATGCAAGCTGATCGTCAAAAGGTGTATCCCAACCACTACACCGGCCAGCACAAAACTCACTATCGCACTGGTCACAGAGGGCAGACAGCTACGCAGGATAAGCTTTGGAGTTTTGGTAGAAATATTTTTGGCCACGATTAACCTGTATTATAGTCGAAAATATGTATTCGGTGAAACGTCCTCTTGTCAGCAGCAATCCCAACTGGCACTCTTGACTCACGAGTGCCAATTGCGCTAAACTGGCACTGTACTATAATGAGTGCTATGAGCCCCAGACAACAACAAATTTTAAGCGCCATCGTTGAGCAGTACGCCGAAGTTGCTAGCCCGGTGGGCTCTTCGCTACTCGCTAAAGCTTTTGGTGTCAGCAGCGCCACCATTCGTGCCGAAATGGCCGAGCTGGAACGTGGCGGCTACATTCAACAGCCTCACACCAGCGCTGGCCGGGTGCCTACCGACAAAGGTTATCGCTTGTACGTTAACGGATTACAGGAAGGCAATAATTCTCCGGAGCGCCGCGTAGAGCGAGCCCTCACGGCCCGCGCCGGCGAGGGCTCGGTGCCCGACCGCGCTATCCGCAACGTCGTGGACACTCTAGTTGAACTTACGCACAATCTTGGCTTGGCTACGATTGGCCAGGAACTGTACATGAGCGGCTTGTCTGATCTGTTTGGTCAGCCGGACTTTTTTAGTCGAGGCCAGGTACAGCAAGTGGCTGAGCTGCTGGACAACCTCGAGCCCTGGCTACGCGAAACCGCACCCAACGAACCGCTCAGCGTCTATATCGGCGCCGAAAATCCCATCGGCCGCGCCGCTGGCTGCAGTTTAATAGTCAGCCGCTTTCGCAGCCCGTATTCCGATCGCAGCTACATCGGCGTGCTTGGCCCCACCCGCCAAAGTTACCGTGATGTTATCAGCTTAGTGCGCCACGCCGGGCAGGCTTTAGAAGGAGCATTGTATGAATAAAAATCCGCAGTCACCGAAACCACAGGCCAATACAAAGGCTTTACAAAACCAGCTGGCCGAGCTTACCGAAGCCTTGCAGCGCGAGCGAGCCGACGCCGCCAACATCCGCCGCCGTCACGAAGAGCAGCTGGCCGGGCTCAAAGACTTGGTCAAAGCCAATGTTGTGCGCGAGCTGCTGCCGGTGATCGACAACTTCGAGCGTGCCCTCAAACACGTACCAAAAGATTTGGAAGGCAACGACTACATTAAGGGCGTACAGGGGGTCGTCAAGCAGTTCGAAAAGACGTTGGAACAGATGGGTGTGGAACGCATCAAAACCCTGGGCGAGGTCTTTGATCCCCATTACCACGAAGCAGTTAGCATGGAAGACGGCAATGGCACGGTTGAAGTTGTGTGCGAGGAACTCCAACCCGGCTACAAAATCGGCAACGACGTCATCCGCCACGCCATGGTGAAAGTAAAGATGGAGGCAGCAAAATGAGCGGTGAAGCCCCCGATTATTCAGATACTAATAGGCCAGCAGCGGATTCTATCATAGGCAGGCTTCCACCCGAAGAGCAGATGACTGCAGCACTCCACCTAGATCTGCTTGACGCTTTGGCTGCTGCTACAAAATATCGAAAGACCACACCAGAAGGACGGACTTTCCAGCGAAGAATAAGTGGAATGCTAAAAGAGCACAGAGGATTTTTAAATAATGAAGAAGGAGAATAAATTAATGGGTAAAATTATTGGGATCGATTTAGGGACAACTAATAGTGCTATGGCGGTGATGCAGGCTGGGAAGCCGGAGATTATTGCTAACAGCGAGGGCGCGCGGACTACGCCGTCAGTCGTTGCTATCAATAAAAATGGCGAGCGGCTGGTGGGGCAGGTGGCCCGGCGCCAACAGGTGACCAACTCTGCTAACACTATTTATGAAGTGAAGCGTTTGATTGGCCGCCGCTGGGAAGACCCGGAAGTGCAAAAAGATCTCAAGCTGATGGGCTACGAAATTGTCAAAAGTGGCCAGGGTGTGAAGGTCAAAATGGGCGACAAAGAGTACTCGTCCGAAGAAATCAGCGCTATGATCTTGGGCAAGCTCAAGGCTGATGCCGAAGCGTTCCTGGGTTCACCGGTGAGTGAGGCGGTCATTACCGTACCGGCTTATTTTGACGACAGTCAGCGCCAGGCCACCAAAGACGCCGGTAAAATTGCCGGGCTGGAAGTAAAGCGTATTATTAACGAACCTACGGCCGCGGCGCTCGCCTACGGTCTAGATAAAGGCAGTAAAAAAGACGAGAAAATTGCCGTGTACGACCTTGGCGGTGGCACCTTTGATGTTTCCATTCTGGAGCTAGGCGACGGTGTGTTTGAGGTCAAATCTACCAACGGCGACACGCACCTAGGCGGTGCCGACTTTGACCGTGTATTGGTTAATTACTTTGTAGACGAGTTTAAAAAAGACAGTGGCATTGATGTAAGTGGCGACAAAGCCGCCATGCAGCGTCTACGTGACGAAGCCGAGAAAGCCAAGATTGAGCTGTCTACCACTAACGAAGTGGACGTCAACCTACCGTTTTTGACCGCCGACGCCGAAGGTCCAAAGCACTTTGAGCACAAGCTCAGCCGCTCCAAACTGGAAAGCCTCGTTGGCGATTTAATTAGCAAAACCGCCGCTCCGTGCGAAAAAGCCCTCAAAGATGCCGGCCTCAAAGCCGCCGACATCGAAGCCATAGTGCTGGTGGGTGGCATGACCCGCATGCCGGCGGTCGTTGCCAAGGTCAAAGAAATTTTTGGCAAAGAGCCCATGAAGGGCGTCAACCCCGACGAAGTCGTGGCCGTCGGTGCCGCCATTCAAGGCGGAGTTTTGCAGGGCGACGTCAAGGATGTGCTGTTGCTGGATGTTACACCGTTGTCACTTGGCATTGAAACGCTCGGCGGAGTTACTACAAAACTGATTGAGCGCAACACTACCATTCCAACCAGCAAGAGCGAGGTCTTTAGCACTGCTGCCGATAACCAGCCGCAGGTGGAAATTCACGTCGTGCAAGGTGAGCGCGAAATGGTCGCCGACAATAAATCGCTTGGCCGCTTTGTGCTGGACGGCATCCCTTCCGCGCCGCGCGGTGTGCCGCAAATTGAGGTAACCTTTAACCTCGACGCCAACGGTATTTTGAACGTTACCGCCAAAGACAAAGGTTCTGGCAAAGAGCAAAGCATTACCATTCAAAACAGCGGCAATCTCGACAAAACCGAGGTTGAAAAAATGGCCAAAGAGGCCGAAGCCCACGCCGAGGAAGACAAGGAAAAGCGCGAGGCCGTGGACGGTCGCAACCAGCTGGATAGCACTATTTACCAGGCCGAAAAGATGAAGACCGACAATAAGCTATCCGAAGATGACGTAAAGACGCTCGACGAAGCCATCGAAGCCGCCAAAAAAGTGGTTGGCGATGAAAAAGCCGAGGGCGAAGCGCTCACTGCTGCCGCCAAAGAGCTCACTGACAAAATGATGCCCATCGGCGCTAAAATGTACGAGCAAGCCTCCAAGGACACCAAGCCCGGCGATGGTCAAACCACACCGGATGCCGAAAAAAAAGCCGACGGTCCCGTAGAAGGCGAAGTCGTCGACGAAAAAGAAGATAAAGATAACAACGGATAGTTTGGTGACTAAACCGCCCAAAGCCAACTTACCAAAACCTGAGCTTAGCCCGGAAGAAGCGGAAGCCGTGAGGCTGATGAGCACTATGGCTCAGACAATACGCAAGGGGCACGAGGAAGAAGAAGCTAAAAATCCTGCATGGAGCAGGGACGTTGCGTTAATGAGCGGCCGTTTTTTTTATGTGTCATTCCCTGAAATTGGTTTTACTGTTCGCGTTAACGACGAAGGGCAAAAGCCTGCAAAAGAAACTCGTGAGATAGTTTATGTGTCCAGTATTTTCTCAAAAAATCCCGAAAAGGATAACAGAACCGACGAGTCAATTACTAAAATGCTCTATATCCAGCCTCAGCCAATTAATCCAGAGGACGTAAGTTGGCTTCGTAAAATTTCGGAAGAACTAATTATCCATCTAGCGGAGCAACCGTAATGGCTAAGCGCGATTACTACGAAGTTTTGGGAATTGGCAAAACGGCTTCGGCTGATGAGATCAAAAAAGCCTTTCGACGAAAGGCGGTGGAATTGCACCCAGACAAAGCAGGCGGTGATGAAGCTAAGTTTAAAGAGGTCAACGAAGCTTACGAGGTGCTGAAGGATCCATCCAAGCGCCAGCGCTACGACCAATTTGGCCACGCCGGCGTGGGCTCATCAGCTGCCAGCGACGGCAATCCGTATACCGGATTTGGCGGCCAAGGTCAAAACATCAACTTTGACTTTGGCGATCTGGGCCTGGGTGATATTTTCGGCAGCTTTTTTGGTGGAGGCAGCGGCTTTGGTGGTGGCCGCCAACAGCAACAAGCTCGTGGCCGCGATGTTGAGACAACCGTTGAGTTAACTTTTGAGCAAGCCATATTTGGCACGGAAATTGATCTCAATCTGAGCCTCGACGACACCTGCAGTCACTGTAAAGGTACCACTGCCGAGCCGGGCCACGAGCTAAAAACCTGTGACATGTGCAAAGGTTCCGGCCAAGTGGTCAGCGTTACGCGCACCATTTTTGGCAACATTCAGCAGGCCAGCGTTTGCCCGACTTGTAAGGGCCGGGGCAAGGTGCCCGAAAAGGTTTGCACCGTCTGCCACGGCAAGGGCACCGAGCGGCACAACCAAAAAATTGCTCTCAAGGTACCGGCCGGCATTGACGACGACGCCACTATTCGCCTGCGCGAGCGCGGCGAAGCCATAGCCAACGGGCCGAAGGGCGATTTGTATGTGCACATACGTGTTAAATCGCACAAAAAGTTCACCCGCGAGGGCGATTTGATCCTCAGCGAAGAACATATTGGCATGGTGGAGGCGGCACTGGGTACCGAAATTGACGTGGAAACGGTGGACGGCCCTGTGCGCATGAAAGTGCCGGCCGGTACTCAGAGCGGCAGCGACTTTAAGCTGAGCGGCCACGGCGCGCCACACCTCAAAGGTGACAATCGTGGCCCGCACATCGTCACGCTCATCGTTCAAACCCCCACCAAACTCACCAAACACCAGCAGGAACTCCTCCAAGAATTCGCCCAAGAAAATCTCAAGCACCGTTTTTTCTAAAGATAGCACAATTGCAGTTGAATAATTTCTATAATTAGGATATAATAGTCCCCTCAACAAACAAGGAAGCCTGTGAAAGATTTACTACATATCGGTGTCATTGAGCAAATATCGTTGCCGAACGATGGAATCGAAGATGTCCTCGCCAAAGTCGACACCGGAGCTGATAACTCTTCCATCTGGGCCAGTAATATTCGCCTGGAAGATGGCAAGCTTATTTTTCACTTTTTTGCACCGGGCAGTATATTTTATCAAGATGAACCAGTCATCAGCACGGCTTTTCGAACAACCACAGTACGCAATTCCTTTGGGTACAAAGAGTTTCGTTACAAAATTCGTCTAAAAGTTAAGATTGGCAACCATACGCTTGTTCGCTGGTTTACCCTGGCTGATCGCTCGCGTAACAGCTACCCAATTTTATTGGGCAAAAATTTCCTGAAAAATACCTTTATTGTAGATGTCTCCAAAAAACATTTAATCAGCCAGTGGATTGAGCCGCGCCGAGTGCTGGTGTTCACCGAATACCAGGCCGAGACTATGCAGTTTTTCGAGCAAGTTGCTCGACTTAACAACTTACCCATCGAGTACGAGTGTATTGGCTACGATGACCTGCGATTTTATATCGATGGAGCCGGCAGCCGGGTGATGAACGCGAAGTCTAGTGAGGATTTAGCTAACTATAGTTTTGTATTTTTTAAGAACCATCACCAGCGTGAACTGAGCGCTAGTGCGGCGGAGTACTTACACTACAAAGGTCGGCCGTTTGCTGACCAGGAGTTTCATAATTATATGTCGGCCAGCAAACTGAGCGAATATATGCGCCTTAGTTGCCACGACGTTACCGTACCGCTCACGATATGTGCCAGTACAGTACAGTTACTAACAAGCTATCCGGAGTTGCAGAAAAAGCTGGGGCTGCCGTTTGTGCTCAAAGAAATTTGCAGCGACAAAGGCAAATATAATTATCTGATTCGTACCAGAAAAGATTTCGAAACTATTTTGAGCAAAGCTCCAACCGATCACATCTACTGTGCTCAGCAGTACATAGTCAACGACGGATTCTACCGTATGTATGTTATGGGTAAAGAAGTGGCTTTGGCGATCTGGCGTTCGGCCACGCCTCACGTCGACAAGTTAAAGGCTCATCTTAATAAGTCCCGGGGCAGCGCCAATGCTGTTATCGTGCCGCTGGATGCAGTTCCTGGCGAGGCACAAAATTTGGCCGTCAGGGCTGCTGACTGCATGAATCGCCAAATCGCCGGCGTTGATCTGGTACAGGACAAGCAATCGGGTCGCTGGTATGTACTAGAGGCTAACAATGACCCGCAACTGCGCAGTGGTTCGTTCATTGATGCCAAAGCCGAGATAGTTGCAAAATACTTTGAGACGGAGTTAAATCAATAATCTATGCGCATCGTTATTTTATCTAAAGGACCGGCCAACTACTCGACCCGACGGCTCAAAGAGGAAGCCTTAGCCCGAGGGCATGAAGTTCGGATTGTCAACTACGCCAAGTGCTACGTCACCCTAGAAAGCAGTCGGCCGGTGGTGCGCTATGAAGGCGAAGAAATCAACGACGTCGACGTAATAATTCCGCGCATTGCCGCCAGCCTCACCAAATACGGCAGCTCCATCGTACGGCAGTTTGAAATGCAAAACGTCTTTACTACCACTAGTTCGATTGCCATTGTTCGTTCTCGTGACAAGCTGCGCAGTATGCAGCTGCTGGCCAAAACCGGCGTGGGTATTCCCAAAACCGTTTTTGCCCGCGAAACGGCTGATCTCGATGACGTGCTAGAACAAGTTGGCGGTGCGCCGGCTATTATTAAAGTAGCTCGCGGTACGCACGGCAATGGCGTGGTGCTGGCCGAAACCCGCAAGGCAGCGCTGGCGGTGATGCAGGCTTTTTATGTTGAGGGCGTAAACTTTCTGGTTCAGGAATACATCGAAGAAAGCGCCGGCACCGACATCCGAGCTTTTGTGGTTAATGGTCAAGTGGTGGCCAGCATGAAACGCCAGAATCTCGACGATGATTTTCGCTCCAATTTGCATCAAGGAGGTCAAGGTACGGCCATCAAGCTGACTGATGAAGAGCGCAAAACGGCCCAAAAAGCAGCCAAGGCCATGGGGTTGGCAATTTGCGGCGTGGATATGATGCGCTCTGAGCGGGGCCCATTGGTGCTGGAGGTCAATGCCAGTCCGGGTTTTGCTATTGAAAAAATTACCGAGCACAATGTGGCGGCCAAAATCATCGATTATGTTGAACAGAATGCTAAAGGCAAGCAGCGCAAAGACCGTGTCGGCGCGTAGTCCTAAATTTGGCACAACGCTGGCACTGTGGCTAGTGGTGATAGCCGGCATTATTTATTTGATCCTGTCGGTTTTTCGCGCGGCCAACGTTGCGACGCTGCGAGTTGGCGAGCGCAGCTATCGTTTGGAGATTGCCAAAACGTCGGCCGCTCAACAAAAAGGTTTGGGCGGGCGAGTCAGTTTGCTGGCAAACCAAGGAATGCTATTTGAGTTTGGTGCTCCTGCTCAGCGCTGTTTTTGGATGAAGGATATGCGCTTTTCGCTGGATATAATATGGTTTAGCGGTACTAAACAAGTTGAGCATATTGAAGCGAACGTCAACCCAAGTACCTATCCCAAAATCTTTTGCCCGACCCAACCGGCACAATATGTCATTGAGCTCAATGCAGGCCAGACTTATGCAGCCGGCATTGCCGTTGGCCAGACGCTGAATTTTTGAGGTGCTCGTGCTATCATTAGGATGATGACACCTCTTGTATTTTTTGCGATTGTAGTGCTCGGGCCGGCAGCTATTTTGACGCTTTTGCGCGTCAATGCCGCGGTGGTTTTCTTGAGCCTATGTCTCGGCAGTGTGCTGGTGCAGTTTATGGGCAGTGATGGAATTTCGTTTGTCACGACTTTTGTGCCGCACGCCAGCAGTTTTAGTGAGAGCAGTATTCAGATTGGTTTGCTCCTGTTGCCGGCAGTGCTCACCACAATTTTTATGTTTCACAGCGTGCGCCATGTACGCGTTTTACTAAATATTGTGCCAGCACTGACGGTTGGCCTTCTGGCACTGCTGCTTATTGAGCCGCTGTTGTCGTCAGGGTTGCAGGGAACGATTACCCACTCCAGTTTGTGGCAGCAATATACCAGAATGCAGAGTTTGATCGTTGGTGCTAGTGCGCTTATTAGCCTGGCATATTTGTGGTTTGATCGTCGCCACGCCAAAGCCGAAGCGCCCAGCAGGCGTGGCTAGATTGACTTTTCTCTCAGGAAAACAGATAATGTCGGTGTTATTTTGCCCGTTCGTTAATAACCAAAACAACAAACCAAGCCAACGGCTGCTTGTTGTTTTGAAAGGAGCGGTCGACAAAAGCTGTAGTTCGACAAAAATAACCTGAAGTTAGTTTTGTCGTAACGGAAGCTGGCGTTCACCGTGACGTCGGGGCTGTAGCTCAGCCGGTTAGAGCACCTGCCTTTTAAGCAGGGTGTCGAGGGTTCGAGTCCCTCCAGCCCCTCCAACGCGATTATCTTAGGACGGCCGACAGACGCAGTAGTCGATTTGCGATTCTAGTACTCCGCGTTTCTATATTTGCAACAGATGTGTGGTCTTTTTTGAGCTTCCTATAGCTTTTCCAGGCACTGATTCGCCAGCCAAGAATTTTGTACATAACCGGCCTGTAATACATAAATTGAAATCGACATTTCAAGAAATTCAAGATTTTATTACTTTCTTCAAACAAGCCAATAATCTCCCTACCACTTTTCATTAAAAGCCTATCGATTTTAAACACATCTTTGAGGAGCTCTTCGGTTGACTCTTTTTGCATTAGCTTTTTAAGAACCTGAGGCAGGTCATAGCTAATGTGAGCATTTGCGCCAAGCATCAAAGATATAAATACGGGCAAGGACTTATTTGTGGCGTATTCATTTAATTTCGACCAAGGCATTGGTACATTGTGATTTTTATTCACAATGTCATTGGTTACCTTGAAATAGCAGCCAGCAAAACTTACGATGAATTTTTCTATAAACTCTGGATTGTTGAAATAGTTTTCTTTAATAGCCTGTTGTATGGAGCGAGTAACTACTTGGTATGCTTTATTGAAAAGCTTAAACTGGTCTAGCCCTAATTCACTAAGCCGACTATCAAGCTGCCGAAGGTTGCTCAAAACATCGTCTATCGCAGTGATCTTACGTATGTCTATGAAATCCAACTTCCGACTAGTCATCCACCAAGCATAGCAATGGCTACCTTTTATTCATAACAATGCTACCGTCGCTCTTGATGGCTTCATTAAAATTATTAGCCTGTAATCCCCAAATCCAGAAGGTTTTGACTGTTACCGGTAGCTATCCTGGTAACTTTTTTTACAGACTCAAAAGATTATTCCCTTTAGACTGCCTTTGCAGTTCATTAATTATAAAGATGGAGGAATTTGCATGAGTAAAACATTGTTATTACTAGCTCTCATTGCCATTGCTGTCGTGGGTATAGGTACGGCAATTAGTCCAAATAGTCCTGCATTTTGGCTGGCTTCGTCGGCACATAACTTACAGTACGTGCGAGTTATTTTAAGCGCCGTACTACTCGTCCAACTCAGCACTCATCCACCAAGACACCTATGGTTTCGGCTTATTGCCGGTACATTGGCGGCGGCGGTAGGCATTTGGGCAGTGCAGCAGACTTATGCTTACCACATGCAGTTCTTAGATACCCTGGCTTTTATAAGCGCTTCGTTGGCGGTATTTGTCACAGCGCTAGAGCGCAATGTTCCTGCTTTGTCTCCAAAAACACTACCCAGTAATAAAAAGATATTAGCCTAAAGGAGTTACAATGACCGAACAAGTTCAACAAGTCCGAGAAGTTTCCAGCGATGGAAGAGCAACCACAAAAACCACCAGAGTTATAGATAGTCCAGGCACATTGCCGGCTTCATCGCAAGAAGTTGACAGTGCCATAACGGGTGCCCGAATTGTATGGTTTATTGCCGGTGTATTGCTAGTACTACTGGGCTTTCGTTTTGCCTTGGTGCTACTGGGCGCCAATCCGGCCAATGGTTTTGCCAACTTTATTTATACGGCAAGCCATCCCTTTGCAGCACCATTTTTCGGTTTATTTGGCTATAGTTTAAGATACGGGGTGTCGCGTTTTGAAGTCTCAACTTTAGTAGCCATGGCTGTATATGCGCTGATTGCATATGGTATTGTCCGGCTCATTACTATCCGGAAACCACAACAAGTTTAGCTAAAATCCCACTCCCTTTAATAGGCAATATTAATACATAGGAAAGGAAGTCTCATGTTACTGATCATCGCCGCGGTTTTAGCCCTTTTGTGGTTGCTAGGTTTTATTGGACATATTGGTGGAGGGCTTGTTCATATTCTGCTTATAGCTGCAGTAATAATTGTGATTTATCACCTATTACAGCGTCGAAAAGTTGCCTAGTCTTATTTTCTCTGTAGGGCAATAGATATTTTACGCTCATGGTTAGCTCATTCCCATTTGATAAAATGGCGCTTAATATGAAGAAGGTTTCGGCGCATCGGTTTCGACGGACGACACTTTTAGCTATCGGTTGCTCGGCGGTTTTGGTTGGTGTAGGACTAGCGCGGGTGCTGCTGACCTATATGCTGGATGTGGTGAATGTGCTGTCCAAAGTGCCGCACGCCTTTGTGCAGCAGCTGGCCCTACCAATTGATCAAATGCTAGCGATGTATGGCATCGTCGCGGCCGCCACACTTGCGCTATGGCACAAGACTCACGCTCGCGTGCTATAATTACAGATGTGAAAACGCTAAATCTGGCAGGAGACAAAGCATGAGCGGTCACAGCAAATGGTCAACCATCAAGCGGCAAAAAGGCGTGGCTGACGCCAAACGCGGGGCAGTGTTTACCAAGCTTGGTAACTTGTTGAGCATCGCTGCACGCGGTGGCAGTGATCCGGCTACCAACTCTACGCTGGCCATGGCTATTGAAAAAGCCAAAGCTGCCAACATGCCGATGAACAACATCGAGCGCGCCATCCAACGCGTGGCCGACAAATCCGCTGCCCAGCTGGAGGAGTTTATGTACGAAGGTTACGGCCCGGGCGGCGTGGCCATTTTGGTGGAGTGTGCTACCGACAACACCAACCGCACCTATCCGGAAGTGCGCCTGGCCTTTAGCAAGCACGGCGGCAGTTTGGCCGAAAAGGGCGCTGTGGCTTTTCAGTTTGAACACAAAGGCATGATTCGTGTCCGTGGCAGCGGCGATGAGCTGTTGATGCAAGCGCTCGATGCTGGTGCCGAAGACGTGCAGGAAGACCCTTCGACGGACTCAGGGCAGGAGGTTCAGGAATCTATAATTTACACCGAACCTAAAGAACTCGCCAAAGTCCGTGACGCACTCAAAGTCGCCGGTGTAGAAGTCACCGAAGCCGAGCTTATCTACGTACCCAACAATACAGTCGAAGTCACCGACAAAGAAACCGCCGGCAAAATCATGCGCCTGATGGACGCCCTGGACGACCTCGACGACGTCACCGCCACCCACGTCAATTTCGATATTTCCGAGGAACTGCTCGATGCGTAAAAACGTCACCACTACCGACAGTTATGGCACTACCTACGAAGTGTTCACTGGCGATTTAAAATGGAGACCGTCAGCATACGGAATCGTTTTAAAAGGTGAAAATGTGTTACTCAGTCCGCAATTTGACAAGAATCGGTTCGACCTACCGGGTGGCGCAATTGAGCTTGGAGAATTGCCCGAAATCGCTGTTATCCGCGAAGTGAAAGAAGAGACTGGACTCGACGTGGCCAACCCTAAACTTATTGCCGCTGCCTCAAATTTTTTCACTTTTCATTATGAAGACGAGAATCGCAACGACCACGTTCAATCGATCCTGTTGTATTACATTTGCGAGCTGCGAAGTGGAGAATTATCAACTGCCAGTTTTGATGAATACGAAAAAGAATACGTCAGAATGGCGGAGTGGTTCCCGATTGCCGAGCTCGATTCCGTAAAGGTCGCGTCGAGCTACGACTGGCGCGAGACCGTCAAAAAGGCAGCCAAACAATATGCGCATTCTGGGCATTGATCCAGGGACGGGGATTTTGGGGTTTGGGGTCATTGAAACCGCGGCTGGCGGCAAGGCGCAGCTAGTGGACGCGGGTGTGATCCGCACGCTTTCTAGCGAAGACGACGCGCTACGACTTGAAACAATCTTTAACGAACTCACCGACGTAATTGTGCAGAGCAAACCTACCGTTATGTCTGTCGAAAAACTATTCTTTGCTCAGAATGTTACCACCGCTATGACGGTTAGCCAGGCCCGCGGCGTGGTGCTGCTCTGTGGCCGTCAAGCCGGGCTGGATATCTATGAATACACGCCGCTGCAAATCAAACAGGCACTGACCGGCTACGGCCGTGCCACTAAACAGCAAATCCAGGAAATGGTGCGGGTGATTTTGGGGCTCAAAGAAATTCCCAAACCCGACGACTGCGCTGATGCGCTGGCCGCGGCCATTACTCATTCCATGACAAGGCATTGAGCTAAAGCCTAATGCATGATAATTTGGTAGAGTATTAATTAAAACAAAGGAAAAAAACTATGCCTCCACAAGAGCCGCAAAATCCAACCGGCCCACAGCCGCAAGTGCCACCAACATCACTAGACCCAGGAATGCCGCCAATGCCGGCCGGCCCACCTGCCGAACCTGTCGTGCCGCCAGCGGCTCCAACTTTTCCGCCAGCCGATCCTGGCGCGCCAGCTCCTATGCCACCAGCGCCCACTGCTCCAGAGTCACCCATGTCTCCAGTCGACCCCCAACCACCAATGCCTGGCCCTGACATGCCAGGCTCCGACACTTCCAGCGGCCAAGTCGTCGTCGGCTAGAATTCGGCCAAGCTAAGTACAAACGACCCATCAGTTAAGCGGTGGGTCGTTTTTGCTCATAAGCCTCAAAGGAACTGTGCGATAATAAGTAGCAATGATTGCGACACTTACTGGCACGATTGCCGAAAAACTGGCTGAACTTGTGGTGCTGGACGTGGCTGGCGTGGGCTACGGCCTGCTGGTAACGATTGAAGATTACGGCCGACTGGCGCCAGGCGAGCAGGCCAAGCTGTACGTGCACGAACACATCCGCGAAGACATGCATGATTTGTATGGTTTTACGACAATTGGCACCAAACAGTTATTTGAGCAGCTGCTGAGTGTCAAAAACGTCGGGCCAAAGGTGGCGCTGGCGGTGCTAGGCATTGGCTCCGAAAGTATTGTGCGAGCAGCCATCGCCGCCGGCGACGTTAAGCTGTTGCAATCGGCCAAGGGCGTGGGCAAACGCGCTGCCGAACAAATGGTGGTGGAGCTGCGCGATAAAGTTGGCTTAGTGGCCAGCACTGGCGCCGAGGACATCGTCACTCGCGGTAGTGTCAACATCGCCGACGAAGCCATCCAAGCTTTAATTTCCCTGGGCTACAGCGAAGTCGACGCCCAGCTTGCTCTCCAACACATCGACAAAACTCTCCCTACCGAAGCGCGTATCAAACAGGCCCTAAAAGGACAAAAATAATGAGGATGCTTGCTATAAGATTGCATGAAGGCCAAGACCTAAAAAACTCTATTGAAGTGCTTGTGCGCGAACAAAAAATATCAGCAGCAACGATACTCAGCGCTGTTGGCAGTTTAAGTCACGTCCGACTGCGAATGGCAGGAGCGCGACCAGATAAACAAGATGTACGTGATTACGAGGGTATATACGAGATAGTCTCGGCAATTGGTAATCTTGGTCAAGGCAGAACGCACATCCATATTTCGATAGCTGATTCCGACGAAAAAGTTATTAGTGGACACCTCAAAGAAGGGTCAATTGTGCATACAACGACAGAATTAGTGTTAGTCATTGATGATAAATTACAATTTTCGGAAGAAGTTGATCCTGCAACTAAATTCGGTGAACTAAAGATAGGCACCCAATGATTGATCGGATTGTGAATACTGGCTCAGATGATGCAGACGAAGCTCAGGAGCAGGAGCTGGAGATTACATTGCGGCCACGGGATTTTGCCAATTACATCGGCCAGGAGCGGTTGAAGCAAAACGTCAAGCTAGCTATTGACGCTGCCAAAAAACGCGGCGAGCCGCTGGACCACGTGCTGCTGTACGGGCCGCCGGGCTTGGGCAAGACCACCATGGCTACGGTGATTGCCAACGAAATGGGCGCCCAAATTCGCGTGACATCCGGCCCAGCCATTGAGCGTGCCGGAGACCTGGCCAGCCTACTGACCAACCTGGCTGACGGCGATATTTTATTTATTGACGAAATCCACCGCTTACATCGCACAGTTGAAGAAGTGCTCTACAGTGCTATGGAAGATTTTAAATTGGATATAATGCTTGGCAAAGGCCCGAGTGCGCGCAGTTTAAGATTAGACCTGCCAAAGTTTACGCTGATTGGCGCCACCACGCGTACCGGCACATTGGCGGCACCCCTACGTGACCGTTTTGGTATGATCCACCGGCTGGAATTTTACACGCCAGCTGAAATTCAAAAAATTATCCAGCGTGCCGCCAAAATTCTAAACGTGCCTATCGACAAACCAGCGGCTGACATCCTGGCCAATCGCGCTCGGCTGACGCCACGCATTGCCAACCGCCTGCTCAAGCGCGTGCGCGACTTTGCCGATGTGAACGGCGACGGCATCATCGACACCAAGCTCAGTCACGATGCGCTGGAGCTGCTGGAAATCGACGAACTGGGTCTGGACCCGGCCGATCGCATGGTGCTGCTGGCCATTATCGACAATTACCGTGGCGGCCCGGTCGGCGTGGAAACGCTAGCCGCGCTGACCAGTGAAGAGCGCTCCACCATCGAAGATTTTATCGAACCGTACCTGCTGCAAATCGGCCTGCTGGAGCGCACGCCGCGCGGCCGCAAAGCCACGGCCAAAGCCTACAAACACCTGGGCAAAAATCGCGGTGCGCCGGATCAGTCAAGCCTGATATAATAGACGCCATGAATCCAGAACAATATCCCGAGCAACCAGTTACTTTGTCCAAGGCCAATCCGCTGGAGGTGCAGCAACCGGGCGAACAAACCGTCTGCGAGATCAAGCGCCATCCGATCGGCATTATCGGTAATTACGTGACGACGATTTTTGGCTTGCTGGCACTGGCTGTGCTAGGATACTTTTTGATTCATCAATTTGTGAACGCCGATTCGCGCACGCACATTATGCTGCTGTTTTCGCTGGGCTGGGCCGGGTTGACACTTATATCCCTGCTGATTTTACTGATGATCTCAAAAATCTATTGGAATAATCGCTGGATTGTAACCACCGATAGCCTCACTCAAGTTCAGCAAATTGGACTACTGCAACACCAAACCAGCCAGTTATCGATGGCCAACCTGGAAGATGTCACGGCCGTTCAAAATGGTTTACTGCAGTCGATGTTTAACTACGGCACGCTGCGGGTCGAGACAGCCGGCGAGCGCTCCAAGTTTATTTTCCCCTACTGTCCCAATCCCAATGAATACGCTCGGCAAATTTTGGCCTGCCGCGAAGCTTATATCCGCAATGATCCGACGATGGCCAAACGCGGCAATGACATGTTGGCCACGCCAGCTTATGCTGCCACGCCGCCAGTGGCGTCGCTGCCTGCACCAATTGCACCTCCAACTCCGCCGATTGCCGACATACCACCGCCAGCCAGTCCAAATCCCTATCCTCCAGTTGACCCACAACCGCCGGCTGGTCCGGTACCGCCCGTTCAGCCGCACTTTTAACGAGCTGGTTTGGCGGCAGTTTCAACAAAGTGGATGCTCGCATATTCCCCGTCAAGCAGCGGCAGGGTGCCAAGCTCTAACTCGTAATACTGCCGGCCAATTGTGGTTGTGTAGTGTCCGTGTTGCGGCAGCTGGTGTTGCCCAATCTCCAGTCCAGCCTCTTTTTTAAGGTAACGGACAATTTGTCGCAGCGCCAGGGCGGGCAACTTGGTGCTTACTTGCAAAACTCCGTCAACCCGCAGCCGCACCACGCCGTAGCCGCTACGCGGTTCAAGGTGCACATGGCTGGCGCCGGCCTTAGTTGCGCGTCGCAAAATCAGCTGGATGGTTTTTTCTACCGGTGTTGGTTTGGGGTCTGCGGCCGACTTGGGCGCGACATGCTTTTTTACTTCACTCATGCTTTCACTATAGTCTAAGCGTTAGCTTTATGCTAGCTTGCAGGCCTTTGTTATAATGAGCGCAAACGGTAGGATTAATCTAAAAAGGAGGCAGATCATGGCAAAAGACAAATTAGACGACAAGGCAACCAAGGCCGAAAAAGCAGCCAAGACAACGGTGACCGAAGGCAAAGCCAAGGCGCTGGGCCTGGCGCTAGAGACTATCGAAAAGCAGTTTGGCAAAGGCAGCATTATGAAGCTGGGCGAAAGCCGCACTATGACCGTGGAATGTATTTCGACTGGCAGTTTGAGCTTGGACATGGCGCTGGGCGGTGGCATTCCGCGCGGGCGAGTGGTGGAAATTTACGGTCCCGAGTCGTCAGGCAAAACCACACTAACTTTGCACGCTATTGCCGAAGTCCAAAAATCTGGCGGCACGGCAGCCTTTATTGATGCCGAAAACGCTCTGGATCCGGAATATGCCAAGCGCCTGGGCGTGGACACCGAAAATCTGTTGATTAGCCAGCCGGACAACGGAGAGCAGGCTCTGGAAATTGTCGAAACACTGGTGCGCAGTAATGCCGTAGACATCATTGTGGTAGATTCCGTGGCTGCACTGGTGCCGCGCGCCGAAATCGAAGGCGACATGGGCGATGCTCAAATGGGCTTGCAAGCCCGGTTGATGAGTCAGGCGCTACGCAAACTCACCGGTGTTATTTCCCGTTCCAAAGTCACGGTAGTGTTTATCAACCAGCTGCGTATGAAAATTGGCGTGATGTTTGGCAATCCCGAAACCACCACCGGCGGCAACGCTCTGAAGTTTTATGCTTCGGTTCGCATGGACATCCGCCGCATCGGCCAAATCAAGCAGGGCGACGAAGTCATCGGCAACCGGGCCCGCGTCAAAGTGGTTAAAAACAAAATTGCCCCGCCTTTCCGCGAAGCCGAGTTCGACATCATGTACGGTGGTGGCATTAGTCGTTCCGGCGACGTGCTGGATCTGGCCACGGCTCGAAATATCGTTGAAAAATCAGGTGCGTTTTACAAGTACAAACACGAAACCATCGGCCAGGGCCGCGAAGCCGCCAAAGACTACCTGACCAAAAACCCCAAAGTCATGGACGACATCGCCAAGCAAGTCAAAGAATCCAGCAAGGAGGAGTAGCATGACTCATCCAGAACTAGGCATACAGACGCCAGTAAGTCGCAGGGATCAAGTAGCCAGGGCGCTACAGAATATAGTTGGCCGAGTATTGCCTTTTGTTGACCCGGTGGTTGGCTGCAGGAAAATAGTTGGTATTAACAATTTTGGGCAACGGGATGAGGCGGTTGTTTTCCAGCAGACGCATACGTCTGGCAGGATTCATACATGGCGTGAACATGTAGTAGCGCATGTCAGAGGAGAGATGGATGAACGATCCATTACTCCGCGAGCTGTTAGAAATATGATTGCTTCTTGGCCTCCACTTGAAGATCAGCCAGTGCCCCAAGTCGATGTCGACACAGGCACTGTACAAATTACCAATCAGGAGCAATAAACTTGAAACGAGCAGTGATTTTGCACGGGACGGATGGAACGCCAACTTCCAACTGGTTGCCGTGGCTCAAGGCTGAGCTGGAAAAACGCGGCCACGAAGTTTGGACACCACAGCTGCCGGATGCCGACGCGCCAAACGCTCAAAAATACACTAAGTTTTTGCTTGGCTCGGGCTGGGATTTTCAAGATAATTTGATGATTGGTCACTCATCGGGAGGGGTTGAGATTCTGCACTTGCTGCGACACCTGCCCCAAAACGTTCGGTTAAAAACCGCCGTGCTGGCCGGAGCTTTTTCGCAAGTTTTGGCGGATGAGCCAGATTGGGCGCAGCTGAAAGGTTTGTTTGAAGAGCCGTTTGATTTTGCTAAGATTACGTCCAAAGCCGACAAGTTTCTGTTTGTACACGGCGATAACGACCCGTGGTGCAATCCCAACCAGGCTGAACTACTTGCCCAGAAAGTTGGTGCCGAATTCGTCCTCGTGCCGGGCGGCCAACACTTCAGCACGGCACTCGATCCTGCCTACACCAAATTTCCAGAACTTGTTGAACTGCTCGACAAACGCCACTTGCTATAAAAATTACGATGTTTTCATTGACAAGCGTACTCAAGAGCGTACAATAGATTGTACATAAAGGAGTACTTAAATGAACGTTACAACCATTTCGGACTTGCGCAAAAACACTAAGAAATACTTTGACCGAGTGGTGGCAGATCAAGATGTCTTGGTGGTGTCACGTGGCCAGGGCAAATCAGTCGTGGTGATGACCATGGAGCAATACAATAATATGGATGCCACGGATTACTTAAATAGTAGCAAGGTGAACCGTGAGCATTTGGAGCGAGGCATGGCCAATGTGAAAGCCGGTAAAACCTTCGTAAAGACGATGGAGGAACTGCGGCAGTATGAGTAAACGGGCGCTTCAGTTTGAAGACGAAGGCTGGAGCGACTACCCGTACTGGCACAAGACAGATAAAAAAATCTTGCAAAAAGTCCATAGAATACTGGAAGAGACTCGACGCACACCCTTCGAAGGCGTTGGCAAATCCGAAGCTTTGAAGGGTAACTATAGCGGCTATTGGTCGCGGCGGATTACCGAAGGCGATCGTCTAGTCTACAAGGTAACCGACGAGGCGGTTACTATTATCGCCTGTCGCCGGCATTATGACGACAGGTAACATATGAAAATCACGGCGATTAAAAGGCAGGTGAAGCGGGCGGGGCGATATAGTGTGTTTGTGGATGGGCGGTTTGGGTTTGGGCTGAGTGAGTCGGCGCTGCTGGAAAGCAAAATTGCAGTGGGACAGGAGATTGACCAGTCGCAGCTGTGGGATTTTAAGAAACTCTCGGACAACGACAAGGCTTACGGCAACGCGCTGCGCTACGTGGCCATGCGGCCACGTAGCAGTTGGGAACTTGCCAATTACTTCCGCCGCAAAAAGATTGACGAGCAGACGTCCGCATTGATTACCAAACGCCTGCAAGATTTATCGATGCTCGATGATCTGAAGTTTGCGCGCAACTGGATGGCTAGCCGTCGGCAGCTCAAAACCATCAGTATTCGTCGGCTCAAACTGGAGCTCAAACAAAAACGCATCAGCCCAGAAATCATCGACCAAATTCTAGCCGAAGACGATAGCGATGAACGTGCAGTGCTGCGCCAGCTCATCGCCAAAAAACGTGCCCGCTATCCCGACAACCTCAAACTTATGCAATACCTCGCCCGCCAAGGTTTTAGTTACGACGATATTAAATCTGCCTTCAGCGAAGAGAATTAGGGAAAGAGCATCCGGAGCGACAAATTTATTCTGGCACCCAGAGCGATGAGAAAAACCTGGGTTTTTATCATAAGGTGAAGTCGTGAAACTTAAGCCGTGGCTGCGGCGCCAACGGGAACGGTTTTTTGCAGATCGCCGATAATAATTCGGTGGCTGGTGATTTCCACAATTTGGCTGCGATCGATGCTCAAACTGCCGCCCGTTAGGTTCTTGAGTATCGGTTGGCTGGCGTAAAGCTTTTGGATGTACATGGTTTCGATCTCGGTGGCATAGTCGGTGACTTTGCCCACGCGGTCTTTACTGACCGTTACCACTGGCTTGCCAATGAGCTCAAAAGCTATTTCCATAATGTCTTTGAGCCGCACTAGCTCCTTGGGCTCGGTGAGTGCCTCGTGATCGTTGACGACGATGCCGTTCGGCAACATGTCGCGGATGTCTTGATACAGTAATACGAGGCGCGCCTTACTAAAGCGATCTTGGCAATACAAGCCCTCGATTTTTAAATTATTGGGATTGATAATCGGTGAGAGTGTGGTAGCCACGGCGGTGCCGGTGCGCAAAGACAAAACTGGTCGGTTTATAAGCGATTGACTGAGTTGAAGCATAACAGACTAAGTATAGCGCATGGGAGAAGTTTCTCTCGTAATAGCCACAGTGTGTTGTAAAAAGTAATTGCTTATACTTGTGTGCGAAATAATAATTTTTTGAAATCTCCAGTATGTCTTAGGTAAAACGGATTTATACATGATTGGCGTGAGCTTACTGTTGCTTCCGGTGCGCTGCTGTTAAAAGCTCGACCATTACAACCAGGCCCAAGACCAGCACCGCTAAAACCACGGCGGCCAAAATCGTCAAAGGCATCACCACAGCCAAGGCCGCCAAACCAAGAACGACAAACAAAAAGATCTCGACCACCAACTTAAATGCTGGCAATTCGGGTGATATACTGGCTCAAACTATTACTATCCACCCCGCGTGCTTGCAGCAGTTGGTAGACTCGCGCTAGTATACGGGTTGTATGAGTACCGCACAGACCTTGCAAATCGTCTCCACCAGTTCCGACACTACCGAGAAACTCGCCGCGCGGCTCGCGGTAAACCTTAAAGGCGGTGAAGTTATCGAGCTAGTCAGCGACTTGGGCGGCGGCAAAACTACCTTTGTGCGTGGCCTGGCCCGTGGCTTAGGATCCAGTGCGCATGTCTCCAGCCCGACATTCAAAATCAGCAACGAATACACTATTCCATCTGCGCAAGGACAAACCCTGCGTAAAGTCATTCACTTTGATTTCTATAGGCTCAATGATCCTGGTCTGGTGGCCAATGAGCTGGCTGAAGTGCTGGGTGATCCCGAGACTGTGACGATTATTGAATGGGGGCAAATTGTCGAGCATGTTTTGCCACCGCAAAGACTCACGATTATCTTCACGCCTACCAGCGAAACCGCCCGCCAACTTACCTTTATATATGCTCTTTCTCTGGGCTATCTTCTCAAATCGTTAAAATAATGATATGGTGAATATAGAAAAGAGGTTGAGGCATGGAAGAATTTCCAGAAGGAACAGATCCATATATAGATAATTCTCAAATAGTAGAGCAACTGATGCGGCGAATGCGAGCAGCACAAAGAATTATGAAGGAAGTTAAAGCTGCTACCGATGCAGTGCCTGAAAGCCAGCAGCTACCCGCAGATACTGTTCGGTCATTCGAATAGCTTCACAAATGTTTGCTCTTTCCATCCGAACCGATAAGCCCGAGGCCGAGATTGGCTTGTTTGATGACCAGCAAAAACTCGTATACGAGATGTGGCCGGCGCACCGACAGCTAGCCGAGACCATCCATCAGAAAATCGAAACGCTACTTGCCGTGCAAGGACAAACCCTGCGCAATATTCAGGGTGTGGTGTGTTTTGCTGGACCGGGTAGCTTTACGGGCCTGCGTATTGGCCTAACCATTGGCAATGCCTTGGCTTATGGTTTAGATATTCCAATTGTTGCCACCAAAAATGAGGATTGGATCAAACAAGGAATTGATCGTTTGCAAAACGGCCAGTCCGACCCGCTGGCCTTGCCGCGCTACGGCGCGCCGGTGCATATCACGCCAGCTCGCCCCTAGATTACGAACACAAAAAAGCCGACTACACGGTGCCTACTTTCTATTTTTGTGCGCATGATTTACACTTTTAGTGTAAACGACGTATGCCAAAGCAAAATAGCAAATGATGAAAAGGAATACTATAAATGGATCAAAATATACTGATTGTCACTACCAACGTCATCCCCGGCATTAGCGAATTTAACAAACGCATCACCACCTACGCCGTATCAAAGTAAACCTTACTGATCGTATAGCTGCAATTGGCTAAATCATATTATTTGGCTATGCAACTTTGCTATAATTGATAGCTCTGATTTGAACGTTATGGCTGCCGACTTATTGAGCAGTAAAGCTGCAAGTGGCCAGAACAACAGCAGTAATTTTGCCCTTAGTAACATTTTGCCCAGTAATTTGAGCGGTGTATGTACCGGGATGATAAACATAGGCACTTGCCGTAGTGTTGCCGTTACTATCAGGACTACTTGTACCAACATAAGAAGTAGCAAGACCACCGGAAACCACCGTCCAATAATTACCAGTATATCCACTAGGTATATTAGAGCCAGTGACGGTGTACAGCACTCCGGCTGGCACGAGTGCTATAGGCGAGGGAGGTGTCACGGTACATGTTCCCGATCCACTTGATGATCTTGGTTTTGGTGCTGCATAAGACTTTGTTAAAAAATATGTTCCGATAACGGCAAATATTAAAATAGCTACAAATCCAATTGTACGCTGATCCCATTTCCAAGATGAGGTTTGTGATTTTTTGGGCATTTTTCGTTTCCTTTTCATGATGTTAATTGAATAACCTTAGGGTAAATCTTAAGCACAAGCATGTCAAGAGGAAAATTATCAAACTCAATCTTGACATTGACCACAAAGACCAGACGCGCTATAGTTAAGTCTGGAACTAGGTGAGTTTTGGGAGCAATCCCCCTATAGATATAAGTCATTTAATTTTATTCGATACTCAGATTTGGTTGGCCGGCTAGAGAAGTGAAAGCGATTGCCGGCAATCAAAATCTGCATCAACAGAAAGGATCACCATGGATGTCATTACTATAGTGCTAACTGTAGTTGGCCTGGCTGTAGGTTTTGGCGGCAGCACCGTTTTGACTAAAAAGAAGCTGGGTTCAGCCGAGGAGGCCGCCGCTAAAGAGCTGGCCAAAGCCAAAAAAGAAGCCACTAAACTGGTAGACGAAGCCCACGAAAAAGCCGCCGAGGCAGCCGAGGAATCACGTAAGCTAGAGCAAACTCGTCGCCACGAGCTGAAAGATTTGGAGCAGCGACTCATCGCCCGCGAACAAAGCTTTGACAAAAAGCTCGACGACCTAGATCGCCGCAGTGAAAACTTACGCAAGGGCGAGAGCGAGGTCGAAGCGCTCAAAAACGAAATCCGTGACATTCGCACCAAACAGCAGGAAAAATTAGAAAAAATCGCCAAACTTACGAAAGCTGACGCCGCTGACAAGCTAATGCAAATGACCGAGCGTGACATTCGCGGCGACCTCACCAACCTGGTGGCCAAACTGCAAAACGAAGCCCGCGATGAGGCCGAAGATAAAGCAGCGCTGATTATTACGACTGCCATGGAACGCATGGCCAGTGAAGTTACGGCTGAGCGTACTGTGACCTCTGTGAAATTAGAAGACGAAGAGCTCAAAGGCCGTATTATTGGTAAAGAAGGTCGCAACATTCAGGCCTTGCAGCGTGCCACGGGCGTGGACATTATGGTGGACGATACGCCCGGCTACATTGTGCTTTCAAGTTTTGATCCGGTGCGCCGCGAAGTGGCTCGCCAGACCATGGAAATGCTCATCAAAGATGGCCGGATTCATCCCGGACGCATTGAAGAAGTTGTCGACAAAGCTCAGAAAAACGTTGACAAAGAAGTCATCCGTGCCGGTGAAGACGCAGCCCGCGAAGTGGGCATCATTGGCGTGCCGCCGGAAATTTTGCACCTTTTGGGTGAGCTTAAATATCGCACTAGTTACGGCCAAAACGTTCTCAAACACAGCACTGAAATGGCCCACTTGGCTGGCATGATTGCCGAAGAACTTGGCGCTGATGCCAAGGTTACTAAATACGCTGCACTGATGCACGATATTGGCAAAGCCCTGACCCACAAAATGGAAGGCAAGCATCACCACATCACCGGTGAAATGCTGCGCAAATACGGCGCCTCCGAAGCCGTGGCCCACGCTGCCGAAGCGCACCACGACGACATGGAAGCTACCACCGTAGAAGCCTTGATTGTCCGTGTGGTGGACGCCATCAGCGCTGCCCGACCAGGTGCACGCAACGTCAGCGCCGAAAACTTTGTAGAACGCATGCGCGAACTGGAAAACGTGGCCATGGGCTTTGGCGGTATTGAAAAGGTCTATGCTATCAGCGCTGGCCGCGAAGTTCGCGTGTTTGTACGCCCACAGGAAATTGACGATCTGTCGGCCATCAAATTAGCCCGCGACGTAGCCACCAAAATTGAATCGACCATGCAATATCCCGGCACCATCAAGGTCAATGTCATCCGCGAAACCCGCGCCATCGAATTCGCTAAGTAGTAATGAAAACCATATTCTTTGTCCGGCATGGAGAGAGCGAGTCAAATGTAGCTGGCTTGATGTCTGGGCAAGGTAACGATATACCACTTACCATAAACGGTTGTACACAGGCAAAAGAAGCAGGCCAAAAGTTAAAAAACAAAGGCATTGAGTTAATTGTCTGCTCGCCGCTGATTCGTACAGTTGAAACCGCTACAATTATTGCCAAGGAAATTAACTATGCACCTGATAAAATTGTCACTAACCCTTTGTTGACCGAAAGAAAGTATGGAGTATATGAAGGGCGCCCGGCGGAGATTTTTAGTAAGGATTTCCAAAACAATATTGTTCATGAAAGCGTAGAGACCACAAAACAAATGTACGATCGCTTTAAAAAAGCACTGAACTGGCTGAGTAGTTTGAAGGAAAGTAAAATTCTGATCGTAAGCCATGGTGGGGCAAGTCGTGCTATTCGAGTCGTTAATCAGAATTTGCATCACAGTCATATGTATAAGCTAGAAGCATTTGCTAACGGTCACGTCTACGAATTTGAACTATGAACATTCTCTACGTTGGTGATGTGATGGGTGAGATGGGTATGGAAGTAGTGGGACAGGTTTTGCCTGGGCTTCGTGCTGAATATAAAATTGATCTGGCGATTGCTCAAGTAGAGAATGTGACCGACGGTAAGGGCATTACGCCGGAGGATTTTAACCGGCTGCAAGCGATTGGCGTGGATTTTGGCAGCGGCGGCAATTGGAGCTTGAAACGGCCGGAAATTATTCCGCTGCTGGACAATCCCGATGAGCCAATTATCCGTCCCGCCAATTATCCCAAAGTTACACCCGGATTGGGCTATAAATACATCGAAACGCCGGTCGGCAACGTGTTGGTGATTAGTTTGGTTGGTGGACTGGTTGGTCGTGATGCCGACATGCCCATCGATAACCCTTTGCAAATAATTGATAAAATTCTCAAAGACGAAGCTAACACCAAACGCGTCGCTACTATCGTGAACTTTCACGGTGATTACAGTAGCGAAAAACGCATCATTGGCTACTACTTGGACGGGCGTATAAGCGCCGTGATTGGTGACCATTGGCACATCCCTACAGCCGATGCCTGCGTGCTGCCCAAAGGCACGGCGCACATCACCGATGTGGGCATGTGCGGCTCGCTGGATTCTAGCCTGGGTGTGTCGCTGGCCAGCCTCATTCCGCGCTGGCGAGACGGTGTCAAAACCCGCAATGTCTTAGAAACCACTGGCCGCCGCCAGTTTAATGCTCTGCTTATCGAAGTTGATTCCCAAACCGGCCGAGCAAATTCTGTAGAACAAATTCAAAAGATCCTGTAATGCGGGTTGTGTTTGGCCGGGAGATAAAGCGAAGCTGCTACGTCTGAGCTTTGCCGGCGAAGCCGAAACCAGCGATCACCACACTACTGATCATGTCAATAATGACAACTTTGATACTGGGCAAATCCGGACTAATGGCCATTAAAATAGCGCTGCCTAGCCAAATGGTAGCAATCACCCCAGCCGTGTAGGGGTATTTGATAAATAACATAAATTCTTTAAGCATCTGCCTTCTCCGTTTCTGGGACTATGCCCGGGCTGGCCACTTTTTGGTGAACCCCATTTAGTTTAATACGTCCGACGATTTGACGAAAGAGCGCTTGGTCTCGTCCGGCCACGCGCTCCAGCCATTTACTGACTACCTCCAGCGCTTCGGCCACGCCCATTGAGGCATCGCCTTGGTGAGCGATTTCCGGATGAGTCTCGGTAACTCGGCCAACAATTTCCGCAAAGACTTTTGGCATTACCACCGAGCGCCGATCCAGCGCTTCAACCAGGGTCATATATGTCTGGGCCGCCCGCAAAAACTCCGATGATTCCAGGCGGAGCACCAGGCCAAAGCGGTTGTCTTTGTTGACCATTTGGCTGATGATTTGCAAAATGCGGCCGTTCTCCAGCATTGGCCGGACATCCTCCACGCCGGTGGTTTTGGTAAACATTTCCTGAGCGACTTTGCCAACTTCCCGAGTATAGTTATTGGCCGTATCGCCGTTTTTGGTGGCGACTTCACTCAGTTTTTTGAGGGCGCGGTACAGGTCGTTCACAAAAAAGCGCATAAATTGCTCAAACAAATTGGATAGATTGCTGTTATTTTGGTACAGCTGGCTCCATTCCTGCAACAGGCCGAAAAAAGCTGCTTTGTTTTCAGGCGTGCGAGCGGAAATGCCAAAGTCAATCAAGCCGATTTTATTACTCGGCAGCAGCCGGACGTTACCGGGATGCGGATCGCCCTGGACGCGCGGCAGGCTAAACAAACTGGCCACGGTTTCGACGCCCAAAGTTTGCAACTGAGCATCGAGATCGGAGCCCAGGTACTCTCGCACGTAAGATACCGGATCAACACCCTGATCTTTCATGCGCAGTAGTTGAGCAACTGAAATTCCTTCGATATATTCTTGGACAATCAAATGAGGCGTGGACAATTCCAAAAATGTCTCAGGGATTGTAAACGTAGCATGACCGCGGTAGGACTCAAACATTTCGCGGGCAAACGTCGCTTCAGCCACGTAATCGGTTTCGCGCAGCGTGGCTACGCGGAATTCTTTGACGGCCGTGTCCAGATCGATATCGACATGTTGTGACAACTTATTGACCAAGCTTTTGCTAAAAACGCCGAGCAGCCGTAGATCATAGCGCAGCAGCTCGCGCACCATTGGCCGCAAAACCTTAATAACCACTGGCTTGCCGTTGGCCAGCTGTCCGTAATAGACTTGACCAAAACTACCGGCGGCAAACGGCTGAGGTTGGACCTGGGTGATGTTGGCCAGCTGCTGGGACGTCAGTTCGCGTCGCAGTACAGCGCCAATATCGAGTGGCTCGTGATCGAGGTTTTCAAAAATTTTGAGACGATCCGGACTTTGCCAACGCTTCATCATCGGACTTTGCAGCAAAATGCCCTGCAAAAATTTGATGTACACGCCGCCGAGCGCCATAAACTCTTTGCCGATCAAATCGTACATGTGCTCGTCTTGGCCGCGGTAATGCAGGTAGTAGGCTCGGGTGGCCAGACTAGCCAAGCGAGCGGTACGCTGACGCTTAATAGCAGCAATTGAGGCCGCCGAACTACGCAAGGTCTTGGAAGTTTTGCGCGTATGGGTTCGCGTGGCCATGTTTATCGCCGGGCAAAGCCGATTAAGAACAGAGCTAAGGTAGAAACGATTACAGCCAAGTACAAATCAAAAATTTGTCCGGCACTTTGGCGGGTGAGGGCCATCAAAATCACGGCAATCCAAATCAACAAGATGGTAAAGAAGATCGACGCGTATTTCACTGCTCTTATTATACCATCAAAATTTATTGCTAGCTAAGAACTCGCTTCAATCTGATATAATAGCTGGGTTATTGTTGGTTTTGACGTCGGGGCGTGGCGCAGTCTGGCTAGCGCGCCTGGTTTGGGACCAGGAGGTCGGAGGTTCAAATCCTCTCGCCCCGACCACGTCGCAGTGCGACGTCAGCTTACATCTGTCAAACCTAACAGCAGGTTACATTTGCCAGATTCCAGCTTTTGTCGACTGTTCCTCACGCTCGTCAAACGCTTCGCTGCTTTGACTGGCGGTTATAAACTAGAAACATATACACGCCGGGGATTAGCGCAGCTTGGTAGCGCGCCGCGTTCGGGTCGCGGAGGTCGTGGGTTCAAATCCCGCATCCCCGACCAGGTCGAAATCACTTCCAATTTTGCTAGGAAAATCCGAAAAATAAATTTCCGGAATTTTCTGGCAAAATCTCGTAGCTCGCCAATGCTTCGCTGGTTTTGTTGGCGACAAGAGCCTATAATGACAGCCAAGAACCATGAGCGATAACGACAACCCATCCAATACAGTAAAGCTAAACCCGGATGGTTATATCGAAATTACTATCACGGGCGACCAGTCTTATTTGTCTTTTGATGGGCTGCGCCAAGATATTGAGCAGTACAGTGAACGGCTTCGAGTACAGCACCTGCCGGTGCGCGGACTGGTAGATCTGAGTGGTATGACCGGCTTTAGCGCTGGATCCAACAAAGCAGCACTGGAGCTTTTGGAAGGCTTGACCTACGACAAAGCAGCACTGTTTGGCGGCAGCGGTGCGGTTGCCGAAATTACCAAGCTCATTTTGCTGGCTATTGGCAGAAACGACCAGACGCGCGTTTTTCCGGACAAGGCGTCGGCGCTTGCTTGGCTGCTCGCTTAACTGGTAGTTGCAAGATTTTCTGTGTAGCGGCGAAAAAGCGCTACAATATGAAGCGATGATCAATGTAATTATAACCGTTTTGGTCGTTGCCGTGCTGCTGCTGATTGGCGAGTATTTGCGGCGGGTGCGGCTTTTGCCCGGCGAAGTAACGCGCAAATTTGTGCATATTACCGTAGGCAGTTTTGTGGCTTTTTGGCCGTTTTTTTTGAGCTGGCGGCAGATTGAATTTTTGAGTGCAGCTTTTGTAATTAGTGTGATGATCTCGCAGTATTTTAATATTTTTCGAGCAATTCATAGCGTGCAGCGACCGACGTGGGGCGAGCTATTTTTTGCACTGGCTGTGGGCGGCGTGGCCTTGATCACCCATGACAAATGGATATATATGGCAGCAGTTTTGCAGATGAGTTTGGCCGATGGACTGGCTGCCATTGCCGGTACGCGCTGGGGCCGTGGCCATTTTTATCGTATTTTGGGGCACAAAAAAAGTCTGGTTGGCACGGCCACATTTTTTGTAACCTCACTACTTATTCTTATTATCTATGCCCATGTGGCCAGTTATCCATTGGCTTTTGGACAATTTACGCTGTTGGCAGCGACGGCAACGCTTATCGAAAATGCCACAGGGCTGGGTTTTGATAATTTGCTCGTGCCTGTTCTGGTGGCTTCTGTACTGCGGCTGTTAAGGTGAGGTTTACTTAAGTGGAATTTAGTTTAGCGCTGTGAGCGCGCAGGGCATTGAAAATTACAATCACATCCACCACTTCCTGAATGCCGGCACCATAAATTGGCCGAAAGCGGCCACTGGCAAAGATGAGCATAAGCACTACACTTAAACCTACGCCAACAAACACACTTTGACGGGCGATGCCAAGAGTGCGGCGGGCGATGGCAAAGCCACGTGCCACTTGCTCAACATCGTCTTGCATAATCACCAGATCGGCAGCTTCGCTGGCAGCCGTTTCGCCGCGGGCACCGAGGGCAATGCCAATATCGGCGGCGGTTAGTACCGGGGCATCGTTGACGCCATCGCCTACAAATACCACTGGCCGATCTTTGATGTGCTCAACAATGTGCAGCTTGTCGGCCGGCAGAGCCTCGGCTTCAACTTTATGTATTCCGAGCTGCGCGGCAATGGCCCGGGCGGTGGTTTGATTGTCGCCAGTAATCATCAGCAGGTTTTTGATGCCCAGTGTTTTGAGTTGGGCGAGTGTGCGTTTGCTCTCGGGGCGCAAGTTATCGCGGAAGCTAATAACACCTGCCAGCCGGCCGTCGATTGCCACAAAAGCAGCAGTTTGCTGGACATGTTTTGGGTTAAATTGCGCAGGAAATGTAATATGGTTATCTTGCATCAAACGAAGCCGACCAACCAGTACTTCCTGATTTTGAAGCGTAGCCGTAAGCCCCAGGCCGGCTAGTTCCTGCACGGATTTGGCTCTGGCAAGGCGCAGATTCTGCCCGGCTGCCGCAGCCACGATAGCACGGGCCAGGACATGGTTGGAGTTTTGCTCCAGCGTCGCGGCGACAACTAGAACTTTATCGGACGAAAAACTATCGAATGTTTTGACTGACTCAACTGCAAGCGTGCCGGTCGTCAGCGTGCCGGTTTTATCAAAGGCAAATGTTTTGGCCTGGGCAAAGCGCTCCAACGCCGACCCGCTTTTGACGATAATTCCTTGCTTGGCCGAGCGACTCATCCCCGAAATAATTGCCACCGGTGCTGCCAAAATTAGCGGACAAGGCGTGGCTACAACGAGCACCTCCAAAAAACGAATCGACTGGCCACTGAGCGCCCAAGCTGCTCCGGCAATGGCAAATGCGGCAAGTGTAAACGGCACACTGTAGCGATCGGCCAACCGCACAAAACGGGCTTGGCTGCTAGCCGCCGCCCGCACTAATTTGATGATTTGCTCGTATTGACTTTCGGCCGCTGGCCGCAGCGCTTTGGCGGTGATAGCGCCGTCCAAATTTATCGAGCCGCTGAGCAGCTGCTCGCCACTGCTTTTAACTTGCGGCAGGCTTTCGCCGGTTAAGCTTGACTCATCAAAACTGGCACTGCCCTCGATCACCAGCGCATCGACCGGCACCAGCTCGCCAGGTTTTATGATAATTTTATCGCCAGCTTCAACCTCGGCAGCAGCAATGTCAATAGTTTTGCGGCCGCGCAGCACATGCGCCTGTTGCGGCGCTTTGGCCAGCAGCGCGCTTAATTCCACTCTGGCGCGGCCTTCGGCATAATCTTCCAGTGCTTCGCCACCAGTCAACATCAGCACAATCACCATGCCGGCCCAATATTGATGAAACAATACCGAACTAACAATAGCCGTGGCCGCCAAAATATCAATGCCGTACGTGCCATCACGCAGCGCCTGAGCCATGCCCCACAGTAGTGGCAATACTTCGCCAATGGCCACGATGCCGAGCAGCCAATGTGCCGTTACCGGTTGACCCCCCAAGGTTAATCCACTGGCCATCGCAATTGCCACCAGCGCTACTACCGCCAAGGGATACCGCCGCACAAAACCAAAAACTTTTTTCATCAAAAACTCCGGCTAAATCCTGCTCACAGCCAATATTACTTCGGTAAAATTATATCATCAAATATTGGAATGATGTTGGGCCAGTTTGTGGCTAGGCTACTTAGCCAATAGGTACCCAGGTTTTCAGATCTCCTTGCAAAGATGGCATGACATGATTTTTTAAAGTAACAAGCTGGCCAACAAACCGAGCTACGAGCTTAACCTCAGCGCTCGTAAAAATTTCCGGTTGGGCGATAATTGGCGGCGCATTGTCCCTACAATATATTATAGGGGTAAGATGCCACGAGATGCCGGTAGGTTGTTGTGGAGTTTCAAATCCCACCATGTATGTCCAGCCGCCGACAATATTAAATGGGTTCAGGTCTTCACCTTCATATTGCCAGCAAGCTTCTCGAGCTACTATGGCCAGGCTATTTTCGTGGCACACAAACCTGCCAGCATCAGCGAGTACAGCTCGGGCCTTACCGGCCACGCCGCTTAGCTCCAATTCTTGGGCAATTGTCTCACGGGCAACGTCAAAAGTTATACGCTGGGCTTCTGGTGGTAAAACTCTTGTATCATAATTCATAGCAAGTTTTGGAATGAGAAAGTTCAAACGTAATACATAAATTTGGGGTGTCCGAAGGGAATCGAACCCTCGTGACCGCCTCCACAAAGCGGCGTTCTACCATTGAACTACGAACACCAAAACAGAGGTGATTATAGCGTAGATGGGCAGCTTGTACAAATTTTCTAACTGAATTTTGGTGCTACGGCTTAGCGATATGGAACTTCGAGACGCCGTCACCAGTGACTTGCCCGGCCGAATCAGCCGAGAAAGTGTAGAGCGGCAAGTCCTTGTAGGCATATTGCGAGCTGCCGTCGGAGCGTTTAATAACGGTAATATTAGTCGGCAAAGAAGCGCTGGAAGTCGTGACGGCGTACATTGGCCAACTGTACAAGCACGATCCGGAGCAGTTGCTAACGCCGGCTGTATCGGCGCCGTAGGTATAGAGCGCGTTGCCACTGGCATCTGCCAAATATTGGCCAACTTTAGCGTTTGTTTTGGTTTGGATAATACTGCCGCTTGAAGTGCTGGGAGTCGTGGATGGGGTGCTGCTTGTGGTGGAAGAACTTATCGCCGGTGTCGTTTTGGTGGCTTTTCGGGTGATGGCATATACTCCGCCAATCAGGACGATCACTATAACTAAACCAACAATAAGTGATACATTTTTCTTTGGCATGTGCAAATCCTTTCTTAGTCTAGGCTAACACTACCAGTATACCTGAACCCACAAGCTATTAAAAAATTGCGTCGTTCTTTATTTTTTCAAGCACCGGGGAACTACAAGACATCCGTATCTCAAAAGCTGGAGGCTTAGGATTTGAATAAGCAACATTAAAAACCAAAGAACAATGAGTGTTGCCGTTATTCCTGACACTGTCGATGTCGGTACTGTAATCTTTGCCCGCCGTAACGTCGCCAAACCACTCGCCCAAGGTCGTAGCCGAATTGCTCGTAGTTATCCAACCATTACTTTTGAGTAGTGAGTCTAGCTCTCGAGCCTTGGTGGTGAAGTTTGCTTTTGAGACGGCAGTAGTTCCAATGACTAGATAGTTTTGGCGCTCGGCTATACATTGGAGCTGTGGCGTCGCGTATCCGTACACCGGCTCTTCGATACATTTCGGGGGCGTATTGGCATTTTTGAGGCCAAGTGTCGATAGGGCACTCCCGAGTTTTTCCGTTTGGCTACCAAGGCTTGTCCTGGCTTCATAGCTATAGTAGGCGCGTTTAATCCAGCCTCTTGACACGTAAAGTCCAATGCAGCCGCCAATTACGACGATAATTAGGATAAGTAACAGCCAGAATTTCCAACTATATTTTGGTTTTGATTTTGGAGTCGAAGCCATAACCATAAGTTAACATATTCTGTCCTTGAGCCAAAATATCGCGTTTAAAATTTCACGTACAACACAAAATCTTTAGCCTGTAGTAAATTCCTGGTCGATGTTCGCCGATCAATAAATAAGGAGGATAAATCAATAATGATGAAGCCAACTTTTGTAGAGATTAGTGTCGCCGTAAGCGCTGCAGCCAGCTTAGCTGTAAAGGCGTTCATTATGTTTTTATGCATACGATGTAGTTTTTAGGCAAAGATATTTAATTTTGGCATAGTCAGGAAGTTGGTAATGAAATACCGCGAGTTATCAAAGCTCGCGGTATTTTAATGGATGACTTCATTGTATGGAGCAGTGGTGCGCCTGAAGGGATTCGGACCCCCGACCTTTGGTACCGGAAACCAACGCTCTAATCCACTGAGCTACAGGCGCGCAACAGAGGTAAGTATAGCACGCGGAGCCACATCAAAAAGGATTTAATGTCAGTTGGAGTCGGATTTTTTGGATTGGCGATTGTTTGGAGCGGGTAGGGCCTTGGGCGAGGCGCGGTGGTGCAGGGCAGTCAGGCTTTGGTTTAAGGCCTTCAACACGTTGCCGGCCTGGGTCGGGCTCATACCGACGCGGGCTACGGTCAGCGGTTGGCCGGCGGCGGTTTGGCTGCCACTTTGGGTAAAGTTAAGCACCACACCATCAGCGTTTGCCGCAATATGAATACCGTCACTGTAAATAATCCGCGAGTCCATAGCTATCAGCATCAGCACCGGCTGTTTGGCCAGCATTGACTCAATGGGCGCCGCGTCTTCCTGACGATCCGGACTTTCGTAGCCGGCGAGCTCCCAGAGTACCACAGCGTCATCGTCCTGGATGTTAAAATGGCTGATCAGCAACATCAATATATCTTCGGTGGGTCGATCTTTGCCCTGTTCGTAACGGCCCAGAAGCGCTTCATCAACTTCGACAGCACCTGATACTTCACTCAAACTTTGGTTAAGTTTTTGGCGGATTGCACGCAGCCGCCAGCCGAGCGGCTTAAAAGGCTGGACTCCAAAGTCATCACTCATATATTTATAGTAGCCTCTTGGGGCACGTCGCGCAAGTCCAACAGCTTTATAGTACACTTTGTATAGATGAATATTTTACAAAACGTGTCTTTGAGCGAGCACTCCACCATGCGTCTGGGTGGCACGGCGGCTTATTTGGCGAAAGTGATGAGCCGCAGTGAAGTCGAGCAGGCGGTTGAGTGGGCTGAGCAGCGACAATTGCCGATACTGATAATCGGCGATGGCAGCAACATCGTCTGGCGCGATGAGGGCTTTGCGGGCCTGGTACTAGTTAACAAAATCATGGGCTACCGGGTTGTAAACGAAGACGAACAAAATTATGAAGTCACGATTGGGGCCGGTGAAAACTGGGACACTGTGGTAGCCCGGGCTGTGGCTGACGGCGCCAACGGCATTGAGTGTTTGTCGCTTATTCCGGGTACGGCTGGGGCCACGCCGGTGCAAAATGTCGGAGCTTACGGCCAGGAAGTTGCCCAGACCTTGGTGAGCGTGGAAGCCTACGATCAGCAGCTCCAGCAGTTTGTGAATATTCCGGCTGCCGATTGCGCTTTCGGCTACCGCACCAGCCGTTTCAAAACCATCGACCACGGCCGATTTTTTATCACCAATCTGACGCTGCACCTCAGGCGCCTGAATCCCGCGCCACCGTTTTACTCGTCACTGCAAAGATATCTGGACGAGCACAACATCCGCGACTTCACTCCGCAAGTTATCCGCGATGCCGTCATCGCCATCCGCCGCGCCAAACTGCCCGATCCGGCCAAAGTCGCCAACAACGGTTCATTCTTTGCTAATCCTATCATCAAGCAGAACGACTTCACGCAACTACTGGCCGACCATCCCGATGTAGTGCACTGGTCCACCGAGCAAGGACAAGTGAAATTATCAGCGGCATGGCTAGTGGAGCAAGCTGGTTTTAAGGATATGCACGATGAGCAAACCGGCATGGCCACCTGGCCTACCCAATCACTCGTGCTGGTCAACGAGCACGCCCACTCCACCACCGACCTGCTAGTCTTCAAGCAAAAAATCGTCGGTGCCGTGAAGGCTAAATTTGATGTAACTCTTGGGCAAGAACCCGAGCTGCTGCCCTAAAAATTATAATCGGAGTAGACATTGCCGGCGGCAATTTGTTCTAGAAGCACGCGAACAAGCGGCACGATATCTTTTGGTGGATGATTCAGGTTGGCCCACATAAGCCCCGTGCATTTATGCGGCTCTTTATTTGTTGGTGTGCCTTTGTAGTGAATTACTTCAAAGCCTAAGTTCAGCCGTTCATGCCCATCGGCCTTTTCGTGCATAGTGTGCACTAGTCGCAAATCTTCAGGCTCAATATCTATGTCGATTTCTTCTTTCGCCTCGCGACAGGCTGCCAATTTTGCTGCTTCATGACCATTAACGTGCCCGGAAGGTAGTCCATCATAATATCCATCCATGTAGCCACTGTTGGCGCGATTCAGCAGCAAAACTTTATTGCCGTCGCGCGGACAATCATAAAAACTACCAGAATAACTGTAAAGCGGTGCTCCCCGTTTCCCATAACCTCACCTTTCTAGATTTCTACAAAATCCTGTGGCTTTAGCGTTGCCTGGAGTGCCAATGCCCAAGCTGCAATACTCGGGATATTTTTAATTTTCGGCTCAAAGTTTTCAAGTTCTTCCAGCGCCACCCATTTGTATTCTGAATATTCACCAGGATTGAGCTGAATTTCGCCACCGGCGAACTGGGCAAGATGATGCGGCACAATCATGCTGCTACCGTCTTTTTTATGGAAGAGTATTGGGTAAGCTGTGTCAAGATAGGCTCGAACCCGAGCGCCGGAGCCGATTTCTTCGTTTTTCTCGCGCCGCATGCCCGCTTCAATGCTTGCGTCGGTAGTTTCCAGTTTGCCGCCAATAAAGGCAAAGGTGCCGTCGTAATCGGCTTCATCCTTGCGCCGAGCCAGAAAGATACTTTTCCAATCCTTCGAAAACATCACAAGCTTTGGACAGTACAAGAAAAATATAGGTGTTTTATCCATTCTTGTCTCCGTCACTGGGCAAAGGAAATTGCAGGGCAAGGCTTTTGACTTCTTCGTGCAGCTGCGCCAATTTGGCTTCGTTGTCACGGTTGTCGATGGCTTGCTTCATCCACTCGGCGATTTTTTCCATGTCGGACTCAACGAGGCCGCGGGTGGTAATAGCCGGAGTGCCCAAACGAATACCGCTGGGCCGATAGGGTGGCAGTGGATCGTCGGCCACGGCGTTTTTGTTGAGCGTTAAACCAATTTTATCCATGGCTGTTTCCACCACGCCACCATCAATCCCAAAGCTTTTATAAACATCAGCCAGGATCAGGTGATTGCTGGTGCCACCGGTAATGAGTTGAAAGCCGCGGACCTTGAGCGCATCGGCCAACACACTAGCATTTTTGAGAATTTGCTGGGCATAGGTTTTAAATTCCGGCTGGAGTGCCTCGCCAAAAGCCACGGCTTTGGCGGCAATGATGTGCTCGTGTGGGCCGCCTTGCATGCCCGGGAAAACAGCGCGGTCGATGAGCGTTGGGATATTTTCCAAAGTCTTTTCCGGTGCTTTGAGCGGATTGCCGACAGTTCCCTTGCTTAAAATTAATCCGCCGCGCGGGCCGCGCAGTGTTTTGTGGGTCGTGGTGGTAATGACATGAAAGCCGAAGTCAAAGGGGTTTTTGGCCACACCGGCGACTATTAAGCCGGCAATGTGCGCCATGTCGGCCATCAGCAGCGCGCCGACTTCATTGCCAATTTCGGCAAAGCGGGCGTAATCCAGCTCGCGCGGGTAGGCCGAAAATCCCGCTAAAATAATCTTGGGCTTGTGCTCCAGGGCCAAACGTCGCAGCTCGTCATAATCGATTTCGCCGGTTGCAATATCCTTCATTTTGTAGCGGATAAAGTTGTACAAATGAGCGCTGCGAGTGACCGGTGCGCCGTGCGTGAGGTGCCCGCCGTGGGACAGATCCATGGCTAGCACGCTGTCGCCAGGTTCCAGCCAGGCGCTGTAGACGGCTTCGTTGGCCGGCGCACCGGAGTGCGGCTGGACGTTAGCATGGTCGGCTTTAAACAATTTTTTGGCGCGGTCGATGGCCAGCTGCTCAACACGGTCAGTGTTTTCCTGGCCGCCGTAGTAGCGTTTGCCCGGATAGCCTTCGCTGTATTTGTTGGTGAAGACACTGCCCATGGCAGTGAGCACGTCGCGGCTGACGTAATTTTCGGAGGGGATCAGCTCCAAGCCTTCGCGCTGGCGCTTTTCCTCAGCGGTAATCAATGCTTCAATTTCTGTGTCCTGCATCTGCAACTCCCCTCACATACCTTAGTTTAGTTTCTGTAACTCAATAAAAGTAAGTGACTAAATCATAGGGCCATTGTAGCAGCTTGAGGCAAGAGGTTAAAACAAAAACGTTGCGCAGCGTCTACTGCTGCGTCATTTATAATTTGTAATTGATATCATACGAGGTATAATTGACGAGCTTATGCCCGACACTAATGCCAAAATTGCCGAACTTATTACTCAAATTCGTCAAGAACGCGGTTTAACGCAGGCTGAATTTGCCCGGCGGCTGCATACCAGCCAGTCGGCTGTTAATCGCATTGAACACGGCAAACAAAACTTAAGTCTGGAAACGCTAGCGCGCATCAGCGATGTGCTGAACAAGCAACTCATTTCGCTGAGTAGCCCAGCCGTGAACCTGCGTATCGAAGGCGGGCGGCAACTGCGCGGCAGTATCACACTCAAGACTAGCAAGAATGCGGCTGTAGGTTTGGTGTGTGCCAGCCTGCTCAATAAGGGCATCACTCGACTCAAGAGCGTAGCCCGCATCGAAGAAGTCAATCGCATGATTGAGGTGCTGCAAAGTATCGGTGTGCAGGTGCGTTGGCTGGAAGGCAACGACCTGGAAATTAAATCGCCGGCGCATTTGAAGTTAGAATCAATTAACAAAGAAGCCGCCAAAAAAACTCGCAGTGTCATCATGTTGGCGGGTGCACTGATGCATGATTACAAAGAATTTAAAATTCCCTATGCCGGCGGCTGTGAGCTGGGCAAGCGCACGGTGTTGCCACATATTTATGCCCTACAAGAACTTGGCGCTGAAATCATAGCCAAAACCGGCCATTACAACATTAAAGTCCGAGCCCGTGATGCCACGCGGCCCATTGTACTGTATGAATCTGGCGATACGACCACCGAGAATGTCTTGATGGCGGCGGCTTTTGCCGGCGATACCACCATTAAAATGGCCAGTGCCAATTACGCTGTGCAGGACATGTGCTTCTTTTTGCAAAAGCTGGGCGTGCGGATTGACGGCATCGGTACCACTACGCTGCGCATCCGCGGCGTCAAGGCTATCAAAAAAAATGTTTCCTATGCCCCCAGCGAAGATCCGGTGGAGGCCATGACTTTTATCGCAGCGGCCATCACCACCGATTCAACCATTACTATCAAACGTGCACCGATTGAGTTTTTGGAGCTCGAGCTACTCAAACTTGAAAAAATGGGCCTCAAATATTCTTTGAGTGAGCGCTACAAAGCCGCTAATGGCCAAACTGATTTAGTTGATCTGACCATTCACAAACATCACGGCAAGCTCATGGCTCCCGAAGAAAAACTGTATGGTCGACCGTTCCCGGGACTCAACATCGACAATTTACCCTACTTTGTGCCAATTGCTGCCGTGGCTCATGGACGCACATTGATCCACGACTGGGTGTACGAAGACCGTGCCCTGATGTATACCGAAATTAAAAAAATTGGGGTTGATCTAGAGCTGGCCGACCCGCACCGCGCTTTTATTAATGGGCCGACCCGTTGGCGAGCGGCCGACATCGTTTGTCCCAGTGGTATTCGCCCGGCCGTGATGTTGCTAATTGGTATGCTGGCGGCGCCAGGCGTGAGCACGCTGCGCAATGTCTATACCATCAACCGTGGCTATGAAGATTTAGCCGAGCGGCTTAACTCGCTGGGCGCCCAAATAAACACCTTGCACGAATTGTAGGAATTGAGGGTTCAAAAATTCATGTATTGACAATTCGCTTATGCTTGATACGATTACAATAACGTTTGCATACAGAAAAACCCAATAATCAATTTATTATGAAAATCTTCAAAAAACCGATAACCGTTAAGCGCCGCTTTACGATTATGGGCAAGGAGTTCTCTTTTGCTCGGGCTGGCATCTTTATGCTCAGTTTTGCCATTATTGGAGCGATCTTGGTGTATTTTGTGTTTGCCGGTGTTTTGTCTACCTCTGACGAAACTGATCAGTATAATCGGATAAATCAAACCCGTCAGGGCATCGGAGCTGCACCGTTGGCGCTATCTGGTTGCCTGACCAATGTTGCCCGGACCTGGGCTCAGCATATGTCCCAAACCGGTATTTTGTCTCACTCAGACGGCACCAATGGAGCTGGCACGGTTTTGGATCCTACCGCTCCGGGAATCGTAAACTTAATTGATCAATATTGCCCAAATACTTGGCTGCTTGCCGGAGAAAATGTCGGCGAAGGTTCATCCTCTTCTGCGATTTACAACGCTTTTCTAGCAAGCCCCCATCATTACCAGAATATTGTTAATGCGAATTGGCAAGTTACGGCTGTGGGAGCCTACCGCGACGCCAACGGCATTTTATGGATAGCACAAGAGTTTATTCAATATAAACCTTGCCCGAGTACAGCGCCTCAACCTACCTCCTGTCAACTATATACCAATCCGCCTGCAGCTGCAGCATCGGGCACCACGCCCAGTCAAGGGGCTTCAGTTGGAATAACAGCTAAGCGTAACAGCAGTGCCTATTGGACAACCGACAGCAACGGAAAAGTTCTGTCCTACAACGGTGGCAAACTCTACGGCGACATGAGTGGCAGAGCTCTGAATGCTCCAATTGTCGGCATGGCTGTAACTCCATCTGGCAACGGCTACTGGCTCGTCGGCAGCGATGGCGGTATTTATGCCTTTGGTGACGCGCCGTTTTACGGCTCAATGGGCGGTCAACACCTCAACGCCCCGATTGTCGGCATCGCAGCTTCTCCAACCGGCGGTTACTGGTTAGTGGGCAGAGACGGCGGTGTCTATGCCTTTGGTGCTGGCTTTTACGGCTCAATGGGCGGTCAACACCTCAACGCCCCGATTGTCGGCATCGCAGCCACATCCAGTGGCAACGGCTACTGGCTCGTCGGCAGCGATGGCGGTGTCTATGCTTTTGGCAATGCTCACTTTTATGGTTCAACCGGTGGCCAAGCTTTGAATAAACCAATCGTCAGTATGGCCGCCTTACCCAATGACGGCGGCTACTGGCTCGTCGGCAGCGATGGCGGCATCTTCACTTTCGGTAGCGCTGGCTTTTATGGCTCGGCCGGAAATCTTAGCTTGCCCAGTGCTGTGGTAGGAGCCTTACCGTCAGCTGATGGGGCCGGCTACTTTATCGTCCAATCGGATGGCACGGCCTTAAGCTACGGCGACGCCCAACAAGTATTCGGCATTACCATACCGTACGTCAATACTCCACCGTCAGTGCCGGCAAATGTAGCAATTTCTAATATGACCACCAGTTCAATGAGTATAAGCTGGAATGCTTCCACCGATGACCGTGGGGTGGCTGGCTATAACATCTATAAGTTGGACGGTGGAGCCTATTCGCTGGTAAGTTCCACCTCTCTGCTTTCTTACTCCGTCACCGGTTTAGCGGCTTCTACGCCATATAATTTTGCCGTCTCAGCTTTTGATGATTATGGCGTTGAGTCTGCTAAATCTGCCGTCGTGACCGGAACTACCCTCAATACTCCGCCGACCGTTCCGCAAAATCTCCATCTTGCCAGTCGGTCAATCTCTTCTATTGGCCTTGCCTGGACCGCCTCGACCGACAATCAATCGGTAAGTAGCTACTCAATTTATCGCAACGGCGTAAAGATTGGCTCTACCACTCAACCCAGCTACACCGATAACAACTTGTCGAAGTCTACAACCTACAAATATCAAGTCAGTGCTACCGATAACCAAGGCGCATCGTCTGGCCTATCCACAGTGCTTAGCACTACGACGTGCGCCAATAAGGCTTGTAGCAAATAACACACAAGGGGCTTAGCAAAAGTTCTCGGAGTCGGGTACGCGAATATTTAACGGGGGCTTTTATCTTGGCTGCTTTGCTGACTGCGGTGCGAATGTCTTTTTATTCCAGATCCTAGTAAAAATGCCACGGCGCCTACCGCCAGATAAAAAGGTATATGTTCATTGGTGGGTTGAGTAGACACCGGTGCTTCCAGGCGAGCGGGAATGACGGTTGTAGTCACGGCCGGCCGGATATTCTTAAGAGGTGTTGACGAGGTCTCTACTGCTGACGGGCTGGGTTTAGGTGTCTCAACTGGCTGCGTGGTGTTGCTGGTCTTATGTGTGGGTGCGGGTTGGCTGCGAGAAACTTGTGGTTGCGCCGGTGACTCATTTGCTGGGTTAGCAGTAATCAGTGGATTTTCATCAATGTGCGCCTGCTGATTCGGATTTTGTGTGATTGAGGGCTCAGGTAGAGTTATGCCAAATGTAGCCTGTGGAGTAGGCGTGGCATCAGTCGTTGCCGTTACATCGAGGCTTTGTTCAGCATGGCCAGCGACGTAGCTGGGTTGTTCAGCTCTTATTGCATAACCATCAAAGCCATTTTTGCCGTAGGAAACAACGGGATTCATACACTACCTTTTCTTAACTAATTTTATTATATCACCTCTTTTATGAATAAGCAACAGCTTTTCTGAGGATTCGTACCCACCGCGTCATAAAAAGCTAAATACGCAGAGCTGCTTTGGAAAGCTCTTGACTCTTGCTATAATTTAATCTGTTATTTTCCGGCCGCAAGGGTACCCAGTTCGATCACCAGGCGAGTGTAGTTCAATGGTAGAATGCAAGTTTTCCAAACTTGAAACGCGGGTCCGATTCCCGCCACTCGCACCAAACTCCCGAAAAGGGAAAAATGTTTGCCCCAGTAGCTCAGTGGATAGAGCAAGACGGTTCTAACGTCAAGGTCGGGGGTCCGATTCCCTCCTGGGGCACCAACCAAAGTGTTCTTTTGGTATCTGTATATAATCAGATTGGCTTTATTTGTTGAGTATATTGGTTCTGCAAGAATAAAAGTAAAACAGGAGTAAAATAAACACATCACTTAAATAATGCTAAGGAGCAAAAACGATGGCAGATATTAAACAGACAGTTACCCGCACAAAAGAACAAGGTATTGATACGACTGGAGCAGAAATCCAACAACAGACCAAGCGCGTTCAGACGGAAGCCGCAGTTGATTCGAAGACTACTGCACAAAATGTAATTTGGTATTTGCTGGGGCTTGTGGAGATATTACTTGGCTTTAGATTTGTACTCAAACTACTGGGTGCCAATCCAGTGAGTGGATTCGTGAATTTTGTATACAACATCACTGGCGTATTGACTGCTCCATTCGATAGTATTTTCGGCGTTACGAGCACAACCGCAGGACAGACTCGTTCGGTCTTTGAGCCCTCTATCTTAGTCGCCGCAGCAGTGTACGCTCTGATTGCGTGGGGTATTGTTAAGCTCATTACCATCAATCAAAAATCCTCTTAAAATTAAAAATCTCACTGGATCTTGTTTATAGCGATTATCGGCAGGATAGGCGATACCCCTGATCTAAATCGCACATAAAATAGTAGACTCTGCTGTCATGGACAGCCCTAAATTCTGAATAATTATGAAGCAGAGCCAAACAAACATGCTAAGCTAACTGTCATCGAAAGCGTAGCCATAGTAGACTACTATCAGTGCGCCCGCGTAGCTCAGTGGATTAGAGCATCTGTCTTCGGAACAGAGGGCCGGGGGTTCGAGTCCCTCCGCGGGCACCAAATGGGAATTAACGGACACTTCGGTGTCCTTTTTCTTTGCTGCTAATCTGATGAGATAGCTAATTTCGGGGGTGTAAACTTTATTATTAGCATCCAAGTAAAAACCAGCTGGAAATACTATCTGTTTACACTTCAACTTGTTAGCAGGTGATATTTCAAGAAACCTACTTCCCATATTCTCTACGAACTCAAAAG